>Ga0210403_10002193_pt1 | contig 17903 bp, 15 predicted proteins | sample IncBWC19MmetaG_FD_150863 | JGI IMG/M metagenome (GOLD analysis project Ga0210403, IMG submission 150863) | Forest soil microbial communities from Barre Woods Harvard Forest LTER site, Petersham, Massachusetts, United States - Inc-BW-C-19-M | ecosystem: Environmental > Terrestrial > Soil >... | reverse complement strand
ACCGAGGAGGATTACACTCTGCGGGTCGAGCGCAGTTCGGAAGACGAGATCGGATCCCTCATCGACGGATTCAACCAGATGCTCGGGCAGATCCGGCATCGCGATTCGCGCCTGGAGAAATATCGCCAATTTCTCGAGCAGCAGGTCGCCGAGCGAACCGAGAATTTGGGCAGTGCCAATCGCGAATTGCGAGTGGCCATCGACCAAGCCACGGGCGCCAAAGAGGCTGCGGAGCGTGCCAGCAACGCCAAGAGCGAATTTCTCGCGCGCATGAGCCACGAAATCCGAACGCCCATGAATGGTGTGATGGGTATGTCGGAGTTGCTGCAGGCGACGGAGCTGACACCGCGGCAACGACACCTTTCAAAAACCATCTCTCAGTCCGCCGCGGTGCTGCTGCAGATCATCAACGACATTTTGGATTTCTCGAAGGTCGAGGCCGGCAAGCTGGATTTGGAATGCATCGAATTCGGGCTGCGGGAAACGGTGGAACAAGCCATCGAGGTTTGCGCCTCGCGCGCCTATGCCAAGGGACTCGAACTGGCCTGCGACGTCGGCCTGGATGTACCTGCGAAAGTGCGCAGCGACCCCATGCGGTTGCGCCAGATACTGATCAATCTGGTGGGCAACGCCATCAAGTTCACGGACGCGGGCGAAGTCATCGTGCGCGTCAAGGTCATCGGCAACGAGAATCTTCTGCGCTTCGAAGTGATCGACACCGGGATCGGCATCTCGCAGGAAGCCCAGGCGGACATCTTCAACGCATTCAGTCAAGCTGATTCCTTCACCACGCGAAAATACGGCGGCACGGGATTGGGACTTGCCATCTGCCGTGAGCTGGCGACATTGATGGGAGGCCGGATCGGCGTCGACAGCGTGGTGGGGCGCGGATCGGTTTTTTGGTTTGAAGTACGGCTCGAACCGATCGCCGAAGCGACCCCGACTTTTACACGCCTGCCGCGAATGAGACTGGTCGGTTTGCACGCCCTGATCGTGGACGACAACACCAGCAATCGCGACATTCTTACGCAGCATTTGACGTCGTGGGGCGTCGAGGTCGTGGCGAAAGAATCAAGCATCGATGCGCTAGCCGTGCTCGCCACGCCGGCAGGTGCACGATTCGATTTTGCGCTGCTGGACGACCAAATGCCCGGGATGGACGGCATCGAGCTGGCAAAACGCATTCGTAAGGATCCGCGCCTTGCGGCCATGCGTCTCGTCATGCTCACCACCCGCGACACCTACGAGAGCAATTCCGACACCGTGCAGTTGTTCGCCGCGATCCTGGCCAAGCCTCTGCGCCGCTCGCAACTCTTGAATTGCGTGACCCGCGCGGTGACCGCGGCGCCGGAGTCTAATTTGGAGGACACGGCCATACGGGCGGTGCCGGCCGCCACCGCCAGGGCCTTTGTGCCGAAGATTCTCCTGGTCGAAGACAATCCGGTGAACCGCGAAGTCGCCGTCGGCATGCTGGAAACCCTGGGCTGCGTGGCGCATGCGGCGGAGAACGGCCGGTTGGCGCTCGAAGCGATCAACAACCACGCCTTCGATGCCGTGCTGATGGACTGCAACATGCCGGTCATGGACGGCCTGGCGGCGACCGCCGAACTGCGCCGACGAGAACAGAATGCCGGCGGCGCGCGGCTGCCGATCATTGCGCTGACGGCAAACGCCATGGAAGGAGACCGCGAACGATATCTTGCCGCCGGCATGGACGATTTCTTGAGCAAACCTTTTTCGCAGCAGCAATTGGCGGCTTTGTTGAAACGCTGGCTGGCGTTGCCCTTGCTGCCGGAGCCGGGCAATCGCGAGGGCTCGCGGCTGCCGCTGATCGACGCCGGCGTGCTGCGCAATATCGCGGCGCTCGCCCGGCCGGCACTGCTCAATTCGATGATAGAGCTGTACTTGCAGCATTCGCCGCCGCTGATCACTGCGATCGAGCTGGCGGGGGCAAGCGGTCAGGTCGAGGTGCTGCAGGAAGCGCTGCACTCCTTCAAGTCCAGCACGGCCAACCTGGGCGGCCTGCGCCTTGCGACTCTCATCAAGGAGTGCGAAGCGCTGGTGCGCGAGGGCGGCATACCCAAGGCGGCGCGGACGCTGCACAGAATTCGCAGGGAATATCAGGACTTTTGCAGCGCGCTGATGCAAGAGCGATCAGAGAGCGCGGCCTAACAGAGAAATCAATGAATCAAACCGACAATCGGATCGATGCGGCGGCGACCGTGCTGGTCGTCGACGATGACCCCGGCGCGAGATTGCTGGTGGGCAGTGCGTTGGAAGTCGCAGGCTTTCGCGTCATCACGGCGGCAGACGGCAAGAGTGCGATGAGCCAGTTTCACTCGGATCCCGCGGACTGCGTGGTTCTCGATGTGGTCATGCCGGGCATGAACGGCTTCGATGTCTGCCGCGCACTGCGCGCGCTGCCGGAGTCGCGTCACGTGCCGATCTTGATGCAGACCAGCCTCGATGACATGGAGTCGGTGAAGCGCGCCTACAATGCGGGCGCGACCGACTTCTCGTCCAAAGGGATCAATCCGATGTTGCTGGCGGAGCGCGTCAAATTCCTGGTGCGCGCCAAGCAGACTCAGGATCAATTGCGCGAAAGTGAGGCGCGAGTCCGCTATCTTGCCTACTACGATCCCCTCACCGCTCTGCCGAACCGGCAAAGATTGCTGCAGATCCTGGAGCAGCAAGTGGAGTGGGCCGCCCCGCGACAGCGCGGCCTTGCCGTGCTGATGCTCGACGTCGATAATTTTTCGCGCATCAATGACACCCAAGGGCAGGCGATCGGCGACAGTCTGCTCAAGGAGATTTCGCATCGGCTGCAGCATTGCCTGCGGGATACTCAGCGGACCTTGCAGGACGACGGCGCGTTGAGCGACATCAATGATTGGGTGGCGCGCACCGGGGGCGATGAATTCGCTCTGGCGCTTCCGGGCATATCCTCCATCGACAGCGTGCAAGTCGTGGCGCAGCGCGTGCAACTCGCGCTGGCCAGACCGTTCGTATTTGCGCAGCAGGAAATACCCCTGTCGGCGACCATCGGGGCGAGCATGTACCCCGGCGATGCGCTGGACGCCGGTGCATTGATCAAGAATGCGGACGCCGCCATGCATCACAGCAAGAAGGCGGGGCACGGTAGATTGGAGTTCTTCAAGCAATCGATCAGCACCCGGGCGGCCAAGCACCTGTCCATGGAAGCCGACTTGCGCAAGGCTTTGGATCGCGGCGAGTTCACTTTGAATTATCAGCCGCGATTGGGGATCGAGGACATGCGTGTGGAGGCCGTGGAGGCATTGCTGCGATGGTGGCACCCGCAACGCGGCTTCGTGTCTCCTGACGAGTTCATTCCGCTCGCGGAGCAAAGCGGGCTCATCGTGGAGATGGGTGATTGGGTATTGCGAGAAGCCTGCGCCCAGGCGCGCCGCTGGCGCGACGCCGGAGGGCCCGGTTGGCAGGTGGCCGTAAATGTCTCGGGAGTGCAGTTTCGTGACGGCAGCTTGGTGGAGCGCGTATCGCGCGCCATCCACTCGGCCGGGATCGAGCCGCGCATGATCGAACTCGAATTCACGGAGGGCGCTCTCATCGAATATTCCGCCGCGGTGAGCAAGGCCGTGAAATCACTGAAGGATCTGGGGGTCGCCACCGCATTGGACGACTTTGGTACCGGCTACAGCTCGTTGTCCTACTTGCGGCACTTTCCCATCGACACGCTCAAAATCGATCGGGTATTCGTGCGCGACATCGTCTCCAAGGGCGGCAGCAAAACGCCGCTGGTTGACGCCATCATCGCGATGGCCAAGAGTCTGGGGCTGGCCACGGTGGCGGAGGGGGTGGAAACCGAAGCGCAGTGGCACTACCTCAAATCCCGGCACGCGAATCAGGTGCAAGGGTTTCTGTTTTGCAGGCCGCTGGCGATCGAGGAATTGGAACGTTGGCACGCCGAATGGCTGCATTCCCACACGCCGCATGCCAGTGTGGCCTAGGGCTCCTGGACGGCCTTCAAGTTCGCGGCGCGTCGGTCCGGCGCCAAACGACTTCGCCCTCGTCGCCGCGCGCCAGCACTCGCGCAACGACGAATAACAGGTCCGACAGCCGATTCAAATACTTGAGCGCCTCGGGTGAGACGCTTTCGACACGCGCCAGCGACCAGCAGCGCCGCTCCGCGCGCCGGGTGACGGCGCGGGCGAGATGACAGGCGGACGCGGCTTGGCCGCCGCCGGGCAGGATGAACTCCTTGAGCGCGGGCAGTCCCGCGTTGAAACCGTCCAATTCCTTTTCCAGCCTGTCGATATGCGCCGCCCCGATCATGACATGGCCGGGAATGCACAGTTCACCGCCGAGATCGAACAAGTCGTGCTGTATCGCAGTCAAGCATCGCCTGATTTCCTGCGGCAGCCCGGGCGCGCTTACGATCACTCCCAGCGCACTATTGGCTTCATCAACGGTGCCGTAGGCCTCGACGCGCAGGCTTTCTTTGGCGACACGAGTTCCGTCCCCGAGGCCCGTGCTGCCATCATCGCCCGTGCGCGTATAAATTTTGCTGAGCCGGTTACCCATGATTCAACGATGCCCCCGAAGATGCGACGGTAGCACAAGGTTTGGTATGGTGGCGTTCTATGAACCATTCACCGGAACTTCAAGCAGCGCTGGATGCGGCGGACCAAGCCGCGGCCATCGCCCGCTCCCTGTATCAGCACAATATCGAAGTCCGCATCAAGGCTGACAAATCACCGGTCACCGAAGCCGATGTGCGCTGCGAATTGGCGATCCGCGAGATCATCGAGACGCGCTTTCCCTCCCACGGCTTTTATGGCGAGGAAACCGGGTCGCGGCGCGAGGATGCCGAATATCTGTGGCTGGTGGATCCCATCGACGGCACCAAGGCTTTCGTACGCGAATACGCCATGTTTTCGACGCAAATAGCATTGATGCGCAATGGCGAGCTGGTTCTGGGCGTGTCGAGCGCGCCGATCTATGGCGAAGTCGCTTACGCGGAGCGCGGGCGCGGCGCCTTTCTCAACGCCAAACCCGTGTCGGTCAGTACAATCTCCACCATCGAGGCCGCTGCGCTATCTTCCGGCAATATGAAAAGTCTCGCCACCGGACCGCAATGGGCCCGTTATGGCGCAATGATTGCGCGGGCGAGCCGCATCCGCGGCTATGGCGACTTTCTGCACTACCATTTGTTGGCGGCCGGAAAAATCGATGCGGTGATCGAAACGGACATCAATATTCTTGATATCGCTGCGTGCGTGGCGATCGTCACCGAGGCCGGAGGCCGCTGCACGGAATTGAACGGAGCACCGATTACGCTCAAATCAACCAGCATCTTGGCGAGTAACGCGCATATGCACGGCCCCGTGCTCGACGCGTTGGGCTAGCTCACGCGGATCAGACAGGCTTTCAGCGATCGGCGGAAAGGCGGGGCGCATCGATTTTCGCCACCGGCCAGCGTATCTCGAGCGCGCTGGCAGGTCCGATGACCACTTCGTCCAAGCTCTCCGCTTGCTGCCACTGATCGACCCTGAGCATGCGCCGTCCCGCCATCAGTTCCGCGGTACGTTGCGGATAGAGCGGCACCTGGTTGGGATCTCCGTAGCCGTCCGGAAAGCGCGGCGCGTCGTTGCCGGGCGCGTATTTATCGCTGGCGCCCAGCGTATGCAGCAATTCATGCGCGATCACGACATCGTTCGCGCCATTCATTTCAGGCGCTGCGAATGCATAGACCACCCCGATCAGGCCTTTGGTCAATCCCAACGAATGCGGTACCACGGGAGTCAATGCGGGATCGTGATACAGCACGAAAATGCGAATGTCTTCCGGTTCCTTCACGTGGCCGCCGGCGCGCCACGCCCAGTAGCGCAGCCTCAGGCTCCAAAGGGCGGTCGCAAAAATGCCGGCCGACGGCGCGCGCAGCGGAGGCTGATCCTGCAACGGTGTTCTCAGCCTGATCTTGACGGGCTCGCTGACACCCAACCGATATCGCTCAGCCTCGCGTACGAAAAACAGATGGATGGGCTCGAATCGAGCGGCGTCGAGAGCGGCGAGATAGCGAGACGTGACGGTGCTGTCGTCGGCCGCAATGGGATAAATGGCGACGTACAGCGGCTCACGCCAGCGCGTGCTGCGATAGCGGTCCTGCCAGGTGGATAGCGCGACCCCCAACAACACCAACAGCAAGATGAGGATGCGCAACATCTTGAAGCCGCCCCGGGATGGCGAATCGGGCGATGGTTTCAATCGGAGGCTTCAACGTTGAATTCGGAAACTTCGCCGTTGGACGCGGTGTACGACACGACCAAAGGCTTGCAGCAGACCGGGCAGTCCTCGACATAAGACTGCTCGGAAACTGATAGATCAAGGGTCAAGGTAATGGATTCCCAACAATGCGGGCACGTGGCTTGGTGGCCTTGGATCAGGATCATGTGTCGCCGCCGCTAGAAATATCCATTATTTTCAATAGCTTATTCAAAAATTCCGCCCCAGTCGCCTAGTCTATCCGGCACCCACGCGCTCCCGCAAGGCGCTGCCGCGGCGCCCTACGGCTGGTCGTGCCGGTGCGCTGGTTGATCTTCCGCCGTCTGTATCACGCCTTAACCCAAGTCCTGACCGCTATACTTCACCCATGGCTTTTTCGCGATAGAATCACGAGGTAACATGGAGCCGACCGATACTTCAAAACCTGATTACTTCCATCGGGTTGTAGATTGCCAGTGGGCCTGTCCGGCGCACACCGACGTTCCTGAGTACATTCGCCTGATCGCGCAAGGCGAGTTCACCGAAGCATACATGGTGAATCGCGAATCCAACGTCTTCCCGGGTATTTTAGGCAGGGTTTGCGACCGTCCCTGTGAGCCCGCCTGCCGCCGGGGCCGCATCGAAGAAAAACCCGTGGCCATCTGCAGGCTTAAGCGTGTCGCTGCGGACAATCGAGACGATATCACCGCGCTCCTGCCCAAGGCGCCGCGCGAGAAAAACGGCAAGCGCGTTGCCTGCATCGGCGCGGGTCCCGCATCGCTTACCGTCGCCAATGACTTGCTGCCGCTGGGATATGAGGTCACGATTTTCGAGCAATACGGGGTGCCCGGCGGATTGATGCGCACCAACATTCCGGCTTTCAGGCTGCCGGCCAATGTGCTCGATGAGGAAATCGGCTACATCATCGATATGGGCGCCGACCTTAAGCTGAATTCCCCCGTCAAGAGCATGAAGCGGCTGCTCGATACCGAAGAATTCGATGCCGTGTTCGTGGGCTCGGGCGCACCGAAGGGGAAGGAGCTCGAGCTGCCCGGCCGCCACGATACCGACCGCATTCATATCGGGATTACCTGGCTCGAATCCATCGCGTTCGGCCACATCGACAAGGTCGGCGAACGGGTTTTGATCATCGGTGTCGGCAATACCGCCATGGATTGCTGCCGCAGTTCCCTGCGGCTCGGCGCGAAGAACGTGAAGGTCATGGCGCGCAAGCCGCGCCAGTTCTTCAAGGCTTCCGAATGGGAGCTCGAGGATGCCGAGGCCGAGAAAGTCGAAATCGTCATCAACCACGCGCCCAAGTCCTTCGTTATCGAGGGCGGGCGGCTGACCGGCATGATGTTCGAAAAACTGGAATACGACATCGAGAACGGCGACATCAAAGCGACCCGTTCGTTGGGCGATGTGTTCTTCCCTGCCGATGATGTCATTCTTGCCATCGGCCAAGAGAATGCCTTCCCTTAGATCGAGAAAGGAATCGGCATCGAACTCGACAAGTGGAATGTGCCCAAGGTCAACGCGATAACCTTCCAATCGACCCGTCCGGAAGTGTTCTTCGGCGGCGATGCGGCCTTTGGCCCGAAGAACATCATCTGGTCGGTGGAGCATGGCCACCAAGCCGCGATATCGATTCATAAGTTCTGCCATGACGAACCGATCGAGGAACGCCTGGCCAGAGGCGTGAGCCTGTCCAGCCGCAAGATGGGCATGCACGAGTGGGCGTACAAGAATGAATACAACGGCGTGGAGCGGCGTTTGGTGCCGCACGTGGGGCTCATCGAACGCTTCAAGAAAATCAACATCGAAGTGGAGCTCGGATTCACCGCCGAAGAGGCCGCCCTGGAAGTGCAGCGCTGCTTGAACTGCGACGTGCAGACCGTGTTTGCCGCGAAACTGTGCATCGAATGCGATGCCTGCATCGACATATGTCCGGTGGATTGCCTCACGATCACGCAGAATGGCCCGGAACCCGAACTGCGCGCCCATTTGACCGCGCCGGCGACGAATCCATCCCAGGCGCTGTATGTGTCGGCCGCGTTGCCGCAAACCGGGCGCGTCATGGTGAAGGATGAAGACGTGTGCGTGCATTGCGGACTGTGCGCGGAACGCTGTCCGACGGCGGCGTGGGATATGCAGAAGTCCACCATCCGCATTCCGCTTGCGATCGATGAGGAGGTTCGTGCATGCCCAGCTTGATTGCCGAGGCCGACCGTGTGAACGATTTCGTGGTGAAGTTCGCGAACGTGAACGGCACGGGATCTGCCAGCGCCAATTCGCTGATCATGAAAGCGATCTTTCGCATGGGTGTGCCGGTTACCGGCAAGAATTATTTCCCGTCGAATATTCAGGGCCTGCCGACGTGGTATGAGATTCGCGTGACCCGCGACGGCTACGCTGCGCGCGCCAGCCACGTCGATATCATGGTGGCGATGAACGCCGAAACCTATTCGAAGGATGTTCGCGAACTGCGTTCCGGCGGCTATTTGATCTATGACTCGACCTGGCCGCGCAGCGCGCTCCTGCAGCGCGGCGACATCACCGTGATCCCGGTGCCGCTCGCCAAGCTGGTCAATGAAAATTTCGACGGCGTGCGCAATCGGATTCTTTTGAAGAACATCGCGTATGCCGGCGTCCTGGCCGCACTGCTCGATGTGGACCTCGACGTGATCAGCGGCTTGTTGAGCGAGAGCTACGGCAAGAAACCGAAATTGCTCGATTCGAACACCAAGGCGCTGCGGCTGGGGTACGACTACGTCAAGGAACAATTGACCTCGCCGCTGCCGCTGCGCGTCGAGCACATGGAAAAGACCCGCGGCCATATCATGATCGACGGCAATACCGCGGCGGGCCTGGGCTGCGTCTATGCGGGCGCGACCGTGGGAGCTTGGTATCCCATCACGCCTTCGACATCGTTGATGGACGCCTTCAAGGGCTTTTGCGAGCGCTATCGCGTCGATCCTGAAACCGGCGAACGCAATTTCGCCGTCCTGCAGGCGGAAGATGAACTGGCTTCGGTCGGCATGGTGATCGGTGCGTCTTGGAACGGCGCCCGTGCGTTTACGCCCACCAGCGGACCGGGCATTTCATTGATGAACGAATTCATCGGTCTGGCGTATTACGCCGAAGTGCCCTGCGTGATTTTCGACGTGCAGCGCGTGGGCCCTTCCACCGGCATGCCGACGCGGACGCAGCAGGGCGACATCTTGCTCTGTGCGTACGCATCGCACGGCGACACGCGTCACGTGCTGCTGTTCCCCGCCAACCCGGAAGAATGTTTCTACATGGCCGCACAGGCCTTCGATCTCGCCGAACGGCTGCAGACGCCCGTCTTCGTGCTCTCCGATCTGGACATCGGGATGAATGATTGGATGTGCCCGGACCTGAAGTGGGACGATGCATACAAGCCGGATCGAGGCAAGGTGTTGTCGAAGCAGGATCTGGACGGCCTCGAGAAATTCTATCGTTACCTGGATCGCGACGACGATGCGATTCCGTACCGCACGCTGCCGGGCACGAGTTCCAAGGGGGCATACTTTACGCGCGGCTCGGGCCACAACCAGTATGGCGTATACACCGAGGACTCGGCCGAATATCAGGTGGTGCTCGACCGCTTGAAGCGCAAATTCACGACCGCGGCGAAGTTCGTTCCGAAACCGGTGTTGATCGGCAAGGGGACCCACGCCGTCGGCATCGTGAGCATCGGCAGCTGCGACGGCGCCATCCGGGAAGCGCTCGATGTCCTCAAGCAGCAGAAGATCGATGTGGACTATATGCGCGTGAAGTCATTTCCTTTCAATAGCGATGTGGAAGCGTTTTTGAAAACGCATTCCACGATTTTCGTGGTGGAACAAAATCGCGATGCGCAACTGAAGTCCTTGCTGACACTCGAGACCGCCGTGGAGAAATCCAAACTGCTTTCCATCTTGAGCTACAGCGGATTGCCGATCTCAGCTCAGCCCATCGTCGATGAAATCCGTGCCAAGCTCGCCGAAGCGCCGCGTCTGGCGGCGGTTCCGCGCTGAAACAAGAGTTCCCATGTCATACATCAACAAACCCAAGGTCTCCCACCCCTCACTGCCCACGAATTCGCTGGGCCTCACCCGGCGTCAATACGAAGGAAGCATGTCGACTCTGTGCGCCGGATGCGGCCACGATTCAGTGACCGCGGCCATCGTCGAGGCGTGCTGGGGGCTGTCGATGCAGCCGGATCAATTGGTCAAGCTGTCGGGCATCGGCTGCTCCTCGAAGACCACGGCGTATTTCGTCAGCGGTTCGCATGGATTCAATTCCGTGCACGGGCGGATGCCGTCGATTGCCAGCGGCGCGAATGCCGCCAATCGCGGACTCACCTATGTGGGGGTCTCGGGCGACGGCGATTCACTCTCCATCGGCATCGGCCAATTGGTACACGCCATCCGGCGCAACGTGAACATGCTGTATCTGATTGAAAACAACGGCGTCTACGGATTGACCAAGGGCCAGTTTTCGGCCTCTGCGGATATCGGCACCAAGGCGAAGCGCGGCGAGACCAATTCATCGCCGCCGATCGATCCGGTGTTGCTGGCGCTTACGCTGGGTGCGACGTTCGTTGCGCGCAGCTTTTCCGGCGACAAGGCGCAACTCGTGCCGCTGATTCAAGCCGGCATGCGCCACAATGGCTTCGCGTTGATCGACGTGCTCTCGCCGTGCGTCACCTTCAATGATCACGAGGGGTCGACCAAGAGCTACGGATTTACGCGTGAGCATTATCATGCCGCGGTTGAGGCGGATTTCGTGCCGCGCGCCGAGGAAATCGCCGTGGACTATCCGGCAGGCGAGTCCATACCGGTTAGTCTGCATGACGGCAGCAGGGTGGTACTGCGCAAGCTCGATCCGGCCTATGACCCGACTGATCGCAGCGCGGCGTACAACTACATCGAAAACAAGCTGAAGCAGAATGAATACGTGACGGGGCTCATTCACATCGATGAAGCGGATAACACCGAGTTCCACAACTTGAACCGCACGTCGAAGATGCCTCTCAACAGCATTCCATTCGAGAAGCTCTCACCCGGCAGCGCTGCGCTCGACAAGCTGATGGCACGGTATCGCTAGCAGTCGAACAGCTATTGCCGCCGCAAATGCGTGGCCGCCAGAAACATACGCACCGGCTCGCCCAAAATTTCATAGATCGCGGCGTGCGAGCGCAGCAGCGCATCGGGGCTCGGCAAGTAGCGAAATATGTTGATATCCCGATCCGCCAGGATCCCGACCGGCGCCGGGACGACCTCGAGCCCTGCGTCCCTGAATTCTTGTACGGAGCGCCACATGTGGGTGGCGCGAGTGACCAGTACGATGCGGCGCACGCCGGAGGCCTTGAGCAGCAGCGCGGAATTGCGCGCATTTTGGAAGGTGTCGTAGGCGCGGTCGTCGGTCCAACGCGTCTCGATGCCGAAATTCCGTTGCAGGGTGTCGTGCATGGCCTGAGCCTCGACGGAAAAGCCGGTGACGAGGATGGGCAGACCGGTCTTCTGCGCGAGGTATGCGCCATAGCTCAATCTTTCCAGCAGGATAGGTTCCGCCGCTGGTCCTGCGTATTCAGGCGCGAGACTGCGTTGGCCGCCGCCACCCAAAATCACGATCGCCTGTGCATCCGCGGCCTGTTGCAGGTTCAGCGGCGGATAGCGTTCCACCAGGCGCGTTATCGCGTCGGACACTATTGGGGTCGATAACAACCACAACGAGCCGATACCTGCTATCAGGCAGATGCGCGCCAGTGCCGGCCGACGCTTGAGCAGCAGCAAGCCGAGAAGCGCCAGCAATAGCGGTCCGGCAGGGGGAAGAACGATCTCCCTCAGCAGCGTCTTGAGTTGCAGCAACCAAATCACGCCGCGAGTCTAGCTCAGGACGTGATTCGGCCGCGGGAAAGTGTCAATATCGGTCGCGGAAAATAGAAAGAAAGGGCGGCGATGCAAAAACTCAACTTCAGCACAACTGCACTCTTGCTCGTCTTTACCTTCGGGAGCCGCCATGCGCACGCGCAAGCCGCGCTCCAGATGCAATCCTGCGAATCCACGCCGCAGCCTGCTTTTTGCAGCGCCGTTCGCGGCGTGCGGTCGGAAGGGTGGCCCGCGCAGAGCCGCTCCGAGGTGATGGCGCAACATGGAATGGTCGTGACCAGTCAACCGCTGGCTGCGCAGGCCGGATTGCAGATTCTGCAGCATGGCGGTAACGCCATCGATGCCGCTGTGGCGACGGCCGCCGTGCTCAACGTGACGGAACCCATGATGGTGGGTATGGGGGGGGATCTATTTGCCGTCATCTACGTCGCCAAGGAGCGGAAAATCTACGTGCTGAATGCGAGCGGCGTGGCACCTACCGGCACCACTGTCGAGCGCTACAACAAATTGGGCTATGCCTGGAATCCGAAGAATTGGGGGCCGGGCTCCGGCATGCCGGTGCACGGAATATTGACCGTCACGGTGCCCGGTGCGGTATGGGGATGGAACTCAGCGCTCGAGCGTTTCGGCAAGCTGACATTCAAAGAAGTGCTGGAGCCCGCCGCACGCTACGCGCAAAACGGCTATCCGGTTTCGGAACGCATTGCGCATGACTGGGTGCTGCCGGATGCACTGCCCTTGGAGGCCTGTTGTACGTCATTGGATCCGGACTCCATCAAGGCGTGGTACGTAAACGGCGTGCCGCCGCAACCGGGCCAAATATTCAAGAATACCGATCTCGCACGGGCGTTACGCGCACTGCAGGCGAAGGGAAGCGACGCCTTTTACAAAGGCGAAATTGCCCGGGCCATCGTCGCGAAGTCGCAGGCCCTGGGCGGCACGATGACCCTCGAGGATCTGGCAAACTACAAAGGGGAATGGGTTGAGCCGGCCCACACCCAGTACCACGGCTATGACATCCTCGAGCTGCCGCCGCCGGCGCAAGCATGGGCCGCCAATGAGATCCTCAACATTCTGCAGGCGTGTTTGCCGCAGTGGGTGCCCGGCCAAACTCTCGCATCGCTTGGTCCAACGAATCCCGAGTATTGGCACCTACTAGTCGAAGCCAAGAAACTCGCCTACGCCGACCTGTATCAATACAACGCCGATCCTAATTTTGTCGCCGTGCCGCTGGCAAAATTACTGTCCGAATCCCACGCGGCATCGCTTTGCAAAAAGGTGAATCCGCAGCACGCTTCCACGCCGGGCCCGGAAGGGAATTTCCCCATGGCGGGGGACACCATCGTGCTCTCGACCGCCGACAGCGAAGGCAACATGGTTTCCTGGGTGAACAGCAACTTCAGTGCCTTTGGCTCAGGGATCACCGTGCCCGGATATGGTTTCATCCTGCACAATCGCGGCGCGCTGTTCACGCTCAATCCGCAAAGCCCGAACATCATCAAACCGCACAAGCGGCCGTTCAATACATTGTCCGCCGGTTTCGTGATGCATGGCGGGCAGCCGCTGATGACGGTGACGCTGATGGGCGGCGACATGCAAGCGCAGGGACATGCGCAGACATTGATCGACATTCTCGATCTCGGCGCCAACCTGCAGGCCTCTGCCGACATGGCGAGATTTCGTCACTCGCAGGTGGCGAACACGCTGAGCTTGGAGACGCCTCTGTATGATCTCGTCGGCTCGAAGCTCGCGGCAATGGGCCACACCGTGAGAGCCGTCAGCGGCGAGGATGTGGGCGGCGTACAAGTCCTCATGTTCGTACCGGGAGGGGAAACGACCCGCTCCGAAGGCTCGGGTTCCAACAAGCAGGTCTCCGGCTACTACCGCTCCGGATCTGATTTCCGCAAGGACGGCGAAGCCGTAGGCTGGTAGCCGTCGCCCGCAGCCGGCTGACGGTCGCGATATAGTTGCATAGCTAACGATGTGGGCTTTATACTGGTCGCCATGTTCGACCACTGTCTGTATTTCAATACGTCGGCTCTCGCACGCCGGCTCGAGCGGGAATGGAGCGAAGCGTTTGAGGCCTTCGGCCTGACGCCGCCGCAGGCCTTCATGCTGCGCGCGGTGATCGAGAGGCAGGGATTGCTGCAGAGCGAACTGTCCGAGGCGCTCTCCATTGCGCGGCCCACGGCGACGCGGGCACTCGACGGGCTCGAGGCGAAAGGATACGTCGAGCGGCGCCGCTCGGCCGTCGACGGCCGGGAGGTATCCATTTCGCCGACACCCAAGGCGATTCGTCTGAAGACCGCGTTGAACGAGGCGAGCGGCGCGGTAACCGCCAAGCTCAAAAAGCAACTCGGCGGCGGCGAGTTCACGGGCGCCGTCGCGGCCATCCGAGGTATTCGTTCCGCGCTCGAGTAATCGCATTTTTTTTGGCTATATCGTTGCATAGCTAATTATAGGAGACATTATGCCGATTCTGAACGTCAAGGTAAGCGCAAAACGATCCAACGAGATGACCCTGCGGATTTGCGCGCTGCTGTCGGAACTTACAACACGCATCCTCGGCAAAGATCCGCAAGTTACGTCGATCGCCGTTGATTATGTCGATCCCAATGATTGGCTGGTCGGAGGAAAATCGCTGTCCGAGCAGAAAAAGAACAGCGTGTACTTTGATATCAAAATTACCGACGAGACAAACGCGAAAGCCGAGAAGGCGGCCTATATCCGCGAGGCATTTGCCGCTTTTTCCGAATTACTGGGCGACCTGCATGAAGAGAGCTATATCTACGTGCAAGACGTCCGCGCCGCGGCATATGGATACGGCGGGAAGACGCAGGAGTTTCGCTACCATCATCGGTGAGTGCTGCCGGAACCAAGACAATTGGCGAAGCGTCGGCTTGCAGGCCGGTTTGTTTCCGCTGCAATCATTGCGCTGTCCTTTGCTGGCTGGGCCCAGCCAGCATCAGGATAGGAGCGTTCATCGCGCAAAGTTATCTACTTCGCTCCAACATAAACCCAGGCTTTTACCCCCGACCTAAGTGTCACCTCAACGCGGGAGTACCGCGCCACCTCATATCGATCCGCAGCGGCGAGCTCCTCGGCAGTGATCTCAAACACCATGCCCGTCACCTCGTCTGAGGCGTGACTGCGTTTCGCTATCATATGTCGCGATTTACCACTCAGCGCCACGACCGAGGGATCATCAATCATGATGGAATGCAATGTGTAGCCGGGCAGAGAATCCGCGCGACCCGACAGATGGCGTCCGAAGTTCGCCATTTGTACGGCTTTATCCTGCAGGGTCCCGTAGGAAAAGAGCAGCACCGCAACGTGCTTCGATTTATCCATGAAACTATAATATTTCAATTCCGGTGGTCGTTGCCATTAATCCTCCCGGTTTGGCCGCTCAACGCCCTGATCACTCACGCGCAGGCCGGAACACAGCGCGGGAATCCCGAGGACCCCAGCGCCCCGCCTCGACTGCCGTGACTAAGCCATAGGCGATGCGGTTGAACTCGTCGGGCTCTTCCAGATTTATCGCGTGCCCGGACCTGGGAATAACGGCAAGCCCAGCCGTCGCAATGGCGCGCTTCATCATCAATGCCGGCTCGAGACAGGGATCGTCTTCATCGCCTGCTGCTATGAGTGTGGGGACGCTCATATTCTGCATCGCGGCCCGCAAGCTCCACAGCGAAGGCCGCTGCTTCTGCACTCCACGCATGGTCAATGCTGAGCCTCGCGTCGAGTGATCGGCCAGCTGGGCGGCGAACTCGCTCCAACCCCGAGGGTCTTTGTCCTGAAGTTGCACGCGTGCTGGTCCGAGAGCATAACTCTTCGCGAACTCGGCCATCGACTCCCGCTCGATCCGAGCCGCGGTGGCCTCCATCTCATCCTTGAATTCCGCCTGTCGATTGGGATCCGCGCCGTATCCGCATGAGGCAATCAGCAGCGACCGCGCCATGGATGGATATGCCAATCCGAAGTGCAACGCCGCGAAGCCGCCCATCGACAGCCCGATGATGTGTGCGCGCTCGATCCGGAGGTGCGCGAGCACATCGCGAATATCATCGCGTGCCCGTTCCTGAGAGTAGCGTGTCGCATCCCCCGGCACGTCCGACGGAGGGTATCCTCGGGCGTTGAATGTGATGCAGCGGAACCACCGCGACAGAACGCGCACTTGCGGTTCCCAGCTGCGATGATCTCCCGCGAACTCGTGGACGAAGATTACGGGAACACCGGAGCCCGTCTCCTCGAAATAGAGCCGGACGCCGTCATCGGTCGTGGCGCTGCCGCTGATTGATCCGGACGGCCCGGCGGGCTTCGCAACTGCGGCGGACCGCCCGGGAATTCCGCCAGCTTGCGCAACGGTCGTCGGAGCAATGACAGCTGCTGCTAGGCCCGCCAGTGCGAGACGACGCTGTTCATCCATGGAATCCCCAGTTGTGATTCAAATTAATAACTGAATTGAGGAGTGACGGTACAACAAATTCACCGCACTCGCGATTTTCGCTGTGACCAGACCACGTTTAGGATTGCTTCGATGGTGAGCACTTCTACCGAATCTCTACCGGCTGAGAATCGCCCAGCGCCAAGCGATTGTTTATATGAGCGTTTCCGGCTTACCCTGGGATCATCCAAGAGTCCTATCACACCCACCCTGACTACGACGCAGCGTCGTAGAACGCCCGAAGGGTACCCCGTAGGGCGGGGTTACCTGCGCACCAGCAAGGGCGCGTCTATGCGTAAGAGTCGGATCCGAGTCAGGGCTTAAGTGTAGCCGCGATGCTGCGTACTTCGTCCGGCGTGTGCTCGCCCGCCAGCGGCGTTCCCGGCATTAAATATTTGGCCATGTCGAGGCCGCCGACGACGACAGGTTCGAACCCCGCCTCTCGGACGAGCAGCGAAGCGATTTCGATGGCCTTCTTGTCACCTGCGATCGGCATGCCGATCTTCCCCGGATCCTCGTGTGCGCTGGCCATGCGTGCTGCGCCCACGGCGTTGAATGCACGAACGACGAGTGCGCCTGGCAGCAGGTGCGCGTCGAAGAGTCCGGCCCCTTCTTCGCGCGCTTGATTGGCGATCTCACCGTCGCGTTGCGGGAAAGGATTACTCGCATTGATGACGACTTTTCCTTTGAGTGAATTGCCGAGGCTCCTTACGAGTTCAGGAAAAGCGCTGTAGGGAACCGCGAACAGGATTACCTGCCCGAACACGGCGGCCTCCTGCGGCGTACCCGCGCGCGCATTTGCTCCGACCTCCGCAGCGAGCTTCTTGTCGTTGTCGAGATTACGCGAGGAGAACATCACTTCATTTCCAGCGTTGGCCCAAACGCCGCCAAGTGCGCTTCCAACATGCCCGGACCCGATGACGCCGATCTTCATCTTCTTATCGTCGGCGGCATTGACAATGCTTGCTGTGATCGGCAGGACACCGAGAGCGGCTGCCACACCGGTCACCTTGAGCAAATCCCTACGACTAAACCGAAGAGTGCCGTGCATTTTATGTATCTCCAAATGGGGAGCCCACGAGCGTGTAGCCAAATCCGACACAGGCGACTTCACAGTCTCGATCTTACATACTGAGCTTCTCGAACGCGGCAACCTCTCCGGTCTTGAGCTCGCGCCATCGAGCCAAGGCCGGGGCTGCCTCGCTCTTCAGTTCGGCGAACATGGCCTCGTTCTGCGCAGTCGGCGCCGCATCGCCGGAACCCACGAGCGACCCCAGCGCCGCCAGCGTGTTGTTCAAACGTACCGGATAGTTCAG
>Ga0210403_10002192_pt1 | contig 17912 bp, 19 predicted proteins | sample IncBWC19MmetaG_FD_150863 | JGI IMG/M metagenome (GOLD analysis project Ga0210403, IMG submission 150863) | Forest soil microbial communities from Barre Woods Harvard Forest LTER site, Petersham, Massachusetts, United States - Inc-BW-C-19-M | ecosystem: Environmental > Terrestrial > Soil >... | reverse complement strand
ACAACATGAGTGCTACGGACACTTTGCCTGGAGAGGATTACTTCGAGTTGTACTCAGCTCTTTTTCTGCAATTCGTCGAGCGCGGCCACCAGTTCTTCGCTGTGCTTTTTGGGATTCACGCTGGTGTATACCTTCACGATCTTACCTTCGGGATCGATGATGAATGTGTGCCGGGCGGCAATTTGAGTAATGCCGAAGTTCATAACTGATCCGTATTCGCTCGACACTTTATGTCCGGTGTCAGCCAGCAACTTAAAATTCAATCCCTCTTTGGCGCAAAATTGTTTGTGGGAATCCGCTCTATCGACGCTGACCCCGAGTATGACTGCGTTTCTCTTGGTGTACTGATCCAGGTCACGCTGGAAGTTGTGCGCCTCGATGGTGCAGCCGCTGGTGAAATCCTTGGGATAGAAATACAGCACAACCCATTTTCCGCGATACTCTTTGAGGCTGACAGGTGCGCCGTTTTCGGAGGGAAGTGTGAAGCCAGGCGCGACTGTTCCCACTTCTGGAGTAGGGCCGGCGAAAGCAAACTTCGCGGCAACTGCGCCGGCAATGGCTACTAAAAGCAGAATTATCAGATAGCGCATGGAGCCTCCTCAGCAAGGGGAGCCTATCGCAGGGGGAAGGGCTTGTCCAGACGGCAGTTGTTATGATTTTGCCTTGGGAAGTTAGCGATGTGCAGAGGACGCGCAGCGGAAGGGCCCAACAGCTGCGAGGATTGTGCAAGTTGAGGCTTTCGAACCTGTCAAGTCGCATGTGGCATCTTGAAAAAGAACAGCCAAACGAATATTCCGAATAGGAAGAGTATCAACGCGCTGCAACCAAGGGAGACTACCGTAATCAGGGACCGCATTAACTGGCCTCGCGAAAAAGATCGGACCAACAGGACGACGGCAGCTACTTCGAAGACGAGAGTAAGCCCGACTCCCAACGTCGCATAGGCCTCGGCCAATCCGCCCGCCACGGCTGCGAGACCAGTGGCATGCGACGTGGAGAGATCCCGAAAAACTAGAAAGAAAGTGAACACCAACGGCAGGGCTGGGATCCAAGCCAGCAGAACTCCCCAAAAGAATCTCTTCTTCGCGCGTTCGTCCATGCTGTCCTTGAGTAGCCTGCCTAAATTCTAAGACGTGGGCGCTGCCACAATCTCCGTGGCTTTTCCGTTGCGATAAGTTATTTTTAGCGGCTTGCCGCCATTCACATAGTCGACTGTCTTCGCACTATCGTCGCCGCCGGATTCGGGCACACCCAATCCAATCGCAAAGTCCGCTTGCAATTCATTCATACCCGGCTTGACTTCGTGCTTGTCAATGGAATTCCAAATGTCGGACGGCCAGTCAGTATAGAGCGTGTGGGGATCTTGAATGAACAACATATCGTTGGCGAAAAAACGGTAGTCATCGCCTTCGACCGCACCTATCGAGAAGGCATAGTCTTTGGCTTCTTGCGCGAATACAGACATGATCTGTTTCTGCCCTGGCGCCCTCGGAGAAACAACTGCGATCACATCTTTGATTTCGAGCTTCTCGAGTGGGGTTAGCAATCCGGCTTCATGGGAGAAATCAACGTGGTGCCGCGCGGCGTCGTACGGATAGTAGGTAATACTGTACCCGACCTTTACCCAAGCTGGCTGCTTGGTGAGCTGCTTCGCCGTTTTCAAATCGTATAAGTAAAGCTTCTCAGGAGTGACATAGTAATCGGGATTGAGCGGAGGCGCCTGGGGTTTGTTCAGCTGGCGAACGTTGTATTCATGGCGCTGGTAGAAGATGTAGCCAATCCTCACGCCAGCCGCGAGGATAAAGACCAGCAGTATAAGTTGAATTCTTTTCATGTCGATGAATCTGCGGTTCCCGCTTCAAGTCTTGCCAACTCCGCCGGCCTCGGAACAATCGGCCCAAGTAGGGTAAACTTGAAGTATTCCAGCAGCCGGAAGCGAACCTTATGCCAACTGAGAACGAAATATTAGACGCGCTAAAGCAGTGCTATGACCCGGAAATTCCTGTCAATATCGTCGATCTCGGACTGATATATGAAATACGTTTCGACGCTGTCGTTGGAACGGATTCGGGTTCGCAGCAAGACGTAACCGTGGACATGACGCTTACAGCTCAAGGCTGTCCGGAGCACGTCAACATCAGCGCTCAGGTGAAGGCTCGGATCGAGCAACTTCCCGGCGTCAGAAATGTGACGGTGAATGTGATCTGGACGCCGCCATGGGGTCCCGAGAGGTTGAGCCCCGAAGCGAGAAAGCAATTAGGGATCGAATGACGGCCGCTGGGTGACAGCCTTAGCGGCTGAGCAGCGCCTCGAACCAGCCCTCTCCCCGTCTCTCTGCCATGGTGGCCAGGCGTTCGCCGGCCCTGGTCACGACGTCCAGATAAGTCGTACCCCGTTCGATATAGTCGGGAAGATTCTCGCGTAATTCGGCAAATTTCTCGGGATACTCGGAGGCCAGAGTTGCCAGTCCGACGCCGGTCAAGATTAATCCGGCGGCTTTATTCCCTTTAACAAACATCAGGGCAGCTGCTCCCGCCGAGCCCGCCAACAATGCCCGCTTCCAATATTCCATTATTCCCCTCCAATATTTTCCGTCTCGCGAAACTTGGATGCTGAAATGTTACCGGAAGATCAGTATTATCCCACAGTTTTCAATGCAGAGAGCTGGAGTGAGCGAAGCTTGCGGGAGCTTCACTCCGCTGGGCGGGTGGGGACACCCCGTCCCTGCGTGAGTCGGGTTTGTGCTAAATTTTCTTTCTGATGGAATCTGATCCCTCGCCTACGAGCCCGTCCCGGGTGGAACTTCTCTATTGTCCGCAATGCGGAGTTGAGGTGCCTGACCCATTGGTTTGCGGTGACTGCTCGGCCACGATCTGCCGCCGCTGTGGCAGTCCGCTAGAGGCCGCCGACGAACTGGGGATGGGCTGACAGATTAGTCGGCAATTTGCAAATTTAGGAAACCGGAACGGTACGTCCTCGGCTGCCAGCCCGGGCTGGCGAGGCTTTCGTTGCAGAATTGTAGGAACCGCCGTTTCCGCGGTTGGCTGCCAGCGGCATGGGAGCAGCCGAGGTCGAGCCTTGATACTTCACTCGGGCCGCCATGAGCTTCTCCAGTTCAGGTTCGCCGAGGGGCTGCTGGCGTCCCAGCAAATGGGTAATCAGCGCGATTTGCGCGAAATGTTCGACAGTTTCCATCTTCATATAGGCCCGATGCAGATCGGGACCGTAAGTGACGACGCCGTGATTCGACATCAGGATGGCGTCGTATTGAGGAATCAGCGGCGCCAGCGCATCTGTCAGCTCAGGTGTGCCTGGCGTCCCGTATTTTGCCAGCGGAATCGATCCCAACCCAATTACTACCTCGCACACCAGAGGCTTATTTAGCGCCACCCCCGCGGCGGCAAAGCCCGTTGCGGTGCGTGGATGAGCATGAACAATTCCACGCACATCGGGTCGAAGCTTGTAAATCAGCAGATGCATCCCAATCTCGCTCGAGACGTTGTTACTACCGGAAATGCGTTCGCCGTTGATATCAACGACGACCATATCTGAAGGGCGCATCATCCCCTTGCAGATCGATGTGGGAGTCGAAAGAATGCGCCGTTCGTCGAGCCGCACAGAAAGATTTCCGTCCATCGCAGCCACGTACCCGCGCTGGTGCAGCATTCTGCCAAACTGAACTATCTGGCTGCGGTAGTGGCGTTGGCTCGGCATCTCATCGATGAGATTGCAGGGGAGGATTCCGACCTAGTTCGCGTATAGTACCGCATGCGCTGGAGAGGAAACAATGCTAATCAACCGAATTGTCTGTTTTTTAACCAGTTTGGGTTATTGAAATTTATAATTTCCCACAGTGTTTGTCTCCGATTTTGATTATCACCTGCCCCTGGAATTGATCGCGCAAGAGCCACTCGCAAACCGCGCCGATTCCCGCATGCTGCATCTAAGGCGCGGGTCGGGAACAATTGATAACAGGCACTTTCGTGACTTTCCATGCCTGCTCAGGCAAGACGACCTGGTTGTTTTCAATAACACCCGCGTGTTTCCCGCCCGCCTTTATGGAAGAAGAATTGAGCGAAGAGCCCAGTCTTTTAGCCCGGAAAATGCGGCATCCTCCGTGGCTGGGAGCGTAGAGGTGCTGCTAACCCGGCAGACGTGTGCCGATCCCAATAACAACGACTGGGAATGCCTCGTGCGCCCGGGCCGCAAAATCGGAGTTGGGGCCGGCTTAATTTTCGGCGAGAACGCTGAACTTCGAGCTGAAGTGATCTCGCGCGGATCGTTCGGTGAGCGCATCTTGCGGTTTGGTCCGGTGGAAGACTTTTTTGCCCTGCTGGAACGCCTCGGACATGTGCCGCTGCCCCCCTACATCGACCGTCCAGACGTCCCTGAGGACAAAGAGAGGTATCAGACAATTTTCGCGCGGGAACGTGGCTCTGCCGCAGCCCCGACGGCCGGCCTGCATTTCACGAATGAAATCCTCGTACAAATGCGAGATCGGAGCATCGAAACCACCGAACTCACTCTTCACGTGGGTCTGGGCACTTTTCAACCCGTGCGGGTTAACCGTGTGGAAGGCCACAGAATTCATCGCGAGTCTTACAACATCTCGCGGGAAGCGGCGGAGAAGATCAACTCTGCTCTCGATTCCGGAAGACGTATTATCGCCATCGGAACGACAACCGTCAGAACACTGGAACACGCCGCCAGTTTGTCTGCGGATGGAAGAGTCACAGCGGAGACTGGAGAGGCTGATATCTTCATCTATCCCGGCTATCAGTTTCGCCTGGTAAACGGCATGCTTACGAATTTTCATTTGCCGCAATCCACTTTGCTGATGTTGGTTTGCGCCTTCGCGGATCGCGAGCACGTACTCGCGGCTTATCGGCACGCGGTTGAGCAAAGATACAGGTTCTATTCGTATGGTGACTGCATGTTCGTGGAATAGGCTGTGGCCCCATGCCTTGGCCCGAGTGCCACTGGTGGCGATATACTGAATTGCGGGGTGAAATATGGCCACTCAAGCCATCAGCGGGCGAGTTTCCATCGATAGCTTTGTAACCGAGTTACGCAAGTTTCCGAGATCTGCTTTCGACGAGGGAACTGCCGAGATTCTCCGATTTCTCGAACACAGTCTCGTAGCGCCTGAAACTCTGTCGCCTTATTTGCTATGGCACCCGCAACACTACACGCGAAATCTGGTCGACAGGACACCGCTTTATGCGCTAGTCGCAATTTGCTGGGAAGTGGGCCAGTGCAGCTCGGTACACAATCATCGCGGTCAGAATTGTTGGATGGCTGCGCCAGTAGGCCGTCTGCAAGTCGAGAATTTTCATCTTGTTTCGCAGGACCTCGACGCTGGCAAATGCCATTTGGACCCCGCCGACAAAGTTGAGATGAATTCGATCCATCCCTGCGCTGTCGATCCCAAGGAGCCTGTTCATCGCGTCTTGAACCCGCGCGAGTTTGGTCAAAGAGCGGTGAGCCTGCACATATACTCGCGTCCATTCGATAGCTGTGTGGTGTATTCGCCCGAGCAAGGCTCATGCGGAGAAATTGAACTGCACTATACCTCTGAGTTTGGGAAGCCGGTGAAGAGCTAGCTTCTGGCTACCAGCTTCTCGTTACAAAACCCATAGCCACTATTCTCAGTGCGATGGCTAGAAGCCAGGAGCTAGAAGCCAAAAGCGCCTTTCCCGCTTCCTGTTAAAATTGATCGTTGTCTCCTCGTACTAAATCTTCGATTGTTCCGTCTGAAAGCGCGGTTGCAACGTCATCTGCGGCGGTTTCCGCCCACCCATTTTTAGCTGCAAATACCGGCAAGGGCCGCATCTTCCTGATGGATGCCATGTCATTCATCTTCCGCGCCTACCATGCCATGGCGCGGCAACGCGGAATGTCCACCAAGACGGGACTGCCTACGGCCGCCACTTACGTCTTTGTAAACATGCTGAGGAAATTGCGCGACGACTTCTCGCCAGAATATCTCGCAGCGGTGTTTGATGTGGCTGCTCCTACTTTTCGCGACCAACAGGCGCAAGAAATCACCAGCGTCCGCAAGTTTGATCCGAAGACGCAGACTTTTCAGGAAATTCATTATCACGGATACAAGGCCAACCGCACGCAGATGCCCGCTGACCTGTCGCAACAGGTGCCGTATATAAGGCGAGCGCTACAGGCGTATCGGATACCGATCCTGGAGCTCGGCGGCTACGAGGCCGACGATGTCATCGGCACATTGGCCTGCAAAGCCGTTGCGGCTTCGTATTCGGTTTATGTCGTTTCCAGCGACAAGGACATGCTGCAACTGGTCAATGATCGTGTGCATGTGCTGAATCCGCCCAAGGATAATTTGATTTGCGATGCGGCGAAGGTCGAAGAAATTCTTGGCGTCCGGCCAGAACGCGTTGTGGACGTCATGGCGTTGCGGGGGGATTCAATCGATAACATCCCGGGCGCTCCGGGAATTGGCGACAAAGGGTCGGTTGAGCTAATCAACCGTTTTGGAACCGTTGAGCAAACGCTGGCGCGTGCGGCGGAAGTTGAGAAGAAGACTTATCGAGAGTCGTTGCAGAATAATCGCGACAATATTTTACTCAGTAAGAAGCTGGTGACCATAGATTGCGACGTTCCGATTGAATTTGACGTCGAGGCGATGAAGATGGGAGAACCCGACGTAGAGGCCCTGCGCGAGCTGTTTACGGAACTGGAATTCACGTCGCTGCTGAAGGAATTGCTTCCAGTCGTCGAGGTAACGCAAGCAAATTACACCGAGGCAGAATCGGCGGAGGATGTCGACAAAGTTCTGAAGCTTTTAAAAGGCGCGCTGGCGATCGCTGTCGAGGCTAGTTCCGAGGTCGAACCATCCGAGGAGCCCGACGACGAAGCGGAAGAGGCCATGTTGCCGTTGACGGACGCTACGCCTTCGAGAATAAAGCCTCTAAACATCGCGATTTCGGTTGCTCCGGGCGTTTCCACTACGATTGCAGCCGCCGCCGAGGGAGCGATGTCTCGTCTCAAATCTGTTTTAGCCGATGAGCATGTCCCCAAAGCGATCCATGATTCCAAGGCGGCTGCTCATGTTCTGGAGCGGCACGGAATCCAGCTGGCAGGGGTGGAAGATGACTCCAGGCTCTATTCCTATTTGCTCGATCCCACGTATTCCTCTCACCGTCTTGAGGATGTTGCATTGCGGCGCTTCAACCTCAAGCTGAACGGATCGCTGCCAGAGGCAGCTGACGTAACGGGGCGGCTCACGCTAGCGATGAGCCGCGAAGTCGAGGAAGAAGGGCTACTGAAGCTGTACAAGGAAATCGATTTGCCACTGGTTCCAGTCCTGACACGGATGGAGAGGGCTGGAGTCAAAATAGATCTGAAAGTGCTGGGAAAAATGTCGGCGCGTCTGGAACAAGAGATCGATGCCAAGGCCAAAGAAATCTATGAATGCTGCGGGACAGAGTTTAATGTCAATTCTCCCAAGCAGCTCGGCGATGTGTTGTTCAACAAGCTGAATCTGCCCAAGCCAGTCAAATACGGCAAAGGCAAGACAATTTCGACCGCGGTGGATGTGCTCGAAGCATTGGCTCTTACGCACGATGCTCCGCGAATGGTGTTGGAGTACCGGCAACTCTCGAAATTGAAATCGACCTACGTGGACGCGCTGCCCGCGTTGCTGGATTCGGATAGCGGCAGGCTGCATACGACGTTTGATCAGACCGGGACTGCTACTGGTAGATTGTCGTCAGCGAATCCGAACCTGCAAAATATTCCCATTCGCACTGAGCTTGGCCGCGAAATCCGCGCCGCTTTCACAGCGGAGCCGGGTTACGTTTTGCTCGCTGCCGACTACTCGCAGATTGAGCTTCGGCTGCTGGCGCACTTTTCGGAGGATCCGCTTTTAGTTGAAGCCTATCGTCGTGGCGACGACATTCATACGCTCACCGCGTCCCAGGTATTCGGAGTGCCTCCGCTTATGGTTACTGCCGATCACCGTCGGCAGGCCAAAGTCGTGAATTTCGGTATTGTGTATGGTTTGTCGGCATTCGGACTGTCCCAGAGACTCGGCATCGAACCCAGCGAGGCCAAGCAATTCATCAACGCCTATTTTGAAAGATACCGCGGCGTGCGCGATTTCATTGACCGAACATTAGAAGAAACTCGCCGCGATCAGAAAGTGAAAACGCTTTTTGGACGAGTGCGGCCGATCCCGGACATCAACAGCAAGAACGCAAATCTGCGTGGATTCGCCGAGCGCACCGCGGTTAACACCCCGTTGCAAGGGACGGCCGCTGACTTAATTAAGCTGGCAATGATTCGAATCGATAAGGCGTTGAGTGAACGCGGAATGCGCTCGAGAATGACCCTGCAAGTCCACGACGAACTCGTCTTCGAAGCTCCGGAAGCGGAGGTCGATATTCTGCGTTCGCTGGTGCGTGAGGAGATGGAGACAGTTCATCCATTGATTGTTCCTTTGCTGGTAGAAATCGGCGTAGGCCCGAACTGGCGCGATCTGGAATAAGGCGGTTATGTGGAGCGGACACTCCTGTCCGCTGCCGATGGGGTTGATTTTGTTCTCCGCTCTTTCGTAGCCCAAGATAACTCTCTCATCCAGGGCTAATTCGCAAACAGATCAAAAAGCAGCCGAACCTTCCTTCTCCTCGCAAGTTGCATCCAAGAAGAAATTCAAGATGGAGGAATTTCATGTTTCGTAGCATCGCCAGTCTACTTGCTATCTTCCTGTTCGCTGCCTCAGCAACAGCGCAGATACCGACTAAAGGAAACGTTTTCCTCGGCTACTCTTACGTCAGCGCCGATACCAATATCGGAGACCGCGCCAACCTGAATGGCTGGAACGGATCGCTGGAGGGCAAAGTATTTCCGTTTGTGGGGATTGTGGCCGATATTAGCGGGCACTACGGCTCACAGAATTTTCCGGTTTCGTGCGGCGGTGTTGGCGGGGCTTGCACCATTAATGTGAACGCAAGCATGCACACGGTTGTATTCGGCCCGCGCCTGTCTGTCCCGATCATGAAGTTTACCCCTTTTGGCGAAGCTTTATTTGGAGTTTCACACGTTAGCGGCAGTATTTCCGGATTCTCCAATTCGGATACTTCGTTCGCGGAAGTGCTAGGCGGAGGCGTCGATTACCGTTTAGTGTACGGAATCGGACTTCGGTTGGAAGGAGACTTCTTGCAAACGCGCTTCTTTGGCAGAACGCAGAATGATTTCAGACTATCCACCGGCATCGTCTTTCACTTTTGAAGATTCGCGGATACAGCCGCTCGATCTGATCGCCGCTGAAAATCGGACAGCCTCGGGCGGCTGTCCCTACGTGTGACAATTTACTTGTCGGTGGGGGGAACGTACTCCGCTGGCAGTGCAGCGCCTTCGCCGAAGAAGTATTGCTCCATTTGCTTCACGATGACTTCCTGATCCTCACGCCGCGCCGGATTCAAACGGTATTCGTTCAGCAGCATCTTGCAGAACTCGGTCCAGCCGTTCCATGCCTCCTGAGAGACGGAGTCATATATCTTGCGTCCGAGTTCGGTATCAAAAGGAGGCTCGTCCAATCCGGGAAGCTCTTTGTGAAGCTTTGCGCAGAGTACCTTGTGGTGTGGCATGATTTTGTGAGAATTAGTCTCCCAAAAATTATCTCATAGCAGCGATGTTAGCAAAACAAAGGCTCACTCCCCGTGGGCCCTTTTAACTGGTTGCAACCTCTCTAGCTGAAATGTTGCGGAGACCACCGGCGAACCCCGGAATCAAACTCCGGGCACGACATGCAGACGAACTCCCCGGGCCTGCCGACTAATGTATGATTTTGAGGGCGCGTTTTGCGCCACGAACCGCATCCTGATCTGCTCGCAACCGAGTTATGTTGACGCAATATCAAGCGGCATCTTCCGAAGCGTTGGAATTGCTGGAAACGCCGCTGACCCGCGAATCGGCTATCCGTCTTCTCTCCCAGCAGGACCCCGAATTTTCGGCGCTTTTGTCGGCAGCTCGTGAGGCAAAAGAACGATTTAAGCCCGGCGTAATTACTTATTCCCGCAAAGTTTTTATCCCGCTGACAAATCTCTGCCGCGATTATTGTGGATATTGCACTTTTCGGCGCGATCCCGGCCAGCCCGGCGCGCTCACAATGACTCCAGAGCAGGTCCTCGAAGTAGCACGCGCCGGCGAGAAGATGGGATGTACCGAAGCTCTCTTCAGCCTTGGAGACAAACCGGAACTCATCTTTCCGGAGATGCGCGATGCTCTGCGCTACTTTGGATACAAGTCCACGCTGCAATATTTGGAAGCCATGTGTAACCTGGTTTTGCGGGGGACCAGTTTGCTTCCACATCCGAATCCTGGACTCTTGAGCGCGGAATGGATCAGGCGACTGGCGGCCGTTTCTCCCAGCATGGGGCTTATGCTTGAGAGCACAAACGATTCTCTGCTCCAGCTTGGAAACGCGCATTACAACGCGCCTGATAAAGTCCCCGCGAAACGTCTGCGCATGATTGAAGAATCCGGGAAGCAAAATGTTCCGTTCACTACGGGCTTATTGATCGGTATCGGTGAGTCTCTTGAAGATCGCGTCGATACGCTGCTCGCCATTCGCGAACTGCATCGCCGTTACGGACATATCCAGGAAGTAATCATTCAAAACTTCCGCTCGAAACCGAATATTCCGATGCGCGATGCGGCGGAACCTACGCGTTCCGACATGTTACGCACGGTTGCCGTTGCACGCCTGCTGATGCCAGACATGAACATCCAGGCTCCGCCGAATCTTTCAGCGCCGTATTATGACGATCTGCTCGATGCGGGCATCAACGATTGGGGCGGGATTTCGCCGCTGACTCCCGATTTCATCAATCCTGAAAAACCGTGGCCTCACTTGCAACAGTTGGAAGCGCGGACGAATGCGAAGGGATACGAGTTGCGCCAGCGGCTCCCGGTTTACCCGGAGTTCGTCAGTGCTGTGATGGCCCGTGCCGGTTTGGTTGCAGACAAGGTCAGGGCCGCTTCGGATCGTGATGGTTATGTCAGGAGCGTGGCATGATCGTTGTACTAACCGGCGGAACGGGAGGGGCAAAGTTCGTTGACGGGTTGCGCCAGCTCGTTCCGCAGGAACAACTCACAATTGTCGTGAACACCGGGGACGACCTGCGATGGTGGGGGCTATCGATCTCGCCGGATATTGACTCCATCCTTTATGTTCTTTCTGGCTTACTCAGCAAAGAGCGCGGATGGGGAGTGCAGACTGACACATTTTTTTGCCTGCAAGCCATGGCGCGATATGGCGAACCGTCCTGGTTCAAAATTGGGGACCGCGACCTCGCCGTTCATTTGTTGCGTTCACAATTGATCGCCGACGGTAAGACTCTCTCCGATGCAACAGACGAAATCGCTCGCAGGATGGGAATTGGGGCGCGTATCCTGCCCATGAGCAATGATCGGGTCGAAACCCGCATACAAACGCTATCGGGCGAACTCGGCTTTGAGGAATATTTCGTGAAGCGGAGATATCAGGACGAAGTTTTTTCCGTGCGTTTCGCTGGGGCAGAACAGGCGGAGCCAGCTCCCGGAGTCGTCGAAGCAATTCTGTCGGCGGACGCAGTCATACTCGCTCCCAGCAATCCAGTGACAAGCATCGGACCGATCCTGTCGGTTCTCAAGATCAGGCAAGCGTTGCGGGAGACTTCAGCGGAAGTCATTGCTGTAAGTCCGATCATAGGCGCCGTGGCGGTCTCCGGGCCCGCTGCCAACCTCATGGCCGCGACGGGATTGCCAGTCTCAATAGCTGGAGTGGCACAAGCTTACCAGGATTTTCTGGATGTTCTGGTGGTAGATGCCGTCGATACCGAGAAAGGCAAAGAACTAGAGCATTCGCGATTACGTGTGCATTGCACGAACATAATGATGAGAACCGCTCAAGAAAAGCTGAATCTCGCACGAGAAGTGCTTTCTCAGATGGCGTGTGAAGCCACTGCACAATCGGGAGCGCAGGTATCATGATTCTGATTCCGGTCAAGAATCTTTCAAACGCCAAGCAGCGGCTGGCGTCTGTGTTGGACCAATCCTCACGAACCGAACTAGCACAAGCAATGTTGTTGGATGTTCTCGAAACGCTGAGATCCTGGTCCGACTGTCCGGAGACTACCCTGGTTACGAGCGACGCCTTCGCGATGGAATTAGCGCGCTCATTCCATTACGAAGTGATTTCCGATGACGCCTGCCGCAGTGAGACCGATGCGATTGAAACGGCTACGCGCCTTTGCGAACAGAGGGGGATCCAGAGCACGTTGGTTATTCCCGGCGATATTCCGCTCATCACCGTCTCCGAGCTCGATCAGACTCTTAGCAATGCTCCGCGAGAGGGCTCGGTACTGGTTCCGTCCGCGGACAAGCGTGGAACCAATGCTGCGCTTCGCAATCCAGCAGGATTGTTTGCCTTACGTTTCGGCAACGACAGCTTTGTTCCGCACCTGGCTGCGGCTCAAGCAACCGGAAAACCATGCACCGTACTTTCGTTGCCTGGAATCGCTCTGGACATCGATACTCCTTCAGACTTGCATCAGCTGGCCACCGCGCCCGGCGACACCCGCGCCCAGCGGATGGCCCGCCGGTGGGATCTAAGCGAGCTTCAAATAGCGGCAACCGGATAATGGCGCTTTCTCGCGGCCTTCGCATTATCCCGATTGAGCTTGATTCTGAGATTCGGCCAGGAGATTCACTCACGGAGAAGCTCTTACAAGCTTTCAAGGGACAGAAGTTGTCGCTGACTAAAGGCGACATTTTGATTGTGAAACACAAAATCGTATCCAAAGCAGAAGGACAGATCGTAGGACTCGATACTATAAAACCTTCAGCAAGCTCTCGCACGTGGGCCCGCAGGTATTGCCTGGATGCACGGGTCACGGAACTGGCAATCGCTCAGGCCAAGCGCATCGTGCGCCGCAAACGTGGCGTACTGATCACCGAAACAAAACACAGACTGATTTGCGCCAACAGTGGCGTTGATGTTTCCAACGTGGATGGTGGCAGTAATGCGCTTCTCCTCCCAGACGACCCGGATGCTTCGGCTGCAAGAATTCACCGGGACCTAAAAAAACAGCTTCGGCTTTCTATTCCTGTCATAATCACCGACAGTTTCGGCCGGCCTTGGCGCGAAGGTCTGACCGAAGTTGCCATCGGGATCGCCGGCATGAAACCAACGCACGACTACCGCGGAGAGCGGGATTCGCATCAATACAAGTTGCAAGCAAGCGTTGAGGCGGTCGCCGACGAATTGGCTTGCGCCGCCGGCCTCGTCTGCGGCAAGCTGAATCGGACGCCAGCCTGTATTGTGCGTGGCTTCCGTTATCAGGCGGGACGTGGCTCGGCGCGTGATTTGATTCGTCCAGCAGCCAGCGACTTATTTCGCTAGAATCTACCCGGAGAGTTTGTGCGACCATTGACACAATCCGAGCTGGAGAGTTTTCCCTCAATTGAATGGCCGGTGATAGCGGATCAAATGAGCCGTGAGGCGCGGTCCGCACTCGAACTGGTTTTGGAATCGCAGGACGGAAGTGTACTTTCTCGCGAGCAATGTTCGCTGTTGGCGAATGCTGAGGGTGACGATCTGTTGGGATTGCTGGCCGCGGCAAATTTGTTGCGCTCAGAGCTTGTCGGCAACATCGTTACCTACGTTGTCAATCGCAACATCAATTTCACGAATATTTGTTTTGTCGGATGCAAATTCTGTGCCTTTAGCCGCGGCCCTCGCGAATCGGACACATACTTCCTCGACCCCGAGCAGGTGGCTCATAAAGCTGTCGAAGCTGCGCGGATTGGTGCAACCGAAGTTTGCATCCAAGGCGGACTGCCACATGGACTTCCTGCTTTTTATTATCGAGACATTCTTCGCGCCGTGAAGCGATCAGTCCCCGACATGCACATTCATGCGTTTTCCCCTATGGAAATTGTGTATGGCATGGAACTCACGGGAATGCCGGTGCAAGATTATCTCAGGATGTTGCGGGATAACGGCCTCGACACGTTGCCCGGAACTGCCGCAGAAATTCTCGACGACGATGTGCGTTTCGTACTCTCCCGCAACAAGCTTTCTACTGCTCAATGGACGCAGGTGATCCGCACCGCCCATCACTGCGATATTCGCACTACTTCTACCTTGATGTATGGTCACATCGAAACTACGGAACATTGGGTTAACCAACTGCTTCTTCTGCGTGATATTCAAAATGAAACCGGAGGCTTCACCGAATTCGTGCCGCTCGGTTTCGTCCACCAAAATACGTTGCTCTTCCATCAGGGACTCTCGCGAAGCGGTCCTACCCTGGCTGAACACTTAAAAATTCACGCTCTAGGAAGAATTCTGTTGGCAGGCTCCATCAACAACGTTCAGGTTTCATGGGTGAAGTTGAATCGCAAGCTTTCCCAACTATGCCTGCATGCTGGCGCCAACGACTACGGTGGAACCCTGATGGAAGAAAACATCTCGCGCGAAGCCGGCGCGACCGCTGGACAATACACCAGCCCTGAAGATTTCCAATCACTCATTCTCGAAGCCGGACGCATCCCGGCCGAACGCAACACGGTCTATTCGCGAATCAATATCAAGGCGGTTTGCGAGGACTTTTCCAGTGAGCAAGCCTTGGAATCAGAGTTCGCGTGAGCCGCACCATTGCGGTGATCGGCGGGACGGGACCCGAGGGATTCGGCCTGGCCTTGCGCTGGGCCCGCGCGGGCGAGACCGTAATCATCGGATCGCGGGACCCCAATCGTGCGCGCGACGCCGCCGAGAGAGTCAAACAGAAGGTCGGAGACCAAGCGAAGGTTTCCGGAAGTGAAAATGCCGCTGCGTGCGCTGAGGCAGAAATTCTTGTTCTAACGGTTCCCTTCGAAGGCCAAGTTGCTTTGCTGAAGCACATAAAGCCGGAAATCCGGCCGGGAAGTATTGTGATTGATACAACTGTACCCTTGGCGGCCAGCGTCGGCGGGCGCGCGACGCGAACGTTAGGAGTTTGGCAGGGATCGGCTGCGCAGCAATGCGCCGAACTTGTTCCGCAAGGTGTCCCCGTAGTAGCGGCCTTTCATAATGCGTCCGCGGAGGTGTTGAATGCGGATGGTCCGGTGGATTGTGACGTGATCGTATGCAGTGATGATCCTGCTGCAAGCCGTGAGGTTCAGGGGCTTGCCTCACTGATTCCCGGCGTCAGGCCAATTGACGGCGGGAAGCTGGAGACTTCGCGCATCGTCGAGCAAATCACGGCGCTGCTCATTGGACTAAACATTCGGCATAAAGGTCATTCCGGAATTCGCATCACAGGTCTGCCCGACGCGGCGTATCATCTCTAAATCCTACCGAGCCGCTTGCTTGTATGAACGAGTCCAGACCTGACGGAAACGATGGCAGGCCAGCGATTGAATTCCGCAAAGTCAGTTACACTCTGCCCAACGGCTGCGAACTTCTTCACGACTTGGACCTCGAAGTCCGGCGCGGCGAGATTCTTGTACTGCTTGGCCGCAGCGGTTGCGGTAAGACTACAACTCTAAAGCTAATCAATCGCCTGTTAACGGCAAGCGGCGGCGACTTGAAAGTGGAGGGTCGATCCGTTTACGAATGGGACATAATTCAGCTGCGGCGAATGATTGGGTACGTGATTCAAGATGTTGGCCTATTTCCCCACTTCACCATCGAGCGCAATATAGGATTGGTACCCAAAATCGAGGGGTGGCCTGAAGACCGCGTCCATCAGCGTGTTCAGGAACTAATCAGGCTCGTTGGATTGGATCGACAGATCGCCTCGCACTATCCGCGCGAACTTTCCGGTGGACAGCGACAAAGAGTTGGTGTCGCTCGTGCACTTGCCGCGGACCCGCCGATCTTGCTGATGGACGAGCCATTCGGCGCGCTGGATCCGCTAACTCGAGCCGAGTTGCAGCGAGAATTCGTCGCGTTGCAAAACCGGCTGAACAAGACCATCGTCTTCGTGACGCATGATCTGCGAGAAGCGCTGTTGCTTGGAACGCGCATTGCACTTTTGGATGCGGGCAAGCTGGTTACAATTTCTACCCCCGACGAGTTTATGAATTCTTCGGAGCCGCTCGTGGCGGCTTACAACTCAGCTTTTTTAGCGGGTCCGCTTCCCCGGGAGCACCAATGAGCCTGTGGCATTTTTTTCTGGAAAATCACACTGAAGTTCTGGAACTCACGCTGGAACATCTGTGGATGGTGGGCTGGTCAATTCTGTTTGCAGTGCTGATCGGCATCCCGCTCGGAATCCTGATTGCGCGCTGGCCGATCTTGAACAAACCGGTGCTGGGAAGCGCGAACATCATTCAAACCATCCCCAGTCTTGCGTTGTTCGGGTTCCTTCTGCCGGCTCCATGGATCGGCGCGCGAGCTGATCGCCTCGCAATTCTTGCATTGACGCTGTACGCGTTGCTTCCGCTGATTCGCAACACCTATGTCGGCATAAAAGGAGTGGACCGCTCTGTCATCGAAGCCGGGCGCGGAATGGGAATGACGGATTCTCAGCTCTTATGGCAGGTTGAGTTGCCTCTCGCATTGGGAGTCATCATCGCTGGAGTACGCGTGGCAACGGTCATTTCCGTAGGACTGGCAACCATCGCCGCTGCAATCGGTGCGGGTGGTCTTGGCGAGTACATTTTTCGCGGACTCGCCATGGTAAACAATCAGGTCATCCTCGCTGGAGCGATACCAGCGGCAATCATGGCGCTGCTCGCCGACGTCAGCCTGGGATGGCTGGAGAAGCGCCTTTCGCGCGGCGCCCTCTCTTCTTAGACTTCTAAATCCCCATTGACCTTGCCCGGCATTTCGCAGTACCTTCCAGCCTGACCTTCCAACAGCGAGGTAACTGCTTGCCAATTTCAGCCGTGGACGCAATCAGTCCCGCGTTTCAACATACGAAACAGCAACTGCTGCAACCTTTTCGCTTTGTCGAATGGGCGAAACTTGCGTTGGTCGGGCTCCTTGCAGGCGAGTTGAGTTCAGGCGGCTGCAGTTCCCCCAATTTCCAAATGCCCACACACGGCTGCGGCCCACATCGGTTTTTGAGTCTTGGCCTTCCCGCGGCAAATCCACTTCTGTTCGCTGCAATGATTGCCGTCCTAGTTGTTACTGGACTGGTCTTGTTGGTTTTGTTGATGTACGTAAGTAGCGTGATGCGATTCGTCCTGTTCGATAGCGTCGTCGCCAAGCGATGTGAGATAGGACAGGACTGGAACTGCAGGCAGCGGCCGGGCCTGCGATACTTTCTCTGGCAGTTACTTTTCTCATTTGTCGTCTTGGCCGTGCCAATTATTTTGATCGGAATTCCCGCCGGCCTGGCTTTAGCGGCTGGCTGGTTTAAGAACGGCAGGCAGCACATCATTCCCCTGGTTCTTGGCGGAATTGTTCTATTTTTTCTCTTCCTTGCATGGATACTGCTCTGCGTCGTAGTAAGGGTGCTCACCAAGGATTTTGTCGTTCCGCAAATGGCTCTCGAAGATGTCGGCGCGCTTGAGGCGTGGCGCAGATTGTTAAAAATGATTGAGGCCGAAAAGGGCGGATACGCCGGTTACCTGGGGATGAAAATTGTAATGAAACTCGGAGCCGCGATGATCCTGGCGATCATAGCAACCATAATAATTTTGATTATGCTAATACCCGTGGGAGGGATTGGCGTCATCGCGGTCCTGCTCGGGAAGAGCGCCGGCCTCACATGGAATCTCTACACCATTTCTCTCACCGTCATCGTGGGCACAATTGCGATCGGGTCAATCATCTATATGGTCGCTTTTATCTCGGTCCCGGCTACAGTATTCTTCCCGGCTTACTCAATCTACTTTTTCGCTGCGCGATATCCAGCCCTCAGCTATCTCTTGTATCCCCCGCCAGTGCCGCCGAATATACCCGA
>Ga0210403_10002190_pt1 | contig 17924 bp, 15 predicted proteins | sample IncBWC19MmetaG_FD_150863 | JGI IMG/M metagenome (GOLD analysis project Ga0210403, IMG submission 150863) | Forest soil microbial communities from Barre Woods Harvard Forest LTER site, Petersham, Massachusetts, United States - Inc-BW-C-19-M | ecosystem: Environmental > Terrestrial > Soil >... | reverse complement strand
AGGAGATCCCACCATCAGTCCTCTCTTCAATTTCGCCGGCATGAACATCTTCAACGTCAAGGCAAAACTGATTCCTGCAGGCGCGCGCAAGCTCAAATACGTGCCCGCAGTTTCGGTCGGCGGGGTATTGCGAACGAATGATCCATTCGTGGTGCAGTATGTTCAACATACGAACGCGACCAATGGGGATGTCTACGGCGTGGCAACGGAGTTGTTTACCTTCGGAAAGAAGTTCGCGTTCCTGGCCAATGCTGGTGTTCGCGGCACCAACGCTCAGAAATACGGCTACGGAGGGAACACCCTTGACTGGGAGGCGCGAGCCTTTGGAGGTCTCGCTTTTCCGATCCCTATTAAAAAAGCGATCTTGATTGCGCCAACCGTTGAGGTTGACCAGGAACCGCGCTACATCAAGTATGTACCAACTGCTCACCTTCCAACGGACCTTATCTATGCAGTGAGAGTATCTCGATATCCGGATTCCAAATGGAGCTTTGACATTGGAACCGGACACGTAGGAGCCACTTTGGCTCAAGGCATCAATATCAAAGTCAATAATGCAATCGCGTTTGCGGCCGACTTCCGCTTCTAAGCGATCGCTCGCGATAAAGGCGCCAAGACCACAGCTGAGAAGACGAGGGCGGTATGAGGGGCGAGGTTTTAACACTTAGTCCTCTTTATAAATCGGAAGCTTCCACGCGCCTCGATGAGGAAGACGGGACCTGTCTCGATACTACCAACCGCTATGCGGAAGTAAATATTGCCAGGAAAACTAAGGCGCTTGCTGCGCTCGATCCAGGAACACAGTCTTACTCCCGAAAGAAGCCATGGCGGGAGAAGGGAGTGATGGAATTTCTTCGCAGCCTCTGATCAGTGCGGGTCTAACGATTGATGCGAGAGCTCTGAGACAGAAGCACGCTTCGAGGCCGAACCCAAGGCGTAGTATTCACCGCTCCGGAGTCGCGGATCATGGGGAGCTGGTAGTGCCGTCCGGGTGATCGGTGAAGCAAATGCAATTCGACCAGAATGGCGCTTCCTCCTCTGGAGGCGGATAAGCCCACCTCCCGTGAATGTCTGCGACTTTACCATAGCCCCTAGTAGCATCACCGCAAGTTCCTGTAGTGGCACCCAGAATACTAAGAACTTCGCCGCCAATATAACGCCGAGTGCGTCAGCTTGCCCTAGAACGAGTAAACCAACGTGCGCGGCTAGCTCAGCGAGCGGTAACATAGACGGCGTAGAAGTCACCGCATGCCAAGACATATTCTCGCCAATTAGTACCGTAATCTATTTTGCTGGACCTGGAACCTCACAGCAGAACGGCGGCGATCTGGAGGTGGGGTTCTCTCTTATGTTCGGGGGCAACCCTGTCGGCCACACCCGCACAATTCCAGTAAGTTGCCCATGAGCATGAGGCTGCTTGGCAATAAAGATAGAAAGGATGCGCTGCGAGTTTAACTCCCTATGTCTTCTTCCGTAATCTTCCGGATTCGCAGCATGTGCTTTGTTCTTTTCGTAGCCGCATGCTGCGGATGTGGCTTCGTCAAGCCGATCCACTGTCAAGTGTCCGGACGTCAGGATGACGCCCCCACGCGAGTCGAAGGGGCAGGCAGCATCGCGGGTCACGTCTATTGTGGAGACATACACGTGCCTGCTCGACTCGCGAGCGTGACGATACAGTCGGACGCTTCTGTAGGCATAGGGCCGAGCAGAGGCGCAACCGTTTCTCCCTCCGAGCTCCCCATATCGACCAAGACAGATCTGGATGGAAAGTTCACTATGAGCGGGGTCAAGGCAGGGAAGTATTTCGTCTTGGCGTGGCTACCCGGGTATCTATCTCCGTTGGCCCGACTTGCCGATGAGACGGACAAGTTTGGAGACCCTTCGGGGGGATTCAAGCATGGCCTTGAGCAGCTTGTTCCGAGTGTCATTGTGGAGGCAAATCAAACTTCTTCCATTGATATCCGGCTAGAGCGCGGAGCAGAGATATCAGGAACGGTCAGTTATGACGACGGTGGTCCTGCGGTTGGCGCTGAAGTGGAACTGCTTCAACAGACGAAAGATGTCGAGTGGCGAGTAGTTCCATTGAGCAACTCACTGGTGACATTTAAAAATGGCAACACCGACGACCGTGGCCGCTTTCGACTTGTCGGCGTCCCGCCCGGGAGATATATTGTCTCGGCCGCGTTGCCACTGCAAACCTTCTCGGGTGCAGGCATCGATAGGGGTTCGGTTCGCTACGTCATGCCGCGGACGCTCAACGGGAAGCTAGAGGTTTACTCTGGGGACACGCTGCGCAAAGCCCATGCTAGAGCGACAAAGATTGCGACCGACGAAACGAGACCGGGTACCGACATAACAATTCCGCTGTCAAAGCTGCGTTCCATTGCCGGCGTTCTGACCGCGGCTAGTGATAGACATCGGCTAAAAGCTGGACTTATAGAACTGCTTTACACTGATGACAGGTCCGTTGCCCAGCGAACTCATGTCGATGAAGACGGAACATTCCTGATCAACTTCGTCATGGATGGTGATTACATATTGAGGGTTGCAGGAGGTGCGTTAGATGATGGACCTGATGCGCAGGAGCAGGGATCGACGGTAGCTGGACAGTCCCGCCATCGGACCTATAAGGGCATAGATATACCGTTGAGTGTTCACGGTGATATCAGCAATCTTGTCGTCACCTCGAACGAGTGACATTGATCTGGAACTCATCCAGTCGAGAGTTGCGTCCGCGAAAGCATGATTATTCGCAACCCTCTCAGACTCGGGAATGCGCGACCGCCAACGTCAGAGCGACGGCCAAGTCATTCATAGGCGCTTACTTGCAGCTTTGGTAGAGCGATCTCCTTTTCAATCATTGCAGCCTTCCTGTTCAATCGTGACGATTCGGCAACACATTGCGAAGGCTATCTACACTCACACGCGCGTCGAGAATATAGAGTGCTTCGTTGTCCGAAACCGATGCGTCAATCTCAAAACTCTCGATGGCTGTCGGTTGGCTGGAGCGAAACCAATAATAGGCTGCGGTGGACGCAGTGGCTGCGGTACCCAGCGAATAGACAATAAAAGCCATACGTGGAATGTTCATCGGTCAGCAGCTCCTTCCTGGTCGCCTGATGCTAAACGACTTTGGGCATTCGATTCAGACGCTATCAAAGAAGCTAGCTTGTTGCTGCGTGATCCTGTCCTCGGCAAGGAGTTGCGATCTCAACTCTTCGCCCGGCAGTACCCGAAGGAGATGTACCGGCGGCCTCTCGGCTGACGCAAGGTACTCGGCATATTCCTGTGGCTCCAAGATGATGGGCTGCCGGTCATGGACTGGCTCCATCACGCTGTTGGCGTCGCCGGTAAGAATGGCAAATGTGTCTTCCCATACCTCGGTCTTGGGGTTCTTCCAGGCCGACCAAAGGCCAGCCATGCCGAAGGGTTCCCTGCCCGGAACGCCAAACTCATACTTTGGCTTGGACCCTTTCGCTGTTTTCACCCATTCGAAGAACGTATCGGCCGGAACGATGCAGCGCTTCGTTCTGAACCGCTCGGCCCAAAATTTGGCCGTCTCAATTCCCTCGGAACGAGCGTTGAAGAGGAGGCGGTCGGGGAGCTTGAATCCCCAGCGCATCATCTCGATCTGGCGTTCCCCGTTGTTGTTGGTCAACACAACGGGCTGTACTGAGCCTGGCGCAATGTCATCCTCTGGAGCGAGGTAGAGTTCTTCAAGCCCGGCCGTCACCTGGAACATCTCGGCGATGCGCTGCTTATCGGAACGGCGACGGTAGCGGCCACACATGCTTCGAGTTTATACAAAATGTATTTAAAGTATTGTTTTCAATAAGTTGTCTTCGCAATGCAGTGTCCATAGTGCAACTGCGGTTTGCGGGTTCTTCTGCGATGGGCGAATATAAGGCGAAGACGATTCGCTATGTTTACCGCTTCCACAATCCGCCTCAAGATCGAATCTGCCCTCGCGCAGAAGATCCCTTCTGCGCTTACACCGGCTCCGAGGATGATCCGCCCGGTAGCGGAGACGGGTGTTGAGGAACTCGACGAAGTCATTCAAGGTGGCCTGCCAGTTGGGGCCGTCAGCGAGCTGGTTGGCCCGGAGTGTTCGGGCCGCACGTCGCTGGCGCTTTCGTTTGTGGCCCGCAGCACGCAGGCGGCGAAGGTATGCGCCTGGATTGATGTCTCGAACGCTTTCGACCCGATTTCCGCAGCCGCGGCGGGTGTCGATCTCGCGCGATTGCTCTGGGTGCGGTGCGGTGCATTGCCCAATAGTGGCGAGCCGGCGAGTCACAGCTTCGCTCTGCCCGAGAAGTATCTTGTTCCCCCTGCGGCGAAGGAGGGTTTGCACAGCGGAGGATTCGGGCCACATCCGCGCACGGAGTCGAAGGGACTGTCGGACGCGGTGACGGGGCTGCTGCGACCAGAGGCGCTGGCTCCTCGTTGTGCGGAGCCGCAGAGCCGCGTGCGGCCAAAGGCGCAAATCTTCGAGCCGAGGTATGAGCACTCTGCGACGAAGTCCGTACAACCGTCGCGGCCCGGCAAGCCATGGCCGCGGATCGAGCAAGGGTTGCGTGCGACCGATCTGCTCTTGCAGGGCGGCGGTTTCAGCGCAATCGTGCTGGACATGGGCGGCCTCCCAGCAGAGGCCGTGTCGCGTGTGCCCTTGGCAACGTGGTTTCGCTATCGCGCCGCCGCCGAGAGAACGCAATCCAGCATCGTGCTCCTGACGCAGTATGCGTGTACGAAGAGCAGCGCGGAGTTACTGCTGCGGCTTGAGCCGGGAGAGGCACTTCGTGGTGAAGCGACGGTGTTCACCGGTATCGAGCACCGGGTAGAGGTCCTTCGCAGGCGTTTTGCCGAAGCTGCAAACAACGTCGTTCCGATGCGGAAGCCGCCGCAATGGGCAAACGTCGCCAGATGGCATAGCCGCACGGTGTGGGCAGGTGCCCGATGACCAAACCCTCCGAACTGTATGCCTGCCTTTTTGCCAGGGAATTTCCCGCGCAAGCACTTCTGCGACTTCGACCGGAGATGCACAGCAAGCCTTGTGTCGTGATGGAGGGCGAGGCGCCCATGCAATTCGTCTGCTCGCTGAACACGAAAGCACGATTACTTCAGATGGCGCGTGGCATGACCCGCGTGGAAGTCGATACCTTCCCTCCATCGGTGATACTGCCGCGCTCACCGAAGACAGAACGTGCGACGAAGGCCGTTCTGCTCGAATGTGCAGGCGCGTTCTCTCCGCGTATCGAAGATCGGAGCGAAGACAACGCATTTCTCTGCGGCATCGACATAATGGGGACGCGAAGTTTGTTTGGACCACCGGAGATGTTGGCCCGGGCGCTCTTGCAGCGCGTGAGAGGTGTCGGCATCAAAGCCTCGGTCACCGTCAGCAGCAACTTCCATACAGCGGTCAGCCTTGCAAAGGGTCTCTCGCCAAGCGTCCTGACCCGGTGCCTCGCGCCGGGCGAGGAGGCAACGGCACTGTCTCCTCTGCCGCTGTCGGTCCTGACTCTGACGGCGACACAAGCTGAGACCTTTGCTCTGTGGGGTATTCATACGTTGGGCATGTTGGCGGCTTTGCCCGAGAAGGAGCTGATTGCCCGCATGGGACAAGAGGGCAAGCGGCTTCGCCAAGCGGCACGCGGCGAGCTGCCGCATCTCTTCGACCCCGTTGAGCCTCCCTTACCCCTTGAAGAACGGATGGAACTCGATACGCCGGTTGACCTGCTGGAGCCATTGCTCTTCCGAGTCGGCGTCATGCTGGAACAACTCATTGTGCGCGCCAATGCACGCATCCTGGCGCTGGCCTCGGTGACGGTCATACTGACACTCGACGGCGGAGGTACCCACTCTCGAACCGTGCGGCCCGCGCTGCCTACGAACGAAAGGCAGCTTTGGATCAAGCTGCTGCATCTCGACCTCCAAGCGCACCCACCGCAAGCGGCCATTCTCGCGGTCGCACTGGCTGCAGAGCCAGGCCGTACCAGCAAGGTGCAGTTGGGCCTCTTCTCTCCGCAACTTCCGGAAGCGACAGGTCTGGATGTGACCCTCGCCCGCATTCGCGCCGTAGTCGGCGAGAACTGCGTTGGCCGCGCCGTGCTGCAGGACACTCATGCGACGGAGGCATTTCGCATGGAGCCGTTCACGGTGACTTCCGGCGAGTCTGCCGTTGTGGCTCTCCCAAAGCCCCGCGCTTCTATGCGGCAGCTCCGTCCGCCGGAGATCGTTTCGGTTACGGTAAGGAACTCCCACCCGGCGATGTTCTTCCATCGTGAGCGGCGCTATATGGTCGAGCGGGCGTATGGGCCCTGGCTTGTCGGCGGTGACTGGTGGAACCCGACACTGTGGGGTTTCGAGCAATGGGATCTTGTGGCGCATTCGCAGAACGGGGCGATGCTCTGCTGTTGCATGATGCGTGACCTGATGCGAAATCAATGGCAGGTGGCTGCCCTGTATGACTGAGCGTTATATCGAACTGCACGCCGCCAGCGCCTTCAGCTTTCTGGAAGGAGCATCACAGCCGGAGGCGCTGATCGAGCGTGCCGCGGCGCTGGAAATGCCGGCGATGGCGTTGCAGGATCGCAACGGGGTGTATGGCTCGGCGCGATTCCATACCAGCGCCAAGCAAAACTATGTGCGCGCTCATGTGGGGGCTGAGATTGCCGTGTCGAGCTTCGGTTTACGTCTGACGCCTCCGGCTTGGCTGCCCCATCAGCATGGAGCGGAGCCTCCCCGTTTGCCCTTGCTGTGCGAGTCGCGCGAGGGCTATCAGAACATGTGCCAGCTCGTGACGCGTTTCAAGATGCGCGAAACGACCAAGCAGGAGGGGGCAGCCACCCTTGAGGATTTGCAAGAACATGCCTCCGGGCTGGTGTGCCTGACGGGTGGCGATGAAGGCCCCTTAGCAGCTGCCTTGATGCGTGGGGGTGAAGAAGCAGGCTGCCAAACTGTTGAACAGCTGATTCACATCTTCGGGCCCAGCAACGTCTATGTCGAGTTGCAGCGTCACCAGGAACGCGAAGAGGAGTGGCGGAATCAGGCTGCAATCCGCATCGCCCGGTCGTTGAAACTCCCGGTGCTCGCAACCAACGGCGTGCGATACGCCAGTGCCTACGATCGGGAGGTTCTGGATTTGTTCACGGCGATACGCAATCATACGGAACTCGACTATGCTGGCCGACTGCTGGCAGTCAACAGCCAAAGACACCTTCGCCCGGCTGCGGAGATGACGGCTCTCTTCCGCGATGTGTGCGGGGCCACGGAGAACACGGTGGAACTGTCGTCACGGCTCAAGTTTGAGTTGGACAATCTCGGATACGAGTTTCCACGCTATCCGGTGCCGGATGGCGAGACGATGGATAGCTTTCTGCGGAAGCGCACCGGGGAGGGCGTACAGAGGCGCTATGGCCCGAAGCGCGATGCAGGACTGCTCGAGCGGGCGAGCAAGCAGGTCGAACACGAACTGACTTTGATCGCAAAGCTCGGCTTCGCCGGCTACTTCCTCATCGTTTGGGACATCGTTCAATTCTGCAAGCACAACGGCATTTTGATTCAGGGCCGGGGCAGCGCGGCGAACTCGGCCGTCTGCTACGCCCTCGAAATCACGGCCATTGATCCGGTCGGAATGGAGTTGTTGTTCGAGCGATTCCTTAGCGAGAGCCGTGGCGAGTGGCCGGACATTGACCTCGATCTACCCTCCGAAGAGAAACGCGAGCAGGCGATTCAGTATGTCTATCAGCGGTATGGCGAGTTGGGCGCGGCCATGATCGCCAACGTCATTACCTACCGGGGCAAGTCGGCTGCGCGCGAGGTGGGCAAGGCTCTCGGCTTCGATCAGGAGTCTTTGGGCAGACTGTCGAGTTTGGTCAGCAATTGGGAATGGCGCGGCAAGAGCGACACAATGGCACACTCTTTTCAGAACGCTGGCTTCGACATCCATCATCCGCGCATTGCGAAGTACCTTGAGCTGTGTATGCGGATTCAAGACCTGCCGCGTCATCTCGGCCAGCACTCCGGCGGTATGGTGATCTGTCAGGGCCAGTTGAATCAGGTCGTGCCGTTGGAGCGGGCTTCAATGCCGGGCCGCACCGTTGTCCAGTGGGACAAGGAGGACTGCGCCGACCTGGGCATTATCAAGGTGGACCTTCTCGGCCTGGGCATGATGGCGGTTCTCAAGGATTGTCTGGAGTTGATCCCGGAGCACCACGGCGATAGGGTCGATCTCGCGCAGTTGCCCGAAGACCATGAGGTGTATCGAACCTTGCAGCGAGCCGACACAGTCGGCATGTTCCAGGTCGAAAGCCGGGCGCAGATGGCTTCTCTGCCTCGAAATCACCCAGAGAGATTCTACGACGTGGTCGTGCAAGTTGCCATCATCCGGCCCGGACCAATCGTGGGGAAGATGATGCACCCGTACATGCGGCGCCGCCAGAAGAAGGAAGCCATCACCTATCCGCATCCCTCGCTGGAGCCGGTGCTGAAGCGGACGCTGGGCGTGCCACTGTTTCAAGAGCAACTGCTGCGTATGGCGATGACGGTCGCAAACTTCACCGGTGCGGAGGCTGAGGAACTTCGCCGTGCCGTGGGAATGCGCCGCTCGTGGGAGCGCATGAAGAACCTCGAAGGAAAACTCCGAGAGGGCATGGCAGCGAACGGACTGGACAGCGCGACGCAAGAGAACATCATCCAGCACATCAGTTCCTTCGCTCTATACGGCTTTCCTGAATCGCACGCAGCCAGCTTCGCGCTGATTGCGTACGCATCAGCCTACTTCAAGGTAAAGTATCTGGCCGCCTTCACCTGCGCCATCCTGAACAACCAGCCGATGGGGTTCTACTCCCCTGCTGTGCTGGTTAAGGACGCGCAGCGGCATGGCCTGCGGGTGAAACCGATGGATGTGCAGGTCTCAGAATGGGCCTGCACGATCGAGCATGAGACCGATGGGAGTCTGTCTCTTCGGCTCGGGCTTGGCTATGCGAAAGGACTGCGGAGACAATCTGCCGACGCTATCGCTAGTTCCCGCAAGGAGTGCGGCCGGTTCCGGTCGTCGGAAGATCTCGTTTCGCGCGCGCCGTGTCTCAACCGGAAGGAACTGACGTTGTTAGCGCGGGTGGGAGCCCTGAACAACCTCGATGGAATCGAGCACCGGCGCGATGCCCTGTGGCAGGTGGAGCGGGCGGGAAAGCTCGAAGGTCCTCTGCTTCGCCAAAGGAGCGAACTCTTGCGGGAGGATTCCGGAAGTCTGCCATTGCGCCGGATGAGTACCGAAGAGCGGTTGATCGCAGACTACGCCGGCACAGGTCTGACGGTCGGCAAACACCCAATGGCCTATCGTCGCGAAGACCTACGGCTGCAAAAGATTCTTTCGGCAGAGGAACTCCGGCAGTGCAACGACGGAGAACTGGTGCGAACCGCTGGCTGCGTGATCGCACGGCAGCGCCCTGGTACGGCCAAGGGGTTCATCTTCCTTTCGATGGAAGACGAGACCGGCATCGCCAACGTCATCGTGACGCCCGATCTATATGAACGCGAGCGTCTCGTGGTGACGCGCAGCAAGTTTATTCTTGCGGAAGGTCCCTTGCAGAACCAGGACGGCGTGATTCATGTGAAGGCATCGCGTTTACGGCCACTTTCGGACCAAACGCTGGAGGTTCATTCGCATGACTTTCACTAATTGAGAGGCACGGGTCGGCGGTCATCGCTGCGAAGTCGAGTATCAAGGCTCGATCCAGTTCAACCCGAGGCTCACGTTCTGAGCGCTTGTCCCGCTGCGGCCCCATGCCTGAAATACACATGCGTCCTTCACCCCACGCTGCTGGTTGAGGTCATACCCATAGAAGACCAGGGATTTGCCCTTGGTGCAAGGCGAATAGGAGGCGAATATGATTGAATGGATGCGAGGAGACTTCACTGACCACACACCCTCAGACCTCAACCGGTCCGGTATGGACCGATGATGCCCTTCCTGCCTGTCCGGTTGGGACGGCTTTGCTGCGCCGATTTGAAGAGGCACGTCCGAATGACTACGCCTTTCTTCAGGTGAGGACTTCGCCGGTCTAGGTACATCCGCCTTCGACGGCATCCCCGAGTGGGATGCTTTTACAGAGCATTGCAGAACGTGTGAAGACTGCAGGGAGTAGAGACTGGCTACCTGAACATCGTAACTCATTGAAATCAGGCGTAATGGATGGCTCCTTTCAGCGCCCTGCGACACCCTGGGGAACCTTTATTGGACCCTTATCGGACCCGAGACCTCTGCCCCTCAGACCTCTGCCCACGACCTTGCGGGAAGCCTGTTGTTGGTTGTTGGGTAGGTTCCCGATTGGAATTCGTAATCCGTGCGTCGTCGCAAGCCCCTGCTCCGGCGTGTTGGACTCATAGGGCAGATACTCCCTGCCCCATTTCGTCAAAGTGCCGATCAGTTGCACCACTGCGAAACCTAGTGGATCAGACAGAAAATATTCGACATGCCGCAATCAGCCACTCAGATCCTTCCGAATGACGAGGCCATCTTTTTCCATCTCGCGGAGATGCTGTGTGAGCATCTTCTTTGATGCCTCGGGAAATATCCAGTCTTCCGGGTACTGCCTTCCCGCCGCGAGAACTAAGGCATTGATCCAAACGGACGATCGAAACGATTTGCCCCACGCCTGCTGGCGAGGGGTGGCGGCGGCTCTGCGCGACCGCCCGGAGAAGGCGGCGTGAACGGAGTAGCGGGGCTGCTGTGCTCCCGGTTTAGACGCGGCCGGCTTCGCGGAGAGCGGCGATCTCGTCGTCGGTAAAGACGCGGGCGCGGATGAGGAAGCGGACGCCCTCGCCGTTCTCGAGGGAGAACATGCCGCCCATGCCGGGGACCACGTCGAGGACGATCTGGGTGTGCTTCCAGTACTCGAACTGGCTGCGGCTGATGTAGAAGGGCGCGCCGTTCAGGGTTCCGATGAGGACGTCGCTGTCGCCGACTAGGAACTCGCCCTTGGGGTAGCACATGGGCGAGCTGCCATCGCAGCAGCCGCCGGACTGGTGGAACATGAGCGGGCCGTGTTTCGCCGCAAGCCGCTGCATGAGAGCAGCGGCCTTGGGGGTGGCGATGACCTGTTCCGGCGTCTTGGTCTGCTTGCCTGTCGTGTGGTTGGCGGTTTCGTTCATCTAGAAAAATCCCATGGCGTTGGGGCTGTAGCTGATCAGCTGGTTCTTGGTCTGTTGATAGTGATCGAGCATCATCTTGTGGTTCTCGCGGCCGATGCCGGATTGCTTGTAGCCTCCGAAGGCGGCGTGTGCTGGGTAGAGATGATAGCAGTTGGTCCAGACGCGGCCGGCCTGGATCTCGCGGCCGAAGTGGTAGGCGCGGTTGATATCGCGGGTCCAGACGCCGGCACCCAGGCCGTACAGAGTGTCGTTGGCCAGCGCGAGGGCCTCGTCCTCGTCGTGGAAGGTGGTGACCGAGACGACCGGTCCGAAGATCTCCTCCTGGAAGATGCGCATCTTGTTGTGGCCCTTGAAGATGGTGGGCTCGATGTAGTAGCCGTTGGCGAGGTCGCCGTCGAGCGCGGCGCGTTTCCCGCCGGTCAGCAGCTCCGCTCCCTCCTGCTTGCCGATGTCGATGTAGGAGAGGATCTTCTCCATCTGCTCGGTGGAGGCCTGCGCGCCCATCATGGTGGTCTTATCCAGCGGGTTGGCCTGCCGTATGGCCTTCACGCGCTCGAGCGCCCGTTCCATGAACTGGTCATACAACGTGTCCTGGATCAACGCCCGCGAGGGGCAGGTGCAGACCTCGCCCTGGTTGAGTGCGAACATGGCGAAGCCTTCGAGGCTCTTGTCGAAGAAGGCATCGTCGGCCGCGGCGACATCCTTGAAGAAGATGTTGGGCGATTTGCCGCCCAGCTCCAGGGTGACCGGGATGATGTTCTGCGAGGCGTACTGCATGATCAGGCGGCCGGTGGTGGTCTCGCCGGTAAACGCCACCTTGTTGATGCGCGGGCTGGAGGCCAGCGGCTTGCCGGCCTCGAGGCCGAAGCCGTTGACGATGTTGAGCACGCCCGGCGGCAGGATGTCTGCGATCAACTCTATCAGGACGAGGATGGAGAGCGGGGTCTGCTCGGCGGGCTTGAGGACCACGGTGTTGCCAGCGGCGAGCGCGGGGGCGAGCTTCCAGGCGGCCATCAGGAGGGGGAAGTTCCAGGGGATAATGAGGCCGATGACGCCGAGCGGCTCGTGGTAGTGATAGGCGACGGTGGTCGCGTCGATCTCGGAGATGCCGCCCTCCTGGGCGCGGATGACGCCGGCGAAGTAGCGGAAGTGGTCGATGGCGAGCGGGAGGTCGGCGGCGAGGGTCTCGCGGATGGGCTTGCCGTTGTCCCAGGTTTCGACCGTGGCCAGCAGCTCGAGGTTCTCCTCCATGCGCTGGGCGATCTGGTTGAGCAGGAGGCTGCGCTCGGCGACGGAGGTCTTGGCCCAGGCGCGCTTCGCGGCGTGGGCGGCGTCGAGCGCGCGGTCGACGTCGGCGGCGTTGGAGCGGGGAATCTGGCAGAGAATCTCGCCGGTGACCGGGGTGGGATTCTCAAAGTACTGGCCGGTGGCGGGAGCGACCCACTCTCCTCCGATGAAGTTCTGGTATTGCTTGCGGATGGAGACGGGGAAGCCGTAGGTTCCCGGATGAAGCGCGGTGAGAGTTGCCATGAGGGCATCCTTTCAGAGTGGCTTTTGGGCGGTCGGCAGAGAACGGCAGGATGCCGTTCCGCGGCGCGGTCGGATTCTACGCCCATGGCGCGGAATTTGTCGCTGTGCGGTGCGGCGATGCTGCGCTCGCGGTGCAAACCGCTCGTCGCGATCGCAAAGGCGTGGCGTGATTCGCTTCGGATGCCCTCCGGAGTTTTTCCGGAGGATTCCGGAGTGAGAGTAAGGTGCGGTTTGCCAACCGGGACCTACCCCACCATCTAGCGTTGCAGGAGTTTCTCTCACTCGTTCAGAGATGTTCGTAATCGCGGTGCTTTGCCAAATACCCGACAACCGTTCACGTTGAAGAACTGGGAGCGGTACGGATCCGTACCAAACGCGAAGCCCCTGAAGAACACGTGCTGTCGCCCTGCAATATGCAGCAAAACATAAATATGGTCAGGCCTCTCCTTCCATTCACACTGGTGCGGAAATCGACCATACGGTATTCCATTCAGGAACTCACAGTGGGAAGTTCCTTTGACATCGATGGTAATGGTGCCCGAAGGAGATGCGGCGCAAGGAACTTCGAAGTCCTTACCGCCATCGCCACGACGAATCAGATTGAGTTGAAGACCAAACCTCTTGAAACAGGGTGCCGCGAAGTAGAGCGCCCCGGTGACTTCCTTACGATGCTGGGTTGGGTGTTGAGTTCGGAGCAATTCATCAAGGCACTCGAATCATCAGCGTCCTCAGCGTAGCAGCTCAAGGCTGCATGTCCTCGGAGGCCTGGATCGTAAGCCTCTGCTCTTGACCTTCTGTTCCGAGAGCTACGAGCATACTTGATCGACCATGCTCAAGTATTTCGTCGGCCAGTGCGGGTTTGCTGGCTGACACTGATCGCGATAACAAGATGGTTCCAACCATGTGGCCGTAAAGGGAAATAGCGCGTGCGTGCGCTTGCTCGCGAGCCAGTTCCGGATCCTTTTCCAGAAACATCTCTGTCATCTGGTCGAAGGTGCTCTCCAGCGCCTCGGCGTAAGAAGCCTGTGCCGCTTCCGAGAGATGCGGAATCTCTCCCACGAAGCCTGCCATGGGGCAACCGCAGTCGATATCGTCGCGCTGGGCTGCAGACAGATACCACTCGATCTGGCGGACTAGTGGATCGCCCCTTCTTCCTCGCGAATGGGCGATCGCAGATTCTAGCTGTTGTTGCCCCTCATCGACGGCTTTGCCCATGACCTCGGAGACGAGGGCTTCCTTGGATGCGAAGTGGTTGTAGAAGCCTCCCTGCGTAAAGCCGGCTTCTTTCATCAGCTCCGCGAGTCCGACCGCGTCCACACCCTTCTGCCGGAAAAGCCGCTCTGCTGTCGCAAGGATGCGTTCCCGGTTTTGGGCTGCCTGTTCCTTGGTGACACCCATCTAATCGCCCCCTTCCAGCGAAGTCCACAGCTCCAACATAGCGCCGACCGAGAAGAAAGACAATTACGATCGGAATCGTCCTTGCTTCGACCCGCATCCAAAAGACAATTGTGATCGCAATCGTGATCGGAAGGCGGGAATACCAATGAACCGAGCGGTAGTTTTCAACGAGTTTGGCGGCCCGGAAGTCTTGCGAATAGAAGAGGTAGAAACCGAGCAACCGGGTCCGGGGGAGACACGACTCCGAATCCGCGCTATCGGGCTGAACCGCACTGAACTCACCCTCCGTTCGGGCCGGTCCGCGGTCAAACCCCAGCTGCCAAGTCGAATCGGGTTTGAAGCAGCGGGGGAGATTGAGGCATTGGGGCCGGGCGTGAACGGTTACAGTCTAGGCGAGCGCGTGGCCCTCGTTCCTACATATGGTGCTGCCCAGTATGGACTCTATGGCGAGACCTCGCTGGCACCCGCCCGATCTCTCGTCAAGATTCCGGAAGGAACGAGTTTCGCCGACGCGGCGGCAACCTGGGTGGCCTTCGGTACGGCATGGAGCGGCTTGATCTCGGTTGGCCGATTGGCCGCCGGGCAGACCGTGCTCATCTCGGCTGCTTCCAGCAGCGTAGGGCTTGCGGCTATTCAGATTGCAAAGCGTGTCGGCGCTCGGCCAATTGCCCTTACCCGGTACGGAGGAAAGGCGAGTTCTCTACGAGAGCAAGGAGCCGTGGAGGTCATTGCAACGGCAGAGCAGAATGTGGAAGGGGAGGTCAAGCGGCTGACTGAAGGCGCGGGCGCCGACCTCGTATTCGATGCCGTGGGCGGTTCGGGCTTCTGTTCGCTCGCAAAAGCCACGAAGACCGGCGGGTTGCTTGTGCTCTACGGCTCGCTCGACACCCAGCAGACGGTGGTGCCGCCCTTCGGTATATTCGCGCGCGATCTGACGATTCGCGGATTCGCGCTGCCAGTCCTTGCAAAGGACGCGGCCAACCTGACTGACCTTACGAAGTTCATCGGCTCAGGGCTGAAGGATGGCGCCTTGAAACCTGCCATCGCTCGCATCTTCCCGTTTGAGGCCGTTGCTGAGGCCCACCGCTTCATGGAGAGCGGTGAACAGATCGGCAAAGTCGTGATCACCCTTTAACTGCCTCACCTATGCAGGAGTTCACGTGATGTCTTATCAGCCACTTCTTACGCCCTTTCGGATGGGAAATCTTGATCTTCCGAACCGTATAGTCATGGCGCCTCTCACACGGATGCGCGCCCAACCCCACGATCATGTGCCCACAGCCTTGCAAGCGGAGTATTACGCGCAACGTGCTTCGGCCGGGCTGATTATCGCCGAAGCTACCGCCATTAGTCCGGAAGGATTTGGCTGGGCCGATACGCCGGGCTTGTGGACTGAGGAGCAGGTTCGTGGATGGCGACGTGTCACCGATGCGGTGCACATAGCCGGCGGCCACATCGTCGCCCAACTGTGGCATACAGGAGCGATCTCTCATCCTGAGCTCAGAAACGGCGCGCTGCCTGTATCGGCATCGAACGTCGATCCTGTCCAGCTTTCGTTCACGAGGACGGGACGGAAACCGACGGTAGCGCCGCGGCCTCTGACGAAACAGGAGATTCAAGTCACAGTCGCGGACTTCGCGCGAGCTGCGCGAAACGCGATGGAAGCCGGCTTCGATGGAGTCCAGATCCTGGCCAACTATCTTTATTTGATCTCACAGTTTCTTAACGCCACCACCAATCTTCGTAAAGACGAATACGGCGGGAGCCTGGAAAATCGCTCGCGTTTTCTTTTCGAGGTGGTCGAGTCGGTCCTGGGTGAAGTCGATGCAAAGCGGGTCGGAGTCAAGATCAGCCCTATGCACGAAGGCGGCGCATTTCAAGCCAACGACGAAACCCTCCCGGTTACCGAATATGCAATTCAGAAGCTGAGCGCTTACAATCTTTCGCACTTGTTGCTCATGGGGAATACCACCGACTTTTCCGGTACTCCACTCGAGAAACTGGCTGGGGATGGCATGTTCCAGCATTTCCGTCCTCTCTACAAAGGCACACTCATCGCAAATGTGAAGATGGGCCGTGAGCGCGGCAATCAACTCATCGCGGAAGGGTTGGCAGATCTAGTAGCGTTCGGCCGTCCTTACATCGCTAACCCTGACCTGGTCCAGAGGTTTGCCGCGAATGCCCCGCTTGCTGAAGTTGATTGGGAAACTGTCTATGCATCAGGGCCGCGCGGCTATTCCGATTACCCAACCTTCCAACCATCACGCTAAGACAACCCCAGGAGCTGACTATGTCAAAGACAACACCCGAGCAGAACAAGGCGATCGTTCTCGAAGCCTTCGACACTCTCTTCAATAAACGTGACTACACGGCAGCAGAACGCTTCTGGTCTCCGAAGTACATTCAGCACAGCACGCACATAGCACCTGGACGGGAGCGACTGTTCGCTCTGATCCGCTCAGTGCCAGATACGTTGTGCTATGAAAACCAACTCATCGTCGCAGAGGGCGAATACGTCGTCGCGCACGGCCGCTTCAGCGGAAACGGGAGGCCCGCTGCCTGGATCGCCGCCGACGTTATTCGCTTCGAAGACGGTCTACTCGCAGAGCACTGGGACGTGTTGCAGGATGAGGCCACACAGGCAGCGTCCGTTAGCGACCTTCCCATGTTTGGCGACCGCTTTCCTTCGTAAGCGGTCGACGTCAACGCAACATTCACCACACTCAGAATGGAGCCATCATGAATCTCACTGGAAACAGCATCTTCATTACCGGCGGCGGGTCGGGCATTGGCCGCGCCTTGGCCGAAGCGCTGCACAAGCGCGGGAACACAGTGATCATCTCGGGCCGACGCAAGGGCCATCTCGACGCCGTCGTAAAGGCGAATCCGGGCATCGAGGCGATCGAACTCGACATCGCAGACCCGGCCAGTATCACAACCGCGGCGAAGAAGCTGATCGCAGAACATCCAGACCTGAATGTTCTCATCAATAATGCGGGAATTATGGAACCGGATCAGGCAGCGGGCGTCATCGACGACAAACTGCTTGTCTCGACCGTCACGACCAATCTTCTGGGCCCCATCCGGTTAACATCTGCTCTGGTGGATCAGCTGAGGAGCCGTCACGGTGTGATTGTCTACAACACTTCGGTCCTTGCCTTCGTGCCATTGGCTTTGACGGCTGTTTACTCTGCTACCAAAGCTGCACTCCATTCCTATGCGTTGTCGCAACGCTTCCTGCTCCGCGACAGCGGTGTTCGGGTGCTCGAGATGGCGCCACCCTGGGTACGCACAGAACTGATGAACAGCCAGGAAGCGGAGCAGGCAATGCCTCTCGACCAATTCATTTCCCAAACTTTAACCGTGCTTGGAACAGATGCTGACGAAATTCTTGTTGAAGCGGCGCAGCCGTTGCGTGGCAATCCCGGCCCTCGGGAGCATGCGTTGGTGAATGGGTTCAATGAACAAATGGTAAAGCTATTCACTTCAAATCAATCCTAGGCGGCGTTGGGCCACGTCTCTTTCTGGCGCCCACTGGGACGTGGTTCGATGCTAGCCAGTTAATACCGGCCCACTGTGGACAAGTTACGGGGAGAGCACGGATCCTCTCGGCCGTGACGGTAACCGTCAACTGACGAGTAGCCCGTACGTCGTTTCTGAACCAAGCTTGGCTCAAAATGGGCGTTGCGATTTCGCCCTCATTGAGGATCTCTCCGCGACTCCTGTCCCGGATCACCGGGGTGTTGAAGCACATTAGAAATGTCCCCTGTATTCCTCGATAGAAGTGTCCCCTCGTAGAGTGCCTTTGAGTGTTGGAGGCGCGGATTGGGACGGACGCATTTGAG
>Ga0210403_10002189_pt1 | contig 17939 bp, 15 predicted proteins | sample IncBWC19MmetaG_FD_150863 | JGI IMG/M metagenome (GOLD analysis project Ga0210403, IMG submission 150863) | Forest soil microbial communities from Barre Woods Harvard Forest LTER site, Petersham, Massachusetts, United States - Inc-BW-C-19-M | ecosystem: Environmental > Terrestrial > Soil >... | reverse complement strand
CATCGTCCAGGATGTTCGCTGCAAACGATAGCCACAAGAGCAGCCAGGCGATTCCCCAATTCTCTACCGGCCCGAGTTCACCAACAGCTTTCACGAATGAAATCCTATCTGCATCAGAGGCGATTCTTCAAAACCGGTAGAGGCCTTCCACGCGGTACATTTGGCGTTACCAGAGTTCTTTGGAATTTGGAGGATGAGGAGCGCTAGGGCGCTCAAAACCATCTCCTACGGAGCGTGTTCGTTCCTTATCCCAGAACAAGAAACAACTTCTCCCATCGCACTCAAAGAGTGAATGTGGTGGCTAGGAATGCCTTTACAGCTCGCATGGCTTCGGTAGTGGCCACCGGGTCATAGGCTAGAGTCGCGCCGCGCTTGACGCAGGCGTCGCTCCAATGGAAGGGTTGGCCCGTCTCGAGGTTGACAATCTCCCCTCCGGGCCGTTCCTCCCGAGAGCATGCACCTGTCGTAGCCGCATCGGGCTTGAAACAGGGAGGTGAGTACACCGGATTGTCGAAGGCATGCTGCGCTCCGGCGTACTCCATTAGTTGCGCGTTTTTTCCCGCTCGAACAAGTCGCTCCACATACTTCCGGCACGGTTCAATGGACACATAATCATCCGCTGCCCCGTGGAAAAGCCGAATAGGTCGATCGCTTACTTGCTCGTCTTCCCTGTAGATGGTGTTGCAGGAAGCGTAAAACGGAATGTACGCGGCGAATTCGAGGCCCTTCGGTCCGTAAACCCTTTGGAAGCGCTTGAGACTCGCGTAAAGTGCCACGAAACCTCCTTTCGAGAAGCCCATCACTGCGATCCGCGAGGGATCAATTCGTGCATGCCCAGAGAGATGATCGAGAGCCCGATAGGCATCAAAGATCATGGCCAGATGTCCGAGCTGCGACTGGTCGGTTACTGTCTGTGTGATGCCCCGTCCCGTAAAGCTGTCGAGTAGAAAGGCGGCAACACCGATTCCGTTCATTTCTCGAGCCCATCGATCAACGTTTGCTCCAATCCCGTCCGACCCGTGGACGAGCATAACCGCGGCTACTTTTGTGGTCCCTGGAGGGAGTCGCAGCTCGGCACTGATGCGCGCTGGGATTCCATCAGTGCTCCCCATTAGAAACTGCTTGTCACTAAGGGTCACGGTCTCGAAAGAATTGATTTCAATTCTTGCCGTTTGTATCATCGAGGGCACCTGAGTTTACTTCCGCAAAGTCATTCGTGGAGGGTTCTAACGTAGTTCCTGAAGCGACGGTATGAATTGCTCCAGCTCATTCTCTGGCAACAATGCCGACTGCTGGATTATGCCGCGTCCGGCAATCGGCGTGAGGGCTTGCGGAGGACTTCTGGCGATCATTGTGGATCTGGTCGGCATAATCGGAGGCGCTCCAAGAAAGAGGATTCTAGCTGATGCTCGGCGAAGTATCAGCGCAGGTGATGGCAACGGACCGGTAAACCCTTCGTTAGCCCCGTTCCGAAAACCCCTATGCATCATGGCCTGCAAGTCGAACAGAATCAGAGGGCCTAGCTCATGCACGCCAGGGTTCTGAGAAGAGTTGATTTTGAGTATGGCTGATGCTTGTCCTTCGGTTAGCGTTGTCACACGGGCGAGGGCTTATTTTTTTTCAGCGGGCTGTAGGAGTGGCGGGGTGAGATCTGGATGATCTCGCAAATACTGCTCGATGGGCTGGCTGCGCATCACGACCCGGAATCCACGGCGCGTATTCACGTCGATGGTTTTCTGTAAATCCAAATCCTCGAAGCTGATCACCCGCTCGAGAGACTTCGTGCCACTTTCATCGAGCATGGTGAAATGTATCTGGTCGTTGACGAACCAGTAGTCGTTCACGTTATACACCGAGCCGTCCTTCAGATAGAGCTGCACTAGCTGATGCCCATCCAGGCTGTAGACGTACACAGGAGTGTTGTACGTCAGGGGCGGGGCGGGATAATGTTCAAAAGCATATTCGGGAACGAAAAAATCGCTGCAGCCGTAGTTCCAGCCCCAAATCGGACCGCAGTTCAGCCACCAAGAAGAGTCGAAGCGCTCCCAAAACCTGAAAAACGGCGCACGGATGAAGAAAGGGCGAGGAAAAATTAGCAAGGGGCGCTCCGGGAAGCCGCCGTGGGGGCGCAAAAACATACTGCGTGAAGCTGGCGCTGGCACAGCAATCACATGCGCTGCGCCTATATGAGGTGCGACAACATGGCCCCCGGTCCTCGAGTGTCCGCCCGTACCAACGTGGCCGACGTGCTGTGCTAAGGCAATAGAGGTGTGAAACCAGGCGCAAGCCAGCACGCCAGCAGCAACAATCAAGTTTTTTCTTCTCAGGCTTGAAAAACGGAGGACAACGAGAGCCATGTAGTTACCCTCCTTGCAGCATTGCGGCGGAGCTGCGAGGATCACGCGAGTTCGCTATGGGCAAGTGTAATACTCAATTTCTCCACGCACAACGCCCTTCACCAGCTTACACTTGCGGCCCGAAGTGGGCAAAAGGGTACTTACGAGATCGTTTCGGCTCGCTTCACCACGGCGCGGATCTCAGTGTGATTGCCCTATGGCTCGGACAAGAAGGTAAGATAAAGTTGGTGAAAGCCTATCGGTATGTCTCCCCGCCACCGGCTGCTGGCAAGTTACGGCCAGGCGCTCTTTTTTCTCAGAGACGTGGGCAAGCGACTGCGATAATTATCTACAGGGTAAAAATGAGGCAGGTTGTGGTCCCGTGCGCGTATAGCTTCCCCATGGAATCAAGAAGCCGACCTTCTGCCGTCGCGATCCGCTTTCCTGAATTAATGACTTTTCCCTCCGCCCGTACCTCGCCTGTGTCAGAGGTAATCGCCCGTACATAGTTAATCTTAATTTCTATGGTCGCGTAGCTGAATCCCGCCTCGAGCGTGGAGTGGATGGCACATGCCATACACGAATCGAGGAGGGCGGCGGTATATCCGCCATGCACTGTTCCGAGTGGATTGTAATATTCAAACTTCGGATTGCCGACGAAAGCAGTGTGGCCCCGGGCGATTTCCACGGGGAGAAAGTCCAGGGTCTTCTGAATGGGAGGCGCGGGTAGCGTGCCCTCCATAATTGCGGTGAGCAGTTGCAGGCCAGACATGGTCTTTGCGGTTCCGGTCGGCACTACTCCGTATTGAATTGCACGGTCAGCACTACTCATTGATCCTCCTGCCAAGCTAAATGCACATATCTTTCCGTGCCGTTTCGATTGTGACTCTTCGGACCTTCCGATGATATCAGGGAACAATATGGCGGTCAGCGTGCACACGCCGCTGAGGTCGAGCATTTCCGACCGTGGAACCGCTGCAGGTCACCCGCGTGCGTTACTTCCAATCGAGATGCTGCCGTGGGACTGCACTGGACGGTCCGAGCGAGCTTCTGCGACAGAGAACGATTCACGAGCCCACTTCCGCCAGCCAACCAGGATCCCGATGCGTTCAAGGTTATCTATGAAATGGACACACTCGGAGTGAAAGCAAAAAATGAAGCGCGGAGCGAATGCTAGAACGGTCCGGCGGCCGAGGAGCACGCAGGAGGGGAAGGTTCCTAAGGTGATCCGCTAGTCGACAGAGGGACGCGAACTGCGCGCACCCAATCGAGGTCTCGGTGCCAAACGCGAACTTTTGGAGCTCAATCCGGCATCGCGAATCTTGTAGATAAGAGTCCGATAGCTAATCTTCAAAGACTCCGCCGTCTTTCGGCGGTTCCACTGATTCGCCTGCAGTGCCTCGAGGATAAAGGTTCTCTCCCGCTCGCGAACAGCGTCTTTAGCGAGCTGTTTCAAAGACACATTACCTGCGGTATTGGACTTCCCTGAGGCACCTCTCCGCGGCTTGGCTGCGGGTTCTGGGTCGATATTGGGCTCCGCGCCGATAAGCACATGGCGGGCAATGCCGTTAGAGAGCTCGCGGATGTTTCCGGGCCAATCTAGTTTCTGCATGTATTGCAACAGCGCTTTGCTCAGCGGTTCTGCTGGTTTGGCGAATCTCTCTTGAAACTGCGTACGAAAATACTCGGCAAGCACGGGTATATCCTCGCTTCGCTCGCGAAGCCGCGGCAATCTCATTTGTACGACACTGATGCGATAGTACAGGTCGGCACGGAATGTTCCCGCATCAATTTCGTGTTGCAAGTCCTTGTTCGTCGCGGAAATCAATCGCGTTTCGACTAATTTTTCCTCCGTGCCGCCGATTCGCGAAAAACGCCCGTCTTGTAGAAACTGCAAGAGTTTGCTCTGCAGGCCGAAGTCCAGATCGGCAATTTCATCGAGGAACAGAGTTCCGTTCTGTGCGAGTTCGACTCTCCCGGGCTTGGCGATGTGTGCTCCGGTAAAGGCCCCTTTCTCGTAGCCAAACAGCTCACTTTCCAGAAGTGCTCCTGGGATCGCCGCACAGTTTACTTTTACGAACAGACCGCTGGCGTTTGCCGAGTGCAGGTGAATCCACCGTGCCACGGATTCTTTGCCGGTTCCGCCATCTCCCGACAAAAGGACCGGTACATTGATGTCGCAAAGCTTGGCGGCTTGGTTGCGCACATCCATCATCGCGGCAGAGCAACCGAACAAAACATCATCGGGCGGCAGGAAGTCTATCGGTTCGCTGTGGGTCTTTTTCCGTGACTTGAATATAGAGGAAATCGGACTTGCACCTTCACCGGATGAAGAGAGCACACGCAAGGCCATTGAGAGGAGTCCACGGCACAAGGTGAGCATCCGAACCAATCCGGTTAAGGTGCTTGTTTATAATGAGATACACGCATCCCAAGAGTCCTAGTTGGTACTCGACAGCTACTCAACTCTGTTCCTCACCGTTTCGATGAGAAAACATCTGCCTAACTCCTGGAAGGATTTTCTGGCCAGTTCGGGCTTGCAACGGTTAGCTTAAACGCCCTTGTTCCAAGGGTTTCGAAGCCCTCGCCCGCGAACGCAGGAGGAAGAAAGCATGGATTGACGGCCGCAGCCTCGCAGCCACTCTCATGGCCGGGCGGCTTCCCCACGGATGATATCGTACCGCTCGATCACCGCAGCGACCCCCAGCCGTGCTGTGCCCTCTTCCATGTGCCGCTCCACTCGCACGACTCTCCCAAGGGCGCGCACAAAAACATCCGTGCCGTGAGTAATCTCCGCCGGAAGTGTCAGAGTAATGTCCAACTCTGAGCCTGCCTCGAGGTCCTGCTCAATAACGAAATACAACCCGCGCGTCGAAATGTCGCGCGTCTTTCCTTCTTGGGAATCATCTTGGCGTTCTGCGGGTACTCGAATGATAATTGGCAAGGACAAACCATACCGACGAGCCGTCCGGCGTTCCGTCATTCCCCCCGACCTCCAGTATTTGCGGCGGTGACGTGCTTTGAACCGCGCTGTCGGTAGGTGAAGTTACTAGAAAACAACAAACTATGCCAGTTCCAACCCCCTGTGGCCCCGGTAGCTCGAGAGAAGCGGCGGCAAGTTCCTGTAGTTTTATTCGTGCTGCGTTCCCACCGCCGCCGGCGCTTCCGCTACGGCTGGCGCCGAGGCCGCACGTCGCGTGCGCGGCGTATCCAGATTAAACTGCCGCATTTTGTAGAGTAGCGCCTTATAGCTGATGCCCAGCATTTTCGCGGCGTCCTTGCGGCACCATCGCGTCTTCTCCAGCGCATCCGCGATCGCTTCCATTTCCGCTTCATCCTTCAAGCCGCGCACCAGCGCTTTCAACCCTTGCTCGCGAGGTGGAGCAGTCTCTTGACGGGGAGAAGTGCGTTGCCGCGCTGACGACATCTCCACCAGCTCCCGCAGGCTGCCTTCATCGTCCTCGAGAATCACGTACCTCTTCACGAAATTCTCCAACTCGCGCAGATTCCCCGGCCAAGGATAATTCACCGCCGCATCGAGCAAATGCTTCGACGGACCCGACGGCGTCTTCCCGAATTTCTCGCTGTACTGCTCCAGGAAATGCCGGAACAACAATGGAATCTCGACCAGTCGCTCGCGCAGCGGCGGCACAAGTATCGAGAGCACATTCAGCCGGTAGTACAGATCTTCACGGAAGCGCCCCGTCTTCATGGCCTCCTGCACGTCTACGTTTGTGGCGGCAAGCACCCGCACATCCGTATCGATCAGGTGCCGCCCTCCCAGCCTTGAATACTGATGATCTTGCAGCACGTGCAGCAGCTTGGCTTGCAAAGGTGTGGTCATTTCCGCGATTTCGTCGAGGAAGATCGTCCCCTTGTTGGCCATTTCGAATTTGCCAGGCTTGCTGCGGATCGCACCTGTAAAAGCGCCCTGTTCGAAACCAAACAATTCGGACTCCAGCAGTTCACCGGGCAGCGCCGCGCAATTCACTTTTATGAAAGGCTGGTTGCGCCGCTTCGAACGCAAGTGAATCATCCGCGCCACGACTTCCTTGCCAACGCCGCTTTCTCCGCAAATAAAAACGGGCACATCCACGGGCGCAATTTGCAATATCTGCTGTCGAATTCGCACCATCTGCGGGCTGGCGGCGAGAAAACTTAGATCCTCGGTCACCTGGTCGCAGTAATCGCGCAATGCCTGATTTTCGGTTGTGAGCTGTTTCTTCTGACGCGACTTCAGCATCGCCGCGTCCAGCTCGGTCTTCTCGAACGGCTTGGTCAGGTAGTCGTGTGCTCCAATGCGGATGGCCTCCACGACCGTGCCCACTTCATTCGAGCACGACAGCATGATGACGTTCAGGCTGCGGTCCGCCTGCATTAGCTCTTTCAAAGTGTCGATCCCATTTAGCTCGGGCATAAGAACGTCCAGAATGATAAAGTCCGGCCGCTCTCCGCCGCTTACTTTGGCGATGGCTTCTCTTCCGGAGCTGACCGTCTCGACGTCGTATCCATCCACTTCCAGCAACGTCTGCAGATACTTTCGGATGCTCGGCTCATCATCCACGACCAAAATTTTTTCTTTAGCGGCCATCGAGTTCTCCCTTTACCCTGCACCAATTTGACAGGAACTATCCTTGATCCATCGGCAATAAAAATGTGAACTTGCTTCCTGACTTCGGTTCGCTCTCCACCCAAATTTTTCCGCGGTGCGCCTGAATAAGCCGTTTCGCAATCGCAAGTCCGAGGCCCATGCCCGAAGTGTTGCGGTTAACGCGCACAAAATCCTCAAAAATCTCCTGATGATGTTCTGCCGCAATTCCCGGTCCGGAGTCCGCCACGGAAACTTCGACGCTATTCGGACGCGGGAGACGGAATCGGCGCCGTTCTTCCACCGGCGCAACTGCCGCCACCCGTCGCTCCCAGAAATGAGGAGCAGCCCGCAACGTCACACTCCCGCCTGCAGGCGTGTGCTTCAGTGAATTGTCCAGAAGATTGGCAGCCGCTTGCTGCACCTTTTGATAGTCGAACCGGAAAGGCGGAATCGACGGATCGAAGCTGGCCTCCAGCTTGACCCCTTTACGTTGGAAAGCTTCGGACCAGCGCTTCGCCACCTCATCCAGGCAATCGCGAAGATCATTCTCGCGAAGCTGCAGCACCAGTTTGCCGCTCTCCAGCGCGGAATAGTTCAGGAACATGGAAACCAGCCTCACCAGCCGCTCGCAACTCTCCTTCGATTCCTCCAGGATGTCGCGCTGCTTGTCCGTCAAGCGTCCCAGCGAACCCGCCAGCATCAGGTCGTAGTAACCCTTAATCACCGCGAGCGGCGTTTTCAATTCATGAGCTGCAGAGGCGAGAAAGACCGTCTTCTGCCGGTTCACTTCCTGCAATTTCAAATAGGCCGCCAGCAAATTTCGATAAGTGATCTCTCGTTCCTGGAGCAACTCCTGAACGGTGAGTTGCGTCGCGGCATCGGGCGCCGCCCTTGCCGCGGGTTCCGTTTCCAATCGCACCATCAAACATCCCGGATCCGCAATCCACTGAATACGCGCGCGAATCTTGGTTTCCCCTCGCGCCACTTCCATCTCCACTTCGTGCTCTCCTGCGTCAATTTTCTGCCAGATCTGATTGGGCTCGACTTTCAGGAGGTCGCTAAAGAGATTCAACCGACTCGAATCGCTGGCGCCCTCTGAACCCTGGTATTGCCGGGCACTTTCATTCGCGAGCAGTACACGTCCGCTTCTCTCCGCCAACCAAATTGGTGTTTTCACCGCCTCAAGAAGCGTGCTCACAAACCCGAACGGGAGAGCTAGGACTTTCCGCTGATCGGCAACCGTAGGTGTGGCAATGATTCCAGGCATTTGCGGGTTTCGTTCTCTCCACGGCAGAAGGAAAAAGTTTTCCCTAGCTGAATTCTCATGCTGGCAGAGGAGTTTCGGACTGTCAATGGCAAATGCGTTCCATTTGCACATTTCCGGAAATCAAGTGGCCAGGGCATGAACAAGAATCGACGAGCAAGAAACTGCCGATTCCGACCTCGCTACACTCTACTGAAAACAAATGACTTAATACCACCTGCTCCAGTCCAAGTGTGGCACTCGATATGCTCAGTTCCGTACTAGTTCCGTGGTACTAAGCGAGCCCAACGTGCAAACGAGTCTTCTGAAGAATGGTCAAGGCGTGGATCCTTCTAATTCCAGACGGTCTCCTCGGATTCGCTTACAGATGCCCGTGTTCTTGCGCGCTGCGGATACTTCCGGGACTGAATTTATCGAGCTCACAAAAACGCTCAACATCAGCGCCACAGGAGCTTGTGTAGCTTCTACCCACATTCTCCGACCCACTCAGATCGTCCATCTCACCATCCCTGCGCCCTCCTCTGGCCCATCGGGAGTCGTCCCTAGCGAAACCCCTCCCATCACCGCAAAAGTCCTCCGCCAGGATTCCGCTGGCGAAATGCGACTATTTGGACTGGAATTCCTCAAGCCACTTGAGTAAAGTATTGCCGCTTTGACGGACAGCTTCAGAAGACTCGGGCAAGAATGTTGTCTCGTCCCGAGTCAGAACCGTCGCCGTTCCCAAAGTATCGGCCCTATATCCAATTGGTTGAATGACATAGCCAAGAATCTAGGTTAGCTCTATAGGCCCAGGAGCAGCCCCAGACCCTCTCTACTTTGGTCTCTCGCTTGCTCCACTTAGAAAGTGAAAGCCACATGTGGTCTCCCCAACCCGCGGGGATAGGCTAAAGTCAGGTGTATACCGGATATGCCCAGCCCCGGCGCACCCGCGCCCCCGCGTCTGCCGATTGAGGATTCCTATCTCGAGCTGCTTGCTGACACGCTCGAAGGTCTTGATACTCCTGCGCGCGGCCAGTTCCTCCAGCGCTACTTTCACACCATAACCCATCTCGATCTTGGCGAAGCTCAGGGTGTGCGACTCTGGGATGAAATGCTCATGCGTCGCCGCGAACTCAGCGAGCATATGGAGCAGCAAATCTCCTTGAAAACAGCACTCATGGACGTGCTCACCTCGGCCGGCCTTTTCCGCATCCCCATCGTGATCGAGTACGACGAGCTGAAAAAGCTGCAGCTTAATGCTGTCACCGATTCGCTTACCGGCCTCTACAACCGCCGCCTCTTTAGCGAAACCTTTGAAAAGGAAATCAATCGCGCCCGCCGCTACGGCTCGCCTCTGGGCCTCGTCATTCTCGATTTGCATCGCTTCAAGGAAGTCAACGACAAGCACGGCCATCCGCGCGGCGATGAAGTTTTGCGCGCTGCCGCGACCACTCTGAAAAAAGCTCTGCGCACCTCGGACTCCGCCTTCCGCATCGGCGGCGACGAATTCGCTCTTCTCCTTCCGCAAACCGATGCGGCCCAAGCACTCGCTCTCAGCCGCCGCGTCGGCACAGTTTTTGGAGAATCCATCGCCCACTTCCAAATGGCGGTAAGCGTCAGCATGGACCACGGCGTGGCCACATTTCCACAAGACGGCGATCAAGCCGATCAACTAATCGGCGTCGCCGATGAGCGCCTCTACCGGCTGAAGCACGAGAATCACAGCAAGGCCCCCACAAGCAGCTCTCGCAGCGAGATGGCTTCAACTCCTACCCCTGAACCCACCGCCCCCACGCCTTCTGGGCACCCGTCTTCCGCGCCGCCGACCATTTCGTTCGAATCCAAACGTCCGCCAGAAAAAACCGAAACGGCGATATCTTCCACGGTCCCTGCCACGGCCTCGGACATTTTCACCACGCAAACCCTGGCCATCCCGCCCCCCGCCCGCGTCTACCCCATCCCACGCAAGGCTGAGCGCGTTTCCATGTCCGGCACAAACGCTTACGCAGTTCTCGGAGACCGTGGCGCTCGACGCGCTCGTGTCCTGGATCTCGGTTTTGGCGGTGTCGCTCTTGAACTCGAATCGCAGGAAGAAATTCCGGAAAGCATTCTTGCCATCTTGCACGTGCCCATTCTTCCGCCAGTGCGCGTCAATCTGAAGCCCGTCTGGTTCCAGCGCACACCGCAAGGCGCCTGCCGCATCGGCTGCGCGTTCGTGTCCTGAACGCCGACGGTCTCAACCTGAACGTGAATCTCGGCGTCTTTCCCCCACATCAACCACCCGTCTGCGCCAGATGCATCCGCAGATGCCGTGAGGTAAATAACAATGCCTGCTGTATATGCGCAAGCCCCAGGCCCCAACGCAGAACCGCCTGCTCCGTCGAGTCACCCTTGGCAGCGAGCCTCATGCACAACGCGAGTTCCTTCTGATTCGGCTTTACTGGGTTTCCCGAAGTACTCAACGAAATACTTCCCGACGTCAAACAAAGAGTCGTCTCTAGGGACTCCTGAGAGCCCGCTTGCTTCAAAAGCTCGATCAATTTTTCCATCAAAAGGAAATGCAGCCTCCTGTTGCGGCTATTCTCAGCCTCTCGAAACTCGAGAACAATATCCCCAAAATAAACGCGGTCCCCCACCGCTTCATCCACCGACGGCCCCGCCAGCGGCTGCGCTACACAAAACAGCGAATCATCACTCTCGACCGCCGCAAGAAAGGTCTTAATCGCAAGACCAGTCGCCGCGTCACTCGCAACTACGCCGGCTCCTGCGGTCCGCTTCGGCATCTCTCCAAGCACTTCGACCCGCATGCCTGCGAAAATACGCGAGGCGAATGCACCCTGCAAGTGCAAACACTCGCGAGGGCCGAGACGTCGCCACCACGGCCTCTTCACTCCACCAATTCCGGAGACACCCCGACCCTGCTAGAATCTCGCCTGCCGGACCCGTCGAACACGGAGCCTCCCATGAACGAACCCACGCCAAGCCGCCCCTACTGGCCCGATTTCCGAGACATGCCCAAGGATCCGTCGAAGGGCTTGAAACCCTGGAGTTGGGCCCTCCAGCGTTTAGAAAAATCACACAACTATTGGATCGCCACCGCGCGCCCCGACGGCCGTGCTCATCTCATGCTGGTTTGGGGCGTCTGGTGGGAAGACGCCTTCTGGTTCAGCACCGGCCCCCAGACTCGCAAAGCCAAAAACATCGCCGCACTCGCTTACTGCTCAATCGGCACCGAGCAAGCCGATGAGGCCGTCATCCTAGAAGGAGTGCCCCACGAAATCACCGACCGCGCCATCTGGAAACGCCTGGCCGCTGTGTACAACAAAAAATACGGCGGCGACGTCGAACCCATGCTCATAACTTGCGGCGGCAACGTTTATCGCGTCGAACCCGAAACAGCCTTCGGCCAAGACGAGCACGCCACAAATTTCGCCGAATCCGCCACCCGCTGGCGTTTCTCTCAGAGGCGGTAAACGCAGGTGGTTTCCTTTGGTTTCGTTTCTGCTTTTGTCCCGCGAGCTAATACCGTCTGATAGTACGCACTTATTCCTTCGGCGCCTGGTTCCACATCTCCTGCTTCACTTTCCACTCCCCATTCGCCTCGCGGTGCAGCACCAGGGCCATCTTCCCGCGCGAATCGATCGCCGGTTTCCCACCCGGCGGCTGCACAACCTGATATTCCGTAGCCCATTCCGAGGCCCAATCCCCCGAAATCTGTAGGTCATGAAAATCGATCTCCTCCTTCACGACCTTGTACCCCGGCATCTGCGAAAGAATATTTTCCACCCACTTCACAATGGCCTTCTTCCCAAGCAGCGGCGCTTCCCCGGGCATCAAACTCACGCCATCCTCCGCCCACGTGCCAAATATCCCCGCCGTATCCATCTTCAAATGCAATTCCACGTATCGCTTGTTGAATGCATCGACCTCATCTTTGGCGCTAACCGCGCTTCCTCCAAACGCAAACGCCGCCACCCAGCTTGCTACGATCGCCAAAGCCACGCCGCGTATCCATCTCATGCACCACCTCCATGGCCACGCCATCTTGGACCGGAAACATAGCCTATCTCCGATCCAAATGCCACGTGAGTTGATGGTCCTGTGCTTCAACGTGCCCGCCCCGGACTTTCCGAATTTGGAAATATCACCATCTTGCCCGTATAATGGGGTTTGCATCGCGACCTAGCGACGCGGCTGTAGCTCTCACCCACTTAGGGGTCAGGTCTTTCTCACCGAGGAAGGTAAGCCGTGCAGACCGGACGCGAAGGAATGGAGCCTCATGAAACCCGGCATTCACCCCGACTATCACGCCGTAACAGTCCATTGCGCCTGCGGCCACAATTTCCAAACGCGCTCTACCATCAAGGGCGACAGGCTGAACGTCGAAATCTGCTCCAATTGCCACCCCTTCTTCACCGGCAAGCAAAAGCTGATTGACACCGCAGGCCGCGTCGAACGCTTCACCAAAAAGTACGCCGACGCCGCTGCAAAAGTCGAAGCCTCAAAAACCGCCGCCGCAAAAAAGTAACCACGCTGCCGAACCTAGCCTGATCAAGGTGGGCCAGACCTTCTTGTCTGTCTCGCTTTTTTATCTCTCCTAGTGCACAAGAGTCCATCCATCTGCTCCAGGGCCCTCTGACCCTCTGCGTGATCTTTTTTCCTCTCGCCTCTTTCCTTTCCTCTTAACTCTTACTTTCGACTTCCCCCATCCTCCCACCCGTGTAAAATGAACCACCAAGGTGACCACGCAATCCCGCATGTTCGAACCCAGCCGCCCCGGTGAGTTGGTCGAAACCGCCGCCCCGCGCATCACCCTCCGCAACGCCTTCGCGCATCCCTACGATTCCGCTATCGCAGCGGCTCGCACCTGCTACGCCTCGCGTCTGATTGTCCCCGAAGAAATCACCGACAAACAACGCCTGAACATCGGCGCCGCCACCTTCTACAGCGGCCATCACACCGTCTACCAGCACGCCCATTTCGAATTCGGCCTCGAAAACGTCAGCCGCCAATTCGTCTGGTCTTTCCTCCACGCTCATCCCTTCTACAATTCCGAGCAGCAAAGCCAGCGCTATGTTCGCCTGGATCGCGCGCAAGCCTATATCCCGCCCTCTTCCCTCTTTTTCAACGACACCCATCGCGCCTCCTATGAACAAGCCATCGCCCGCGCCTGGAACAGCTACCGCGAACTCTCTCTGCTTCTCGTCAACGAGGCACGCGTCATCCTCAGTGACATCTGGCACATCGGCCCCATGTCCCACCTCAAGCGCCTGCAAAAAATCGAACGCGCCGCGGAAAAGCGCGCCATTGAAATCTCGCGTTACGTCCTCCCCGTCGCCGCCTTCACCACGATGGTCCATACCATATCCGGCATCGTCCTTCACCGCCTCTGGCGCATGAGCGCCGCCTCAGACACCCCCAGCGAATCCCGCGCCATCATTGGCGAAATGGTTGCCCAAGTTCGCGCGGTCGATCCCCAATTTTTTGAACGCTTTGGAACGGAACCTCTCGAGGAACGTCCTGAATGGAAAGAAGCCGCGCCGAACACACACGCAGGCGAAGACTTCGCCAACGAATTCGACAACAAGCTCGCTGGAAAGACTTCCAAACTCCTCGACTATTCTCCCAACGCCCCCCGCGTAATGGCCGAAGCCTACCGCGCCGTTGTCGGCCTAACCGAACCCCAATGTCCTGACTCCGAAGCCATCGACCGCCTACTGAATCCCGCCCGCAATCCGTACCGCCTAGAAATCCTCGACGTCGGCGTTCACGCCCCCATGATGCGTGCGCTCCAACACGCCAATTACACCTTCGCCAAAAAAATCAGCCATACCGCCGACAGCCAGGACCAGCGCCACCGCATGGTCCCCGGTTCGCGCCCGCTGCTCACCCTAGCCGACACCCGCGAACCCGACTACATCACCCCAGCTCTCCTGACGCAAAATGCCCGCGCCAAAGAACTCTACGAACGCGCCATGCACGATGCCTGGGCTGCCAAAAACGAACTCCTGGATCGCGGCGTCCCCTTAGAAATCGCTCTTTATCTTCTTCCCAACGCCAAATCCATTCGCCTGGTCGAAAGCGGCTCGCTTCTCCATCTTCTCCACAAATGGACCATGCGCACCTGCTTCAATGCCCAGGAAGAGATCTACACCGCCTCCATGGACGAAATCGCCCAACTCCGCGAGGTCCACCCCCAACTCGCCCGCCACATCGGCCCCCCCTGCCACCTCCGCGCCAACATCACCACCCCCATCTGCACGGAAGGCTCCCACTTCTGCGGCGTAAAAGTCTGGCTCGACTTCCCCAACACCCTCCGCCGCATATGATTTTCTTTGTTCTCGTCGTGGAAGCACCGCATGCTGCACCCTTCCCGCCATTCAAGGCAAATTGCGTCTTCTAGTTTGAATTTGCCTTACGGCCGCCCGGCCTTCGCCGACTCCACCGACAGCAAGAACTTTACTCTCTTGCCCTCCGGCTCCCATTGCCTGGCAAAATCCAGCGCGGTCTTTCCTTCATGATTTTTCGCGTGGACGTCCGCCCCCGCCGCAACCAACAGCTTTGCCGCCTCAACGGAAAAATTCTTCGTCAGCGGAGTATTTCCATCATTGTTCCGAATATTCACATCCGCGCCTTCCTCAATCAACGCCTTCGCGACATTCTCATAATACGCGCCGTGCAGGGCTGTATTTCCTTCTTCGTCCGGTGCATCCAGGTCTGCCCCTGCCCTCGCCAGCATGTGAATCACTTGCTCTCGATCCGCGTGCCGCTTGCGATCCCAATAATTGTTTCCTTCCGAGACATACCACACCGCGGTTCGACCCTTCTCGTCGCTGGCATTCACATTCGGATGAGCGGCCAGAATCACCTCAGCAACCTCAGGAACACCGGACGCCACCGCCTCCATCAAAACCGTACTGGACCCGCCCTCTCCACCCGCCACACCTTTCGGATCTCCCCCATACGCGATTAACTCTCGCACCATCTCCAAATCGCCCGTCAACGCGGCAGCTCCCAATGCGCTCCCCAAGCCAGACAACGGCCCCTACATCGCCGAAGTCGAGGTCTATACGCCCTACGTCCAGATTATCGAGGCCTCCCGCCGCCGCTCCATGGGCTATAGCGCCCAGCAAGCCGAACAAGACTACCGCCCCCACCACGACAAGCTCTACGTCCGCGTTCGCATCAACTTCACCGAAACTTACGGCGCCCTAGAACTCTACCGGTCCGCAAAAAGCGACCGCGAACATTCCGGCGCCGAACAGTCACTTCCCGATTTCTATCGCGACTTTCGCGTCGGCCTCTCCCAGCGCTCCGGCTCATCGCACAAGAAGCAATGGATCGAGCCTCTCAGCGTCATCCTCCAGCCCTCCTTCACGCAAACTTCAAACCACCATCCATTTATCCCCGAAGACCTCGGCCTCTTTTCCAGCGCGGCCACCGACGCCTCCTCCTACGCTTACTCAAACGTCAACGACTTCGTCTATCCCACCGGCTGGCTCGTTTGGCTCGTCTACGATGCCAGCGAGGTCGCCTCTGACGACGCCACCGTTGAAGTCATCACCACCGACGGCCAGCACATCTCTGTCCCATACGACCTCTCCAGCCTCCGCTGGCTCCGTTTCGCGAGCGAGGACCATCGCTCCTGGTCTCGCCCGACAGCTTCTGATCGAGCGCTACGTTCTCTAACAAAAAAAACGCCAAGCTCGGGGCGGGTTCGCGCGGCGCGCCGCCGAATCCTTACGTTACCTTTGCGTAATAAATTTGCGAAAGTGTATGCAATTGGATAGACATCGGTCTTGACTTCGTCTAGGATTCACTACATAAGCTTAGGCGGCTCGATCCGCCATCTCCTTGTCAGCAGTGTGCAGCAGGTCGAGATGCTGTAAATAGTTCCGAGAGTAAACCTCAACAGGCGCCTAGCAAGTCCTTGCCTTCCTGTTCCGGGTCCGGCTAGTCCTTTCGGTCAAAATATCGTTGCTTTGGGTAAGGCGCGAAACTGCGCCCAGGAGATTCTTGCCTTGCCTCAAGAGCGTGTAGCAATCTTGTTTATATATATTATAATTATTATATTTATTAATTATATTATAGATATCTAATTTTCAGCGGACCCACTCCCTCCAGGATTTCCAGCTGACTTAATCGCAGAAGAAGTAAGTAAGTGTGACGGTGAAGGCGTTTTTTTACGCACTCGCGTCCCACTCTCTCTTTTCGCGACGAAATCAGGGAAATGGTGAACTCAATGATCTTCCGAACCGCGGAGTTTCGAACCCAGGCGAGTGGATCGTTTCGCAATATTCGACGGTCATGGCTACGTCGCGCACTACCTATCGTCTTGGTGTCGGCGACCGTACTAGCTGTCACCGGTGGCCCGGGTCTGGTACGGGCAGCTGCGACTAATTCCCGCCCAGCACCTCAACCGGCCGTCCGAGTCGTTCTCCCGAGCCTCAATTTTGGCAGCACGATCATCGGGAAGAGAGTCTCTCAGACCGTCTCAGTCGCAAATCCCGAAAACAGTTTCGTCAACATCAGTCAGCCGAATGTCTCGATCAGCCGAATTTCGCTTTCGGGCCTCGCCCTGCCTTTTTCCTTGCCCGTCGAGCAATCGGGCAGATTTCAGGATCGGTTCGATGCCACATCGACAGGCAACGCCACCGGTACTGTGCCGATCGAAACCTACAGTGGTATCTCTCTAGAACCACTCGCCCCGCCTCCGGTGGCGCCAACGATTACGATGCAGCCAGGGAATCAGAGCGTGACCGCAGGGCAGACGGCCACGTTCACCGTGGCTGCGACCGGCACGACACCCATGACCTATCAATGGCAGAAGAATGGGTCCGCCATCAGCGGGGCAACGTCATCCGCGTACACAACTCCGGTAACCACAACTTCGGATAACGCCGCACAATTCAATGTTGTGGTAACTAACAGCGCTGGCAGTGCAACAAGCAGCGCCGCGATTCTGGCGGTCACATCAAAGAGCTACACGCTCATTACCGTGCCTTCTTCGCTTTCTTTTTCTTGGCAGGTTGGCAGCCCGGCACCGGTGGCACAGATCATCAAGGTTATGGATAATTCGCCGAACTGCGAGCCCATTACCATTACCACGAACCAAAGCTGGCTCACTGTTAGTCCGGGGAGCGCTTGTACAGCGCCACTCATGCTCTCCGTTTCCGTTAACACCGCGGGGCTTACCACGGGGAGCAGCTCGGGCAACGTAATCGTAAACGGCCCGACGGAATTAAATAGTCCCTTTGCCATCTCTGTAACACTGACTGTTTCGTCAGGAGCCATTGCTCCATCCATAACAACTCAACCTGCCAACGAGACTGTAACAGCGGGGCAGACGGCCACGTTCACAATGGTAGCGGGAGGGACAGCACCGCTCGGCTACCAATGGCGGAAGAACGCAGTGAACATCTCCGGAGCCACATCAGCAAGCTACACCACACCGGCAACGGCGGCGACAGACAGCGGATCGACGTTCTCTGTGGCCGTGAGCAACACCGCCGGGACAGTGACCAGCGCAGCCGCCACACTGACCGTGAACCCTGCGCCGGTAGCACCCACCATCACCACACCGCCTGCCAGCCAGACCGTGACCGCAGGGCAGACGGCCACGTTCACCGTATTAGCAGCTGGGACAGCGCCGCTCGGCTACCAATGGCGAAAGAACGCAGTGAACATCTCCGGAGCCACATCAGCAAGCTACACCACACCGGCAACGGCGGCGACAGACAGCGGATCGACGTTCTCTGTGGCCGTGAGC
>Ga0210403_10002186_pt1 | contig 17956 bp, 19 predicted proteins | sample IncBWC19MmetaG_FD_150863 | JGI IMG/M metagenome (GOLD analysis project Ga0210403, IMG submission 150863) | Forest soil microbial communities from Barre Woods Harvard Forest LTER site, Petersham, Massachusetts, United States - Inc-BW-C-19-M | ecosystem: Environmental > Terrestrial > Soil >... | reverse complement strand
TTGAGCTCGGTGCTCTGGACCGCGCCGTTGGGACCGATGAGTCCGAGAATGCGGCCCTCTTCGACTCGCAAATCGACGCCATCCAGTGCGACGGTGGTCTTATAGGCCTTGCGCAGTCCGCGGGCTTCGATCACTGTCATGACTTCGGCTCCTCTTTAGCAGGATTCGACGGGCCAGGGGTTGCGGAAGAGGCGCCGTTCAGCAGCTCTTCCACTTTCAGGCCAAGCCGCTGAATGGTGGCGGAGACCCTGGGCCATTCTTCCGCAAGAAATTTCTGGCGTTCGCCCTGTAGCAGCAGATTGCGCGCGCCCTCATTGATGAACATGCCGCGACCTCGCTTGCTCTCGACCAGTTGCTCGTCCACCAGTTGTTGATAGCCCTTCAGGACCGTGATCGGATTGACCCGATACTCCGCCGCCACATTGCGCACGGAGGGCAGCGGATCCCCTTCTTTGAGCACGCCGTCGAGGATCATGGCGACGACGCGGTCGCGAAGCTGGCGATATATCGGTTGACTGTCGTTCCACTCACGGTCCATGATGGTTTCCAAATACTGCTACGGAAGAACTGGTTGTACTGTCCTGGCTTTGTAAAAATAATTCGCAAACACGTATCCCCACGGCACCGCAACGATGGGCAATATTACCCACAAGAACTGCGCGGTGATGTCTTCCGCAGGTGAACCCGCCAGCGTGCCCTTTGACCACAGTGGGTAAGCCACAAGAATGAGCCACTGGACTTTGTAAAATATCTCCAGCAGCACTATGGGCAGCATCTTCACTGGACGCACGATTCCTATGCCCGCCAAAGTCGCGAACGCCGTCCACACACACCACTCCACGGCATTCGTTGGATCCCACGGTCCCTGGTGGGTAAGGACGTGCGTCCAGGTGATTCTGCCCAGCACGAAGAACATCAATACATAGAGCAGCCGCAACAGGTAAATATTGATGTTGGGGACGCCTTCGTGCCGTTCATTCCATTGAAAGATAGCTTTCGGGTTTATGGTCATGTCGATCTCCTCAAACTCACTGGCTGCCTGCGAATTTCTCTAAGGGCAATCTTCGATCAACTCAACGCGGGGTCAATTCTTCCGCGTCAAGTCGAAGTGCGCGTGGATCGGCTTGTCGTTCATCATGAAAGTCCAATCCTCGGTGTGATGATTGTCGTCGACGATGGTGAACACCGAATGGTGCATGTGCATCTCCGTATTTCCGCTGATGTCCTTGAGCTCGAACTCGACCACCTTGCCACTGGGCGACATCTTGCCGGTCATGCGCGGCCGGTTCCCCGCGTCGCAATAGTGAATCAGCGTGAGCTCGTCACCGTCCAGGTAAAGCATCGTCACCGGATGGTCGTACTTGGTCGCATCCAGCGGCGTTCCGGCTTCCTGAAGCTCGTGCACAAGAACGTTTCCTCGCGAGGTCACGCGCATCGAGATGTGGAGCTTGCCGCCCGACATCTCCGGCATCTCCGCGACGGTAGCGGGGCCTTCCCACTCTCCCGCCAGGCTTTTCAGGGTAGTGAAGGACTTCTGTGCCTCAGTCGGCACCGGAGCCACAGCCGACTTCGTCGCCTCAGACAGCACAGGAGCCACGGAGGACTTTTGCGCGTCGGACTGGGCAAAAGCGGCAGCGGCCAGCAGAACGAATACAACAGAAACTGCGATTCGTGGTTTCATGTTCGGTTCTCCTCAATTATCTTTTCGATCCAAAGGTCGAGTAGTGCACGTTCGTGACTACTGTTGTAGTTAACTACAACACTATATATCTGTCAAGCTTTCTTTTGACTTTCTTTTTCGTCGTTGCTTCCCCACGATCTATTCGGTTAAGAATCAATGCTTTGCAAGACATGAGCCGTCGCTCGTGGAGAAGCTCGTGTGGAGGCTGGGTCACCCTTTCCCACAGCCTTTGACCGAGGAGTCGGCTTTCGGCAAGAACTCGAACGCCCACCAAGAGCGTCTCGGGAACTCCGCCCCGTGGTACCATTTTCCCGTGCCGATCACGGACACAAGCCCCGCTGCGCAAGCCCTGCAACTCAACATTCATCGCTCGATGTCGGGAGAGCAGCGGCTCCTTCTGGCTTTCGAGATGTGTGAGCTCGGACGCGAACTTAATCGCGCACGCATACGCCGCGAGCATCCAGAATGGTCGGAAACGCAAATTGCTCGCGAACTCCTCAGGCTCGCTTTCTTCCCCAAGCCGTTGCCCGCTGGCTTTTGATAACTTCTTGGAGGTTTTGCAAAGGGTCTCTCCGCAGCGCTTGATCATGGAGCTGTCGCCTCTACGCTCCGTTCCCTTGCCGCACCTTCCCCAGCCCCTGTAGCATCAATATCCAGGCATTCATAAGGAACGAGGAGCAATCATGGCTACTGACGCGCTAACTTCCCCCGCGACTCTGGGCAGCCACAATCCAACCAGAGTCCTCAAGAACTTCATCGACGGCGAGTGGGTCGAATCCTCGAACAGAGAAACTTTCGAAGACCGCAACCCCGCCGACACTCGCGACGTGGTCGGCATCTTCCAGAAATCGGCCAAGGCCGATGTTGACGCCGCCGTAGACGCCGCCAAACGCGCCTTCGCCAAGTGGCGTCTAGTCCCCGCGCCGCGCCGCGCCGAAGTAGTTTTCCGCGCCGCCGAAATCCTCATCGAGCGCAAAGAAGAATACGCCCGCGAGATGACACGCGAAATGGGCAAGGTGCTCGCCGAAACTCGCGGCGACGTGCAGGAAGCCATCGACGCCGCCTACTACAACGCCGGCGAAGGCCGCCGCCTCTTCGGCCCCACCGTGCCGTCGGAAATGCCCAACAAGTTCGCCATGGCTGTGCGCCAGCCCATCGGCGTCTGCGGCATGATCACGCCGTGGAACTTTCCCATGGCAATTTCTTCCTGGAAACTGCTGCCCGCCATCGTCTGCGGCAACACCTGCGTCATCAAGCCTGCCCAGGACACGCCGCTCTCCACGTTTAATCTGGTGCGTGCCCTTTCCGATGCCGGCCTGCCCAAAGGCGTGATCAACATCGTCGCCGGATTCGGCGCAGAAGTCGGTACGCCAATCGCCGAGCACGCCGACGTGCGCGCCGTCTCGCTCACCGGATCGTCCGCCGTAGGCCGCATTATCGGCGGCATCGCCGCCAAGAGTTTCAAACACTGTTCTTTAGAGCTAGGTGGGAAGAATCCGATGATCGTCCTCGACGACGCCAACCTCGACCTCGCCATCGAAGGCGGCCTCTGGGGCGGATTCGGCACCACCGGCCAGCGCTGCACTGCAACCAGCCGCATCATCGTGCAGAAAGGCGTTTACGGTGAGTTTGTAGAAAGATATGTAGCGCGCGCCAGGAAACTGAAGGTAGGAAACGGCCTCGACGAGACGGTAGAGATGGGGCCGGCGATCAACGAAAAACAACTCCAGACCGACCTCAGCTACGTCGAAATCGGCAAGAATGAAGGCGCAAAGTTGATGTGCGGCGGCAATCGCCTCGACAAAGGAGATTATCAATACGGCTGGTTCATGGAGCCAACCGTCTTCACCGACGTCGACCCCAAAATGCGCATCGCGCAGGAAGAAATCTTCGGCCCCGTCGTCTCCATCATTCCCTGCGACGATATGGAAGACGCCGTCGAGATCGCCAACGGCATCGAGTACGGACTCTCCTCCGCGCTCTACACAAAAGACGTGAACAAAGCCTTCGCCGCAATTCGCGACCTCTACGCGGGAATCACCTACATCAACGCGCCAACGATCGGTGCGGAAGTTCACTTGCCCTTCGGCGGCACCAAGGCCACCGGCAACGGACACCGCGAGGGCGGCATCGGCGCGATTGATTTCTACACCGAGTGGAAGTCAGTCTACATCGACTACTCGGACAAGCTACAGAAGGCGCAGATCGACAGGGAATAGTACAAGCATCTCTCCGCTGACCACGCCGAGACTGCGGAGCGGGGTAATCGCTACGACGGTGCCGATAGGACCGCTGGTTGGGTCGACGCTGGTGATCTACGGAGCCACGCGGAAGATTACATTGCTCGAAAAAGTGCCGGAGGGTGTTACGACCTGGACCGTACCGGTGGTGGCGCCCGTGGGTACAGTGGTCGTGATTAAGGAACTCGAAACCACTTTGAAGACAGCCGCCGTGCCGTTGAACGTAACGCTGGTCGCGCCCGTTAGATAGGTTCCCAGAATCTTGACCGCCGCTCCCACCTTGCCAGAGGTGGTCTGCGTCTCCACAAACGGACCGAGACCTACAGACACGCCGAAGACCGTTCCACACCCACCACTCCCCGACACGCACAGGCTGTTGCCCCGGAGGGTTCCGCCACTCTCTGTTGTCCCGTACAACTTCCCATTGGTGTCTTGGACCAGCCCCGAGCCAGGGTATTGGCCCTCCTTCGGGGGGCCAACGAAGTTGTGCAGAGTGGTGAGCGTGCCGCTAGGGGTGATTTCGAAGACGGTACCCGCGCTCTGGGCTCCGCCAAACAGCGTTGCCCCGTAGAGGTTCCCATCAGTAGCCTGGACCAGTCCCCCGTCCGGCAACCAACCGTCCGTGTTGTCGAAGCTGTGCAGCGTGGTCAGTTTCCCCGAGGAGGTAATTTGAAAGATTGTGCCATAGTCCCCATAACTCCCGCCGTACTGAGTTGTCCCGTAGAAGTTCCCATCGCTGGCCTGGAGCACCGCCCCGGTAGGCGCGAAGCCGTCCGTACAATTGCTCTGCGCGCAAAAGTTGTAAAGCGTGGTCAGTGTTCCACCTGGGGTGATCTCGAACAGAGTCCCACCACCGTTGGCCCCGCCAGCAGACGTTGTCCCGTAGAAGTTCCCATTGGTAGCTTGGATCAGCGCCCCAAAGGGGGTGTTGCCCCCCCCGTGGTCGAAGCTGTGCAGTGTCGTGAGCGTTCCGCCGGGAGTGATCTTGAAGACGGTGCCACAGCCGGTGCCGAAGCCGCCGCAGAAAGCTTCGCTGGCCCCGCCGTAGGGCGTTGTGCCGTAGAAGTTCCCATCGGTGGCCTGAACCAGCGCGGCGAGGGGATTGCCGCCGTCGGTCGGGTAGCCAGCGAAGCTGTGCAGCGTTGTCAGCATGCCACCTGGGGTGATTTTGAAGACGGTGCCTGCGCCGTTGGCCCCGCCACCGAACGTTGTCCCGTAGAAGTTCCCATCGGTAGCTTGGACCAGCCCCCCAAAGGGGAATTGGCCGTCCGGGCAACCGTTTTGGGTGCAGAAGTTGTAGAGCGTGGTCAGCTCGCGGGTTGGGCTGATCCGGAAGATCGTTCCGCAGCCAACATAGGAGCTGTTAGTCGCGCACTTTGTCGGCCCGCCATATGCCGTAGTCCCGTACAAGTCCCCGAGAGTGGCCTGAACCAACGCCGCCGTGGGCTCGTAGCCGTCCGCACCATCGAAGCTGCGCAGCGTGGTGAAAGTCTGTGCAGGCAGGGGAACCGCTGTCGTCGCGCACAGGAGAAACAAAGCGTAGGCCCTGTTCCCCCAACTGAGTTTGCCAAGGCCTGCAAGGCGAGGTGAGAGCATGGCGTTTCCTTTCTGGCACCTTGAAAGGGAAATCACTCCCGCGGACCCTCGAATTGTGCCCCCCAGGAGTTACGCCGTCAAGATGAAGCATTTTGCACTCGACGCAACCACGTCAGTAGTTCCTCTCAAGATCAGGCGGCATCGACTTCTACACCGTATGGAAGCCCGTCTACGTGGATTATTCGGACAAGCTGCAGAAAGCCCAGATCGACCGAGCGGAATAGGGACGTCACCTCCGAGGACGAAGAGAACGCCATCTCGGCCGCGATTTTGACTTCAGTATCGGGTGATGAACTAAGCGTTTGCTAATGCGGTGGTCGCGAAACTGGATCGTGCAGTACCTTGGTGTCTTGCGCGTAACCCTTGCCAGTCCTATGGTCAAGGTTTGGAGTCGAGACTGTCCCTGCTTTAGCAAACGAGCGTCATTTTGCCAAATCATTATTCTCGCTCACCGGATTTTGGCCGAGCATGCCCTGGCCTCCCCCTCGTCATGAACATTCAGCGGTGCCTCGCATCCTTGGCTCTCGCCGCGCTGTTCTGTTTGATGACAGGGTTCGTTCCCACCCTGGCGGCTCAGAAACCTTCTCTAAAATCTGACCGCAAGGTGCTCATGTCGGGAAAACCTCAATACCCCGAACCCCTGAAACAGGCCCGAATAGGAGGCGCGGTTCGTCTAAGAGCCACGGTGCTTCCCAATGGAACGGTAAGCGAAGTAGACGTTCTAGGGGGTAATCCGATCCTGGCCGAGAGTGCGCTGGCCGCCATCAAGAAGTGGAGATTCGCGCCCGCAGCGTCGCAAACCTTCGAAGACATTACCGTCAACTTCAACCCGCGCGCAGAATAGCCATTTCCCCGGCGCGCGCGCCTTCTCGACATCAGCAGCTAATGCACTCTGGCTACTCCTCGACGACAAGTTCTGCCTTCATTCCGCGATGGCCGAAGCCGCAAACATGCGAACACGCGAAACGGAACGTGCCCGCTTTGTCGGCCGTGAACTCAATCGTGGTAGTCTCGCCTTCCTTAAGTTCCTGCTGGATGTCGAAGGCCGGCAGCTTGAATCCGTGGTCATGATCGACCGCCCTGATCAGCAGCCTCACATGCTCACCCTTCTTCACATGGATCGAACTGGGAGTATATTCATACTTCTTCGCCGTCATGGGGATTTCGTGCACCCCCGCTGCGGTGCCGTTCGAATCCGACCCCGCGAACAGCAGAAAAGATGCCAGCAGGCTGAAAGTGAGGAGTGTAATCCTGGATGTTTTCATTCGCTGAACCCCTGTTTTCAATATTTCCAGTATGGTAAGCGCTTGCGCGAACGCCGCTTGTCAGCGCCTTGTCAACATTTTGTCAAGTCTTCAAGTAGACGTGCCTCGGTTTCTTGGCGGCGCCGAACGCGTTGGCGATGCCATTGCTTCCGAGTAGAATCGAGGCAGCCAATCATGCCCGTCACCCAAACTCGCGAGATCGCTGCCGCCTCCCGCCTCGACAACGTCCGCTACGCCATTCGCGACCTGGCCTGCGTGGCCGACGAAGTCACAGCACAGGGACACAAAGTTCTCCCGCTCAACGTCGGCGATCCGCTCAACTTCGATTTCCACACTCCGCCCCACATCATCGAAGCTGCCTACAAGGCCATGCGCGATGGCAAGAACGGCTACGCGCCATCGCCCGGAATTCCTGAAGCGCTCGAAGCAATTCGCGGCGAAGCCGTGCGCAAGGGCATCACCACCGTGCGCGATGTTTTCGTCACCTCCGGCGTGAGTGAAACTGTTGACCTCTGCATCTCAGCGCTGGTCAATCCCGGCGAAGACATCCTCACGCCCAAGCCCGACTACCCGCTCTACTCGGCCGTCCTGTGCAAGCTCGGCATCGCCCTGAGCGCTTACGATCTGAACGAAGACGACGCCTGGCAGCCCGAACTCGCCGATATCGAAGGCAAGCTAACGCCGCGCACCCGCGCCATCGTGCTGGTCAATCCCAACAATCCAACTGGCTCACTGTGTTCGCGTCAGATGCTCGAGCAGATCGCCGAACTCGCCCGCCGCCACAATCTGGTCGTCTTCTCCGACGAAATCTACGACAAGCTCATCCTCGAAAACACGCCACACATCGCCTTCGCCGCTGTCGCGCCCGACGTCCCCTGCATTACTTTCGGCGGCATGTCGAAAAACTATCTGGTCCCCGGATGGCGCCTCGGATGGGGCATCGTCTCCGGCGCCGCCGCCGCCATCAAGCCCTACACCGAAGGCATTCACCGCCTGCTGCGTGCGCGCCTCTGCGCCAACCATCCCGAACAGTACGCCATCAAGCCCGCGCTAGAAGGCCCGCAGGATCACCTCACCGAGGTCCGTCGCAAGCTGCGCTCCCGCCGCGATCTCACCCAGAAATGGTGCGAGTCCACGCCGCGCATAAGCTGCGTCGCCCCGCGCGGCGCGTTCTACGCCTTCCCGCGGATTGACATCCCCGAGAGCGACGAAGTCTTCGTCAAAGAACTCATCCGCCAGAAACACGTCATGGTTGTCCACGGCTCCGGCTTCGGCCAGAAGCCCGGGACGCAGCACTTCCGCATCGTGTTTTTGCCGGATGAACGAACTTTGACCACCGCCTACGCTGCCATCGCAGATTTTATCCGCGAACGTTATCCATCAACCTAGTTCATCGCCGGGTTCTCTGTTATCAAAGTGAGAGGCACACGCATGCTGAAGTTTCAGGGTTTCACCGTACCGCGAACGTTGGAGGAGGTAATTTCTCCTGACAATACCGCACTGCTTATCTACGACATGCAAGCCGGGATCACACGCCAGATTGCAAATGCTGATGAAATTGTTGGCCGCGTCCGCTCGATTCTTGAGTCAGCGCGGCGGATTGGGATGCGCACATTTTTCACCCGCCACATGTCGCTGCCCAAAAACTTAATGGGGGCCTTTCAAGTCCGCACCGCGCTGGCCTGGCAACGTACGGACTCTCCAGACAAGATTCAGCCCTTGTTTTTGCGAGACAGCCCGGCGTTTCAGATCATTCCCGAGTTGCAGCCCCTGCCCAGCGAGGCGATCGTCGACAAGATCAGCATGTCCGCTTTCTCGGGTACTCCGCTGGAAATGGCTCTGCGGGATTGCGGGATACGCAGTTTCATTGTCGCAGGCATCGCTCTCGAAATTGGCATCGATCCCACTTGCCGGCACGCAGCCGACCTGGGTCTGGTGCCAGTTCTCGTGCAAGACGCCTGCGGCTTTGGCAATTCGCAGGCGGCCGCTCACAGTCTGGCGTCATTGGCCCACATGGGTGATTCGTTAGTGACCGATACGAAGACCATCTGCGATCTACTGGCTGATTTGCCTCTGCCTCATAAGAACCTGGGAACAGTTCCTCAGTAAATCCCCGGCAGCACCGCCGGCACACGCTTAGCGTAATCCTCGAATTCCTTCCCAAAAGCCACCCGCAGCAGCTTCTCTTCGCTGCGCACTCGAATCACCAGACCCACAGCAAACACAACCACGGCCACATCCAGGGCCACCCAGTGCTCCATCGCCAGTCCAGTGGCCACCAGCATGCCGAGCATTCCCGTGTAGATTGGATTGCGAACAAAGCCGTACGGTCCCTCCGTGATCAGCTTGTGGCCCTCCACCAGCCGCGCCGCCAGCGCCCACTGCTTGCCGAGCGTTCTCACCGCGGCAGCGACCAGCCATACGGATGCAACGGCCAGGGCCACAGTGCACACAGAATATGCGATCCCAATACCTCCCGACAGAACGGCGACCGGCGGCAGGAACGGCTGCCACGGCGGCTGAAACCACACCAGAAAGTAAGCGCACATTTGCAGAAAAATTCCCAACAGAGACAACCGATCACGCTTGGCTTCCGGATTTTTCGGAGGCCGCTTGCGCATTAGAAAAACGGCGGCAAAAACCATCCAGCACAGCACCACGCCAGCCAGGGTGAATAGCGCAAGCGGAGTCGGGTTATGCATGAGCTAGCGCCAAGTCTCAGGCGGCGAACCTAATCTAGAGGGGAGCGCACGCTTTGGCAAATGCCTATCCCGCGCGCGGTAAACATGAGAATCCTCCCTTCGTATGACCATGGTATAATGACTATGATCTCAGGAGCTTATTGTGCAATGAAAACAAGAACAATGGCGGCGGGAGCGTTCAAAGTCCATTGTCTAAAGGTCATGGATGAAGTTCAGGCGAAACGCCAGGCTGTGCTGATCACCAAGCGCGGCAAGCCCGTGGCCAAGCTTGTCCCTGTCGAACAAGAAAAAGACGACATCTTTGGGTTCTTCAAGGGCAAAGGTAAAATCGAAATCAAGGGCGACATTGTCTCGCCGGCATTCAGCCCCGAGGAATGGGGCGACCTTTATTGATCCTGCTCGACACGCATGTTGTGATCTGGCTTGCGCAAGATTACCAGCGGATATCACCGGCAGCCCAAGCTGCCATCCAGGATGCGCGCAATAAAGACCGCGGATTGGCAGTTGCTGACATCACACTTGTTGAAATCGCCCGGCTCGCAAGTCATGGACGAATCAACTTGATTCCGAATGTAGAAACGGTCCTATCCGAAGTCGAACACCGCTTCATCATCCTACCAATCACTTCGAAGATTGCCATGCAGGCATTCGCGCTGCCAGCAAATTATCCGAAAGACCCCGTCGACCGCGTCATCGGAGCGACCGCACTGGTCGAGGGTCTTACCCTCGCGACTGCGGATGCACAAATCCGAAATTCGCGCGCGGTTCCAACCATCTGGTGAACGCGGCTCATCAGTCGACGTTCCTCGGCGTCCTCCGCGTTGAAGCCTTTGACTTTCTCTTTCCCCGCGAATCTGCTTAAATCAATTCAAGGCGCAACCCGCAGCGCGGGCTCGGGTTCTTATAAATCGTGGTCGACATTCATTCCCACATTCTTCCGGAAGTAGACGACGGCTCCAAATCCTGGGAAACCTCCGTCGCCATGTGCCGAATGGCCGCCGCCGACGGCATCACCCACCAGGTAGCCACGCCTCACGCCAACGACCGCTACCACTACGACCGACCCTATCTTCAATCGCTCGTGGCGCACTTGCAGGGACTAATCGGCAATGCGCTCAAACTCAGCCTGGGCTGCGACTTCCATCTCTCCTATGACAACATGCAGGACGTGCTCGCCAACCCCGCCCGCTACTCGATCGAAGGCTCGCACTACATGCTGGTCGAGCTGAGCAATTACAGCATTCCGCAGCAGACCACCGACTGCTTCACACAACTCGGCGACCGTGGCATCACCGCCATCATCACTCATCCCGAACGCAATCCGATTCTCCGCGAGAACCTGCAACGCGTGGTGGAATGGGCCGAGCAAGGCTGTGTGATTCAAGTAACCGGTTCCGCGCTCACCGGTTTCTGGGGAGACCGCACCCGCCGCGCCGCGCACTGGCTGCTCGAGCACGACGCCGTCCACGTGCTGGCCACGGACGCGCACGATACCGAGAAGCGCGTCCCCGTGCTCTCCACCGCTCGTGACGCCGCCGCGGAAATCTGTGGCGAGGATGTAGCCGAAGCCCTGGTCGAGGGCAATCCCCAAGCCATCATCCAGTCGCAGCCACTCCCTTACTTTCCGCGGCCCGTGCTGGGAAGCTACCGAAAGACGCCCGGCAACTAGCGCGCAGAATGCATCCCCTCACACTTGTCTCCCGAGCGACGCGATGGATCTTGGTGTTTGCTCGCGGCGCCGACACTGTGTCGCAGGCAAGAACCAAGATCCCTCGCGTTGCTCGGGATGACGACCTTCTTGTTCTGCTCTGAGATAGGCTACTGCGGGATTGACGAATCGTGGCTAGGAGCCTTGGCCGGAGGTGGCGCGACCGGTGGGTTCGTATTCGTACGCGCTCCTGGGTCCGCGCTATGCGAGTCCGGAGTTGAAGAATTAGATCGCGGGGCGAAAGGCCCGTTGACCATCGCACTCTCCGGATTTAGCAGATGGTCGTGGCTCGGCCCCAGTCCCAGGCTGATCAGCGCGCGCGAGTCCGGCACGGTCTTCGATTGCCACCCATGATCGGCCTGATAGCGCCGCATGGCCTCTTCGCTGGATTGATTCCAGGTCCCCGCCGCCGCGCCGCTCAAGTAGTGCTCGCGAATCAGCGCTTCCTGGATCGCTTGCGCCCGCTCGGGATCAATCTTCTGCTGGCCCCGCGCCGTCTTCCTTCTGCTGCCCTTGTGCGTGCTCGCGTACTTCGACTTGCTGTGAGTCGTGGCAGTACTGGATTTTGTCTTCGGTTTGGGAGCGTCGCCCTTCGGATCAGAAGACGCCTGCGCCAGCGAAGAGCTCGGCGCAATGCAGGCACAAACAAAGCCTAGCGCAAGAGCGCAGCCCGCACCCCGCCATCCCCGCATTGTCACAGGACTTCCCAGGTTAGCTCCAAAAAAATAAAAAGCCCAACTGAAGCTGGCATTGTAATCATCCTCCATTGAGAGAGGCAATGCCAGTTCCCGTTGGGCTTTTTCAGGTTACGGAAGTGTCCCGGCCATGAAGATGGTTCCGTCCTGACGCGTCGAACCGCGCGGGCGCACCAGGAACACTGCGTCCTGCCCGCTCTTCAGGCCCGACTCGATCTTGGCGAAATCCTCTTCATTGTTCACCGGCTGCTTGTTGACCTCCAGGATCACGTCGCCGCGGCCCAGGTTGATGTCTTCGGCAAACGACCCCGGCTTCACGTCCTGCACAATCACGCCCTTGCCTGCCGGCATGTCCAGCCGGTCGGCCATTTCCGGAGTCAGCTTGCGCACCGTCACTCCGAGCTTGCTCTGCTTGGGCGTGCTCTCGTCGCCGCCGCTGTCATCCTCGTTCAAGCGCGCCGCAAACAGCTTGGCGCGGTCCGCCACGGTCACTGTCGTATCCTGCTGCTTGCCATTGCGCAGGAAGCCGACCGCCACCTTCGCTCCCGGTTTGCGCGCGGCAATGTCCGCCACCAGCTCCGCACCCTTGGCTACTTTGTGCCCATCAATCGTGTTGATGGTGTCGCCCACTTTCAAACCAGCCTGATCGGCGGGACTGCCCGCCACCACGCTCGACACCGTGACTCCCGAACCCGCGCCATAAACCCGTGTGATGGCGGGGTTCTCCACCGCATCGAACATGATTCCGATGGAACCGCGCGCCACCCGATGATCGGGTCCAATCAACTGGTTATAGACCTGCACCACGGTGTTCGAAGGCAGCGAGAAGCCCACGCCCGCATAGGCATTGGTCTCACTCAAAATCGCGGTGTTGATGCCAATCACTTCCCCATCCATATTGACCAGCGGTCCCCCCGAATTTCCCGGATTAATCGCCGCGTCAGTCTGAATAAAGGATTGAAATTGCCGGTTGGGCACAATGTCCCGGCCTTTGGCCGAAACAATACCGGCCGTTACCGTCCCGTACTGTCCAAATGGACTGCCGATCGCCAGCACCCAGTCGCCCACTTCCATGCTGTCGGAGTTGCCCATCTTCGCAGAAGGCACCGCGCGATCCAAAGAGATCTTGATGACCGCCAGATCGGTCTCCTGATCTTCCCCGATCACCTTGGCGTCGTGCTGCACCCCAGGCGGATCATCCTGCAGCCGCACCCGGATGCGGTCGGCTTTCTCTACCACGTGCCGGTTGGTCACGATATAGCCCTTCCCATCCACAATCACGCCCGAACCCAGCGAACGCTCGCGAATCGAGCCATCGCCGCCCGCGCCACCTTGCCCCGGTCCACCCGGCCCAAAGAAGCGGTTAAAGAAGTCGTCCATGCCTCCGCCGCCGCCGTTGTCCTGGTCATCAGGATTCTGTCCCCGACGCCGGTGCGGGCTCTTGATGGTCGACTCCGTGTTGATGTTGACCACGCTCGGCCCCAACTGCTTGGCGATTTGCGAAAACGTATTCGAAAGTTGCTTTGGCGAAGGAACCGATAGCGGAGTCGCATCGGAAGACTTCTGCCCTTCCTTACCCTTTACTCCGAAAGAAACTACCGTGCCAATCAAAATGCCCAGAGCCAGAGTCGTCACAATGCTGAACGAATAAACCCACCGATGGGTCTTCAAACGCACCCAAATTGCCTGCGAATCCATATGCCTACATCCCTCCGAGAACTGTGTGAACCCCTAATTATACCCGTTTGCCAAGCCTCAGCCCCAGTGCCGTGGCTCGTCGGGGTATGAGATCGCAGACGCGATCACGATGTGTTAGACGCACGAACCCGGCATTTCGTTTTATGGCTAGGATGGGAAATAACTAGCTGCAAAGTATTGATAATACAAAACTACTAGTCCTTGGCTACTACTTCGCTTCGTACACCGTCTTTCCCCCCACTACTGTCAACAACACTTTGGTGGCCAGCACTTTTTCCGCCGCCGACGCCGTCACATCGCGGTCCAGCACCACAAAATCCGCCAGCATCCCCGGCACCAGCTTGCCTTTTTCTTTCTCCTCGAATTCGGCGAAAGCCGAGCCTGTGGTGTAAGCCGCGATGGCCTGATCCATAGTCAGCTTCTGCTCAGGAAAGAATTCTTGCTTGCCGTTCTCGCTCCTGCGCGTCACCGCCGCATACAGCCCGCGAAACGGCGTCACCGGCTCAACCGGATAATCCGTCCCAAAAGCCAGGGTCACGCCCTTGTTCAAAAACGCCGCCCACATGTAGCAGTCTGCCGCCCGCTTCGGTCCCAGGCGTTCGTTCACCCATCGCATGTCGGTGATCACATGACTGGGCTGCATGGAAGCGATCACCTTCAGTTCCTTGAAGCGCGCAATCTGCGCCGGCGTGGTAATCTGCGCATGTTCCACCCGCAGCCGGAAATCGTCGCCCCCATTCGCGGCCTTTACTTTAGCCTCCTTCGCCGCTTTCTCAGCCTCGGCAAAAGCATCGAGCGCCATCTGCACACCCTTGTCGCCGATGGCGTGAAACCCAAGCTGGAAGCCCGCCAGCACCCGCTCCTTCGACATTTCATTCAGCTTCTCCGCCTCGTATCGCGGCAACCCGGTGTTCTTCGGATCATCCGCATACGGCTCCATCAACACCGCCGTGTGCCCGCCCACCGAACCATCCATGAACGCCTTCAACATTCCCGTGTGCAGCATCAAATCCGACTGCGGATGTGAATCCCGCTTCTTTTTCAGATCCTCAACCGAATCGTCAAACGGCAGCCACTCGGAAATGCGCGCCGTCAGCTTGCCTTCTTTTTCCAGGTCTTCATAAATCTGGAAATTCTCCCATGCCGGCGAATAGTCCTGCGCTGAGGTCACCCCGTGCTCAGCCAGGTCCGCCAGCGCCACCTCGATTGCGTGCCGTCGCTTTTCGTGCGTCGGCAACGGAATCACCCCGCGCACTGCACGTTGCGCGGTGTCGCGCAGAATCCCGGTAGGCTGACCATTCTCATCCCGGTCAATCTTGCCGCCCAGCGGATCTTTGCTGGCAATGGTGACGCTCGCCAACTGCAACGCCCGCGTATTCGCCACCGCAAGATGCCCATCCACGCGATCCAGAAACACCGGATGCCCACTCGAAACCGAATCCAGGTCCCATCGGCTGGGCAAATTCTTCACCGGCCACATGGTCTCGTCCCATCCCCCGCCCAGAATCCATTCGCCGGGCTTCGCCGTTTCCACTCTGGCCCGCACGCGATCGCGAAATTCATCCAGCGTCTTCACGCCCTTCATATCGACGTCCAGCTTCTGCAGCCCGCCATCGGCCAGATGCAGGTGCGCGTCGTTAAATCCCGGCATCACAAAGTGCCCGCCCAAATCGACGACCTGCGTCTCCGGGCCTTTCAACTTCTCGATCTCAACATTCTTTCCCACCGCCAGAATCCGCTCCCCGCGCACCGCAATGGCCTCCGCGCGCAGAGTCGAACCGAACTCCGAGGTCGCCGGCACCCCCGTATAAACATTGGCGTGGATGAAGATAACATCGGCTTTCGGCTTGGATTCCGGCGTCGCGGGAGCGGCGTCCTGAGCCAGCGCTTGCGCGCCAGAGAGGATGACGATAAAGACGACTAGCGGGACTGCAAAGACCCAGTCACAAAGTGACGGCATGGGAAAGCCCGGCACGGCAGTGCCGGGCAGATCCGGCCGCATCGTCGCGATTCTCCTCATCATTCCACCCCCGCGCCTGCCAGCGCCAGCATCGTCAACAAAATCCGCTTCAACCCCAACTCCCGCCCATTGGAATCGAACCATTCCTGCAAAGTATGCGCGCCGCCGCCCGACCCGCCGCCGCCAATGGCAATCGCCTCCAACCCAAGCGACAGCGGAATGTTCGCGTCGGTCGACGCCCGCTGCACCTGCGCCGCATTGTTCAACTGCGCATCCACCGCCCGAATCACATGCAAGATCCGCGAACCCATCGCCAGCTCTCCCGCCGGACGGTTCCCGATCGCCACCACTTCGCAATTCACTCCCGAAGGCCGCTTCTGCACCGGAGACCGCATCTCCGCCGCCAGCGTCTCGTCTTCCACGGCGCGATTCAGCGCCAGCCGCAGCGTCTGCTCCAGCCGCTCCATCTCCGCCATCGAGGTCGAGCGGATGTCCACCTTCATGCTGGCCGACTCGGGAATCGAATTCACCGAAGTCCCGCCGCGAATCACTCCAATGTTGAAAGTAGTCTTCGGCGCAGTAGGCACAGGCGTCGCGGTAAACGTATCCACAGCGCGCGACAGAATCACGATCGGATTAGGCGCGCCAAAATCGCTCCAAGAATGCCCACCCGGCCCGCGCACAATCACTTCAAAGCGCCGGCTGCCCAAAGCCTCAGCCACAATCGTGTCCGCACCCGCGCCGTCGAGTACGACGCTATAAGCGATCGAATCCTTCCAGCGCGGCGTAGAAAAAATGTGCCGCATCCCCCGCAGATCGCCCTCGCCCTCTTCGCCCACATTGCCAATAAACACAAACGGCAGCGAATGCCGCAGCCGCACAGCGCGCAGCAGCGAGGCAATTGCGAGCATGGCGGTGACCCCAGCCCCGTTGTCGGACACCCCCGGCCCATAAAGCCGGCTTCCCTGCTGTCGAAAGTTCAAAGGCGTACTGGCGGGAAACACAGTATCAATATGCGCACTCAACGCTACATGGCGCTGCCCATATCCAGGATGGACTCCAAAGACGTTCCCTACATCGTCGATGCGGACATCGTCCAGCCCAACTTCGCGAAATCGCTCCGCCAGCCAGGCCCCGCGCGCCGACTCCCCAAACGGAGGCGCCGGAATCCGCGCCATCTCCATTTGCCACTGCGCCAGTTGCGGCTCCTGCGTGCGCAGCCAGTTAAACGCCGACCGCACTTCCGGCGAAGCGGCCAGCCGCGCCACGTCCTGCTGCACCGCAGGCGCAACGTCCGGCATATCCGCACGTGGGGGCGTGGGGCTCATGAGGGTTATTGCCCAATCTTACATCGCACGGAAAAGAAAGGGGATTACCTTCGGCGGGAACCGGACCTAGCCGTTCGACCTAATACATCCCATCGGCAGGTTTGACAAGAGATGGACGTTCGTAACCTTCGCTATTAAGCCATTGAAACACACTTGTCATTCCGACACGTGAGCGAAGCGAGCAAGGAGGAATCTGCTGTTCGGCGCTGCGTGCCGGGTGCCCCATTTCTCGCGCCCGTTGAGAGAAGTGGGGCTTTTCCGAATAAGGTCATCCCTTCCGGCGCGCCTCAGCCTCCGCCAACCACCCCCGCCGCAGCTTCTCAACCGGAATCCCAGACAGCAAAGGTTTGATATCGAGAACAGGCGTCCCATCCAGCATATCCACCCCCCGAACATGCAGCTCGAGGCCCTCGCGCCGAAGCAACTCAACGATAGTCAGCCCAATCGGATTCGGACGCCGTGGCGACCGCGTAGCAAACACCCCATGCGCCCGATTGTCCGAAGGCGGCGTCCCCAGCAACGCGAACCCCGAAGACCGATCAAACTCCCACAGCACCACCAGATGCGAGAACCCCTCAATATCAGTAAGCCCCGCCTCAAACTCCGGCAAAATCGCCAGCACCCCCTCTGCCTCGTGCTGAGCCCCAAGCCCCTTGGGAACCTGCCCCGCATCCTTGTAAGGACTACCCACAAATCCAATCGCCCGCGAGGTGAACATAGTCCCTGCTGCCTCCTATCTCGCCCGGCGTTCGACTGCGGCAACAAGTTGCTTCGTTGCCGGTAACTCAATCCCATGCCGCAGCCCGCCGCGCACGATCGGTCCCGCAATGGCGTCCAGCTCCGGAGTCTTACGCTGCTCAACGTCCTTCTGCATCGAGCTGCGCATGTTCGCCGGCATGGCCCGCATCGACGCAAGAATCGCCTCAGGATCAACCTTCGCCCCCTCGGCAATAGCAACGGCGCAGGCTTCCCGAACGCAGGCCGCAAGCAGCTTCCCCCAGGCCGGATCAGCAATGACCTCACCGGTGGTTTTGTCAGCGGCGGTTGTGGTCAGCGCAAACGGGGCGAGGAAGACCAGCTTGC
>Ga0210403_10002184_pt1 | contig 17959 bp, 12 predicted proteins | sample IncBWC19MmetaG_FD_150863 | JGI IMG/M metagenome (GOLD analysis project Ga0210403, IMG submission 150863) | Forest soil microbial communities from Barre Woods Harvard Forest LTER site, Petersham, Massachusetts, United States - Inc-BW-C-19-M | ecosystem: Environmental > Terrestrial > Soil >... | reverse complement strand
GGATGCTGGAGCGACGATGTCGTTAGGGAGCCCCAACGCTGTTGGCGCCTCCGGCACGTATTACATCAAGGGGACGACGGCAGCAAACTGCAGTTCGATCCAACCCGTTACGGTAACCATCAGCGCCACTCTTGTTCCATCCGTAACGATCAGCGCAAATACAGGTACAACTATCTGCTCAGGTACAAGCGTAACATTTCTTGCGACGCCAACGAATGGCGGTGCAGCTCCCGGCTATCAATGGATTAAAAATGGATCAAACGTTGGATTGAACAATGCCGCTTATACCGACAATGCATTAGTCAACGGAGATCAGGTAAGCGTTGTAATGACATCCGGTTTGTCGTGCGCAGCTCCGCTCACTGCTGCAAGTAATATTTTAACCATGACCGTGGTCACCGGCCCGGTAACTCCATCGGTTTCAATATCAGCAAACCCTGGAACATCAATCTGCTCTGGCACAAACGTCGTATTTACAGCTTCGCCGGTCAATGGAGGCGCACCGAGTTTTCAGTGGAAAAAAAATGGTGGCAACGTAGGCTCGAACAGCCCGACCTATTCGGATGCTGTACTTTCGAGCGGAGATCAAATTAGTGTTGTTATGACTACCAATTTATCGTGCGCAACTTCGCCTAATGCAACCAGCAACATTTTGACTATGACAGTGAACCCCTCACCATCGATTACTTTAGGGGCAATTCCCGGAGTGTGCTCCGGCACGTCAAATAGCACTTTGGGATATAGTGCCACCACCAATGCGCCTGATCAATACAGCATCGATTGGAATGCAGCTGCAAATTCAGCTGGATTGCCTGATGTCGCACTGACAAGTTTGCCAGTAACTCCAATTGCCATTTCGAATATTCCTGCGGCGGCGTCAACATATAACGGCCTTCTATATGTTACTAATAGCACTACAGGTTGTACTAGTGCACCAAACGCAATAAGCGTAGTGGTGAGCAATGGAGTTACGCCGACGGTAAGTATCTTGGCCAATCCGGGAACAACAGTATGTTTAGGCACGAACGTAGTATTCACTGCTTCTCCCGTCAACGGTGGAGCGCCAAATTACCAATGGCTAAAGAATAGTGCCAACGTTGGCTCGAATAGTCCTACCTATTCGGACGCAACGCTTTTGACAGGCGATAAGATAAGCGTTGTTATGACAAGCAGCCTGACTTGTGTAACTAGTGCAAATGCTACAAGCAATACGCTAACGATGACGATATCAGGTCCCTGCGGCGGCGGCACTAACTGCGGTGCCTACACGGTATCCGTTAGTTATAGTAGACCGTCTTGCTCAAATCAAAATAATGGTTCAATCACCATTAACGTCTCGGGCGGCACCCCCAACTATACAGTTAATCTAAGTAATAAAACGAATACATTTTCACAGTCGCTTTTGGGTCCAGCGGGTAACTTCATGTTCACTAACCTATCTCCAGACGATTACGCTTACACGATAACTGATGCTGCAAATAATAGTTGTACTCAACCATACACATTGTCAATTCAATCGACTGTGCAGGCGAATGCTGCCGGATTTGTTGATGCAAAATGTTTCAACCAGGCGGTTGGTCAGGCAACAGTAACCGTTACTTCTGGAGGAACTTCTCCCTATGAGTATTCACTGGATGCAGGAACTACATGGATTTCATTCACCTCTCCCGTGACGATTACTAATCTTAAGCCGGCACTTATCCCTTATTCGATATTAGTTCGTGATGATCCATCTGATCTTTGCCCGGCACAAGTATCGGTAACTATTCACAACGCCGTAACAGATATCTCCACGTCATTTACAGCCACCGATGCGTCATGCAGTAATAATGATGGCACCATTCAGGTGGGCGCTGTATCCGGAGGCACAGGTCCTTACACCTATCGCTTGGACAGCGTTGATTATGCGGCGCTACCAGCTAACAACACCTTCACAGGCCTGGCTGGAGGAACACACAAGGTTACCGTAATTGATGCCAATGGATGCAACAAATATTTTAAAACCACTATCAATTTCCCTGGCCTCGTTAATTTCTCTTCCACCTTTACCAGTCCTGATTGCTTTGGAGGCGGTAAGGATGGTAGCATCGTAACAACCATAACTTCTTCGGGCACTTTCGATGTGGGTATTACGACTGATCCGGTAAATGATCCAACGGTATTTCAGACGGTGGTTTCTGCAGGAGGCTCTCAGGTTACCTTTAACGGAATATCACAAGGATCTTATTATGTGGTAGCCAAACCAGCCGGCGCACTTTGCCCTTCGCGCTCTTTGCCGATTGCCATTGGAGGCGGACCAGCGGCCGTTGACTTTGCGATTGTTCCCAAAGACTTTGTCTGTTTCGAAACAAAAGGAGTGGTCCGCATCGCCGGCATCAAAGGATCAACATCGGTGCCCTACAGCTATGAAATAATTTTAGCGGGCAACATCATTCAAAGTGGCTCAATCACGCAATTACAAGCCTTGCCTCCCGACACGATTAGTTATACCGGTTTGGATAAAGGCAATTACCAAATGCGCTTGTTCCAGGATCAATCAGCAGCCTCGGGTTGTGCTTCTCCCATTTCATCCCCCTACAAGTCATTCTCCATTCATGGACCTGCCGCTTCGCTGGATACACTCTATGTCAATCGCAAATTCTCGTTGCCCAATATCGCTACAGGCTCTATGCTGATTGGCATTCAGGAGAGCCAGGAACAACCGTATCAATTGATGTTGCATTTGGTTACACCGCACCTTCAGGGACAAAAAAATAATTATGCATTTGATTCAACCTGGGTGAGCGTTTCGCGCAATAAGCAAAACCTCACTATGGAATTTAATGCAGTGAATATTTATGGAGGCGATTACCGGTTATCGATTAGGGATACTTTGGGCTGCACAAGAACGTACGATCTTACCCTTGATTTTAACGAAGATATTTACATTCCGAATGTATTCACACCTAACAACGACGGGAAGAACGACACGTTCCAAATTCTCAATTTACCTGGCAATGCTAAATTGGTCATAACAAATCGATGGGGTAAAGAAGTCTATCAATCATCGAATTATCAGAACAATTGGAATGGTGGTTCCGAGGTAGACGGCGTATACTATTATAATCTCGTGGCCGGAGGGAAAACGTACACCGGTTGGGTAGAAATTATGCACCCATCCTATTAGAGAGCGGTTAGAAAAGCCAGGGTATCGATGCCATCGGCATAATCACTGACTTCAGGAAATTGAGCATCCCCAAACGGGATGCTTTTTTTATACCAACCTTTCGCTGAAACCATGCATTGTATCTTTTCCTGATGGGACTGAAGTTTGGAATTCAAATTATCCTGATCCGTATACGATTCATAATAAACCACCGAAATAGGGGATACCAGGTTTTTATTTTCGGTAAGCATCAAATAACCTGTATCATAAAAATGAGTTTGATTGACGAGCATGATCGATTTCTGATAGTCGTAGTTGTTTGCGTATTTGTGATGGTGAATGATTGGTTGAAAGGACTCCAGGTTATCCAGGAAAGGGATGAAATCGAAATTTTCAGGAACAAATAGTTTCGAAACATTTCTACACCCCAGTCCAAAATAACTGAATATATCTTTACCCAGTTCACGAAATTCATCCGGAGTTTCTTCACCCAAAATGACACCGCACGAAGTTCTGTTCTTACGAATAATATGCGGAATGTTTCTGAAATAATATTCAAAATACCGGGAGGTGTTGTCGCTGCCTGTTGCAATCATGCCATCCAGGCTCTTTAATCGATCTTCGAAAAAGAGTTTGTCTCCAAAGGCAGGGCAGATTTCAATTAAACTGTCTTTAATGAATTTCATCAACACCGAATCCTGTGAACTGAGTTTGGCTACCAATTGATGGCCTGACAAGAGCACACATAATAAATCGTGGAAGCCAACCAAGGGAATATTGCCAGCCATGGCCACACCTATTTTCTTTGTAGAAGAATCAGATAAACCATATTGGCTGGTCCATTTTTCCAAAACTTCCTTATCCAGGAATTTGGAAATGCCTTGAAGGGCCATCCTGGTGTTTTCAGGAACAAACCAGGGGTTTTCATTCCGTGCTTTGTCCGCCAGATCCGTCAATTCATCGGCCGACAGCCCCTTTATTTTTTTACCCAATTGAACAAACCCGCTAATTCTATCTTCCAGAGTCATAAATCGTGAACCTTTGGCCTTGTCCTTTGTTTTTGTAGGATAGGTGGTTGTATAGTATTTTTGCAGCGAAATTATCGAAATGTAGGCTATGGCCATTAAGATCACGGAAGAATGTATTAATTGTGGGGCGTGTGAGCCCGAATGCCCCAATACGGCCATTTACGAAGGCGGCCGCGAGTGGACGTGGGCGGGTGGAACGAAACTGACCGAAGTTAAAGGGGAGGACGGCTCCGTGTCCGATGCTAAGACCCTTCAGCCTCCTGTGTCTGATGAATTTTATTATATCGTCTCAGGTAAATGCACCGAATGCACTGGCTTTCATGAAGAACCTCAATGCGCCGCCGTTTGTCCGGTAGATTGTTGTGTGCCCGACCCTGATCATGTCGAATCCAAAGACGTGTTGATGGCCAGAAAATCTTATCTGCATAACGAGGAGTTGCAGGCGTAGGTTCGGTTGGCGAGGACACGAACCAGGGCCCTGGTGGGCCTGATTCGATTACTGGAATTTCCATCTCATCCTCGCCCTTTATCAGATAAGCCTGTAGCACTTCTTGTAATCTTGCGGCGCGGGGATCAATGAGTTGACTCGATAACATTTCATCCTTCACATCGATTGCACTCGATCCCCAACTCCAAAAACTGTCAACTGACGAAGCCAAAATGCAATTCATCGAAAAGTGAATTCATGCTGGATCATGAACATTCAATCTTTGATGAATCGGAGCCAAATAAGGTTGTAGAGGCCCAGCGAGTATTTTAATTTCAGATGAAATCGCGTGGTAACAGAAGTTAGAATGGATAATCTCGAATATGTGGTACTGGGGGTGGGGGTTGTACATCTCGTCTTAGCGACATTTTTTATTCGCGATCTTTTTACCTTCAGCAAACGGCCTAATAAAAAGCGCTGGTTATTTTTCCTTCTACTGGTTCCGTTTCTAAGTGCCTATGCTTACCGCATTTCGATGAAACGGAAGCGGCGGCAATACTTCTTCCTTCAATAACCACCGCGATAGTCTTCACCTCATTTTCGCGCGCTTAATCAAATAAGCTTGCAGCACTTCAAAATAGTCGCGCTGGGCATTAGCAGAAATGAAATCAATTTTTAACTGGTTGCACTTCATTTTCAACTCAGCATGAATCAGGTTCAGTTGCTTAGTGAATTTGTCCTTTATTTCCGAAGGGTTCAATTTCAATTTCTCTCCACTTTCCAAATCAATGAATTCGTACGGCCGCTCTTCAAAATTAAACGCGAGTTCGGTTTCATGGTCGGTGATGTGGAAGAGCAGCACCTCGTGTTTGTTATGCTTCAAATGCTGAAGGGCTTTGAATATCTCGTCCTGATCTTCTCCTTCAAACATATCACTGAAAATAATCACGAGCGATCGCTTGTTGATTTTTTCGGCCAGGTTGTGTAGCACATCGGCAATTCGGGTAGTCTTTAGCGTAGGATGACTATTCAGTTGTTTATCCAAAAGCTTGAATAGCTTATCCAGATGTGCTGGCGTGGATTTAATAGTGGTTAATTCATCCACCTGATCCGAAAAAAGAGCGAGTCCAACGGCATCGCGCTGATGGCTTAACAAATGCGCCAAAGCTGCCGCTGAGTAAATACTAAACCGGATTTTACCATTGCCGGGTTGGGGATAATACATCGAAGCAGAACAATCCAGGGCAATCAGGCAGCGAAGGTTGGTTTCTTCTTCGTACTGTTTCGTGTAAAGGCGATCGGTTCTGGCAAAAACCTTCCAGTCGATGTGGCGGGTGCTTTGGCCTTCGTTATAGAGCCTATGTTCGGCAAATTCAACAGAGAAACCATGGTAAGGCGACTTGTGTAGACCGGTAATGAAACCCTCTACCATCTGCCGGGCCAGAAGTTCCAGCCCTCCGGCTCGCCTTACTTCTTCAAAGTTTATGGGGGTCACAGTTGTAAATGTGAAAAAATCAGCGCTTTTTTAGAAAAGTAAAGCTAATCCCTGAATGCTTTTACTGACTACCGTTTGCAAAAAAAAAATTAAATAGTACCTTCGAAAGACCTAAAACACACACCCAAACCAAACCTAACGAACTGTGGAAGAGAACAAAAACAATGGCAGGGACGAAATTTTCTCCGAGAAAGTGAAGGCGGGCAAGCGCACTTATTTTTTTGATGTGAAATCTACCCGTGCAAACGACTTTTATGTAACCATCACGGAGAGCAAAAAGAGGTTCAACAAGGACAACGAAGGCTTTACCTACGAAAAACATAAAATATTCCTGTACAAGGAGGATTTTAATAAATTCATGGATGCCCTCAACAACACGGTAAACCATGTTAAAAACGAGCTTATGCCTGGCGTGGATTTTTCATCTTTCGAGCATCGCCATGAAAACCATGAGGAGAAGGAAGCGGTGGTGGAAACTGGCAAGCCTGCCACGGATACCGACCTGCGCTGGGATTAACGATTTTGTTTCTACCTATACCTAACCTGGATTAATCCTGCCGCAAGGCAGGATTTTTCTTTTTATTTCGCAGCTGACACCTTAAAAGTGTCTTGACGCCTCGATCAAACTTAACATTCACCCACAGTAGGCGTCAGACCGCTCTAGGCGGTCAGACGCCTTTAGCTCTTTTCGTATTTCCGCCCGCTAAATTGATCAAACCGGTTATCTTTGCGCCTCAAAAAATCAAATTCATGGGACTAAAGTGTGGTATCGTAGGCCTTCCTAATGTTGGGAAATCAACGCTGTTTAATGCAATCTCCAATAATAAAGCAGAAGCGGCCAATTTTCCATTTTGTACGATCGAACCCAATGTGGGTGTGATCTCCGTTCCTGATCCGCGGTTAAAGATATTGGAAGGCCTGGTGAATCCTCAACGTGTCCTACCTACCACTTTTGAATTTGTTGACATTGCCGGTTTGGTCAAAGGAGCCAGCAAAGGAGAAGGGCTTGGCAACCAGTTTTTGGCCAACATCCGCGAAGTGGATGCTATTGCTCATGTGGTTCGTTGCTTTGAAAATGACAACATCATCCACGTTGGAGGCAAGGTAGACCCTATTGCCGACAAGGAAATTATTGATACTGAACTTCAGTTAAAGGATCTTGATTCCGTTGAAAAGAAAATCAGCAAGGTTGAGCGCACAGCCAAGAGCGGAGATGCCAAAGCAAAAAAAGAACTGGCTACCCTGATTCTGTTTAAAGAAGCCTTATTGGCGGGAAAGAATGCAAGGGCTGTCATTACCGATCCTGAAGACCGAAAGGCTATTGAGGATATTCAATTGCTTACCGATAAGCCGGTGATCTATGTGGCCAACGTTGACGAAAAATCTATCCACACGGGAAATAAATTCGTGGATGCTTTGAAGAACCTTGTAAAGGACGAAGCTGCTGACGTCGTGATGGTTTGTGCAGCAATTGAGGCGCAGATAGCCGAGCTCGACAACGAAGCCGATCGACAGGTTTTTCTCGAAGAATACGGATTATCAGAATCCGGCCTCAACCAGTTGGTTCATGCCGCCTATCACCTGCTCAACCTGATCACTTACTTCACGGCGGGTGAAAAAGAGGTAAGGGCCTGGACGATTCATCGCGGCTGGAGAGCCCCCCAGGCTGCTGGTGTGATCCACACCGATTTTGAAAAGGGTTTTATCCGGGCCGAAGTGATCAAAATACCTGATTATCAGAAGTATAAAACAGAGGTAGCCTGCAAGGAGGCAGGAAAACTGGCCGTAGAAGGCAAAGAATATGTAGTTGAGGACGGTGATGTAATGCACTTTCGCTTCAACGTTTAACCATCAAAACTGAAATAATCCTTACACTAGGCGGCTCAATTCGCTTGATTTTTAGTACTTTAGCCTTCCGCTGAAATGAAATTTTTAGAAGCGGGGTTTGGTTAACAAGTATTTTTTTACCCCAAATAAAGAGCAGTGAGGATCAGGATTGTTTTTTCCCTGAAAAACCGGGGGGCACATGTGCCTTTCCACCATCAATTTTTGCTGGCACAAGCCATTAAAGGCCTCGTTATGCTTGGTGGAAAAAGTGATTTCTCCTCCTTCAGTCAATATAATTTTTCGGGATTAAAAGGTCAGATCAAGATCAGCCGCAAAGGTTTACATTTTTACTCCTCACGGGTTACACTGGTGTTCTCTTCCCCGAGCAAGGATTTTATCGACTATTTTTTGTCGGTTCTTTTTGCTCAAAAGGAATTAATCATCGGCAACCTTCAGCTGGTTCCGGAATCGCATGAGAACGAAGAACAGGTAACGGTCGGCGAATCCGTAAAATTTCTTTGCATTTCACCGATTGTGCTGTTGCCCGCCTCCTTCAACGATGAGCAAAGCAAGCGGTTCATCTCACCGGAGAGTGATGAATTTTCTGATTTACTCTACGACAATACTATGGCACGCATGGAGGCCAGCGGAAAGTATCCTTCCGATAAACTGGCCGATTTTTACAAATTTCAATTGGTTGCCGACCACGACTATCTTACGAAAATACAGACCACGCACAAAAAATTTGCGCGCATCTATCCGCTCTACGATGCGGATGTAAAATACGAAGTGCGGGGCTATACGTTCCCCTTCACGCTGTATGCACCCCAGCCGGTGCAACAATTTGTGTATGAAAATGGCCTCGGTCATTTTTCGCACAAAGGATTTGGCATGCTGGATGTGGCCAACGGCAGCTCCATAGCAAAAGAAGAAAGCATGGAAATGTATGCCTAAATAATTCGAAGATTTGAAGGTTGGTTAATTTTAAAATTGAATTTCTTTTTTCAGTTTAGTTAACGTTGCTAGCCAAATCCTATATTAGGATAACGACCATTCAACCTTTCATTTAGCTTATTTTATAAATCGGGCTTCCCTTTCTTCTCCATTTCATTACCTTTTAGAAATTTATTTTTCTTCCTATGAAAGGGCACATCTTTATTTTGTTGATCAGTTTTGCGATTCCATTGTATTCTCAAACGCAACCAACGGTCACCAGCTCCTACGATCCGAAGTTTTTTGATAAACTGAAGTGGCGTAACATCGGTCCGCCCAGAGGTGGCAGATCGCTCGGAGCCTCCGGGAGCCCCGGCCGGATCAATGAATATTATTTTGGCGCCACCGGCGGAGGATTATGGAAAACTACCGATGGAGGAACGGAATGGTCGCCCGTGACTGACGGGCAAATTTCCTGCTCGTCCATTGGAGCTGTGGCTGTAGCAGAAACCAATCCCGACATTGTTTACATCGGCGGGGGAGAAACGCAATTAAGAGGAAGTATCACGCAAGGGGATGGTGTTTATAAAACTACAGACGGAGGAAAAACATGGCGATCCCTGGGATTGAAAGAAACACAAGCCATATCCAGGATTCGTGTTCATCCCACTAACCCGGATATCGTTTATGTAGCTGCACTAGGTCACCCTTACGGAGACAATGAAGAGCGGGGCGTTTTTAAATCTACAGATGGTGGAAATACATGGAAGAAAGTTTTATATGTGAGTCCGAAAGCCGGAGCCGCTGATTTGATTATTGACCGAACTAATCCAAAAATTTTATATGCTTCCACCTGGCAAGTTTATCGCAAAACGTGGAAGATGTGGGGCGGTGGCCCGGACTGTAAATTGTGGAAATCAGAAAATGCGGGAGAGACGTGGACGGAGTTGACGAAAAATCCGGGTATGCCGGAAGGACCGCTGGGAAAAATAGGCATCACGGTTTCTCCCGCAGATAATAAGAGATTATGGGCAATCGTTGAGGCTAATGACGGGGGCGTTTACCGAAGTGATGATGCCGGCGCTACGTGGAAGAAAACCAATGATGACCGCAAACTTCGGCAACGTGCATTCTATTATTCCAGGATTTACGCGGATCCCTTTGATCGGGAGACGGTGTACTGCTTAAATGTTGATTTTTTCAAGTCGACCGATGGCGGTGTAAAATTTGATCAGCAAATTGAAGTGCCTCATGGTGATAATCACGATTTATGGATTGATCCAAACAATCCTCAGCGAATGATTGCTGCCAACGACGGCGGAGGAACGGTTTCGGTGAATGGAGGGAAGAGCTGGACAGCAGAGGACTATGTCACTACCCAATTTTACCACGTCACAACAACGAATCATGTTCCCTATCACGTGGCCGGTGCACAACAAGACAATTCAACCATTGCTGTTCCCAGCGACGGCTGGGAACAGATGAATGTATTAGGCGCCTGGGGTTATGAGGTGGGCGGTGGAGAAAGTGGTTACATTACTTCTCATCCGTTGAATCCTGATGTTTACTACGCAGGTAGTCAGGGAGCATTGCTCACGCGGTACGACCGTACCTCCGGGCAAATAAGAGATATTCAGGTTTATCCGAGATTCTTTTCAGGGGAACCGGCAAGCGAGTTACCCGAGCGCTGGCAGTGGACCTACCCGATTGTATTTTCACCGCTGGATTCAAAGATTTTATATACCTGTTCCCAGCACGTTTGGAAAACGACCGACGATGGCCAAAGTTGGGAGAAAATTAGCCCCGACTTGACCTACGCCGATCCTGAAACCCTTGGTGTATCGGGAGGGATCATCACGCGCGATATGAATGGCCCCGAAATCTACGCCACTGTGTTTGCACTAGCACCATCTTTTCATGATGTCAATACCATTTGGGCCGGATCTGACGACGGTAAAGTTCAGATCACACGCAACGGCGGGAAAAATTGGACGGATATCACCCCAAAAGAACTACCAAAAAATTCCGTGGTAGCCATCATTGATGAATCAAAGCACACACCGGGCACGGCCTATATGGCAGCTTTCAGGTATCAAGTTGACGACCGGCAGCCTTACATTTTTCGCACGAGAGATTATGGAAAAACATGGACGAAAATTGTGTCCGGAATAAAGGATGGGCATTTCGCCCGATCGATCCGTGAGGACCTGGCGCGCCCGGGGCTTTTATTCTTAGGTACGGAACATGGAGCGTATGTTTCATTCAATGCCGGCGACAGTTGGCAACTGCTGCAATTAAATTTACCAGACACCCCGATTCGCGATTTAGTAGTAAAAGACAATGATGTAGTTCTGGCGACGCATGGTCGTGGCTTTTGGATTTTGGATGACATTCAACCGTTACGTCAGCTCACACCAGAGTTGATGAAGCAAAGTGCCATTTTCTTTCAGCCCGGTGATGCCATTCGCGGAATCAATGATGCCGTCTTTCAATATTATTTGAATGACAAAACCGATTCCGTAAAAATTGAAATACTTGATGCACAAGGCAACCTGGTTAAAGCATTTAAGGGCGATAAGCCGGAGTACAAGCCGGATCCATCCATTCCACGTTGGGAAAGAGAGCCGGCCAAACCCACTACGGCTGCAGGCCTAAATACATTTGCATGGAACCTGCGCTATCCCGGCGCTACTGTTTTTGAAGGACTGATTTTGTGGGGAGCTAATGCAAAAAGCGGCCCCAAAGCACCGCTTGGAAAATATCAGGTGAAGTTTTCTGTCGGCCAGTACGTGCAGACATACTCGTTCACGATAAAAATAGATCCCAATTTAAGAGGTATCACAGAAGCCGATTTGAAGGAAACGTTCGATTTGGCGCTGAAAATAAGAGACAGGGAAAGTGAAGGCAATGAAGCGGTCATCCAAATCCGGAAAATCAAAAAGCAGATTGATGAAGGGTTGAAAAGTAACAGTGATCCGGCCATCGCCAATGCGGCCAAGGAACTGGTGACAAAACTCACGGCCATTGAAGAAGATTTATATCAAACCAAAAACCGCAGCGGACAAGACCCTTTGAATTTTCCAATAAAACTGGGTAACAGAATTTCTGCTGTACGCAGAAGTTTAGAAACCGGAGACGCAAAACCAACCGCCGGTGTTTACAAAGTGTACGGTGAATTATCAAAAGAACTGGATGCGCAATTGGCTAAACTGAGAAATGTGCTTAATGGAGAACTTCCTACCCTCAATCAAAAATTGAATTTGTCAAAATAAAAATTGTTTGACTAGCGGGGATTCAGAGGAAATAAATAATAACCGATTAACAAATCGGCATTTGGTTTGAAGGGCCGGTTGTAGATGGTAATCTCATAAACATTTTCGGTTTCATAATGCGAGCCTTCGATCGCCAAGGGTGAATTATTTTTGGACTCAACCATGTATTGGTAATCGTACCAACCTTGCTTTAAAAACTGTCGGGATTCATAAGCATGGGTTGACGCATTGTACCTCATTTTGTTTTCTTCCAGGTGCTGATAGTCGTTGAATTTCCCCACCACATATACGTCGCCATCGTAGGGCGTCGTTGACTTCAATGTAAAGTTGACGTACAAATAATTTCCGGTGATATCAGGTTCCCCGTAGTCGGTGTTATCGATAATATAATTACCGTCAAGGTCTTTGTACTGCGCATAAGCTCCTTCGCCCCGGGGTGCATCAATAGCAAGGTAAAGTTCATACGGTTTGGATGCCTTGTTAATTTGTCCCGTATTTTGACCAGGATACATCAGCGAACGAAAGTCTGCAAACCGAAACTCATTGCCTCCTGCAAATTGCCTGCTGTCGTCTTGCACTTTGTATTCGAGTTCACTTTGGTCATCGCGAACAAAAGTGGGTTGAATATTGAATTTAACATTATCCCATCGTTGGTTTTGACGCATGTTTACGTGCACGGTTTCGGTTGGATTTAGGATTTGAATGTCACCATAGTCAATCACAAAATTGAATTGTTGCATCGCACGATTAAGTGTGCCCGAGCCGAGGAACTGATCATCTTTTGCCAGACCAACCTGGTTATCATATATCATCATTCTTCTGGAGAGCACAATATTGCTTACGTCGTCGCGATATACTATCAAAAGGTAATTGCCAGGAAGCTTTACCGGGGGCACCAGAAAACGATAATGAATGTAGCGAACATGCGTGTTGTTGGAAAGTTGGTAATCTGTAAACGGATATTCATTGTAGCTATCCATAAAGTCAAGATCCATTAATTGCGATTTAGTCCAATCGTAATTACAATGAATGAGTTTAGCGTAATAATTACTTCGCTGATCTTGCAGGTCATCAAATTCAAGTAATAAGTTTTGTTGCTGAATCGATGTACTTGAAGGCTGAAGAAAATCCTGTGGGCCGCCCAGGTTCGGATAGAGTTGAACGGTTTTGATTTGTGCCTCGTAAATTTTATCAACGAACGCAAGCTCCTTTTGGGCAAACAGGATGCCAGGGAGTGCCAGTAAAAATGAAGAGAGGATCAAAATCCTGATGAATTTGAAAATGGAATTCTGATTGGAGGTCATAAGGTGGTTACAAAGCTAAAAGAATAAATCATTGCAATTGAAAGGTCAATTTTTGAGGTAGAGAGAGAAAGTAAGAGTCACCATTGTAATGAACGACTTTCAAGGATATATTATTTTCCTTCGATCTCCTCAATTTCCAGGGCAATGGATTCCCATTTTTTATTTTCTTCTTCCAATTGGGTATCCACTTTTTCAAACTTTTGCTGAACCTCCAATAGTTTATCCGGGTTGCCGTAAATTTCTGGCCTCGAAAGCTCCGTTTCAATCCCTTCTTTTTCTTTGGCTAACTTTTGAATGAACGTTTCAATTTTGGTCAAGTCTTTGTTCAAGGCGTTGAGCTTATTCTGATTTTCAGGAGCAGCAATTGGCTTGGGTTCTTTCTTCGGAACTTCTTTTTTTGCAGCGTGAACAGCTGGTGCCACCTTGGCTTCATTTTTCTTTCGCCAGTATTCGTATTCTTCGTAGGTGCCGGGATATTCTTTGAGCTGATGATTTTCAATGTACCAGATTTTGTTGGCGATCTGGCTAACAAAATGCCGGTTGTGACTGACCGTTACAAAACTGCCTTGATACTGTTGTAAAGCCTGGATTAAAATATTTTCAGAAATAAAATCCAGATGGTTGGTGGGCTCATCGAGCAGCAGGAAATTAGCCTCTGAGATCAACGTTTTCGCCAAGGCCACCCGCGATTTCTCTCCACCAGAAAGCACTTTGATTTTCTTAAATACATCGTCATCTGAAAACAGAAAGCAGCCCAGCACATTGCGCAATTCTTGTTCCGTCTTGCCGCTGCCGGCTTGTTTCAATTCTTCCAGCACTTCATTATCGACATGCAATGATTCGAGTTGGTGTTGGGCAAAAAAACCATAGATCACATTATAACCAATGGTGCGTTCACCTTCAACAGGCTCTGTGTTGGCAAGGATCCGGAGCAGGGTCGATTTTCCTTTTCCGTTAGCTCCAATTAACGCGATTTTATCACCCCGCTCAATGGTAGCATTGGAGTGTTTCAGAATGTCGAGCGGTCCGTATGATTTTGAAATGTCTTTCAGTACAACAACGTGCCGGCCCGAAGTTTGTTTGAACGTAAAGCGGAAATTCACCTCTGCCACATCGCTTACCACCTCTTCAATCTTGTCCATCCTGTCCAACGCCTTTACCCGCGATTGCACTTGCTTCGATTTTGTTGCTTTCGCGCGGAAGCGTTCAATGAATCGCTCGGTCTGCCGGATTTTTGCTTGTTGGTTTTCGTAAGCACCCTGCTGAATTTCTTCCCGCATTTCTTTTTCCTGCAGGTAGTAGGAATAGTTTCCTTCGTATGTTACCAATTGTTGGTTGGTAACATCCACTGTTTTGGTAATGACATTATCCAAAAAAGTACGATCGTGCGATACGATGATCACCGCACCTTCATAATTGCGCAAGTAATTTTCCACCCACTCGATCGAGGGAAGATCAAGGTGGTTGGTCGGCTCATCTAACATTAAGCACGATGGTTTCTCCAACAACAGTTTGGCCAGCATTACCCGCATGCGCCAGCCCCCAGAGAATTCACGGAGTGGTCGATGTAGGTCTTGTGTGGAGAACCCAATCCCTTCTAAAATTTCTTCCGCCTTGGCCTGCATGGTATAGCCGTCCAGGTGTTCAAATTTTTCCTGCAGGTGTGTCAGTTTGTCAACCAAGTCATCACTGTATTCGGTTTCAAGTTTGTGAAGTACTTTTTCAATCTGACGTTGCGTTTCCACTGCTTCCTTGAAGGCGCCCATCGCCACCGTGAGAATCGCATCGTCCGTTTGGTAGGAGAGCAGATCCTGGTTGAGAAATCCAATGGTGCAATCTTTGGATTTACTGATGGAACCTTCACTTACGGTCAGTTCACCATTCAGGATTTTGAGCAAAGTCGATTTGCCCCGTCCATTAAGCCCAATGAGGCCGATCTTGTCGTTGGGACGAATAAACATGGACGCATTTTCGTAAAGTGCCCGCCCGCCTATAAAATAGGAGATATTGGAAACTGAGATCATAAATTAAAATCGCGGCAAAGGTAAAGATTATATGACTTTGCGCATAAGTGGGCGTGATTCATTTCAGGTTTTTTATTTTCCCCTTTTGTAAATTGCACATGGAGCCGGACAGAAGAAAACCGTGATTTTGTAATGAATTACTACAAACAAGTCGGGGATAAAAAATTGGATGGTCATCTTCTTGAAATTGCGGATGTTGCCGTTGCCGGAGGCAGGGATGGGAGAATATCAAAAGCGGATGCCGAAGCGCTTCTGGCCGCAGTGATCGAGGACAATGTTTTTACGGATGTAGAAAGAACAACCATAGATTATATTCACAAAAATTACCACTGGACCGAATCAGCAAGAGAATGGTTTCGTGATCAAATCATAAACTGGGAAAGGGAATTCGAGAAACTTATTCGGATGACGCCCGAGGAACTGAGCAGGCAGCATTTTTCTATGGAGGATGTGCTACATTCGGAAGAAGAAAAAATTTCGCGAAAAAAAAATTTGAAGGCAGCCGTTATAGAGACTTATCAGGACCACGATGATATTGGAATTATTGTCCGCCTGGCGAATGGAAGAAGGGTTGAGGTGCTCTCTAATTTTATTGAGCTGGAAGGAAACTTTGTTGAATTACGAGGAGGCTTCCATATTCCTTTGAAAGCCATTGAGAGAGTGGAAATCTGATTTTTATGTTCCTTTAAAGATCAGGGAAGTACCCCTCATCGCCAGTTCAAGAGGTTAATCATATAACCTTTGTTGCCTTAAGGTGTTAGTCTTACATTTAGAGAAATTTAGAATTATGAATCTAAAAGCAATCCGTATTGCAATTATTGCAGTCATTGCGCTTTTCTTTACGCAATCGACGAATAAGACCAATAAAACACCAGTCAGCAATTCTTCACCGGCAATTACAGGAGCAAGTGCGGGGTTGCCCTTGGATAAAATAAAATTACCGAAAGGATTTTCAATCGGCATATTTGCCGAAGTAGATAATGCCCGGTCTATGGCGATAAGTCCGGGAGGAACTATTTTCGTGGGCAACCGCAACGAAGATAAAGTGTATGCCGTCGAAGATACTGATGGCGATGGCAAGGCCGATAAAAAATGGATCATCGCGAAAGGATTGAATATGCCAAACGGTGTTGCCTTCAAAGACGGCGATTTGTATGTGGCCGAAGTAAATCGCATTCATAAGTTTGCCGGAATAGAAGGTAAGTTAGGCAACCCGGGCAAATCGCAAATCATTTACGACAAATACCCCACGGAAAGTCATCATGGGTGGAAGTACATTGCCTTTGGCCCGGATGGAAAATTATACATACCCGTTGGTGCACCTTGTAATATCTGCGAACCGAAGGATCCGGTCTTTGCAAGCATTACACGCATGAATGCTGATGGGTCCGGACTTGAAATATTCGCGAAAGGCGTTCGCAACTCGGTGGGTTTCACCTGGCATCCTGTCACCAAGCAAATATGGTTCACGGATAACGGCCGCGATTCCATGGAAGGCGAAGATTTGCCATCCTGTGAATTAAATACGGCATCGAAAGCCGGACTTCACTTTGGCTTTCCTTATTGCCATGAGGGGTCGGTTAAAGATCCCGAATTTGGGAACAAGCGTCCATGTTCGGATTTTGAAAAGCCCGCCGATAAACTGGGCGGACACGTTGCGCCTTTAGGATTGAAATTCTATACGGGCTCCATGTTTCCCCCGTCGTATAAAAACCAAATATTTGTCGCGGAGCATGGTTCATGGGATCGAACACCGAAAAGCGGCTATAACGTTACGTTGGTAAAATTGAACAATAACAACACTGTTTCGGGTCATGAGATTTTTGCTTCCGGGTGGATGGACAACGCTACTCAAAAGGTGTGGGGACGCCCTGTTGATATTTTGTTGCTACCTGATGGATCCATGCTGGTAAGTGATGACCAGGCCAATGTGATTTACCGGATCGTTTACAAAGGATAGTTGAGAAGGCTATTCTCCATTATCTCAATTTTCACCTTTCTTGCAGGGTCAAGTTTCAAATCCCAAACAGGAAAAGTTACCGATCTCAACAAACAAAAATGGATTCATGGATCGGAAGACTGCAAGACCAATCGCGATCCATCAATTCAAGTTGTGGCGTATGATGCCAGAACATGGATTCTTCGTCAAAATAAATGCATTCACTATGAGGCTCCCTTTATGTTTTTGTTCCTTGGCAGTGAACAATCCTTGCTGGTGGACACGGGTGCAACAACAGATGAAAAGTTTTTTCCCTTGCGGCATGTGGTGGATAGTATTCTTTCCGCCAATGGCGGCAGTAATAAAAAACTGATTGTTGCCCATACTCACAGCCATGGCGATCATGTGGCAGCGGATGAACAATTTATCACACGGGCCAACACTGAAGTAATTGGCCTGCGTTTGGATGAAGTCCAAAAGTATTTTGGATTTGACGATAATTCAACGTCAGCAATCGAATTAGGAAACCGCTTGATCAACGTTCATTCTGTTCCCGGGCACCATC
>Ga0210403_10002183_pt1 | contig 17963 bp, 17 predicted proteins | sample IncBWC19MmetaG_FD_150863 | JGI IMG/M metagenome (GOLD analysis project Ga0210403, IMG submission 150863) | Forest soil microbial communities from Barre Woods Harvard Forest LTER site, Petersham, Massachusetts, United States - Inc-BW-C-19-M | ecosystem: Environmental > Terrestrial > Soil >... | reverse complement strand
TGCCAGTCGGCTTCGCGGGCTGTCCGCGTTTTGACAGGATCGATCACGACCAGCTTTGCGCCCTTGCTCTTCGCCTCTGCGATAAACGGCCAGTGGTGCAAATTGGTGCTGATTGTATTGCACGCCCATAGAATGATGTATTTCGAATGCTTGAAGCTCTCTGGGTCCATGCCGGGAGAGGGACCTATCGTCATGAAATAGGCCGTGCAGGAGCCTGAATCACAAAAGGTCCGCTCGCTGATGGTGGCGCCAAGCCTGTTAAAGAAGGCGTCACCCACATTCAGGCCGTTAAGGATGCCCTCGGTGCCTAAATAGCTGTATGGCAGGATAGCGGTTGGCCCATAGTTGCCGATGATCCCGGTCCAGCGGTCGCGGATCATTTCGACGGCTTCGCCCCAGCTGATGCGCTCGAACTGTCCGCTCCCTTTCGGTCCGGAGCGCTTGAGCGGGTGGAGCACTCTATCGGGGCTGTAGACCCGCTGTTCGTAGTTGTTGACTTTTACGCACAGCCCTCCGCGGGTGAAGGGGTGCTCGGGGTCGCCGCGTACCGCGACCGCGCGTCCATCTTCCACTGTCACCAGCATCGCGCAGGTGTCTGGGCAATCATGTGGGCATGCTGCGCGAACAATTGTCCGCCGCTCGGAAGCGCTCGCCATCTTCTCCTCCCAGGTCTGTGTATGCCGTTCCACGCTTCGCCATCAGCTCGTGAGGCAGCGGTAAAACTACATAGTTGCGCCTTCAGCTTGCTGTTGACCGTTCGATCCAGCGCTGACCCAACTAGGATTCCACTACGCGCCGTACTGGGCAAGTGCCGGGCCCAGGCGGTTATGGCAGGAACCCTGCCGGATCAGATGTGCGGACAGCGAAGGCAGCCGCAAATCACATGTCCAGTCGGGGTCAAGGCAAACATTTGAAGAAGGTCCGGTTCTGGCGCAAAGGCGTCGTTCGTCGAGTTTTCCATAGCGTTAAGCCGCGTTGGGCCGTGACGTCGCGGCCCGCGTGAAAAGCCCCGCCATCAAGAACAGTCCAGCGATCAGTTCGACGGCGCTGAACAGGATCAGCGAGAAATAGAGGAGATAGAAATGGTGCTGCAGAAAGGCGATGACATGGTCGGTTCCCAGCATCGCACCCGGTATCGCCGATTGGAATTTGTTGGCTATCCAGCTCGCCGCGTTGGGATCGAGCTTGGCGCGTAGATGAAGGGGCGCGAACCACCACCCCAATAGATGAATCCCTGACTGAAGCGGACAGAGAGCAGACTGAGCCCAGCGATGCGCAGCGTGTCTGCCTTGCTGCGTTGAGCGGCTGGATCGGAGGGTGCCGCTGTGCCGTCGAGCATAAGGGTGGACATGTTGCTACTCCTGTTGTGACGGCTTACGGAGTTCGGCGTTACGATGCGTAGTGAAAGCCGACCTGCTGCAATTCGAGCATTGTGCCGCCCGCACCGGGTATTAGAACGACGCCATCCACCAGATGGTTGGTCAATTCGGCCGCGAGTGCGGCATGAGAAAGCTTGTCAGGATTGAGATCGGCTTTGATAAGCGACGCGGCTTGCTCCCAAATTGCATTGTGACAGCACATGAAAACAACGCCCCGACGCATAAGGGCAGGTATGGAGTTGTCCTCGCCGGAGAACGGCCCCGACGGATCCTCGTAATTCTCGGGATCGGCGGCCGCGGCCTTCCGTTCGATGATCAGCGTATTGGTCGTGAACTGCTCGCCGGCAATTCTGGTGAGCTGATACTTGTCCCATATGTCCTGATCGTAGAGCGCGAGATCCGCAGTACCATGTGTAACCGAAACAGCGAGGAAGTCCGGATGTTTGAACGACCAGATTTGCGTATTGAGCGTGTTGCGCATCAGGCTCAGCCAAGGACCGCCGATTTCGGTGCTGTCCCACGCCTGCTTGGACACAGGGCTGTACGAGAGGACTTCGGTGAGCGCCTCGTGATCCCATTGCTCCGGATCGTTCAGGATCATTGGCACGGTCTTGAAATCGCGACGGCGGGGTGCTTGCGCGAGACGCTGCCTTAACGCGTCTAGATGCGTGGCACCGGGCGCCGTCAACGCGGGCTCGACGGCCGCCGCCGCTCGCCCAGGCCCTGCTGATGCAAGACCGAACACGCCTGATGCCATGGTCAAGGCGAATGTTCCCAACAAGCGCCTTCTTCCGGTGACAATCCTCATGGCCGCCATCTCCTGTCGCTGTTTCAGGAAGTAGGCACCCGGTGCTGTCGGGACAAATAAATCATTTGATAAGATCGATCGTGCATCGCGAGTCCTGATTGGCGTCTCGCGCGGCGTCGCCGGGCTTGCGGGCGACGAATAAGCTGGATAGTTCGCCGGGGCGAACGAGCGTCTGCAGCAATTCAATCAGCGCGCTAACCCGCTCGGAGGCGCCGATATTCGGTCGGAGTAAGTCCCGTGGATTTGCGAAATGCTCTCGTAAATGAGCTCGTTTCGCGAAAGCCGACCTGGATGCCAATCTGCGTCACCGAGAGCGCAGCATTTTGCAACAGGCTCATGGCTCGATCGATCCGCCCAGCCATAAGGTAGCGATGCGGCGGCGCGCCAAAGGATTGCTTGAAGGCGCGCGCAAAATGGTAGACGCTGAGATCGACGATCTCTGCAAGGGCAGCCAGCGGAATGTCCTCCGCGAGATGCTCGTCGATGAATTCCGCCACGCGCCTCTGTTGCCTCACGGGCAAACCACCACGGATCGGCTTCGCCGAAGCCGATGTCGCTCGTTCCGACCTGACGAGTTCATGCATCAGAACGAGGCCCAGGGCCTCTGCATAGTGGCGACTACCTGGATCGGAATTCCCGATCTGAGCCTTGAGTTTGAGCGCCGTTCCCCAGACGGCCTGATCGAAGAAAAATAGGCGCGGGCTCATGGTGCGGCAAGGTTCCATATCGAACAACTGATCATGCAGATCGAAGTAGAGATATGCGACACGCGTAAGCACCTGCGGCGTCTGCCATCCGTATAGCCGATGTCCAGCAGGCACGAAGCTGAGCTTGCAGTTGAGCTCGCGGAGCGTCGATTTTGGCAACCCCTCGATCAGCGTCTCGCCGTCAAGCCGTTCGGCGCGCTCGTAGACGATCAACAAATGCCTTCGAGCCAGGAAGCCGTATTCGAAGGTCTCGCGCCGGGTAACCTGTACCGCCTCAGCTTGTATTGCGCCCCAATTCGTGAGGCGGCGATGGACGATGTCCGACGGCGAGATTTTAACGATCGATGGATCGGAGGAACGAAAATCGGAGATGGCGATATCGATATCGCTCATGCTCGTTCTCCTGACAGGCGCATCAGCTCTCTCCTTCGACCAGAATTTCTTGCGCCGAGTGGTCGGGATCGAGGGCTGGATCGCGTCGTGGACGAAGCAATCATCGATGCTTGATAGCGGAAGATGGGAAGTCAGCTTCCACCTGCTGACCTCCAGAAGGTTAAGAGTAAGCGTGTGGACGTCCCATACAATTAAATTGCCGTTCAGAGAGATAAATTCGAGTTTATTCGAACCGGCACGCACGAGTCTCGGGCGTAATCGCGGACGATGTAAATGCAGAGGTTGTGCAATGGGTTTTAATACGAATTCTTAATGGAAATCCAAGCAAGAAAATCCAAGGAGCGGCAAGCGGAGACAAGTGCAAGAGCCGCTCGTAACCACATGGCTGGATGTGGCGGCCGCAAGTACACATCAGACGATGCGGCTGCCTTGGTCAGGAGCCGTCCCCATGTGCAAACACGAGCCCATCTCTCCTTTCGCCGGCGGAAGTGCATTCGGGAGTCCGCCTCACGAGCATCGAGCCGGTGCCAAATTGACGGACCGCCCGCCAATCATGGGTGAAATCGGCTTTGTCGGCCTTGGTCAAATGGGGACGGCGATGGCCGCAAATCTCGCGGCCAGCGGGCGACGAGTTGTCGCATATATCCGCCACCAGGATCAGATCGGCAGGCTTCAGACACTTGGGCTAAACCCCACAACGGATATCGGCGACCTGCTCGACTGCGAGCTCGTGATCAGCATGTTGCCGGACGACGACGCCGTGCGCCAAGTCGTCTTCGGTCGCAGCAACGACGCTCTCGACGGTCTGGCCGCGGGTTTGATGCCAGGTGCCATCCACCTGTCGATGAGCACGATTAGTACGGCGGCCGCGTCGCTGCTCGCGAGCGAGCATGCGCGGCACGGGCAGGGCTACGTAGCCGCGCCGGTCTTCGGGAATCCGGATGCTGCCAAGGCGCGCCAACTGTTCATTGTCGCCGCTGGCCTCCCTGCCGATGTCGTGCGCTGCCAGCCGATCCTCGACAGCCTCGGACAGAGGACCTTTGTGGTCGGTGCCGACCCCGGTGACGCAAACCTCGTCAAACTGCTCGGCAATATGTTGAGCGCTACAGCGCTGGAGATGCTCGGAGAAGTCGTTGCCGTGATCCGAAAGCGTGGCCTGGATCCGCAGCCATTCATCGACATTATGACCAGCACGATGTTCGGCGGACGCGCGCACAAGATATACGGCGACAAGATTGCCAGGCAGGCCTACGCCGCCGGATTTGTCTTGCCGCTGGTGCTCAAGGATGTGCGCCTCGCGCTCGCGGAGGCGGAGAACGCGGGCGTTCCGATGCCATCGGTGGGCGTGGTCCGCGACCGGTTGATCACGGGCATCGCGCGCGGTTACGGCGAGTTTGACTGGACCGCGCTGGCGCTCATCGCCGCGGAGGAGGCGGGGCTCTACGCCGTGCCTCGGTGATTGTCCATTGAGGCTGGAGTTGTCTGCCGCTAACACCTCACAAATGTACTTACTCGAAGAAAGAACAGAATCATGGACCTTGCAGCAGAAGTTCTCAGAACGAACATGGAACTTACTGAGATTCGCGGCACGTCGCTCAAAGTGTCGCCCGTCGCTATCGGCACCTGGGCCATCGGTGGGTGGATGTGGGGCGGAACCGACGACGCTGAATCCATCGCGACCATCCGGGCCGCATTCGAACATGGCATCAACATTGTTGATACGGCCCCGGCGTATGGATTTGGCCACTCTGAGGAGATCGTCGGCGCGGCGATCGCCGAAGGCGGGCGGCGCTCGGACGTAGTTATCGCTACCAAGGCAGGACTGCAATGGGATGGTGGGAGAGTGGCTCGCAATGCCAGCCGTGGGCGCATCTTGAGGGAGGCAGAGGATTCCTTGCGCAGGCTTCGAACCGATTACATCGACATCTATCAGGTTCACTGGCCCGATCCGTTGGTAACGATCGAAGAAACCGCGGAAGCTATGCTCACGCTTTTGGAGCAGGGGAAAATCCGCGCGATCGGAGTGAGCAATTTTTCGGTGCTCCAGATGGAACGGTTTCGCCGCGTTGCGCCTCTGCATGTGCTCCAGCCGCCCTACAATTTGTTCGAACGCGGGATCGAGGCCGACCTTCTGCCCTATTGCCGCGAAAACAAGATTGCGACACTCGGATATGGCGCGCTTTGCCGGGGCCTGTTGTCCGGACGAATGAAGGCTAACACGGTGTTCGAGGGCGACGATTTGAGGCGCACCGACCCGAAGTTCCTCGAACCTCGGTTCGCACAATATGTGGCCGCCGTACAAAAGCTCGATCGGCTCGCTCAGCGACGCTTCGGCAAGCGTGTTATTCATCTGGCGGTCCGCTGGATGCTCGACCAGGGTATCACCACGGCATTGTGGGGGGCGCGTCATCCCGGTCAGTTGCAGCCGGTCGACGAAGTAACTGGCTGGTCGCTCGATGGATCCGCCAAGGCCGAGATCGATCGGATCCTGCGCGAAACCATCACCGACCCGGTCGGCCCCGAATTCATGGCGCCGCCAGCGCGGAGCATCCCAGCCTGACGCAGCACAGGTTGTCCCGATGAAATCGTCGGCCGAGAACTGAAGCGCATTGCTGCGTAACGTTTCTCTTGATCCGCTTGCCCGAAAACGCTGGTCGGCACGATCGCTTCAGTTCGAATTGGAAAAATAACCGGGAATTTAATGGCTCTCCCTTGCCCAGTTACTAATTTTTGCGGGTGACCTCGTCCTAGGCTGGGAGAATTACGATGGATATGACGGCGCTTCTTCTCTCGCGAATTCAGTTCGCCTTCACCATCACGTTCCACATCATCTTTCCGTCCTTCACGATCGGGCTGGCAGCCTGGCTCACTGTTCTCGAGGCCTTGCGCCTTGCGACTGGCCGCCCGGTCTATCGCGTGATCTTCGAATTCTGGCTGAAGATATTCGGCATTGCGTTCGGATTGGGTGTCGTATCCGGGATCGTGATGGCATTCCAGTTCGGCACCAACTGGAGCACTCTGTCAAGAATGTCCGGGCCGATCCAGGGTCCGCTGCTGATGTATGAGACGTTTTGGGCCTTCATGCTCGAGGCGAGTTTCTTCGGCGTCCTCATCTTTGGCCGCAGCCGCGTGCCGCCATGGTTCTATCTATTTTCAACCGCGATGGTTGCGCTGGGGACGACGTTTTCGGCATTCTTCATCATGGTCAACAACAGCTGGATGCAGGTGCCGTCGGGCTACGTCATGGAAAATGGCGCCTTCGTTCCCGACGATTGGACCAAGATCCTCTTCAACTCGGTGGTGTGGTCGCGATTTCCCCACATGTTGCTCGCCGCCTACCTGACCGGTGCTTTCTGTGTTGCCGCGACCGGTGCGTGGTACATCCTGCGGAAGGTATACCACGCCGAGGCACGGATCATGCTGCGCATGGGCCTCGGTCTCGCCGCTGTGCTGATGCCGATCCAGCTCTTCTTCGGGCATCTGAACGGTATCTATGTCAACACCTTTCAGCCTTCCAAGATGGCTGCCATCGAGGGACGTTGGAACGACGAGAAGCCTGGTTCCGAGGTGCTGTTCGCTTGGCCGGATGTGGAGAACCGGCGGAATATGTTCGCCATTACGCTGCCGCCGCCCTTGGGCAGCCTGATCGATTCCGACAGTCTCACCGCCGGGGAAACAGGACTCAACAGTATCCCTCGGGAGAACTGGCCGCCTGTGGTCATCCCGTTCTTCGCGTTTCGGATCATGGTGGGATGCGGTCTAGTGATGCTGGGGCTCGCCTGGCTTGGGACCTATCTCAGTTACAAGCACCGTCTGGCGTACAATCGCCCACTGCTTTGGCTGACGTTCTTCAGCTTTCCGCTGCCCTTTATTGCAATCATAACCGGCTGGTTCACTGCCGAGGTCGGCCGTCAGCCATGGGTGGTCTATGGAGTGTTGCGGACCGCGGATGCCATGACGCCGTTCTTGACCGCCCAGCAGGCGACGATCTCGCTCGTGATCTTCTGCTCCGTCTACGCCTTCATCTTCCTGTTTGGTACCTTTTACATCTACCGGTTGATCCGCACCGGTCCGCGGAAGCCGCTATTCGAAATCCCGCATCTCGCGGTTCCGAACCGGCCGATGTCGCTGGCCGATGACGAGTCCGTTACAGAACCCCATCATTTCGTCGCCGGAGAATAGCCATGGTCATGTTCTGGGTCTCATTGCTGACGATCAGCATTTTGCTCTACGTGCTGCTCGATGGGGTCGATCTCGGCGTCGGCCTGCTGTTCGGACTTACAGCCAGCGAAGCCAGGCGCGGCGGGATGCTGAGCGCGGTGGCGCCGATCTGGGACGGCAACGAGACCTGGCTGGTGGTCACCGCCGTTATTCTGTGGGGAGCGTTCCCGGTTGTCTATGCGAGTTTGCTGTCGGCATTCTATCTCCCTCTCATCGTTATGCTGCTGGGCTTGATCCTGCGCGGTGTGGCATTCGAGTTTCGCTACAAGACGCAACGGTTGCGGTGGATCTGGGATTTGAGTTTTGCCGGCGGGTCGCTGATTGCGACCTTCATCCAAGGGATGACGGTGGGTGCCCTGGTGGAAGGACTGCGGTTCACGAACGGTGAATATTCCGGCGGTGCGTTCGGCTGGCTGACACCGTTTGCGGTGCTTTGCGGCATTGGCCTGTGTCTTGGCTACGCGCTTCTCGGCGCCTGCTGGCTGGTCAGAAAATGCGAGGGCGACGTTAGAGACGTCGCGCGCCGCCAGATCCCCGTGCTCGCGGTGGGCGTGCTGGCGTTCCTCGTAGTTGTCTTCGCTTACGCGCTGGCCGAAAATCTTCCGATCCTGCATCGCTGGATCGACCGGCCTTATCTGTTCGTATTCCCGGCGTTCGGAGCGATGGCGGCTATCGTGCTCGCCCTCAGCATCGTCAAACACGACGACTACTTGCCGTTCTACATGGTCACTGTGATCTTCATGTCGGCGTTCGGCACGCTGGCGCTGTCCTTCTGGCCATATATGATCCCTTCCGTCATCACCGTCCACGAGGCCGCCTCGCCGCATTCAAGTCTCGTGTTCATGTTCTGGGGATGTGGGGTGATCGTCTTCCCGCTCATGCTCATCTATACAATCGTCAGCTACAGCGTCTTCAGGGGCAAGATCAGGGAAACGACCGGATACGGACACCATTGAATTTCAGACGAAGCCGGCGAGCGACTCATTCTAATACCCGGCGCGGACGCTTGGAAAAGGCTCGACGCTCGCCAACCCGTCGTGTTCCTCCAACCCGTCATGTTCGGCGGAGGCCGCCTACAGCGGACGCGGATCATTGCAGACCTGTCGATGGGAGGTGGTCTGGCCGTGATGCATCATCACAAGCGGCAGGCAAGAGTTGATGCGGCATCCTTCTATCAAAGCCGTGCGGCGCCGCATTGGGCCGCATTCGCGTCTGCGACGGTCAGCGTCATGTATTCCGCAGAGCGTCGAGCAGCGTCGGGCAGGGATTCCGCGTCAGCGAGTGAGGTGGCCGTTGCGACCTTCAGCGGAGACGCGGCGGATGGCGGTTACGGGTGGTTACAGTCTCGATCACCGCGCGGCGGGGACCGCAAATTGATTTGGCGCTGTATTGGACGCGTGCCACCATGACTTTTCCATGTTCGCCAAGTCGGTGAAGGCCGCCTGCAGGAAGACATCGGGCTTACGGCCCGGTGTCTTCCCGCTGCCCGCAGGATGACATCCGGCTTGCGGCCAGATGTCGTCCGGAAGGTTGATAACGATGAGCGTTGCCGTACTGCGCACGACGACCCGTTGAAACGTCAAAGCCTCGATGTGTCCCTGTTCCGATCATACCGGCATGATTTCCGGCTTGTTCTTCGGGAATTTTGCGATTGTAGCCTCGTTGAGGTTGAAGTGCTGGGCAACCATCGCCGGCGGCGTTCGGGTGATCCAGTCGGACAGAGAGACATCTGCGAAATAGGGAGCTCTGAATACCTCGAGGACCTGCAAGTCGGTGTCGCCCGTGTTCTTGATATAGTGTCCGAGGTTCTTCTTGACGTAGCCGATGTCGCCTGCGTTGAAGTCCATAGTGACGGCGTTCGGGCCAGTGTTGAAGACCGTCATTTGCCCCTTGCCCTTGATCCAGTACTGCCATTCATCGGCATTGGGGTGCCAGTGCATCTCCCGCATGCCGCCAGGGCGGATGGTCAACAGCGCGGCGGCGATCGTTGTGGAGACGGTGAAGTTGCGGCTGTCGGCGATGTGCACCGTACCCCCCTTGGTCTCCCGTGCCGGGGATCCCGATGCGAGCGAGAAGGTGAACGGGTGCGGCGGCGCGCCGTTTCCGCTCACCGCTGCGCGGTCCGCGGCGAGGTCGCCGGGCTCCTTGCCCTGGAAGATGTAGAGGTCGCGCAGCGGAATATCCTTGAACGTCTCTGCCGGAACACCGAAGTTTTCGGCCAAAATATCTGGCGGCGTATGGTGAACCATTCCGTCACCAGGAGGGTGGTGAACTCGGAGGCCTTGCCCTCATCGAAACATATAAGGAACTCGCAGCCGTCCGGGCCGAGCCCCCGCAGCGAATGCGGTAGGCCGGCGGGAAAATACCAGAGGTCGCCTTCTTTCACGTCAGCGATGTAGGGTCGGCCTAATTCGTCGAGAGTGGTGATCCGGCAAGTACCGTAGGTCATGTAGGCCCACTCGGCAAACTGGTGCCAGTGCATCTCCCGGATGCCGCCGGCCGTCAGCCGCATATTGACGCCGGAGATGGTGTCGGCAACCGCGAAGGAATCTTGTGTGACCTGACGCGCCCAGCCGCCATTTTGAATGCGCCGTGGCGCATTGTTGAAGGACGCCCAGCTCAGCGGCATGCTGCCGACGTCGGTCGCCGGCGGAGAAAACGCTCCCGGAAACTGATCCCTGATTGCCGGATTCTGTGGACCGGGATCGCTGATGCTCCTTGGATTCTTCGCGTTGATCGCACCCTGCGGCGGGTCGTTCGGATTGCCGAAGCTGATATCACTCTTCACAGGAGTGGCATCCGCCGTGGTCATTGTCGCTGCCGTCACCACCCCACCTACGGCCGTCGCGGCTAACATGTCACGTCGCGAGAACATCGTGTGTTGCTCCTTGCGTTAGGATGAAATTCGAATATTAAAAAAAGTAGTCGCGACTCTTTTGTTCGCCATTAAATTTGGGTTTAGTGCGCTGCATCTGGCGGCTCATTGGCCGGCCTCGGGAGTCGCAACTTCGAAATGAGGACGCTGGCGAAGATCGGCGTCGCGAGAAGAGGCTGCGCATCGAGTGAGGTTTCGTGTGCGGGCTTGGTGCCGTAATCGTTCTCGGAAAGGTAAGTGTGACTCCACGTACCTTCGAAATGAATGCGGGGCGCATTATTTCCATTTCTCGCGCATAGGCTATGTGGGAGCTGCCCTGTGAACGCTGGGCCGCTGCCGTATGCAAGCAGGAGCGGCGGACGTGCCGTCGGCGGGGCAATACACCCGCCAACCGACACTTCTCTTTTTGCCAGTGTGAGAACTGCCGAGTGTTGGCAGGCCCGAGCATTAACTGGGCGCACCTACCAGGGAGAAACATCAAGGAGAGCGTCATGATCCCAATGAAAACCGGGTTCTGGCCGGAGTGGCTGCTTCGCCTACGCACAGCAAGGGCCACGTGGAAAGTCGAGCTACTACATGCCGGTGGACATTACGGAAGCGTTCTCAGCGATCTTCGCCAGGCTGTCCGCACGGAAGGCCGATGTCACGCGCGAGCACATGGCGCTTCTCAACGCGCGGTATGACCTGAGCGATCGGCCGGCGGCCGGCATCACCATGGACCGCACAAAACCGGTGCAGGAAGGAGTTCGCGTCAAGCTCCCGGCAGGAAAGACCTGGGACGCTCTTGCGAATATGAGCCCGGAGCAGATTCGCGATCAGAACGCGTTTCCCAAGGGATTCTATCCGCTGCCACATCCCAAGCATCAGGAAGGCGGTTTCGTGTTTCCACGCTTCCTTATCGACGAGATCAAACGGCAGGAGGGACGCGATCTCACGCGATTCGACGACGTCGCGATGGACTGAAGATGAGGATCGTTATTCGCCGTCTCTACTAAATTCGCGTTCAATCCTCCGAAATTGAAACGCCTGGCGCGGCGCATGAAAGCTCCTGTTCTGCTATGTTGTGCGAGCCGCCGGCACGCACAGAGTGGCCGCCCCGACGGTTTTGTCCTCGCGAGCGCACTGGACACGGCTGCGATCCTCGATCATTCGGCGGGCACCGGCTGTGCGACGCTGGGAGCTGCTTGCTTCTTATGTCCGAACAGCCGGGTCTGCAGTCGGTCGAGATAGATGTAGACAACCGGCGTCGTATAGAGCGTGAGAATTTGCGACAGCGCGAGGCCGCCGACGATGGCATAGCCGAGCGGCTGGCGAATCTCCGAGCCGACCCCGGTACCCACCATCATCGGCACGCCGCCGAGCAGCGCCGCCATCGTCGTCATCAGGATCGGCCGGAAGCGCAGGATGCAGGCCTGGTAGATCGACTCTTCGGCCGACAAGCCATGGCTGTGTTCGACTTGCTGGGCAAAATCGACCAGCATGATGCCGTTCTTCTTGACGATACCAATGAGCAGGATGAGGCCGACGATCGCGATCACGCTCAGGTCCATGTGAACCGCCATCAGCAACAGCAGCGCGCCGATGCCGGCCGAGGGGAGCGTAGAGATAATCGTGATCGGGTGGATCAGGCTCTCATAGAGCACGCCGAGGATGAGGTAGATAACGAACAACGCCGCGAGTATGAGGATCGGCGTGCTCTTCAGCGACGCGCCGAATGCCTGGGCGTTGCCCTGGAAGCTGGTCTGCAGCGAGAGCGGCGGGTGCAGTTCTTTTTCAACCGCCTGAATGCCGCTCACGGCCTGGCCGATCGCGGCGCCCGGCGCGAGATTGAACGAGATCGTCACCGACGGGAACTGGCCCTGGTGGTTGACCACCAGCGGCGCAACCTTGACCACCGAATCGACCAGCGTGGATAACGGCACCTGCTGCCCGCTCGATGATTTGACATAGATGCCGTTGAGCGCTTCGGGTCCGTACTGGAATTTGGGGTTTACCTCCAGAATGACGTGGTATTGCTGCAAGGTCGTGTAAATGGTCGAGACAATACGCTGGCCGAAGGCGTCGTCGAGCGTGTTGTCGATCGTGTATGGCAAGATGCCGTAACTCGATGCGACTTCGCGCTTGATGGTGATGTCCAGCAGAGGCCCGGCATTGAGCTGATCGGTGGCGACGTCGGTGATGCTGGGGACCGCCCTCAACTTGTCGAGGAAGAGCGCGGACCAGTGTTGGAGCTCGCCGGGATCAGCGTCGTTCAAGGTGTACTGGAACTGCGTCTTGTTCAGGCGCGCGCCGATGGTGATATCCTGCGCGGGCTGCATATACAGCGTGATGCCTTGGATTTTGGCGAGATTGGTCCGCAGCCGCGCGATCACCTTATCGATCGGGTCACGCTGATTTGCGGGCTTGAGCTGAATGAAGGCGCGGCCGTCGTTGAGGGTGTAGACGCCGCCGCCGGCACCCACCGCCGCTCCGACCGTGTCGACGGCCGGATCCCGCACGATGGCATCTTGCAAAGCCTGCTGGCGTTCCTGCATGGCCTGGAACGAAATATCCTGCGCCGCCTCGGATTGGGCGATGATCAATCCGGTGTCCTGCTGGGGAAAGAAGCCCTTGGGGATGATGACGTAGAGGTAGCCGGTCAGCGCGATGGTGCCGAACATCACCATCAGCGTGATGAACTGGTGCCGGAGGACGATCTTGAGGCCAGCCTCATAGACGTGGAGCAAGCCATCGAAACCGCGCTCGGACATCCGGTAGAGCCATCCGTGCTCCTTGCTCTCCGGCTTGAGCAGGTACGCGCACATCATCGGCGTCAGCGTCCGCGAGATGACGAGCGACAGAACGAGCGCCACGCTCACCGTCATTGCGAATTCGCGGAACAGCAATCCGACATAGCCGCTCATCAGGAACAGCGGAATGAACACGGCGATGAGCGAGAACGTGATCGCCATGACGGTGAAGCCGATCTCGCCAGATCCCTTCATCGCTGCATCGTACGGCGAGAGGCCCTCCTCGATATGCCGTACGATATTCTCGATTTCGACGACGGCGTCGTCGACCACGAATCCGACCGCGATAGACAAGGCCATCAGCGAGAGGTTGTCGAGACTGTAGCCCATTTCGTAAAGCACCGCGAAGGTGCCGACCAGGGCCAAGGGCACGGTGACGGCCGGGATGACGGTCGCCCAGAAGCTACGGAGGAATATGAAGATCACCATGACGACGAGCGCGACGGTCAGCATTAACGTGAATTGCACGTCGCTGACAGATGCGCGGATGGTCTGAGTGCGATCAGAAATGACGTTTACCTTTACGGCGGCCGGGATCGAGGCCTGAAGCACAGGCATCATCGCCTTGATCCTACCGACGGTTTCGATGACGTTGGCGCCGGGCTGGCGCTGGATTGCCAGAATGATCGCCCGCTGCTTGTTGAACCAGGCGGAAATCAGCTCGTTCTCTCCGGCGCTGACGGCGCGGCCGATATCGCGGATGCGGACCGGCGACCCATTGCGATAGGCGATGACCAGGTCGTCGTATTTGTCTGGCTGAAACAGTTGATCGTTGGTATTGAGCGTGTAGGTCTGTCGCGGGCTGTTGAGCGTACCTTTCGGAAGATCGACATTGGCCTGGCCGAGCACCGTACGGACATCCTCGAGGTTGATTCCGCGGGCCGCAAGTGCCTCCGGATCGACCTGGACGCGGACGGTCGGCTGTTGCTCACCGCCGACACCCACGAGGCCGACTCCGGATATTTGCGAAATCTTTTGCAGCAAAATATTTTGCGCGTAGGCGTCGACAACGGTCAGCGGCAGGCTGTCCGAGGTCACCCCGAGCACTAGGATCGGCGTGTCAGCCGGATTGACTTTGCGGATCAGTGGCGGATACGGCATATTTTTGGGCAGGTACGCGGCCGCAGCGTTGATCGCCGACAACGTGTCGGCGACCGCCCCGTCGATGGGGCGGCTCAGGGCGAACTGCAAGGTGATCTGGACGTAGCCGAGCGCACTCGCCGACGTCATCTGGGTAACGCCAGGGATCTCACCGAACTGCAGCTCGAGCGGCGAGGCTACCGTGGATGCCATAGTCTGCGGGTCGGTGCCCGGCAACTGCGCCGTGACCGTCAGCGTCGGATAGTTGACGTTCGGCAGTGCCGCCACCGGCAACAGCGGATAGGCGACCAAGCCGCCCACCAACAACCCTACCATCAGCAAAGCGGTCGCGATGGGCCTTTGGATAAAAGGTGCGGAAATATTCATGGAATCGGCGCCTGTAGGGCGTCTTGTGCGGCTGCTTCCTGTGCCGCATGGCCGCGCAGGAGCGTGACATGAGTACCGGGCTGCAGCTTGTATTGTCCGTCGACCACGACCTGCTCGTTGGCCTGGAGGCCGGAATCGATGAGCGCCTGGCCGTCAGCGATCTGCGCGACCTTGATGGGGCGGATTGCCACGGTGCTGTCGGGATTGACGACGTAGGCGTAGGGTCCTTTCGCGCCTTGCTGAACGACCCCAGCCGGAACGGTCAGGCCGTTATGCCTCGTATCGACCAGCAGCCGTGCGTTGACGAGTTCGCCCGGCCAGAGCTTGTTCGCCTTGTTGTCAAAGTTCGCCTTGAGCTGGATCGAGCCGGTGGTCTGCAGAATCTCGTTATTGACGAGGCCGAGCTTGCCTTGATCCAGCTGCATCGTGTTATCCTGGTTGTAGGCGAAGACCGTGAACGGCGTCTTGGTTTTTTGCTGTTGCTGCTGGATTACCGGCAGACTCGTCTCCGGCAGCGTGAATATCAGCGAAATCGGATGAAGCTGGGTGACGACGACGAGGCCGTTGGTATTTGACGGGCTGATGATGTTGCCGACGTCGATCTGACGAATACCAACCACGCCGTCGATCGGGGACGTCAGGCGCGTGTAGCTGAGCTGCACCTTTGCGGCGTCGATCAGCGCGTTATCGGTTTTGATGGCCGCCTGAAGCTCCCCCACTTGCGCCTGCTGGGTCTCGACCAGTTGTGGAGTGGCATAGCCTTTGTCGCCCAACGTGGTGTAGCGGGTCAGATTGGCCAGCGCATTCTTCAGCTGCGCCTGATCGCGTTCCAGGTTTCCGGTATATTGGTCGATCAGGGCCTGGTACGGCCGCGGATCGATCTGCGCGAGCAAGTCGCCGGCATGCACGGTCTGGCCTTCGGTGAAGTTGATGCTGATGATTTGCCCCTGGATCTGGGCACGTACGACGTCTGTGTTGTACGCAATCACCGTGCCGACACCGGTAAGATAGATCGGCACGTCATGCTGGGCCACCGTCCCGGCGACGATCGGCACCGTTGGTGGAGCGGGCGTGGCATCGACTTTTTCCAACGCGTGGATATGTGTGAAGTACAGACCGCCGGCCACGAGCGCCGCAGTCAGCAGGCCGGCAGGGACAACGATTTTCTTCTTCATGACCGCTTTCTCTCACAAACCAGATAATTGCTTCAGGGAATGGTGCTTCTGCTTCAGGGAATGGTACTTCCCGCCACAGGTGAAACGCTGGGCACTACGGGTACCGGCGAACTCGGCGCGACCATGGGTGGTACGCTTGGCGCTGGTACCGGGACCGCGGGGCTAACCCCGAGATTGCCAATCTGGTAGGATCCCAACGGAATCCCGGCGCGAATGTTGCTGCTTGTCGTGGCAGGTGACGTTGATGTTGGGCTCGACGATCCAGCGACGCTGCTCGAACCGGAGCCGCACATCCCCGTCAGGCCCGACGTTTGCACCATGCCTGAGGATGTCGATTCTCCCGACGTTGCCGAGATTGCCGTCGATGTCGATATTCCTGACGACGTCGATGTTCCCGACGGCGCTGCGCCGCCCATCGCGGTCGCGGGCGTCGTCGTTCCGTTCGCCATTGCCATTCCGCCGCCGTCGTAGGTCGCGGGCGATCCGAACGTTCCCATTGGCGAAGTCGCCAAGGTCGAACAGGCCCCCGCGCCACTGCTTGTGCTTGGAACGGCAATCGTGCCGGTGACGCCGTTGGGCACCGGATTGACCGTGGGGGAGGCGCCCAACTGTAAGCCGTTCGGGCCGACTGGCGTACCGGGAACCGTCCCAAGCGAGGAGGTGACGCCGAGTGACGGCATGGTGGTACCGACCTGGGCGAATGCGGGGCTAAAGCACAACAAAGGCAACGCCGGCGCGACGATCAACCATGCTCGCATGGGAATTCTCCGATGGCAGCGGAACGATTACGCAACAAGTGGCCGCAAGCACCGCTAAGCGGGGCAGCGGAAGCCATGGGGTTCCTTTTCATGGCCGTTGACAGAGGATGGATTGTCTCTGCAGTCGCGCCGAGTTCGACGTTCCGGTGATCCCGGCGTTGCCCTCGCCGGCGAAACTCCCGATCCCGATGTTGGTGCCGGGGGTCGCGCACGCCGGATTGCTTGACATCGTCGTGGGTGATGTCACGGGTGAAACAGTCGGCAACGCTGGCGCCAACGGACTCGGCATCGCGGTGGCCGCAAAGGGCGATATGTTTGTCGTCGGTATCGCTGGTGCGGAACTAACTCCCAGATTGCTGATCTCCATGGCACCTAACGGAATTCCGGTTCGCGCGAACCCGCCCGGCACGGTGGGTGACGTTGACGTGGCCGAGGTTGACGTTGGCATCGACGACGCAGCAATGCTGCTTGAGCCGGATCCGCACATTCCTGACATTCCCGACGTGTCCATCACTCCTGAAGATGTCGACGTTCCCGACGTCGCCGAGATTCCCGACGACTCCGTCATTCCCATAGTGTCCGGAACCGCGGTGCCCGTAGTCACCGTACTGACCGTCGTTGCCGGGGTGCCTGTCGTTGCCGCGGTAGCAGGCGCTGCGGTTCCGGCTGCTGTTCCGCCGCCGTCGTAGGTGGCGGTCGATCCGTACATTGCTGTTGGCAAAGCCCCCACGGCCGAACATGTCGTGCCGCTGCTTGTAATTGTACCGGTGATTGGCATTGCGATAGTGCCCGTTACACCGGTCGGCACCGGACTGACTCCGGGTGTCGTGATTTCGGTGGAGCCCAGCGGGACTCCGGTCGGGCCAATTCCAAGCGGTGAGGTGACGCCGAGCGAAGGCATAGCCGAGAGCGGATCGGTGGGATCGTCGACCTGGGCGAATGCGGGGCTGGCACAGAGCAATGGCCAGGCCGTCGCGACTATTACGAAGAGTCTCATGGAGAATTCCCCGATATAAGCCGAGTGATTACGGAGCGAGACGATCGGGAGAAGCCGTGAATTCCGGACCGACGGAATCCTTGAGCGCTGGAAAGACCACGGCAATCAACGAGAATCTCATTGGCGTTCTCCGTTTGCAAACCGCGTTGCCGCGGCGAGCGCCTGTGCCGATCGGCTTTACGACGGATTCATTGGCACGAGGCTATCGAACATCGGTCAATCCCTGCTGACGAATGAAGCGGCGAAAAATGTTGAGGCTGCTTCTACGCGTTCACAGTTTCTCATCCTCGAAACGTAGATGGTTCGCCTGACCTTTCAACTAAATATGAGTTTATTGTTACGGCGACCCTCTATCGAGCCTCGACGAAAAGCCAGTTGAGTTCGAAGTTGGTTC
>Ga0210403_10002182_pt1 | contig 17964 bp, 18 predicted proteins | sample IncBWC19MmetaG_FD_150863 | JGI IMG/M metagenome (GOLD analysis project Ga0210403, IMG submission 150863) | Forest soil microbial communities from Barre Woods Harvard Forest LTER site, Petersham, Massachusetts, United States - Inc-BW-C-19-M | ecosystem: Environmental > Terrestrial > Soil >... | reverse complement strand
CTTGGGACGAAATAAGGGATCGAGTTCCGCCCATTGGGCGTCGGTGAGATCCATACTCTCGATTTACGCTAGTTTGCATAACTCTCAAGCTCGCAATGGCTTGAATGTGTTTATGAGATAACTTCTACTCACTCTGGTGCTTCTGAATGCGCTCCTTGCGCTCCTCCCTTAGAAAGTCCACGAATACACCCTTCATATCCTCTAGCGTATCTGGATAGGTGATTTGTTCCAGTTCTTGCAATCGCTCCAGAGCATATTCGGCTTGTGCTTCTGCCTCGGCCGGTGCAATATTGACGCATTGTTCGAAGGATTTCATAGCATTCTTTACATGCCCAAGCGTTTCTTCGACGAGCGCCTTGTTAAACCAGCCAAGGACATCCGGCGGAACAAGACTGAGACCTTTCTCGTGGCACGAAACGCCCTCCTTCAGTCGGGCCAATTTTTTATAACAGTCAAGTGCCTCCTCGTGATGCCCAAGTTCCATCAGTGCTTCTGCTTTCCTCGAGAGAACCAAAACGAGGGGCTCGGCGAATCCTGAGTTAGTCTCATAGCTGCTAACTGATTCGTTGTAGCAGAGCACTGCTTCTTCAAAACGGCGAAGTTTTAATAGTGCATCCGCTTTATGGGACAAAACATCAGAGACAGTATTAGGCGCTAGATTGGACTGTTCGCGACTTCTGTCGAGGGACTGGTCGTAGCAATGAATGGCCTCATCATAGCGACCGAGTTCAAATAAGGCTTCACCTTTCCGTGACAAAGCGTACACGTTCGCGGGCCAGACGCGATTGGCCGCGTCATACCAGTCAAGTGCCTCTTCGAAGCGCCCAAGTTTTGCCAACACATAACCCTTCCCTTCGAGAGCAAAGTAGTCTGATGGATCTATCTCAAGGCACCTGTTGAGCGACTCGATTGAGTCCGTCAACCGACCTAGTCTTCTGAGGCTCCAGCTCTTGTAAAACCATGCATCGACATAGGCTGGATATATTTCGATGGCCTTATCAAAACAAGAGATCGCATCAGCGTTGTGGCCATTAGCCCAAGAATCAAGCCCTTTTTCGAACCAGTGGTACGCTTCAAGGTTCCCCGAGTGCCTCTTTGACAAATCCTCCAAGCCACGGCGTACCAGGGTGGAATCACGTTTCGAAAGGTTCTCTGAGGCTATTCGGACAATCTGGTTGTTTTCTTCCTGGCTCACTTTAACCTCTGGATGTTAAGAACTTGCTTACCCAAATTGAGATTCCAGGACATCCAAGAGCTGTTCCTTTCGGTCGAAAGGAAGCTCCAGAAAGCTGCAGGTGATGCCCTTCTTCTGGAGGTATTGCTTAACTTTCAGTTCCGCACCAACAATTCGCCCTAGAATTACAATCTTGACCCTCGGAAAACCTCTGGCCAGTTGCTCGCTCAGCTTGAGCGCGTCCACTTCGGCGATTAATTGGATCAGTACGACATCCGGCCAGAAAGCCTCCACGAGTTCCAAAACTTGAGAGGAATGAGATGCCACCTTTGTCTCATAACCAGCAGAGCGCAGCTCCCCTTCCAGCACCTCATTTACTGCTTCTTCGTGGGAGATGAGGATGCGCTTACGCCTTGGCTCGGACCTGGATAAGTCTTGCAAACCTCGTCGCACCAACCCCCGTTTCCGCATGTCAAGGCTGTTTGGAGTGCTGGGGACGATCTTGTCTTTGTCTTTTCCTTCGTTCATTTCTTCCCATGCTCGCGAACTCTTTTCAGCTCAGACTGGCGCACTCCAATCTGCGACTGTGTTGCGGAAGCCATTTCGTTCAGGACATCGCGTCCCTGCCTTGCTCCTTCATCAACCTTCTTCTTCAGCTCGAAGAGCTCTGACGCCATAACCTGTTGCATCTCTGTGTCAATTTCGGCTAGCCGCCTTTTGACCTGAGCGATTTTACGAATCACTCTTACAAGATCGACTCCCATCCCTTCCCCTAAAACCGCTTCAGGACTGGTTTCGTATTCCTCCAAAATCGCCCGAAGCTTTCCTTCGTCACCATTCTCGTAGGCCTGATTCGCCTGGGCCATTAATCTCTGCCGTTTCGCGCGATCGGCCTCATTCACCGCCAAGTCTGGGTGGATTCTTCTCGCCACCTCACGATACAAACTCTTGAGAGCTGGCGGCGGAGCGAACCGCCTAGTCTCCCCGACGGCTAGTTCACCGGCGCCGCTACGTGATTCTTCGGCTCGCGCGCGGGCCTCTTTTGCTGCCCCCTGTGCCTTGAGGTTGCCTGGGTCATGCCTAGCCAGGAGCTCGGAGATTTGAGCTTCGATTTCATCCAGTTCTGCATAAAGGATGCCGACTCTCTTCAGGTAGAGCCTTTCGAAGGCGCTCATTTCTCCTCTCAGGCCTACTAGCTGGAGCTCAAGCTCGACTAGCTTGGTTTCGAGGCCCTGAAGCTCCTGCTTCTTCAGCTTCAGTTCTTCTTCTTCTGGCTTAGGCCGAAAACCAAGATCTCCGCTCATTATCCGGGCCTCGCGTCTCATACGTGCTTCCGTTTTCTGTCAAAGTCCGACCGCGGTCGTTTGCACCTCAACACGTTTTCCCGACCTCGTGCAGCGGTACCGACCTTGATTGCGCCTGTTGAATCCTATTAGACACTGCCCTTATTCTCCATAAATATAACCTGTGGTGGTAACATTCCGGTATCGTCACGGTGTGTGGACGAGGGTCGGGTACCAGAACGGAGTTCATCGGGGTTTCGAGAACTCCGATTATTTTCCTTCCAAGTCGGTCGGCGTAATGATGCTTCAGCCCAGCAAAGTCGCAGGCATTGTTTCAATTGTTTTGTTGGTGCTTGCAGTTATCTCCCGTTGGCCCTACGGCTTTTATACTTTTCTTCGCATCGTGGTTTGCGGGACGGCAATCTGGTTGGGTGTCGAAGCATATCAATTGCGGAAAGTTCCTCTGGCTTGGATGCTGGGGGGACTCGCTGTTCTGTTTAATCCTCTATTCCCTATTTATATCCACCGTGCCCAGTGGCGCTGGTTTGACTTTCTTGCGCTCCTTGCCTTGGCGATTTCGGTCGTTATGCTTCGTCCCAAGTGAGCCGAGGCAACTCAGAGTTCGTAGAGGAGGCCAAGTTTATGTCGGATGGTCAGTTTGTTTTCGCGTATGGCTCTAACATGGACATTGCTCAGATGCGAGAGCGCTGCCGAGATTCCAAGGATCGATTCGATCCCGTTGTGGCCAAAGCTGAGGGCTGGAAGCTCTGCTTCCCGCGATATAGCGGCGACAGGAAAGGCGGGGTAGGCAGCATTATTCGTGCCCCAGGAGAAGTGGTGTGGGGCATCGTCTATAAGATCGTGACCTCCCGAGACCTCAAGAGACTCGACACACGAGAGGGCGTATTCACCAACGCATATCACCGCGAACGCTTGGTCGTGAAGACCCAAGAGGGTAAGGATCTCGAAACATGGACGTACTTTGCAGTGCCACCAGATACTCCCCCGAGACATTATGTTCCTGCGAAAGAGTATCTTGCCCTTTACATTCGTGGTGCTGAGCACTTCGGCATCGATGCAGCGTACGTCGAAAGACTGAGAAAAATCGGCACCTCCGACTGAGCGCGAGCGGGCCTGGCCTGTCAAGCGTCGCTTCTTCTTCGGCCCTTTTTAATACCGTGATGGGAACGGGTGCGACCCTCGCCGCATGATCACTGGAAAAGAGTAGAGGCCGGATGTTCGAAGTTGGATGTTGGAAGAAGAGAGGTCCCTCCACTGCGCGTCAGCAAAAAGCGCTGACGCTCCGGTCGGGATGACAGATTTGGGTGAACGGGGCTGAGACGCGAAAGATGGGGTAGACTTGCGGGTATGGACATTCGGCTAAAACCGGAGTTGGAGAAGCTGGTTGAGGAAGACGTGCAGCGGGGGCCTTACCGGACGGCGGATGAATTCGTGGAGCGGGCCGTGGTGCTGCTGCATGAACAAGAGAGCTGGCTGGCGGAGCATGCCGCGGAGATTGGCGCGAAGATCGGCGAAGGCTATGCAGCGGCAAAGCGCGGAGAACTGATCGACGCGGAGCGGGTGCGCGCTGCGATGGAAGAAAAGAAGCGCGCATGGCTGGCTGACAAGCGATCGTGATAGGCCGGTTTCAGTTCACGCCCCAGGCGCTGGACGACCTTTTCGAGATCTGGAGTTACATCGCGCGAGATAGTGCGGCGGCGGCCGATCGTGTGGAAGAGTCGATTTATCTCGCTTGCGAGTTGCTGGCCGGGTCGCCCCTGGCGGGCACAGTGCGCAGGGATTTGACTTCACTGCCGGTGCGTTTTTGGATTGTTCCCCCGTTCCCGAACTACTTCATCGTATACGACCCTAAGACAGAACCGTTGCAAGTCATTCGCGTTTTGCATGGGGCGAGAAACATTCCTTCGATTCTTTCTTAGAGAGCGTTTGAGCAAAGGCCGAAACAAGACGCGCAAGAGAGGAGAGGTCCCTCCACTGCGGTCGGGATGACGGATTTGGGGGCATCGGGATTACAAGATCGGAGGGAAGAGAGGTCACTCCACTCCGCGTCAGCAAAAAACGCTGACGCTCCAGTCGGGAGCAGCAAGCCCCTCTAACTTGCAGCCAATCGAACAGGTTCGTATACTGGCGCCCCGGCCAAATGTCGCGTCTGGCGGTCCGGTTCGGCAACTTCCAGTAACGGGGTAGCCCGCCAGCCCTTCTCTTGGCCCTGCAAATCGGTCCTGAATTCCCTTCAGCGGCCGAACTGCGAATGGCTCATTGCATTCGCTGCCGTTGCAACTTCAAAGGAGAGTTCCGCATGTCGCAAGCCCCAGTACCGGAAGAGATGAATGTCTATCAAAACGCCGAAGCGCGTTTTGAAGTCGCTGCGCAAAAGCTGGGACTTGAGCAAGGTCTCTACCGCTATCTGAAATATCCCAAAAAAGAAATCACTCTCTATATCCCCGTCGGCATGGACAATGGACAGCTCGCCGTCTTCACCGGCTACCGCGTCCTTCATTCCACCGTCCGCGGCCCCGGCAAAGGCGGCATCCGTTTTGCTCCCGATGTTTCCCTCGACGAAGTGCGCGCTCTCGCGACTTGGATGACCTGGAAGTGCGCGGTCGTCAACATTCCCTTCGGCGGCGCCAAAGGCGGCATCATCTGCGACCCGCGTAAACTATCGCGCGGCGAGTTGGAACGACTTACACGCCGCTACACCGCCGAACTCGCCGATTGGCTGGGCCCGGAGCGTGACGTCCCCGCCCCGGACATTGGCTCGAACGAACAGACCATGGCTTGGGTGATGGACACCTACGCCATGCACGTCGGCGAAGCCACCACTGCGGTAGTCACCGGCAAGCCGATCGAACTCGGCGGCTCCGCCGGACGGCGCGAAGCCACCGGCCGCGGCGTCATGATTTGCTGCGACAAAGCGCTCGCCAAGCTTGGCATAAAGAAAGAAGGTTGCCGCGTTGTGGTCCAGGGCTTCGGCAACGTAGGCTCGCTCGCCGCGCAACTCATGCAGAAGGCGGGCTACAAGATCGTCGGTCTCGCGGATATCGGCGGCGGCCTCTATAACGAAAAAGGATTTGACGTTCCGAAGGTCATCGACTGGGTCTACACCCAGAAAAAACCGCTCCAGGATTTTTCCGGCGGCGGCACGAAAATGTCCGCGCGCGATGTTCTCTTCCAACCCTGCGAAATCGCCATTCCTGCTGCGATCGAAAATCAAATCACCGAGCAGAACGCGCATCAGGTCCAGGCGCGCATTCTCTGCGAAGGCGCCAACGGCCCCACCACCTGGCAAGCGGATGCCATTGTGGACGCCAAAGGAATCTTCACCGTGCCCGACATTCTCGGCAACGCGGGCGGCGTCACCGTCAGTTATTTCGAGTGGGTCCAGGACCGCCAGGGCTTCTTTTGGCGCGAAAGCGAAGTCAACGAGCGCCTTCTCGACGTCATGGAAAACGCCTTCGACGAAGTTGTTCGTTACGCGGAAACGCATAAAGTAAACAATCGCATCGCCGCCTATATGCTCGCGATTGACCGCGTGGGCAACGCTCTAAAGTTGCGCGGTATTTACGCCTAGTGTGATAAAGTGCGCTACGGGTTTCCCGCCGCTTGGGGCCCGGCAGTCTACTCTGCTGGGGGGCAGAGAATCGCCTGGATGAAGCTCCGGGCGAGGGAGAAGCGCGTGCCATGAACACCAATTCGCTCTGGCCCACCCACGAAAAAAGCGAAGACCAGCACCGCCGCGAGATTTGCACCGCGGGAAAGTGGATGTATGACCGCGGCTTCATCGTAGCCTGCGAAGGCAATATCTCCGTCCGCCTCGACGACGACCGCATCCTGACAACTCCCACTTGCATGAACAAAGGGATGCTCGAGCCGCAGGACCTTGTGATCACGAATCTCGAGGGGCGCCAGCTTGCCGGCGAACGCAAGTTTTCCTCGGAAATCGCCATGCATTTGCTGTTTTACCGAATGCGCCCTGACGTAAACGCGATCTGCCACGCACACCCTCCCACGGCCACTGGGTTTGCCGCGGCGGGGCGTCCCCTGAACCAAGCACTTTTGCCGGAAGTGATCATCGGCCTCGGCCAAATTCCGCTCGTTCGCTATGCCACTCCCGGGACGCCCGAGTTAAGCGACGCCATCGAGCCTTTCGTCCCGCATTACGACGCTCTGCTCCTTGCGAATCATGGTGCCGTGACTTGCGGCCCGGATCTACTGACCGCCTTCTTCCGCATGGAAACCATCGAGCACTTTGCCAAGATCGTGCTCTCTGCGGAGCTGGCGGGCGGCCCCGTTCTTCTCTCCGGCCGCGAAGTGGCCAAGCTCATGGCCGCGCGCGCTCGCTATTTTGTCACTCCACCCCCGGGCGGCGGCGCAGAACTCCCTGAAACCAACGACACCAGTGAGTCTTCGGGGACGCATGTCTCCCTCACCCGCAACGAACTCGACGCCCTCATCGACGAAGCTGTCCGCAAAGATCGCGCCCGTCGCTGAGCCTGCCGAATTGCCAGCCGCCGCGCTCGACATTTTTTTATTAAAAGCATCCGCTCGTTCGCGGTGCAAGCCGCTTACTCTTTAACTTGTTGTTTGAAAGGCGCCCAGATTTCTGCTTGAATGAACCCACGGGGAACCACAATGAAGACATACAACATCTGGGGCTATTTGATTATTTTGCTCTACGCGTTGGCTTGTATGTACTCCGCGCCGGCTCATTTGGGGCCTTGGATGGGGCTGTTGATAGGCGGAGTTTATTTTGTCTTTTGCTGGTTTCTTGGCGGGTTGTATTTGGCCGATCTTCTTCACCTGGGCATCGCTCATCGTTCGCTCGACTATAAGGAATGGTTCATAAAATCCGTCACGGCCGTGAACAACATCTTCGGGCTCTATGTGGATCCGATCGCCTGGGTGAATCGCCATCGTTTGCACCATAAACATGCCGACCATGCCGGGGATCCCAATAAACTTTCCGGCGATGGTTTTTGGCGAACCCTCTATCTCTGTCTGATGCCGTATCAATGCAAGGAAAATTTGGCGGGCGACAAGATTTTGAAGTCCCGGACTTTTCGGATCGCTGCGAACCCGGTTTTCGCCATACTTGCGCAAACCTTTAGTTTTTATCTCTTCTGGAAGCTGGTTGGCGATCTGAAGTTTGTGTTGGTGATGTGGTTTGGCATCCGAATTTTCGCGCTGTGGGTCAACATGATTCAGAACTATTGGACCCACACTCGATCCTTTGGATACCGGCGGTATCAGGATGACGACGACAACGCCATGAACATCGGCGAGTGGCTGCCTGTAACGGCAACGTTTAGCGCTTGCCTGCAAAATAATCATCACCACTACGAAGGTCTCTTGCGGCTAAGCCACGATAAATCCGAATACGACTTTGGATTTATAACCGTCAAAGTGATGAAAACTTTGAGACTGGTGAAGGCCACGAGCACTGGCGCACAGATACCCAAAGACATTCCATTAGACGCGCTGGGCTTTTAGGGCGCTTTTTTCTCTCCCATTTTTATCTTGCCTATGAAGGGCGCAATCGTTTGCCCAAGAAAGCTGGGCGAAACTTCTTCGCCGGCCAGGCCGTAGTTTTCCGGCCACTCCTCGGGAAAGTAATAAGTCCCAAAAATTTTGTCAATCCACGGAAAATGAATCGCGAAATTCTTGTCGATGGACTCTTTTTGAGACGTATGGTGCCAATGATGAAATCGGGGCATAACCAGAAACTTTTCGAGCCATTTCGCGTTGGGACCAAAATTGCAATGCGTCCAGGTGGCGTGCAGGGTGACAAACACCAGGTACCACACGATGATCGTTTGCGAAAATCCAAGCATGAGAGGAGCAAGGATAAATCCGCGCACCAGCGTGTCGTCTATAAAGTGCGAGCGTGAGCCCGCGATCCAATCCAGCGCCTTCGACGAATGATGAACGGCATGGAAACGCCATAGGAAAGGCACTTTGTGCAAAGCCAGATGAATGAAATATTCAGCGACGTCCGCAACCACGACAGCCAGGAAAAATTGCAGCAGCCAGGGCATGCGAGCGATCAGTTGCTGAAGAGCCGGAATGCCTAAATACTTGGTGGCCTGCGTAGCGGGTAATAAAACCAGAAAAGATAAAATCTGAATCGGCAAATGCGTGGACATGAAATAAACCACGTCCTGAATCCACCCTTTTCGGAAGGTTCCTTGTTCTGGATACTGAGGCCAGATTCTTTCGAGTGGCACGTAGATAAGCGCCATCAACAGCAAATCCAGCAAAAACCAGTCCATGCCGATGGTTATGCCATTGAGTTTGTTCCCATTCACACTTACGCTCGAGCCGCCCCAGGCTGTTGCCGCGATGGCGAACAGCATTCCCGTCAACGCCAGAGTCTTTTTCTTGCGCAGCAGAGAAGAGATCACGCCAAACGCAACGGCCGCCACGATCAGAAATTGGATTAAGAGGCGGATCCAGTGCAGCGAGTACAACGGACGGAATTCGGCAGAGGTCAGGAACTGGGGAAAATGCAGGCAGAGAACGCCGCCGAAGGCTAGAAATCCAAAAAAGACCGACAATATCCCGCTCCACCAGCCCGTTCCAAAGCCAGTAGACTCGGCATCGCCAAAGAATTCATTAATTTTTTGCTCGATCACGGTATCTCTTAGTTTAGGTTCTGATGCAGTAGCGAGCAATGAATTAAGCGTGAGACGCATACAACACGGCACTTGCATTTTGTAGCCGCAATCAGTGGAGCTGTCATTGTTTAATATTGTCTAGCGGAGATTTCGCTCATCCTTACATGAAAAATTTGCTGATCGTCATTTTGGGAATCGTCCTTGGCGTCGTCGCCATAGCCATTCGTTTGCTCGGCCTCATTCCTTGGGGGCGAGGGAATTCTCAACCCAGCAATGCAGTGAGGAGTCAGTTTCTGCTCGTGGTAGGCATCTTATGTCTAGTGGCGATCTTTGTTTGGTTTTGGTTCGTGATGAGGGCAGAGTAGAAACATAACCGACAGACCCGTGCCTGGCCCTGCCTTGGCCATCGCTCCGAGCAAGGTGCCGTGGTATCTTGCTGGGAAAAGATCATGTCCATTTCAGAACCCAAGTCAGATAGCCCGAATGCTCCGCGGAAGGGGCACGACCAACCTGCGGCCACGTCGGTTCATGGCTGGCGCTATCACCACATCGGCATCCCGACGGGCGTTCCACGGCCCGGCGAATACTATCTGGAAAAATTCAAGATGTACGTCTCCGCGTTTGAGACGAGCCCTTGTGGCATTCAATGGATGCGCTTCGAGCCCGACAGCCCAGTGCACGCCTTGATTAAGTCAGTCCCTCACATAGCGTTTGAAGTAGACGACCTTCAGGCCGCGATCGAAGGAAAGGAAATTCTTACTGCTCCGAATTCGCCTTCGGAAGGCGTTACCGTGGCGATGATCCTCGATAGCGGTGCGCCGGTGGAGCTCCTCGAATTTCGGCGCGATCGGAAGTAGCGGCCCAACCGCCAAACCGTTGACAGGCGAACAAAAGGCGGCAATACTGGCCTTCCATGATTGGCCAGCTTCGCGGACGCCTTGCCGAAAAACGCCCGAATCAAGTGCTTGTCGATGTTGGCGGCGTTGGCTATCTCGTTCAGGTACCGCTCTCCTCGTTTGCTGCCCTTGGCGAGCTCCATACGGAAGTTACTTTGCTCATCCACACTCATGTCCGTGAGGATGCCCTGGCCCTCTACGGCTTCGTTTCCTCTCGCGAAAAGCATCTTTTTGAAATGCTGCTCTCTGCTTCCGGCGTCGGTCCCACGCTCGCGCTGAAAATTCTCTCCGGCATGAGCGTCGAGGAACTTGTCCCCGCGATTCGCGGCAACGATGTGGCTCGCCTGACAAAAATTCCGGGTGTAGGGCGCAAAACCGCCGAGCGCATGGTGGTTGAGCTGAAAGACAAACTCGAAGCCGTCGTCTTGGAATCCCTGAAACCTGCCGCCGCTTCGCTCGCGGGAGCAGAAGCCGACGTGGTGTCCGCGCTTGTTAATCTCGGCTACGACCAGCGCGCAGCCGAATACGCGGCCGGCGAAGCCAAGCGCGAGGCCGGCACAACGAATTTTGAGAAGTTGCTCCGAGCCGCACTGCAATCGCTCGCCGCCCCGAAGGGTCGTACGACGAATGCAGGTGCGTAAATTGTAGTGGCCGACCTTGGTCGGCCAGCGGTGTAAAGGTTCAGCGAATCCAGAAAATGCCGGACGCAAGCGCCAAACGAATGCCAGACCGAAGCCAACCACACCGAATTGTCTCCGGCGCTCCCTACGAAGAAGACGCGCGCATCGAAGCGAGCGTCCGCCCCAAGCGCCTTGACGAATACATCGGCCAAAAGCGCGTCAAAGAAAACATCTCGATAGCTATTGAAGCCGCACGCAGTCGCGGAGAAGCCCTCGATCACGTTTTACTCTACGGCCCGCCCGGCCTCGGCAAAACCACGCTGGCCCAGATCATCGCCAACGAATTGCAAGTCCCCATCAAAACCAGCGCCGGCCCGTTGCTGGAACGCAAAGGCGACCTCACCGCCATCCTCACCTCGTTAGAGGGGAAAGAAGTTTTCTTTCTAGACGAAATCCATCGCCTGCAACCCGCCGTGGAAGAAATCCTCTACCCCGCGATGGAGGATTTTCGCGTGGACCTCATCATCGGCCAGGGACCAGGCGCGCGCATCCATCCATTTCCGTTGGGGCATTTCACGCTGATCGGCGCTACCACCCGTGCCGGGCTGATCACCGCGCCGCTGCGTTCCCGCTTCGGCATTGTCCACCGCCTGGATTTCTACGAGCCCGAGGACTTGCTCACCATCATTGACCGCTCCGCCAAAATTCTGAATATCCAGATGGAGGACGGCGGCGCCGAAGAAATCGCGCGTCGTTGCCGCGGCACACCGCGCATCGCCAATCGCTTATTGCGCCGCTCCCGCGATTTTGCGGAAGTCCGCGCCGACGGCCGCATCACCCGCGCCGTAGCGCAGGAAGCGCTAGCCATGCTAGGGATCGATGAAAGCGGGCTCGACGAAGTCGACCGCAACCTGATGCTCGCTCTTCTCGATAAGTACGGCGGCGGACCGGTGGGACTCGGCACGCTCGCCGCTGCCCTCTCCGAAGAAGAAGACGCCATCGAGGAAATCTACGAACCCTACCTCATGCAAATTGGATTGATCGACCGCACCCAGCGCGGCCGCGTAGCCACGCCGCGCGCCTACGAATATTTCGGTAAAGAACTCCCCAGGCGCCAGCCGCGCCTCTTCTGAAATAATTCTTACCCCGGAGACCCTTGAAGTTTGTCCTGCATTCGTCCTCAGAAGCCGTGGTTTGCTAAACTGTTTTGCACATGAGCGTAATCGACGAAGTTCTCCAAGCCAACGAGCTGTATTCCCGTACGCACGAACTGCGAAGGCTCACGCCTCGCCCCGAGCGCCACCTTGCCGTGCTCACTTGCATGGACACGCGGCTTTCCATCCGCACGCTCGGTCTGAAAACCGGTGACGCGCACATCATTCGCAACGCGGGAGGCATCGTCACGGAAGACAGCCTGCGCTCTCTGGTCGTTTCCCACTACCTCCTCGACACCAGGGAGTTTATGGTCATCAATCACACCGATTGCGGACTGATGCTCACATCGGAACAGGATTTGCGGGAACGAATTCAGAATCGCACGGGGACCGCCGCCGTCTCTCCTGCGTTTTTCTATGCCTTCAAGAACATTGAAGAAAACGTCCGCCACCAATTGGAGAAGCTCCGCACGCATCCTTGGGTGCCCAAAGACGTTGTCGTGCGTGGCTTTGTTTACGATGTGACGAGTGGACGGCTGCGCGAGGTCGCGGGCGGCTGAACCACGAGCAGGCGCTTGTTGTGGCATCCCAAACTTCCAACGCGAAGGCAATCCGCGATATTCGATTCGGCGCGTCTGCTATTCGTAGCGCAAGGCGATGATGGGGTCCACGCGCATGGCTCTCCGCGCCGGAATGTAACACGCGAGAAGCGCAACGCCCGTCAACAGAATCGCCACTCCTGCGAACGTGATCGGACAGGCATTCCCGAGTGCGGCTGCGACTGGACTCTCCAGGCTCGTCCGCGCACAATCCCAAAATGCCCACTGTCTATTTGTCGCTGGGTTCCAACTTAGGTGACCGGGAAGCCACCCTCGGAGCAGCAATCGCCGCACTTCTGCCGGCAGGGGTCCGCGTCGGGCAGGTATCTTCGATCTACGAAACGGAACCAGTTGATTTTCTCGAGCAACCGTGGTTCCTCAATTGTGTGGTGGAAGCGGAAACAGAAATGGAGCCGCACGCGCTCCTGCAATCTTTGCGCGCCATAGAATCCCAACTAGGCAGCCAAAAAGAATTTGCAAAAGGTCCGCGCAAACTGGACCTCGATATTCTGCTTTATGACGGTGAAACCATAGCCACGCCCGATCTTCAGATCCCGCACCCGCGCATGCTGCAACGCCGCTTCGTCCTCGCCCCGCTGGCCGAAATCGCGCCCAACCTGCAACACCCGTCCTGGCCAGCTACCGCCTCAACCCTTCTCGCTCATTTAACCGACCCCAGCCAAGTACGGCGGTTGTAGGGGCGGGGCTTGCCCCGCCTTTCGTCGCTTCCTCCTCGTCTTCCGAAGCGCGCAACCAGTTCTCTACGATGTCCGGTGCAACAACAACCGGTGCAAAGTCATCGCCTTAGGTGCAATCGCTTCCAGCTCAATCAGCGAAAGCCTCCCCTCGGTAATCTCTCTCCACCGGTAAACTCCCGGCTCGCTCTCCACCACCTCGCGCCCATTCAAACTCCGCAAAAACTCCCGCGCATCCGTGATAGCCGCTGTCTCCCGGTAAGCAGGCCGCGCCATCGCCTCCACGGCGTAACTCCGCAACAATTTGCTCCAGTAATGTTCAAACAAGTCTCCGGAAGCGAAAATGTCGCTCCAGGCGACGTCGCCTCCATAAGCAACCACCACGCCCACAACGCGCTCGCCTTTCAGTCCCAGTGTTGCCCGGTTGAATCGCCGCTCCAATTCCACAACGAATTCATCCACGGATGTTCCTGCGCGGCTCTGCTCATAGATTTTCCGATAAGACTGTGTCGGCGCCGCGGTTGCTATCGCGTCTCCAATGGCTTCTGAACTCAGCTTCGCCGGTGGAGGCGGAGGCGCGGCCGCACTGCCAGCGACTCCCGCGCTTCTTGCCTTTGGCGCTGCCAGGGTCCCAGACCTCACCGCGGACCACACCTCATTCTGGTTCTGCCCAACAGCAGCCTGCTCGCGCACGCTAGGATGCACGATGGTCTTGGAAGAGTCAAACTGCGAGCTAGCCCCTGTCCAGCGCCCGTGCTCTACGCAAAACACATCTAGCGGCAGCGGGTCCGAACCGACCGGCACGATCCGGTCTTTGCCAATAATCCGGTCCTGCTTGCCTCCGCTCACCAATTCGCCAGCCAGCAAGAGCAGCGGCCGCTTGCCCCGGTTGATCAGGACAAGTTGGTTCACGCTCGCTCCACTGTTGTACTGCGGGACCGCCACTGGTCGTCCATCCCTCGACCGGGCCAAGCCCGTCGCTCCCTGCTCGCTCACAATCACTGCCCCACTCGAGAGGCCTTCGTCCAAAGTTAAAAACGGCGAAGTGTCTTGTGTAGAGGAACTTACGACCGGAAAAATCGTAATGTTTTCGTAAGCTACAGGGTCCAGAAGCCGCCAGTCACCCTCCGGCTTCCCCGGCATAGGATTCGGCGATGCCCCGATGAATGCAAACCCTCCCAGCGCGCTAAGCCCAAACAAGCTGCCAAGAATTGCCCCCAAAACGGATCGGTCCATAAAACCCTCCTTCGCGTAACCCCTCAGGGACGCGACTTGGGCTTAGAACGTCCGCGCACGGATCTCTTGCAACGTAATCTTTGGTTTTTAGGACGGGTTACGGCTTAGGCGGCTGCAACTCGTACTCGTGCGGAGGCTCCGCACCGAGCAAGTAGCGCACGAAGTAGTCCCAGCGCCGGCGGGTCATATACAGCGTCGCGCTTCCATAGCCGTGGTGTTGGTTGGGCAAAAGCAGAAGGTCGAAGTCTTTGTTGGCCTTAATCAGTTCGTCCACGACAAGCAGCGTGTTGTAGGGCGGCACATTGTCATCCAGCGTTCCGTGGGCCAGAAGCAAATGCCCTTTCAAATTTTTGGCGAGGTGCTGGTTGGCCTGGTCATCGTAGTTGGTGGTTCCGTCGGTATTTTTGAGGAGCAAGCCCTGGTACCGCTCGCCCCAATCATCTTCATACTCGCGATTGTCGTGATTGCCCGATTCCGAAATGCCCACTTTGAAAAAATCGGGGTAGCGGAACATGGCATCGGCGGTCGCATATCCGCCGCCGGAATGGCCGTACACACCAACGCGATCAATATCGATCCACGAAAATTTCTGCGCCAGTTCTTTCATTCCGGCGATCTGGTCCGGCAAAGTGTTGTCGCCCATATTTCCGTAATAAAAGTCGTGAAATTTCTTCGACCGCAGCGGATTCCCCATGCCCTCAATCTGAACCACGATGAAACCGAGTTCCGCGAGCGCCTGGCAATCCTGGCGCGCCGGCGCAAACCCCCAGAACCCGACACTTCCACCTTGCGGCCCCGGATAGATATTGTTGACGATGGGATATTTTTTGGCGGGATCCAGGTTTGTCGGCTTATACATCAGCCCATAAATGTCAGTGACGCCGTCGCGCGCTTTCACCGTGATGGGAACAGGCGGCTGCCAGCCCGCCGCGAGAAGCTTCGAGATATCCGTTTTCGTCACAGTCGAGATCAGCTTGCCTGCCTCGTCACGCACGACAGCCACCGCGGGAGCATCCGGTTTGGAATAGCTGTCGAAGAAGTAGCGCCCCGTGGACGAGAAGCTGACTTCGTGGTTGCCATCCTCTGGAGTCAGCAAAGTCAGGTTCTTGCCGTCAAATCCAATGCGATAGAGATGGGCGAAATAAGGATTGCGCCCTTTCTCGCGGCCGCCTGCCGAGAAATACAGGACACGATTTTTCTCATCGACATGCAGAAGTTGCGTGACGACCCAATCGCCGGAAGTAATTTGGTTCTTGAGTTTGCCTGTCGCGAGATCGTAGAGATACAAATGTCCCCAGCCATCTCGCTCGGAAAACCAAATCACTTCGTTCGAGCCCGGCAAATAGTGCCAATTGATGCGGCCCCAACCCGATTCATACTGCGTAACGGCAGTCTCATCGAACACATCGCGTACCGCGCCCGTTGCGGCATCGGCAACGCGAAACTGCTCGTGCTTGTGGTCGCGCGAAGTCGAAACGAAAGCCAGATGGGTCGCGTCCGGACTCCATTCCACGTCATCCCAGTCGCTGCCACGGCATTCCACGTCGTCGCAAAGCGTCGTGCGGTGCTGGTCCGGCGGAAGCTTCAGGCGAATTACTTTGTGGGCTTCGAGATCAATCACCACGCGCTGAATCGTCGTCACCACGTCATCGCCGGGGAGCGGATACTTCCACGCCTGCAACACCGGATGTCCGACTTTCGTCTCCACAAGATACATTTCGCCGACGCCGCGCTGATCTTGCTGAAACGTCGCGATTTTCTTGGAGTCCGGCGACCAAAGTAGAATGGGCCGGTCGCTGTGAATCCAGCCGGCGTTGTCGGTCGCGTAGCCGAAGTCCTTGATCCCATCCGTCGTCAGTTGCGTCTCTTTGCCGCTGGCAACATCTCGCACCCACAGGTTGTACTCCCGGATAAACGCCGCGCGTTTTCCGTCAGGGGAAAGCTCCTCTTCGGCCGGCGGCCCGGCAGGCTTGGCCAGCTTCACCTCTGCATGGCAAACATTCGCTTGCAATCCGCACGTCCAATGTTTGCCTTTCACTTGAAACGAAATCGAGTTTCCGTCGGCAGAAAACTCAAACGTAGTGAACGGCAGATGCGCCGCGTCGTAGGTCGTTCCCGCCGTGGCGGAAAGAGCGGCGGCAATCTTTGCATGATCAAACGCAGGTTGCCGCGTGCCATGCGCGGCGTCTAAAACCACAAATTCGCTTCCTTCGGGCCCCAAGTCGCGGAATAGGTAACGCTCCCCGGAAACCCATTTGCCACGCGCGTCATGAAACACCAGCGGCCGCGTGTTATACGCCATGAATTTTTCCGCCCGCTTGTAATCTTCCGCGGTAAAAACGCGCGAGGCCATGGCGCCGCTTTGTTGCGCTACAGCTGGAAAAACTGCGCACATGCCGAGTGCCGCAGGCAAGGCAACTCGAAACAAGAGAGATGGCATGGCAAACCGAAATCGCATGGGGTTCCTCGTTGGCATCGGGCAATAGCTTGGGCGGCCATCCCCGACAGATTGGACGCGGTAGCATCGCGCCTGCGAGGCATTGAAGTCAAGCAACTCGCCAACTCGCTACGCGGCGCGAGCCCGCCAGGAAATCACTTTCTTGAGTACAATCTGCCTGAGTGCCGTGGTTCAGCGGTCGGAGCCGCCAAGATTGGTGCGGGGTTTATTGCGCCTGGATGCGGAAGATTCGCTTTCCTGTTTTTCATACTCGGCGATTTCTTCATCGCTATACGAGTAAGAATCCCGCGAAGCAAACATGGAATTGGATCGCCCCGCCTGCTTTTTCTTTTTGCGCATCGCGCCAAATTCGTGGCGCACCTGGCGAATCGGACCTTCGATGGCCTTCACTTCCACCAGCAGGTCGCTGACTTTCTCGAGGAAATCGTGCAAATGGAAGGGGCGAACCACGTAAGGCGCCTTTGCCAGCTCCAACGTACTTAAATACTGGCTGCCACCCACCTCCGGAACCAGATAAAGGACGCGGATGCGTCCTCCCTCTTCATGAGAAACGCTTGCTAACTCCCGCAGAGTGATGAAGATAGGGGTATCCGTCCCCGCCATAGCAATATTAGCGATAACCAGGGACCAATCGCCCGATTTCAACTCCGTGAGAAGCTCTTTAGGGTCTTGGACGAGCCGGACGTGCCAGCCTTCCGAATCCAGGATTTGACGCAAGGCTCCCTGGTTGTTGTCGGCTTCATCCAGAATCAGGATGCCGACTTGCCGCGGTTGGACAGGGGTGGGGATCGCCATCTAACAAGTATAGCCTTGAGCCGAACTGCCCACGGCAGCCAAACAAGGGCTTGCGGCGTATCGGCCAATGCTTGGGAAGATCGCACTAAGTCGGAGCCAGCTAGGGTTTTGCACCGGCCAGGGCCTTCACGGGCACCAAAATCAGGTCGATATTTGAGGGGTTGCCCTTGGTGAGGACCGGGTAGGCCGTGTCGTTGATGAACCGCAGATGCTCGTGAACCAGGATGCTTGCTTCGACCACGTAGGGATGATTTGGGTCAATCTTAGTGGGGTCGAACTTCAACGTGAAGGGAATTGGCAGGTTTCGCTGGCCCACCGTGGTCTTGAATTCGGCAAGAAACGGCGAGGGCGCATCCGGCAGGTAGACGTCCTGCAGATGGATGACGACAACGGCGTCCGGGGGAGGGAGATGGGCTGGC
>Ga0210403_10002180_pt1 | contig 17965 bp, 16 predicted proteins | sample IncBWC19MmetaG_FD_150863 | JGI IMG/M metagenome (GOLD analysis project Ga0210403, IMG submission 150863) | Forest soil microbial communities from Barre Woods Harvard Forest LTER site, Petersham, Massachusetts, United States - Inc-BW-C-19-M | ecosystem: Environmental > Terrestrial > Soil >... | reverse complement strand
CTTTCGCGCTCTACGGATTCCCCGAATCCCACGCCGCCAGCTTTGCGCTGATCGCCTACGCCAGCGCGTATTTGAAATGCCACTACCTGGCCGCCTTTACAGCCGCGTTACTCAATAACCAGCCCATGGGATTTTATTCCCCCGCCACCATCGTCAAAGATGCGCAGCGTCACGGATTAAAAATGCTGCCGGTGGATGTGACGTGCTCAGAGTGGAACTGCACGCTGGAAACAGTACCGAGTGCCAAGTACCGAGCACCGAGTAAAACCGTTCACCCGACGAACTTTGAATCGGACACTAAAGATTTTGTCATTCCGACCTCCGAGCGCACGCGAGGGGCGGAGGAATCTCTACCCACGCAACTCGGGACTCGGGACCTGGGATCCGGGACTCCGGCACTCCGCATGGGCCTGCGCTATGTCCGCGGCCTGCATGAAGAAGCGGGTAAGGCCTTGGTTCGCGAACGCGATCGCGCTCCCTTCACCTCCATTCACGACATCACCCGCCGCGTTCCCGAACTGCGCAAGGACGAACTCACCACCCTGGCGGAGATTGGAGCGTTGAATCCGGTGGGCAATGAGAGTGGGCCGAGATTCCTCCGCCCCTCGCTTGCGCTCGGGGGTCGGAATGACAAGAATTTTGTTTGCGGCTCGGGACTCGGGACTCAAGACTCGCAACTCCACCGCCGCGACGCGCTCTGGCAAGTCGAACGCGCCGTCCGCGCCTCCGGCCCGCTGCTCGAACAGCAACCCGAGCCCGACTCGCCTTCACCGCTCGAGCCCATGAATCAGGAAGAGCGCCTGGTCGCCGACTTCCACGGCACCGGACTCACCGTCGGCCCACATCCCATGGCCTATCGCCGCGCCTGGCTCAGTGCCATGGGCATTCGCCGCGCCAGCGACCTGCGCGATATTCCCAACGGCAAACGCCTCCGCATTGGCGGATGCGTCATCGTCCGCCAGCGTCCGGGAACCGCCAAAGGATTTGTTTTTTTAAGTCTGGAAGATGAAACCGGCGTGGCCAACGCCATCATCACGCCCGACCTGTTCCATCAGAATCGCCTGCTGCTGGCCAGCGAGAAATTCCTCGCCATCGAAGGCATCCTGCAAAATCAGGACAACGTCATCTCCGTCAAAGCCGAACGCGTACAACCGCTATTCGTCACGAAAGCCGAAACCGTCTCTCACGACTTCCACTAAAGGGATTAGGGGCAGGGCCTAGCTACGCCAACGAAGGCCTCGGTCCTGATCCCTAAACCCTGGCCCCTGACCCCTGCTCTTTTCACTTCCCCATATAGCTCACCCTCCAGATCGAGTTCGACCCGTCATCGCTTACCAGCAGCGACCCATCGGGTGCAACTGCAATCCCCACCGGACGCCCCCACACATGCCCGTCGGGCAAAACAAATCCAGTCAGAAAATCCTGATACTCGCCCGTGGCATGCCCGGTGCCATGCAGCGGCACGCGAATCACTTCATAGCCCACGCGCACCGACTTGTTCCATGAGCCATGCTCGGAGGCAAAAAGTTCTCCCGTGTACTCCGCGGGAAACTGCTTGCCGTCGTAGAAGGTAAATTCCAGAGACGCGTTGTGCGGCTGCAACAGCACGTCGGGAACGATAGCCTTATCCTTTAATTCAGGATGCTTGCCCTTGTGCCGCGGATCCTGATGCGCCCCCATATACCACCACGGCCAGCCATAAAATCCCCCCTCTTCGACATGCGTGATGTAGTCGGGCACCAGGTTGTCTCCCAGCGCGTCGCGTTCGTTCACCGAGCACCACAACTCGCCGGTCTGCGGATTTACCTGAATCCCGCCTCCGGCGTTGCGAATACCGTAGGCATACACCTTCAACTGGCAATTCGCCGGATCGCACACCAGAATGTCGGCGCGATCCGTCTCCGCCGGGTGAGTGTCAGGATCGTCCACATTCGACGCCGAGCCCACTGCCACGAACATCTTCTTGCCGTCCGTGGAAAAATCGATTGCCCGCGTCCAATGTCCGCCCCCGGCCGGCAAGTCTGCAATGTGCTGCGCCTCACCGCTGGCCTTCAAATCTCCGTTGTGATACGCAAAGCGAATTACTTCGTTGGTGTCGCCAATATAAATCCATTGCGGATCCGGTCCCGGCGGATAAAACGCAATCCCATACGGGCTCTTCAGTCCGCTGGCAAAAACCTGCATCTGCTCCGCCTTGCCGTCGCTGGTCATGCCGCGAAAAATGCGAATCCGTCCGGGTTCGCTCTCCGCCAGAAAGATATCGCCATTGGGAGCCGTACGCAGCAATCGCGGATTCTCAAGTCCGGAGGCGAACATCTCCACTTTGAATCCATCTGGCGCAACCGGCCACGCATTTGCCGGACGCGCCACCAACTCCGCACCGTTATTCGACGACTGGGTCGCATAAGGCTGCGGAAGATCCTTCACCGTGATTTTGCGAGTCGTCCCCGGCTTCTCGTAGCGGAAATCGGTGAACGGCGCAACCGGAGAAGCATCCTTCACCTTCATCCCCGCAACTTCCTGCGCGGGAGCCAACGCCGGACCCGCCGCCAGTTTCCCCGACGCCATCGCCTCGATATAAGTAACGATCTGCCAGCGCTTCTCTTCTTCCAAAGATGCCCAGGACGGCATTCCGTTATCCTTGTCGCCCTTGGTGATGAACCAGAACACTTCGCCCGCGGTTACGCCCTTGAGTTTGCCATCCACCAGCGAAGGCACGTTGCCCGTACCCTGCAACGTCTTTCCGTGGCAGGCCAGACAGTTGCGCGCATACAGCGCCCTGCCCGCATCCGCCGCAGCCTGCTGGCCCGCATACGGATTCTTTTGCGCCTTGGCCGACGCTGGCGCGTCATGGAACGGGGTATCGGCAGCCAGAGCGGCGACGGAACCGATAGAAAGAAGTAACAAGAGAAAAGTCGAAACCATACGGCTGGAACCCAGACCCATAAGTATCCTCGCGGTTTGTATTTTCATCTTAGATTAAACGCTAAGCATAAAGGATGCGAACCAAGAGCCACTAGAATATCGTTAGACCGAGCTTCGTGTGCAAAAACCTGCAAGCTGCAGGAGGAAAATCCGCAGCGGTTGATGTTGCGGATTTTCATCTTGTCAGATTTTATATCGCTGGCTATTGTCAATCAGAATCACTGGCCACCGCCCCTGATCGCCGCAGTCTGGAAATATGTTCCAATAGGGTATGTTGAAATCACGACCTGAGTTGCTGGCAGTTTGCTTCTTCGTCCTCGTTGCAGCAATCGCCAGCCCCGCGCAAAAGTCGTCCGACTCCTCCCACTTCCGCATCTACGTCACCAACGAAAGATCCGGCGACCTCAGCGAGATTGACGCGTCCACTCTCCAGGTTGTCGCCACCGTGCCTCTCGGCAAGCGTCCTCGCGGCATCCATGCGAGCCCCGACCACCATTTTCTCTATATCGCTCTAAGCGGTTCGCCGCTCGCCGGCCCCGGCGTGGATGAAAGCAAGCTCCCCCCGCCCGACAAGACCGCCGACGGCATCGGTGTCTTCGATGTCCAGCAGAACAAGCTCGTCCGCGTCATCCAGAGCGGCTCCGATCCAGAAAATTTCGACCTCACGAAAGACGGCCGTACCATCATCGTCTCCAACGAAGACGACGCCAAGGCCAGCTTCATTGATGTCACCACCGGAAAGGTGACGAAGTCCGTTCCCGTCGGCGAAGAGCCAGAAGGCGTGAAGGTGAGCCCCAACGGCAAGTTCGTCTATGTGACTTCAGAAAATACGGGAACGGTTTCGGCGATCGACGTCGCCACCGCCAACCTGATCAAAACTTTCAAAGTCGGACGCCGCCCCCGCTCCGTCGCGTTTCTGCCCGACAGTTCCCGCGCCTACGTGAGCGCCGAAAACGACGGCGCCGTCACCGTCGTCGACAGCACGAAGCATGAGACCATTCAAACCATCTCGCTAGGGCAACCGGGAGTCATCAAGCCCATGACGGTTATACTCTCGCCCGATGGCGCAACCCTCTACGTCAGCAGCGGCCGCGGGCACAAGCTTTTCGTCATCGACACAGCCACCAACAAAATCACCGCATCGTTCGAGATCGGCGAACGCCCCTGGGGCATCGCCCTCTCCCCCGACACCAAGACCCTGTTCAGCGCCAACGGTCCGTCGAATGATGTCTCAGCAGTCAGTCTTGGGAGTCAAAGTGTGACGAAGAAAATCAAGGTAGGAGATGGACCGTGGGGCGTTGTGGTTCTTCCAAACTGATTCGACGTCTGAGGCAGTGCGCTGGTCAGAAGCCCACAGAGATTTCGTTCCGGTCATCGGGAATCCGCAACTCGATTCCGCGTTCATGATTGGCGGCCACCGTCGCATTGATGTCGAGCTGCCCCAGCGGCACGCTGCGCTGCTGGCGCTCAATGCTCACCGACAAAGCGCTGGCCGTCAGCACAAACCGCCGGCTCTCCAGCCGCTCCCCGTTGGCCAGCACAAAGATGGTTGGCGGCAGCAGCTTGGCAGTCGTTGAAGTTGAATTCGCCGTAGGAGAAATCTCGATGACCTGTCCCTTGGGCACCACTGGCTCGGGTGTCCGCTGAACTACCAGCTGCGGCGGCCCCTGTGTCGCGTCAGCCTCTGGTTGCTCAGACTCGAACGAATCGGAATAAGGGAAAAACCCTGAACCAATACCGGCGCGCCGACGAACCACGCCCGAAGCCGTCCCGCGCCTCACCCGAACGCCGCCCGAAAAACCGCGCTGTCCGCCGCCATGGACGGACGCCGAGCTTCGCTGCGCCTGCCCGGATCCGTTCAGAATCGCAAGCCCCAGCAGCGCAAATAAGACTGACCTCAGCACGCCGAAATTATACCCCGTTTTCAAACTTGAAGAACTCGCTAAGGTTCCGAGAAAAACTAAGGTTCGGAGACAAACTCTATTTGGACCTCTGTTTTAAAAAAGGGCGCCGCTTCCAGCCGGAACTCGCCATCACCGGAACATCCTGGTGAATGTTGGTAGCGCTAACGGGAATCGAACCCGTGTTTGAAGATTGAGAATCTGAGAACCAGGATACTCGCGCTAGAGCTGCCATTCTGTAACCAACTAGAAGAACAATGCTTAGCTCTCGCTAAGAGACGCGCAGGGCTGGTTCTGAAACACAGGAAATTGTGGCCACTAATGGCAGTTGATGGCTGGTCTGGCCACAAAATGGCCACAATTCTCTTTAGTTGTTTTCAGCTTCGTGATCGATACGACTTTACTCGCCAAACGGCTTCTCATGAGAGAGAGAGAGAGAGAGAGAGAGAGAGGGATTCGAATCCGCCTTTGAACGTAAACAGAAGGACTTACAGAGCACGGACGGCACTGAAAGTATACGGAAGACGGTGGTGGTTCAAGTTAACTGATTGCAGAGTGATCGCAGATTCTTGGTTCTCGAATCCTGTCGGCGACGGCAGGCGGTTGTGAAGCGGTCGTGGTTTCCGGGGTTGAAAGGCCCTAGCGGGATCGGACGGCGGAAGCCGAGCGTATGTAAAGAGGCTCGGTAGACGTGAGGCAGCCGATGTTGGTTTGCCGCGCAGTCCGATTGTGAACCGTGGCTCGGATCGTTAGGACCGGACACCTTCAAGGTGGCTACACCAGCGAGCCAGAACACCCACCAGCATTCCTAGAAATTAGGGATGTCCGCATACGCGGATGTGTGGCTCCGGCACTGTGAGAGTGGCAAGCCACAACACTAAGACCTTGGTGAAGGTCTCAGTGTGTTCACCACTCTTTGAGAGGGGGTGAGATGAACCAAGGTTGGCGCTTTAAGCGCCGCGTTGAACACTGATTGCGAGCACAGCTCGCCCGCGAGGGGAAAGATGAAAAGATTGAGGGATTGAGAGATTGAGAGGTTGGAAGTGGAAGGGTTGGATTGGGTCGCAGGTGCAACACAGGATGATAGGAAGTTGAGGAGGTATTGAGTTGAAACCGACCTGGGTAACGAAAACAGACCCAGAGCACCATCCGGTGCGATTTCTGGCCAGCATTTGGCAGCAGAGAATGAAACTGAAATTTGGAGTGGCCGGAAGGCCAATAACAGACAGAGAATCTGGTCAACTAAAAGACCTTGAGGCTACACCTGGGTGATCTCACCCGCGACGTGATTGAGTGGATAGTTGATCCGGTGAATTGGTGGCACTTCTGCCAGCAAGTTCGTGCAGAGTCGAAGAATCACATGGTGCCGGAGCATCCACACATCGGTTTGCTCGTCTTGCGTAGGGGCAGCGCATTGAGGGTGATGCGCTCGAAATTGAGCGATTGCAGTGCTGGCGCGGATTTCTTAAAGAGATTGGACCACAAAGAGTTTCAGCCGGTGAAAACGCTGGCGCTGGTATTCGCCGAGGGCAATCCAGAACGATTGGCGAAAATCGAGGCGGCCAAGACTCTGGCTGAAATCACAAAACTGTTCAACGAAATGATGGATGAGAGCATGACTGCATCCCCGAGTCACTTTGTGCAATCAATTGCACCGTAATACAAAGTGACTTTAGCACAGGCGATTATGCTCATTGAGATTCCAAGGATCGGGCGGCGGCGACCTGACGGAGAGTTCCGCCCTGCACTTCGAAGACACCAGGCGGGCCGCAAATCCTCTCGCCAGTGGACGGTCTTGGTTAGAGGGAGCCAATAGCACGGTCTTTGGAATCAGCAGTCTAGGGGCCGTGGAGTGCACAGTTTCAGGACCGCAATGCATACGGCGAGCACTGCGATGTGCGGCACCCCTTTAGCGGTTCGTTCCCGTTGCCGGAGTTGGACAGGCGTAACTTGTTGAATCCGTGGGGATATAATAAGAATGGTGGTACCATACGCGGTCTGGTAGTGTGTCCCCGTAAGTGTTCTCTGAGCGGAGGTTTTCGCGGTGTCGAATAAGCTGGTGAAACGCGCCATAGCCTCGGGGCCTGTCAAGTATGAGGTGCGCGGGCCAGCTGACCAGCCAACCGGGCTGATGCTTTCCATCAACTATGAAGACGCCCCAGTTCCAGATCATTACTATGTGGCGGACTGGTTCGATGTTCGCGAACGTGATCTGGATGTGATTTTATCTTTCGGCAATCTCGATCGCGGCAGGAAGCTCCGTTCCAAGGTAGAAATCGTGTTTCCTAGTTTTACATTCGTTAACCAGTTGTGGCGGTCCAGTCTACTGTTCCACGGCAATCTACGAAAGTTTTTGGACGATCTGAAGTTGCCAGGTGTCACTCGGGAAGATGCGGAATTGTCATCCGACAAACTGCAGATTCTGGTTTCGAACAATGTGCTTATGGTTTGGAGTGGAACGGAGTGCTTGCTGGATTTTTTCTATATTTCACCCAAGGATTTGTGGTCGAAACCCCGACGAGGAGAGCGCTTGGATCTTGAGCCTGTCGTCCGCGTCTTGGTTTCGCCCTCACTGTTAGACGGATTTCTCGATGCATGTGATATCACCGCTGCGCACCTCAGCGAGCGGTTCCCGGAATACATTCGAAAGGGGGACCCGGAAAATGAAAATTTGGAATCTCAATACGTTGGATGATTTAGAAGCCACGGTTCTCATCAGGTTTCAACAGAGCCCTCCGAGCCGCCGACCTTCGGTGTCGCCGCGAGTGAAAAGCGTGTTTACTGTAATAGCGGCGGGAGCTGTGATGACGACAGCCATGTTTTTGCACTATCCCAGTGTCTCGGCCACGTCTTTGTCAATGACTCAACAACCGGCGATCGCCCAGAGCGTGCCACGGGCCGCTCCACCTTTGTCGGACATGTTCGCCGGGCGGTTTTCCGACAACTGGTCGCTGGATGAGGAGCAGCTCGCCTTACGGGCTATGTCCGACACGTTCAGCAAGAAACCTCCGCAGTTTGATGAGAGAGAAATGGTGGACGTCGCCCTAGCGAACCAGCAAGAGAGCTTTGCTCCGGACGTGCCTCGTCTCTCCAGGGACGAAGTACGTAAGGCGATCACAAAGCGGCGTTCCTCCTAGTCTACCGTGCCAGCCTGTCCACCGTGGTTTCAAGCTGAGCGAGACGACCAACTGCCTCTCGTAGTAGCGGGGCTCGCGGAGTTCTATCGCTTCATCATCGCCGCGTGCAAAAAGCGCTATATCGTCGGGCATGGGGACATCAAGACTTACCACGAGAAGGTCTTCAAGAAAGTTGTTCCGCTAGGCTACTACGCCGGCAATTATCGTTCGCGAGATCAGGCCAGACCTTGTCTTGCCCAAGACGTTCAGGTTGATGGCGTTCGAGGCGAAGCTTTCCTCACAGTCCCGGATTCAATGAGGGACTTCTCTTCAGAGCTACACGATCTTGTGGTACGTACCGACGAATACCTTCAACAACCAGTTTCAGCAACGGAGAGAGCACAAGCGATCGCCCAGCTAGCGGCGGTAGCCATGGGTCGCTTCATTCGCATACACCCGTTTCTCAACGGAAACGGTCGGATGGTGAGAATGTTGGTCAACTACATTTTCAAAAGGTACGGGTACCCAATGCCATTCAACCAGGCTCAAATACGTCCGCCCGAGAACGAGTACGCGCTCGCCAGCTCGAAATCAATGGGCCCTGCACCTGACCCCAACCCGCTTTATGTGTATCTCCTTCGGTTAGTCGCAAGAGCTGCATCCTCCTAGCCACCTCTGAAGCCGGAACTCACCGCAGTCCAAGCCCTCTAGCCAGGCTGTCTGGTTTCTGGTTAGACGTGTCGCATAACCCGCCCGTGTGAAAACAGCGACTTGGAGATGACCGCGTGCACAGGCTTGGCTTCGAGGTGCACACAGCAGCGCCCGTGAACGGTCACTGAGTTCTATAAAGGGATGTCAAGAAAAAAGTTCTCCCTCGAATCGGAGGTCGGGAAGATTTTTGCTCGCGACCATTTGTAGTTGTAAATTACAACGCATCGACAAGGAGATGTAGTGCTTAGACCTTAGAGGCCGGATGTGCCACGATTTTCCTGTTCATCAAGTTAAATGCAACGATCTGACGTGCCAGAATCGGTTCGACAATGAGAAATTGTGGAGTTGTGGTTGTAGATTGCAGGTGTGTAGAAGCCGCATGTAGAAGAACGTTCCCAAGCTCCTGCCATGAACAGGCACTCACACCCTCCAGGTTGAGCCCCAAGGCGCTAATAAGGCGTTCTCGGCGCGCCAACGACGATTCTACAGCTCATCCACCAAACCCTGATTTGTCAATTCGTGCAATCAATTTCCGCAACTCGGAAATTTGTCGACGGGGCGTTCGCTGATCCTCAATTAGGAAGATTGGAAATAGAGGCATTGAGTATAGAAGTGAGCATTTCCAGTCCCTTCAGGTGTTCTTGAATCTTGCCGCGCTCAATTTCGATTTGCTCCTTAAGGGCGTTTCCAGCCTCTGGGCCGAGAGCGTTAACTACGGTTTTCAATGCGGACACATCGGCAGCTATCTGGGCTTGAAACGCTCCATGCTGATTCATCAATTTAAGCATCGCGGAGAGGGCTTCCTTCATGGCAAAGTGTCCTTTGGACCTGAATTGAAAAAGGCCCAATGTCAGTTGGGCCTAGTGAAGTGATCTTGATGGCTTGCGCCAAACCCATTTTACACGGGAGACGGCGAGATGCAAACAGAGCTTAAGTGCCGCGTTGTTTCTTTGGATCAGGAATCCGCAATGGCTGGCCACACTCGCAAGCAATCCCTAATAGGTTCCAAAATGGAAACTCTGCGACGACCTCTTCTTTTGTGGTTCCAGCATCACGAACTGCGATCAGTTCTACTTGAGCTCTGCAGCTGCTATTGTCGCATCCAGTTAGGAAGCAAAATGCAATGGGATACTTCCGCTCTGGACTTGGCTCAGGTATTGGCATCATTGCCCAAGATGACCTTCCCGCATAGTTGTAGCGGAAACCTTGCTTACAGTATGTGCATACGAGCACTAGAAATGGATCGCCCGTATCTGACAGCATTCGATTACGGACTATTTGCTCAAGCATGGTTTCAAGCAGAGAAATTTTTCCGTGGCAAAGTGGACAATCAATTGTATGCATGGGAGTCAGATTCAAAATTGCGCCTCCGCAGGTGTAATGCTAGACGGCCCGGAGCAGTTCAGCAATGCTCCAAACGTAGTCGGTTAAGCCCGCTTCCATCGCGGGAGTCCAAAGCCAAAAGCGAACAATCTCGGCGGCGGGACGCAGGCGGATCGCGGCGGCTAGAAGGCAAGGTGGGCCAAGGTGAAGGCCGGCGTAAGGGAACCAGAGCCGGGGCGGAGATGACAGCCGCCCCTGGCCTTGTTCTGCGCCGTGCGAGGGCTCACTGCTCACAGACTGTGCTCATTAGCCAGTCGTGGTAGCGTGCCCCCGCCGCAATCTGCGGGTGATAAACATTCAACGTTAGGCGACCATAGAAGGTGCCTTCCGAGTCAACTATAACTGGCGGATCATTCGCATACGGGTTGCACGCTCCGTAATCGGAATAGCGAGAACCGAAATCGCCGTAGTGGTTCCAGACGCTCTCATTCGAGTAACGGCTGCCGTGATCGCCGTATGCATTGAACACGGAGTCTGTTGAGTAATCCGAACAGCTAAGGCAGCCGAGATACGTGCGGTGACCTTCCCCGCCGAAGATCATTAGCTTGGACGGGGGAGCGATTCCAGTGGCCGCTCCGCTCATCGCGGAAGCGAGATTGTGTCGTGCCGCCGGACTACAGCCATTGCAAAGACTGAGGAGTACAGCCAGAACGATTGCGCGTAAAGTCACGCTGACGCCGACGCCCTGAATCACCGTTTTCATTCGATTCCCTCCACAGTCTAATGCGCCAACAACACAACCGCCTCCGCCTGCCAAGCCCCATGCAGCATGTAGCCTACCTGCACCTTGTCACCCCTGGCCGGGTTCGGCAGTTCCGCCCCAAGTTCCATCATTTGCTTGCCAAGGTCAGTGAATAATCCTGTTGTTGGTTGCTTCGGAGTTAAAGTACATGAAGAGGGCAATCGCAATGTTGACCGCCATAGCCTGCATGAAGGAAACAACGAACTTCTTGCCAGCGAGTCGGAATTGTCGAAACGCAAAGAATGCACAGCCGATAATGCCATATCCGAACCACGTATAACCCATTCTCTTCGACTCTGACCGTCGGTGGTCCTCGAACTCAGCAAGAGTGTAGACTCTGCCGGTCTTCTTGTCTTTCCAGGCGTCATAAACTGTTCCCGTTTTCTCGTCGTCGCTGATCTCATGGGCCGCGATCAACTCATCCCGCTCCGGACTGTACGATTCGTGGGGTAGCCAGTTGTATGCCAATAATCCAGTGAAAAGCGGCACGAGCAAGTAAATGATCCAGAAGATAGTCTCGGCGTTGCGGGAGATCCTCTCCTCGACATTGTTGAAGATCATGGGATGTCACTTCGTTGCCGGGCGAAAGCAGGTTATCCATACGCCGGAGTCCTGTCTGTGGCCCGTTGGTTGAACCGTCCTCGCACGTTCGTGCCAGCGACTCGACCAGCGCCGACATCTGCACTTATACTGCCCAACCAAGAGGCGCTGGACCCGATAGCGACATTGTGACCGGGAATGACTCGATCAACGGCAACTGGAGCTACAGCTACGACGATTTCAACCGGCTGTCCGGTTCCAACAAGAATAGTGGCTCACAGACGTTCAGTTATGCCTACGACCGCTATAGCAACCGCTGGCAGCAGAATGCACCACAAGGGGGACCGGCTCCTCAGTACTCGTTCAACGGCAACAACCAGATCACGGCCAGCGGCGTGGTTTACGACGCGGCGGGCAATGTCACCAACGACGGGCTAGGCAATACGTACACTTACGATGCCGAGAATCGCCTGATTTCGATGAGCGGAACGAACGCGGCGAGCTATGTTTACGATGCCTTCGGGCAGCGCGTGCGAACAACGGTCAATTCCAGCCCTTATGATTTCATCAACGCGGGAGGACGCGCTGTAGATGAAGTAACCGCCAGTAGCTGGGTCTGGGGTGATGCCGGAGGGCTGCAGGTGGCAGCCTATGCCAATTCGACTACGTATTTCAGCCACAATGACTGGTTGGGGTCGGTGCGCGGCTGGAGCAATGTTTCTGGTAGCTCGGTGGGAACTTGTACGAGTCTCGCCTTCGGCGATGGAATGAGTTGCAGCGGCACCACGCCAGTCCCGGTCCACTATGGTGACCAACTCTTGGATTCCGAGTCCAACATGCACCATTATCTGTACCGGCAATTATCAACGACGCAAGGCCGCTGGTCGACGACAGACCCGGCTGGCCTAGGAGCCGCCGATACAGGCAATCCTCAGTCCTGGAACCGATATACTTTCGTGGAGAATGGTCCGACCATGTACATTGATCCCCTTGGTTTAAAGCGTCCGAGCCCAGGGGATGTGGACATCTATACTCTGATTGGACTTGGTTTGGAAGGGGGAGGGCTTCAATTCGGCGCCCTTTGGAACCCTTTCGATCTGTTTGTCTTTCCCGAGATTGAGGATTGCGCTACGTGTAAATTGGGGGTTCCAGGCGCCAGTGATTTTCTTTTTGCTTTTTTGTTTGGTCCGTCGAACTCCTGCGCCGGCCCTAATCCTCCGTCTCCATGCGCTCCCGCCGCAAACGACGCAATCACCACAACTTTCCGTTTAATTACAAAGTCTGATTTCTGTAGAGGGGGCGATAGAACAATCCGGTACCAGCTAGTCAACACGAGTACGGGGGGAGTTCCTTCATCTAACTGGTGGGTTACAGAGCACATTCAGGCACCGGTCCCCACGAACTCCGGCGGGACCAATGAGACCCCGAATCAGTATCTGGATTGGTTAAGCAACGGAGGTACGCCATATAATGCACTTCAAAGTTTCACTGTTTCGCAGGGTTCAGGTGCGCCAAGCTATCCGGTCTACGTGAATATCGGAGGGCAGGACTACGGAACACTTGGCCTCTGGATGTCAAATAATCCCCTAAGGAACGGACAGCCCTCGCCAAACTCAGTGAACTGTCCGCCGCAATAGGCGAAGGATAACGACTATGAACAGACTCCTGCGAAAGATCGTGACCGCTGCTACTCTAATCCTAGCTGCCGTGGCCGGGTTTGTCGCTGTAAAGCTGAATTGGGACATGCGCGAGTCAAGACAGCTTATCCTTGATGACGCAAAACTAGAACAGGATCACGGCTCTATCAATCTAAGGGACTTTCTGGCGCAGCATAGGAAATCGGTGCATGCTATTGGCGATTGTAAGGGCGAGCAATGCGCTTACGTCGCAGACCTGAGAAACGAGCCGCTGCCTCTTCTTCACCTTGCTCCTCCCGGTGAATTTTACGTCTCCGTCATCAACCAACAAGGCCACATCCAGGAAGTATATATTTCCGCAAAGACTGCCATTGCCGGGAAACCGTACGCTGCAACAATCCGAAGCGTCAGCGAAAACCAGTGCAAAGAGGGGTGCAAGGCTTTCTCATCAGATGCCGTCGCGGATGCGTCGGGTAGGATTCTAGTGTCGGCGATAGAACTTGGACCAAGGGCGACAAGTGTTGATCGAGGGACAGCATTCCAAATCAATGCCAACTGCATATTCGAGATCAGGGGCTGCAATAGTCCGCTACAGATCACAGGCGGATGGCCAATACGCGCCGTCGAGTAGGCAAGCCGCAAACAGCGGAATAGGTATGCTTACGTGGAGAATGATCCGACCATGTACATTGATCCCCTTGGTTTAAAGCGTCCGAGCCCGTGGCGGCCAAGCCTCAATATCTACCACCTAGAATCGCTGTTCGCGAGAAACAACCTCATGTGGTCTGCATGCAACGAGCGGCTCTCTCATGGACGAATTCTGAAGACAATTATAAAACTGGGGGCATTCCCAATCACGTTCGGAGAGGTTCTGCACGATTGGGAAGAAAGTCCCGGATTCCGGTCTTTCTTCATTGGCTTATTAGCTCAGGCCCCATTTGTGGACTTCCGATGGGAGACTCCGCCGGTAACAATCGAGTCGATAACCCGGCCTTTTGAATACGTTTTACTGGATAGTCCCGGTTTAGCGAGCGTTCCCGATAGCGACGTATTTGCAGAGCACTTTGACCAGCCTACGAGAGACCTTGATGTTGTTTCCTTTCCCAATCTTGGCAAAGACACAGTTCTAATCGTGCCTCGCCCTCTCGGTCCGCAGTCTGCTTATCGGCATCTCGCGGCATTTGTCCGGGAAGCTCCAGAACAACAGAAGCACTCGCTCTGGAGAACTGTTGGGCAGGTGATGCAACACTCGCTAGGGTCTGCTCCAATATGGCTCAGTACGGCTGTGGCCGGAGTGTCATGGCTCCATGTAAGGATCGACAAGAGACCTAAATACTACGGATATCGGCCCTATGTCGAGTCACGAACGTCGGCTAGTTCGTGAAGGAGAAACCTCAGCGCAGAAGCTCAGTTTTATTCATGGAGTCTACCGAAACTCCCACCAGTCTCGCTAGAGCCTGCCAGTGCCTCGGATGCGGTCGGTAGCCCTTCCGAATCCGGCTCGCATACCACCGGGACACTCCTATCGTTGAGCGAATGACAGATGTCGCAACGTTCGAGAGTAGGGGCTGAATGTTCTGCGAGAACAACTCGGGGGTGAGCCACGCGGGTTGGCGCGATTCGTCCCACGACGACCGTGCCCGTGAATGCCGACGTTGCGAGGCTGCTTGCTTGGCCAACGCCTCGGGCGTCTGCGCAGCTGCCCGCCCCAGCCGAGACGCAGTCGCCAGTCGTTCGGTCGCCTGACCGACTCCACAACGAGCACAGCTAGTGCTTCTATCCCGGATCGTTTTCCCACAGCTAGGACAGAGATTTTCTGTTCGCGGTACAACTTGCGCAACTATTTCCGAGGACATGCCTTTCGCTTCACGTCGGTGTGCCTGCGTCAAGTGGGTAGGCGCGAGACTACTCCGTGTTCGCTTGTGAGTTGTTGACCAGAACTGCTTGGCTATGCACCCCTGTTTTCGGGGCCCACCCTCTGCCATACGAAATTGTGATTGTTCGTCACTCCGAAGAATACTTTCTCTCACCACCACGACTGCAGATTCTCGTTGACATTCACAGGCTCGGAGCGTAGCTTCCGGTGCATCAACGAGCAGGATTCCCAGGGCTGGTGACGTATCTTCTGTTCTGAACAGGAGTTTTTCTCGGGGTACTTCCCTCTTGAAGTGTGAATAGATCGTGTCAGCGAGTTTGTTGGCGGCACGCGAAAGTGTGAACAAAACGCATTTGCAGTACCCGGCCAAAGCTGGGAGGGTCCGGATCTGTTCATTGTCCGTCAGGAGGAAGCTCAAATGTCGCTCAGCAGGAACCCGACCGTTTGTAGATTAATTAAGGCATTGACGCTCTGCTTGTTGTTTCGATCACTACTGAGCTTTGGTCAAATCGGTGGTGCCGTCGAGCAGCATCAGTACGATTCGATTAACCTCGCGACTCTCCAAGTCAGTGTCAATGCGCCAATTTATTCTGCGGGCGGCCCTCTGCCTGAGTCCGGTGCTTTTACGTCCAACTTTGGTCTCACGGAACTCTCTACCGGATATTGGGGAACCCTGAACGGAGCGTTCCCTACCGGGGAGCTGACCGCGGGTTTCTCTCCTGAATGGTCTACGCTTCCGGCGAGCATTAGCTATACGAGCACCTCACCTAACAATTTCTGCTACTACGCATCCAATGGAACTCCGATGTATTCCACTAGGTACTTCAATCCACTGCTAACCGACAGCCTAGGAAGAACTCATGCACTGAATGGGAACCTCTACATATACCAACCTCAGTATCCTGGCACTCCATGTGTGAATTCGACTGCCAGTGCCTCTGTTATCGACGGCACTGGTTGGTTCTTCAACGAGGGAACGGGGACGTTTACCGATAAACATGGCGACCAATATGTTGAAAATGCGGGCAACAATTACATGTCCACCGAGACGGACCCCAATGGAAATGTTGCCAGTTTGGCCACGCAATCTCTCGGCCAGCCGTTCTTGACGAGCATATCTAACGGGGGGTATCAGTATAATGACGCATCTGGCAATGTTCGTCAGGTCACGCTGTCTCTTATGACAGCAACAGGCCGAACAAACTTCGGATGTTCGTATCCCTTAGATCAGAGTATTGCAAATAGTCACTTCGTCACTGCAGTGAATTTTCCAGACTCGACCAGTCTTGGCATCACGTACGAAGGCACAGCGGGCTATGCTGGAGACTATACGGGCCGTATTTCTCAGTTGACTCTTCCGACCGGTGGAACGATTTCCTATCAATACCTCGGGGGGAATGCGCCTGGTCCCGGCACTGGCGTCTGGTGTTCGAATACATCTTTGGTCTTGCCGAGCATTGTTCCAGAACTTACGCGTACCACCTCCGAGGGAACTTGGATCTACTTGTCTAACTATACCCTTTATTCGAATAGTAATGCGTCGGTTGTTACCACAGTGACTGACCCCTCCGGCAATAACGTGGTGCATACATTCTTCGCCGATAATCCCTATGTGTTTCAGCCCGTTGAAGTACAGAAACAGGTCTACCAGGGCAGCGTGTCGCCCTCGAATCTGCTGGCAACGTATACGTACTGCTATAACAACCTGACCACATTCGCCAACTGCGCCAACCCAACTGCCTCGACGATAAACTACCCTACCCCGAGTATCACTGAGGAAGACGAGTACGTCACCATTCCCGGTGTGACCGGTAGCTCTGAAACTGCCACGTCGTACGACAGCTACGGGAATGTCACGGGCGTCAAACAATATGACTTCGGTGCATCTGCTCCAACGCTAATCAGGACAATCACATACGGCTCATACAGCAGCGGGGCATGCAATGCGGTTGGGAGCAACATCTTTGACCGGCCCTGCGAAATCACTGCCTCGGATGGAACGCACGCCTCTTCGGACACGCGCTTTACGTACGACTCCAAGGGTAACGCGCTGATGGTCACCTCGCTCGTCAGTGGGACTCCGACGGCTGGCACGTGGCTTAAAAGCTCCATCACACATAACTCTAACGGCACGGTAAATACGCTGTCGGACGCTGCGGGAATGGTGACTACGTTTGGTTACAACGGGACGGGTGGATGCAACAGCTCCCTACCCACCAGTATAGCGGTTGGAAGTGCTACAACTACTTATTTTACTACCTACGCGACCTACGACTGTGTGGGGGGAAAAGTTCTAACGACCACGGATGCCAATAGCAACAAAACAACCGCCTCATACACCGCCAATGGTGCCGATCCGTTCTACGCCCTGAAATCGGCTGCTGGGCCATTGGCAGACACGGTGGGCTTTACCTATACACCGACATCTGCACAGTCAACGATGTCCTTTGGCAGCGCCACGGAGACCTCCTATTCGTACGTGGATGCTTTGGGGAGGGTGTCGGAGGGCCAATCTCTGCACGGAAGCAACTACGATACGGTAAATCAAACATACGGATGGGGAACAGCATCGAATGGCGCGCCCGTCCCATACGGAGCCTTTGGGACCATGACCTCCGTTCCCTGTAGTGTTGCTCTCGCAGCCCCGTGCCCTGGATCTACGCCTGTGACTACTACCTACATGGACGCCTTGGGAAGAACCAGCAGCGTGGTCGATGCGGGCGGGGGCATGGTCAACTATAGCTACACCGATCAAGATGTGATTGCACAGCTTGGCCCAGCACCGGCTGGGGAAAACGTTAAGAAAGTCCAGACAGAGTACGATGGTCTCGGACGAGTAAAGTCGGTTTGTCAGATATTGAGCAGCGGAGGGTCATCTTGCGGCCAAGCGGCGGGTGGCAACGGTTACGTTACCACCTATACATACGCTTTGTCGGCTGGCGGGTCGCAAGTGGTCGCTACGAAAGGTATCCAATCGCACACCTCCGCACTTGACGGGTTGGGGAGGCTTGTTTCGAACACCACCCCAGAAAAGGGAACGATTCAGTATATTTACGACACCCAGACCTCCGCATGCGGTAACAGCACCAGCTACGGGGATTTGGTCGAAACTATCGACAACGCGGGCAACACCG
>Ga0210403_10002178_pt1 | contig 17971 bp, 24 predicted proteins | sample IncBWC19MmetaG_FD_150863 | JGI IMG/M metagenome (GOLD analysis project Ga0210403, IMG submission 150863) | Forest soil microbial communities from Barre Woods Harvard Forest LTER site, Petersham, Massachusetts, United States - Inc-BW-C-19-M | ecosystem: Environmental > Terrestrial > Soil >... | reverse complement strand
GTTCCCTTGCACGCATCGCGAAATGACGGTCACTCGTTGCAGTTCCTTCTGACTCAACGTGAATGTCTCCTGTCTCATGGGGTGACATTTTCACGTTGCCATTAAGGGGTGACAGAATTATGGAGCTAAGACATATACGACACGGAGATTGGACGGATTCCACGAGTTAAGCTAATCTGTTTCGGCTCCCAAAGTATTCCGGGGTAGTGCAATTGGTAGCACGCCAGCCTTTGGATTTTGTCTGCACCCAACAATTCGTTGATTTCAAAGGATGTTACCTTGGCGAGCGTAGGTGCAAATTGGCTAGTTTTTGGTGCCGTTGGTGAAAGTTTCGGTGAAAAATCCTAGCCTCCCGTGCGTGTTAGAATTCGCCGAGGAGAAGGCGATTATGACAATCGGCGGCTACACCCAGAAAATCCACCGACTGCACGGGCGGGTAGTGACTCAATGTGCGGGAGGAGTAGCGGGAGCAGTGGGTAGGAGATGAAACAGATATACAATGAGGGCAAGCAAGATTGCGGCGACCGTCTCCGCGATGTGAGCCACTCTTTCCAGGTACCGTATTCTCTGCCCCTGAAGCGCCCTCCCCTCGTCAAGAATTGTTTGGGTATGTTCCATTCTGTCCATTTGCCGAGTTACCTGATAAATCTTTTCTCCCTGAGCATCAGTCACACGCTCCAAGACCTTAACCGCTTTCTCCAATTGTCCAAGATTTTTGTGAATATCAACGGCTGTGAACACCGTATGAATATCACTGGTAGAAAAGGGACCCGACGGCCCGAAACCTGGTCTTTCGCCTCGTGACTGTTCGTCCGCCATTGTCAGGACTTTCCTAGAATTAGGCGCTCCCGGCTTGACTACGAACACGGGTAGCGCCAGACAGTCCCGACGGGGAATCGGGTTATGGCCCGAGATATTATCATTTCTATTCAGCTTGGTAACCAAGAAAACAACCGCGAACGGTTACGAAACCAACGAGCGGACCATGCTGTTGCTGTAAGCTTAAATTCATGCATCCCGAGATATGTAAATATAAGCGCGTTTTTCAGGACCTATACTGTTCATGCAGGCTGAGTGATCATCCACACGAAGAACTAATATGGCAAACACACAGACGCTCATAGCCGAGGTCTACTCTGCTTTCAACCAACGGAATATCGATGGTGCGTTGGCGCTGATGAGGGAGAGCGTCAGTTAGCCCAAGGCATCGGAAGGCGATTCCCGACCCGGCGGATGCTGTGCGGATGGAATTGATCTCGGTTTGGGCAGGCCGGCCATTGTCCAGTTAGCTGCCGCGTCAAGAAGACAACCTCTGCTTCTACTGTCTCAACGTCCAGCAGTGAACCGAAAGAGACTCTTTCCCCGAGTTCGTCACTTCTGGCCAAGGGCAACGTGACGTGTGGAGTCAGCCTGCGGGATTGTTCGGGGCTGATAACCAGCGGCCTGCACAGTCACCGGTCCGTTAACGTGGCCGAGGAACATAAATTCTCCACTCGCGTTTGTAAACGTCTGATGTTTGACACCATGCTCAATCAGCGTAACCTCCGTGGCAGCCAATCGTTTGCCTGACGCGCTCGTGAGCGCGCCTTGAACGCTAAGCTGGTGCTGTTCGATTGGATCGAGAGCAAATGCAAATGTCTTGTACATGGTGTCGAAATATACTTCCATTACCGTATTGCCAGTGTACCCGTATGCTGGACCGCCTATCGTTACCGACGCTGATTCTGACGTGCCTGATGTGGCCGTGTGCGAAGATTTGTTTGTCCACTGCCAACTAGCAGTGTCCTTTAGGGTAGCCTTGGCGAACTCAAGAAATCCCCCCGACGCAGTTATGCTCAATCCAACCTTGTAGGTGTCAACTGTTTCTGAACCGACTGTAGCAGTCGAGCTGTTCGAAACGTTGTACGTCACGGTTGGGACCGGGTCATTGGCGTTCAGCGGCGGTTCGTACGGAAAGGTAGTATTCAGCAATAGGAAGCGTGTTGGATCGAGAGCCGCTCCGGTCGCAAAAGGGTCGCGCGCCAAAATGTTCGGATAGTCCTGCGCACTGACACCTGCTTGTTGGAGGGCGGCAGCAACTCCCGTGGGCATAGTCTCATGACCGTTCAACCATCCGACGTGTAGATATTGGATGGGCGAGGTTATGGGTGACATTGAATCGGAGAAAGTCCAAGCTGCGCTTGGAACCGAGGAGAAAGCGAGATTTACAGTAGGATTCAGCAAGAGCCAGACTTCATCCTCGTCATGATTGATGCCATCTTGGCCCGGCCCACTCTGACCAATCGTCGATGTTGTTGATTTTTTAATATCCAGAGACTGACTATCGGTATCAGACTGAGAGAAACTAAAAGAGACACTAGTGCTGCCTCCGGGACCAAAGTATTTGGCTGACCCGGTAAACGAAATCGAGTTGGCAACCTGAAAAGATTGACTCGCGGATGTCGTTGTTCCAGTCGTGCTTCCAGCTTGGTAGCTCACAGAACTGGTGCTATGGCCGCCGTTGGTTCCCGGAGGAGCATAGATAACGGTCAGTACTAGGTACTTTGCCTGAGCAGTCCCGTTCAGTAGGACGGGGCCGACAGCGGTCCAGGTCCCAGAGATGGGTAGATTAACGATCACGGGAAACGGACCCACGTTGACAGGAGGGTTCCCTTGCTGGGCCACCGGGGTAAATCCGTTCGGAGTAACATTCGTCGGCTGTATTGGCCCCGTAACGATAATGTTTGGCACTCCGCCGAATGCCGTTGGAAACGTAACACTTGGACACGTAAATCCGGGCTGCGAGCCCGATGGAATGACGCAGCTCCAGTTTCCAACCTGCGTGAATGTACTGCCCTGCCCACGGGCAGCACTCACACTGAACGCGATTCCTAGGATCAGGATGGCAAACTTGATTGTCCTCACGGTTTCAACTCCTGCCGATCAGATTTGGCATCGTAGCAAGTATGGCTATATAACACTTTGTTACAGACAGATCAACCTACTTATAGGATGTTAACGAATCTCTTTGCTGGAGCGCCGATTACGATATTGGTTCCTCCTTTGTCGTGTCCATCGCCGGGTGCCCCCATCCTTTGTGCCTCGCGAAGGGTGGGGGTTTCCAATGTCGTAGGATAAAAAGCAGAGATCTAGCGCTTGGGAGGTTCGATTTTCTTCTTGCCTGGCGTGAGGCTGCCGAGGACCTCGGCAATCTGCTGGGCTACCTTCCCTGTTTGGGCGAGCGCTTGAAATTGTTTGTAAACGTCCGCTGCGTCTCCCTGCTTTCGGGGCCCGACAGCGCAGACAACGACAAGCTGCTTCTCTTCGTAGATGCGGTAGATGACGCGATGGGCCGCGAATTCGTGCTTCCAATAGAGATTCAGTGGAGACCGTAGGGGTAGTCCGTAGCCATGGGGATCGATTGCGAGCTTTTTCGTCAAAACCTTCTTGAGCTTATTCTTTATGCTTCCGTCCAGAGCCTTGATGTCCACAAAGGCATCGCCGGTGAACGCGATGGAATATCCGGGATCGTCTCCGCTCAAGGTTCGCCAAAGACCTCTTCCATCGTGTGAAGGCGTCCGGCGATGACGTCCTCGTCAATAGTTTTGGCGAGTTTCACCAGACGATTCGTCAACTCGCGGTCCGCAAGTACTTCTAGCGTGGCGAGGATGGACTCGCGTTCGCGCATCATGGCGTCCAGCCATTCCTTATCTACTAGGTACTTCGATTCCTGCCTGCGATTCTCGATGAGGACGACCTTGCCGCCCTTCGCCGCTTTCATGCAGGCCTTCAGGCGGCCGCGAAGACTCGTGGCAGACACTTTTCGCACCCTCAACGCCTCGGTTTTAGCCATAAAATCTTCCAAACGTACGTTTCAATGAATCGAATGTACGTTGATAGTGTGCCGCTGGAATGGCTCATTGTCAAGCATCGAGCCCCGCCCATGCGGACATCGTGTTGAGCATCTGTTGACGCTGCACGTCACAGATCTCAGTCGCTTCCCTGGCCTTACCGCCCTCCATCCCAACGCTCCGTTGGACGGATTCCACGAGTTAAGCTAATCTGTTTCGGCTCCAAAGTATTCCGGGGTAGTGCAATTGGTAGCACGCCAGCCTTTGGAAAGTACTTGAAGGTTACTAAGCTGTTGTGGGCGTTGCGGTTGGCGAAGTCGTTACTGCTGTGTGTGCCCCCTTCGATGGCCCCTTGGCCCCACGCGCGTCGGACTACTTTACTTCAGCAGGTTCCCGTTCGCGTTCACAAGCTAGTTCCTCGGCGCGGGCGATTAGCACATCCCTACTCCCGCATTCGCCGATTTCTTTTCCGTTGAGTGTTCCATTCCAGCCGCCCCGGCCAACGCCGTACTTTTGCCAGAAGTGGAACTGTATTCCTGTCCATTTGAGCTTTTTCCTATAACCGATCCGAAGTTCCGCGCCCGCATCCACGGCGGCCTTGCAGTGCCTACAGAGATAAAGACCGGGTTCCCCGTTTTGTCCGTTCAAGGCATACTCGCCGCACCGATAATGCGCGATCCGCCCCTTTTTGGTTCTGGTTTCCTGTCTGTACTTTTTCTTCATGGGATACACATAGACGTGCGATTTTTTCTCGGCAGTCATGGAAGGCCCCACCTCCAGTTCCCATTCTCCGGCTGGGGCGGGGACACAACCAGCGAATAGCGCGCGGGGTAGCTTAATGAGTTATGATGGTTTAGGAACTGCCGGGTAGCACAAATTGGGCACGGGCACAGGATTTTCCAACCTACGCGGATTCAATCTCCTCAGCCGTGAATGATTCGCCCGGCGTGATTTCGTTGCCAAAGCGAACCAGATACCTTTCGACAATCCTTGCCGGGCTAGAAGTATTCACAGCGTTGTCGCGACCGTGAACTTCCTTGATTGTACCCACCCTGCCGTCTTTTTTGACGCGGACATTTTCTCCGGCGTTGAACATCGCTGGGCACCTCCGCGCGGGATTCTACCACGGTCCCGGCGCGCCCGATTCGACTAGAAATCCGACGTGACGGTGATAAATAGCCACGCCACTAAGCCCTTCGAATCAAACTCGAATCCGGGCTTGCCCTCAACCCTTTTCGGGGTACCTTTTGTGAGGGAAACTTCTTCTATCTCAAAAAGTTGCTGCTCCGCTCCATCTTCACGATAGGCGATGACTCTGGTTTGGTCATCCACACTGGAGAGTTTATCTCGCAATTCTTTGACGGTCATTCCGCCTCCTGATTCACGCACCCGGATTCACTGCATGTAATTCAGCGTTGCGTTCAACTGTACGGCCTTCGGTGTGAGCAACGAAAAGCGGTTGTCAAATATAAGATAGTAGGACGTAGGCGAGTTTGGCAAAGCGGCACTGATGCTTGCCGTTGTCACCTTTCCGCTGTTGTAGAACGTGTTGGCCGGATGGCCGTTTTTGAAGTTCGTAAAGCCATCTTCGTCCAAGATGTATACGGCGATGTCATTTCCCATTCCGCCCGTTGCAGTGAAGTGGCCGGTAATCGAAACCGATGTGACTCCCGGTGGAACAAACACTTGGTACCAAGAATAGGCGGTGGCATTCACAGTAAGGGCAGCCGCCCCTATTGGAACTGAATGCGGTTGAGGCAGAGGCGGTTGCGGAACAGCGGCGAACGCGCGGGCTGCGCCCGGCGCAACATCTTCAGCGTGGCACAATCCGTCCGAACGCGCGCGCCAATTGGTATTTGGGTGCAGGTCATCTTGGCAGGGTAGTATGGACTCAAGCGGGTTTAGCGGCACCGGCCACGTATCGGCTGGAGATAGAGTGTGGTGCGGGGCCGCGTAGCGGAGACCCGGAATATTACTCCACACAAGAAAAGCGATACCGGCCACGGCTAGGCCGATCAAAAACGTTCTCACTGCACTCTTTCGCGCGCCGTAATCTATGACTTGCGGCGGCGCGACCATAGGTGTGCTCTGCGGCTCAGCGCACTGTGGACAGAACTTGGAAGAATCAGGAATCTCGGCATTGCACTTCGAACACTTCATCAGTTGCTCCTCCGTTCGCCGGATTCTAACATGCATGATCCGAGATTACGGTCAGCAACACCTTGATCGGTGATTACTGGATTGGGCAGTAGTACTAAAGTGCCGGAGGGCTACTTCAGCGATGATGCAATCCGAACGTTCGTGTCCCGCTGTGGCAGTCGGCGCAAACTATTTCGCAATTTGAAACGGTTCCGGGGCGATTCCGATTCACGTGGTGAGCTTCCCAAGACCCACGCCCCTTACCCCTACCCCGATTTTTCCATGAGAGCACCTTGTTACACCGTGTCGGAGGGCCGTGCGATTTGCGCCTACACTCGCATCTGCCGTGTGCTCGATCAAAGAAGCGTTCTTCAACGACCGATAGTGAGAATTCAAATCCAGCACCCATGCGCGTATTCTAACACGGCCCCCGGCGCGCCCGGACGCCGGTCTAGGAACGTCCCTACTTCGGGCTAGATTCAATGAGCGCTTTTTCGAGACGGTCTAGAAACACTGTACCGTTGCGCCGAACACCCGAATAGGGCGAGTTGTCCGTTACCGTGCACGTCGTTTTGTTATCGTTGTCTTTGAACTGTACGATGATTTGCGAGGCTCCGGCTTTCCAGAATGAACCCGTTTCAACGATGAGGTTCATATCCGCCTTGCCGTCAAGTTGTATCTTGTATGGTTTTTCACTTCCGAGTTTTTCCGCAATCGGGAATACTGCGGCGCACGGCTGCGAGAAGGTGCGCGTCACAGGTTTTGCCTGGGCAACCGTCGCAAGCGCGAGCAAACCAAGCGCGAAGATGCTTTCCTTTATCATATACCCTCCGTTGCGCCCATTCTCCTGAACAGCGCCACCCATAGCCAGTACGTTTCGTGTGGGAATACCTTAATCAGTAATCACCGGATTGGGCACTAGGCGGGCGGCCCGGCGTTTAAACGGGCCGCCTTTCGGTCTAGATATTCCTTCTGCTTTTGCCGATAGTATTCCCGACACACTCCACACTCGGTAGTGTCCCCTTCACGTTCCCGATTCCCGCAGGTTCCGCACAGGCCAGCCGCTAGGCGTTGCGCTCGTTTCTGCGCGCGGTATGTGCCGCCACACGGCGTCAGAACGGGTTTGGAACCACGCTTGGTAGGAAGACCAGCCGCGACCACTGCATTGTAAACAGAGGATACATTCTTCCAACCGAGTTCCTTTGTGACTTCTTTCCATCCGAGGCCTTGCGATCTGAGCAAGGCGGCGCGCTTCACGTCAATTTTTCCTTTTTGCGCACGCGGGTACGTTCGCTTTGGAATCAAATCACAAGGTTGCGCCGGGGGAAGAACCCACTTGGGCTTGTCCTTTGGTATCGCAATCTTTCCCTCTGCCAGCATCGTGGCGATCTGTTCGCGCGTATAAGAGCGGCACGGGGGCACAGGCCGTTCGGCAGGTTCCAACATGAAATCAATCTGGAATTGTTCCTGCCACACGCGATGCAACCGAAACAAAATCTGCCGAATGAGGGGCGGCTTAGCACCCACTTCTGCGGCGACCTCTACGCTGTTTTTTCCCATGCGATAGTAGAGCGTGACCGTCGCGGCGAGAAAAGCGGTTGTTGACTTTCGGGTGATCCGGATCAGTGTGTCAAGCGATTCAATTTCTTGTTCAAGGTCATCAAGCCGCTTCTTTGGCGTTCCATCTTTTTGGCCCGCCACATATTCCAACTGAAGTTTATCAATCGTCTTGTTCCACGCCGGAATGCGATTCTTCAAACTCTTTTCAGCATCCGCGATCCGCTTGCGTAGGCTCCCTTCCGCTTTGTGAATGTTCGCGCGGTTTTCCACGAAGGCTGTGAGCAGTGAGCGAAGCAGCGTGTCAGAAAGTGCCCATGCTGGTACGGGAAGGCGGCGCTCTTGAACTTGCTTGCGGCTATGCACGGACATGCTGAGTGAAAAATCACTCCAACTGATGCGGGATTCGGCTGATACAGGGCGGGATTTACTTCCAGCGAATTGCCAAGGATCAAATGAAAGTGAATTCATGGAACCTCGATTTGAATTTGAACGGCGTGCCGCCTGAGTATGAACGACACGCCGCCTCGCGAAGGGTGTGTGCATCAGCAGCAAGCCGCCGAGGCCCACCGAATAAATTCATTCAACACAGCACAAAATGTTTCGGCCCACGCGACCGGGAAGAAGCATGGGCCGATTCATTCGCGCTGGGTGACCCAGCACTTAGCCACGCGTCGGAGGGGGCAATGAGACCCTTGCTGTGCGCGGGGCTCTACATCCCACAGCGAGAACTCTTATTTATGATCGTTCGGAATATCGCAGTGGCTCCAAAATGGGTCACTGGTCTTCGGCGCGGCAACAACTTTCGCCGGGTTCGCCTGAATTACAACCGGCGCGTCAGCGAGTCCATCCGCCAGTGCTGCTGCATCGGCGGTTGCGATTTCGCTACTGCGGTTGTTCTGGTTCCCAAAGTTTTGCGTTGTCATTGACACGGTAGTGCTCCTTTTTGCTAGCGTCTTTCAACAACGGGATTTGCCACGGCCTGTTCCGTAGTTGGTTCGCCACGGAACCGCGCGTACGCCCAAGCCAGATTGCAAAAGTCCAAATCCGGCATCCCCTTACTTCGACGCCACTCCTCGAATTCTTTTAAGTTTGCGAACTGGTTCTTGCGAGCCAACGCCGCCGCCTCGCCGGTCTTCACTCCATCTGTCCGTTGGCCATTCCAGCGCCAATGTGGATCGCTGGGCGTGTGGTCTTGTCTGTCACTCATTGCAGTTCTCCTTTTTTAGTAGCTGCGCGACATAGGTCGCCGTCCGTGATTTCGGTCGATTGCTGATTGCCGCGCGCGGGCTTCATCCTTAGCCGCCAAGGCATCGTCAGCCACGATGATGCGACCCCAGGTCTGCATTCGGTCGCGCAGGGCGGCTTGGCTCTCCGGCTTCCGCACCGTCGAGGATGGGGGCTTGGCCACAATCCCGCCACGGCGGCGCGAAATCGCAGCGCGGGGTTGCTTTCCCGTCGCCAGAATATTTGCGCGGCGTTCAAGCATGCGCTCAAAAATGAGAGGCGGGCATCCAAGCAAGCGCAGATCGAATGCCTGCTTCAAAAGTCCGCGATGCTCAGCTAGAAGACTGCGCACTTGCTCGGATGAATACTTCGTGGTGGCACGGATTTCCATTCCGGCCACGGCATGCGACCTCAAAAATGCTGAACTATGCTCGATCATTTCGTCCTCCACTTTTCTGTGTGGTTTGCCATTTTAGTTCTCCTCAACCGCGAAACCCTTTTCGATCAATGCAAGGGCAACCGATCTCGAAATTACTTCGACGCTGCCGACAGGGCCGTAGTGATGGTTGCCCTTTGGCTCCACTACAATTCGAACCTTGATGCTGTCGGGAACTTCGACCCGCACGAGCGGGGTAATTTCAACTTCGCCAGCCTGACCGTGTTTGTTTATCATTTCAGTTCTCCTCAAACTCTTGGGCCGCCGTTCGCGCGGCCTGAACCTTAGAGCGATCATAATTTGTGCCGTCTGTTACGACGTGAATCCGAACTGCGCCGCGTACGTCTCGATTACCGCCTCGCTAATCCGCGATGGACCCAGGCTGCAATGGGACCACGTGACATCCTTCGCGGCAGAAGGTTTGCCATCGTAGTGGCAGTCCTGACCACATCGTCCGCAATTTCCGACTATTCGCGGCTTGCCGGATTGAAGACCGGGTTGGACTTTCCAGCCAACCTGATGCAGTGGCTTCGGCGGCGGGCTGATGCGCTTAATCAAGGCTTGGCGTTCGACCGGGTGCATTTTCTGGATTGCTTCGGCAGCGAAGTGCTCGACGGCCAATTCGGTTGCCCTTTGGGCAACGAGATGATCGTTCAAAACCTTGTTGAGGGAATCGGGCGCGGGAAATTCCGAAATACCCAAAGCTTCGAGGATGGACATTTCTCTCTCCTTTGCTGCAACTACTAGAATTCAACTTCCGATGGACCCACACGCTGTTAAGGGCGCATGCGCTCCAACAAGCCCTGTAAAAAAAGCAAATCGGCCCGCGCGCCGCATTCTGCGCACTGATGCATGAGCCAAATGATTTCTGTCCTGTTCACCACAACGCGCAACCACCACCAAGGGACCGGATTACATTCAACGCCCTCAGCTTCAATCACGAACACCCAGCCGAGCCGTTCAGCCAAGATCGAGAACGTCAGAATGGTTCTGATTCCGAATATTCGCGGGATCTTCATAGGCCAAAAGTCTGGCGCAGCCGCGCAACGACCGCGTCGATGGCTTTCTGCTTGTTCGATTCAAAAGCTCTGGTCATGAACGGGTTTGCTCCCATCCTCACAGTTCCGAATTCCAGGAATTTTGCGACCAGCCACGCTGGCTTTGCACGGGGGCCTTTTCCAGGGCGCGGCTTATCGGAAGTGGGATACGTCACCTTCGCGTTCGGTCCAACGAACGCGGAACCTGATAGCCCAGCGCCGCGCACTCGCGTCTTCACGTCGATGTGTTCGGAAAGTAGGCCGCTGTCTTTCGGGGCTTCATCCACGATTGCGCTTTGGATTACGCGCGCGCCATCGCGGAGTGCGGCGCGCATCGCATTGGCGGCCTTCCGGGGAAGTTCATCCTGCAACCGTTTCTGGATTTCCTCGAGGCCGGTAATTTTCACTTCAATGGTATTGGCCATGACCGAACCCTCCGTCCTCTTTGGATGTTTTTTCTGAGTGATGTTTCTTGCACAGGCCACTCAGGTTGTTGCGATCCATGAACAACTCCCAGTTTCCTTTGTGCGGGATTTTGTGATCTACGTCCGTTGCAGGCTGATTGCATCCGGGAACCGCACAGATTGAATTGTCACCTTGGCTTAGAAACCACAATCGTAGCTGCTTCCAGCACGCAAGGGAGTACCACGAGTCCCATGCGGGTCTTTTACGAACCGGCGTTGGGGTCGCGGGCGGCTTGCAGCGCCACACTATCGCGGCCTGAATGACGCCGTATGCGGATCGCCGAAACCGATTTCGGATATGGTTTCTGGGCCGCGATTTGCTCCGGAGTATTCATACACGCCGGAACTAGCGCCGTTTTTCTCGTCCCACGAGTCGAGGACTCGCGGTTGGTTTTGCGAGGTTAGTCCTGTTGCGGAGCGCATCGGAAGGAACGCATACGCTTCCTGAAGCTCTTTGTCTTCGATGGGTCCAGCTTTCACGTTGATTTTCTTTCCAAGCTGGCGCGCCATTTCAAGTTCGGGGGCTGTGGGGTTCGGGGACAATCCAGCGGCGATACTTGCGGCGGCAACGCGCGCCTGCTGGGCCTTGCGTTCTAGGTAGGAACGCAGGCAATAGTCTTGGCCGCATCCGCACCTGTACGCGGTTTGCCAGCCGAAAATTCCGCCGAGTGCCAGCTTCATTTCTGTAGCGCACCGGCAAACGTAGATGTGGCCGATGATTTGACCGTCGGAGGCCTGCATCTTGAACCACTGATCGCGCGGGGGAACACCTTCCTGAATCGCAGCATATTCAATCTGGCTCGCCTTGTTCCTGCCAAGCGGCCAGAATTTCAAGGACGCATTTCTCACATCATCAAAAAATCCCATCATGCCCTCCTGTAGATTCGTTGCCGTGTAACGGGCCTAAAAATACTTAATCACTCCATCCCAACTACTTACCTTCGGAGCGCCAAGAAAACCGTGCCATGCCGTGATAGCTGCCTGAATGCCGTCAACTTTCTCTTTTACCGAAAGTTTCTTCGGCATGAGACCGCCGTGTCTTTCGTCTTCTTCGAGCACGACGTTGCCTGCCATCCAGCGGAGCACAGGGTTATTCAAGTGCCACAAAGTCCCGTTCCAAATTGATTGCTTGAATTCGCGCGCGGGCGTGGTCAATTCAGAAGGCTTCTGCGGAACTTCTTTGCACTCACACACACGCGATTCGGCTAGCTCGGCCATCAGAACGCGCGCCTGCCAGGGGTCGAACGAAATGGACTGAATTTTTCCGGGGCCGTTGGAGCAAAGGTCCAAGATGTCTTGTCGAATGATTCGGGGGTCGCACATATCGCCCTCGATCAGCTTTATCCAGCCTTCGCGCGCCCATGTTGAAAGAGGAACTTCCCAACTCTTTTCTTTTTCGAACAACGCGAATTCGGGCATCCAGAAATACGGGATGATTGTCACGTGGTCGCTCAACGGGAACAGCAACACGTAACAGCTGAGGTCGGAAATCAGTCCGAGGTCCAAACCGCCCCAACACTTTTCAAGGTAGTTGTCTTCGAGGAACTGTCGGCGCAGGTCCAGCGGCGTCATATCGGCGGGAAGGTAATCGGCTCCACGACATGCGTCCCACTTTGCGACGGGGATGCTGCGGCCAGATTTGAAACTAACCCAACGATTGCAGTGATATCTCTGGAAGGCGGTCTGTCCGCTGGGGTCTGCTTCCGCTTCCGCAATAATTTTGCGCAATGCTTCGGGCTGAAGACTCACTCCGAGGTTCGGATTCGCTTTGGGCCAGTTTCGTTCATCGCGGAAGTCATCGTCGGGGTCGAGCTGGTAGATTGCTACGAACGTCGAGTCGTCGTTGAACACGCCGGTCAAAATCTTCGTGGCCAGCGCATGCTTGTTGTGGGCGAAGCAATTTTCCGATTCTCCCGCCGTCGTAATGGCGAAGGTCAACGGCTGCGAGCGTGAAACAGTTCCCTTGCAGATTTTGTCCCACTGCTCGCGGTTTTCCCATTCGTGAATTTCGTCCGCCAGAATGAAGTACGGGCGCAAGCCGTCCATAGATTTGGTTTCAGATGACAGCGGCTCGAACCGGGAGTCAGTTTCTTGGACCAGCAGGGACGCAATGTTGGCCCCAGTGAACTCCTTCAGGGCGGCCTTCAGTTCAGCGTTGGAGTGAACCGCGCGAACAGCATCGCGGTAGATCAACTTCGCCTGATCCCTCTTGGTCGCGGCGGAGTAGACTTCGGCGTAACGCTCGCCGTCAGCCACGAGGCCGAACAGACCGATGCCCGAGGCCAATGTTGTCTTGCCGTTCTTTTTGGCCATGCTGATCCAGGCGTCACTGAAGCGGCGCGCGCCGCTGGGCTTCTTCCATGCGAACAGCGAAGTCACGATCCAGGTCTCCCACGGCTCCAACTTCAGACCGCAGAAGTCCGAGTACCAGGTGGCGATGTTCCGAGCAGCCGCAGGGTCGAAGAACAACCCTCTCTCGTGGCCCGATTCCAGGTCGCTGAGATGTCGGGCACAGGATCGGCGCAGCAAGTCGCACGAGGGGATCGCTCCTTGCATGATCTGTTGGCAGTAGTCGCGGGCTACGGTGGCAGGGTCGCCTTGCGGCCACTCGTAGACCCCGGCGATGTCCCGGCAAACCGTTTGGCCGGGCAGCAGGCGCGCAGCAAACGTGGAACGTTCGGCCCGCACGTCAGCCAGGAAAGCTTCAAGGGTAGGCGCGGCGAACGGCGGCTTCTCATCTCGGGAACCGACAACCGGCTCCTCAGCAGACGGCGTTCGCGCTTCGAACTTGGCGGAGATCTCGGCTGCGCGCGCGCGGCCCCGCGCCTTGGCCGCCCCGGTCCCCCGATATCGGTCCGCCGTGGCTTGAAGCCAATCCAGGAGCAAGGGACCATCGTCAAGGTAAAGCTTCCGCGCGGCCAGAAGCTCGGTGGTCAGCTTATTCCAGGCGCGGCGCTGGGCGAACGGCAGGCTCTTGGGGCGCTCCGGGACTCCGGGGGCGTGGATGGGCACGGCGTCAGAATTGTTGCGATTTTTGGGCATAAAAGAATCCGGTTAAACGATTGCCAATGTGGAGCCTTACGAATCGAAACGTGGCTCCTACCACTTCAGAAAAGTGTATCGGCCCCCGAAATCTGTATCGAAACCCCGTGTGTGTGGGCGTGGCTGGCGAGCGCCGTGGCTAAGTTGTTGATTTGGAAAAACAGAGCCGCCATCCGGGTAGGGGAAGACTTCAGCCAAGTATTCATGCATCCAAGTGGGGATCGTGCGACAGCGGGCACGGGCGGCGCAGGGCGCGGGTATCCTGTCACGATTGGTGTCGCTGGGGTTCTATCCGAACGGTCTGCGGCGCAGGCTTTGAACCGTCCGCACTGTGAGCCGCGATCCACAGCCGACGCTTACGTAGTCGCTTGGCACGCCGCGCAGCCCGGTTCCATTTGCGTTTTTGTTCTTTCTTCCGTTCGTCCGGGGAAGCATCCGCCCATTCGAAACCGGCCAGGCCGTCCTTAATCTCGGGGATACATGGCGGCAGGCGGATCATCCGTGGACCCGCGTCTTAGAAGTGTCGAAGCCGAACTTGCCGGCCTGTGGGCGCGCGATGCAGATTGGCCGACCATGCAGCGTGTCCTCACTGAGCGCCCATGTGAGTAGGTCGCTGACATCTTCCCAGCCGAGAGATATCGCGGCATTCCAGTCGGCCATGCCCGGTCGTTCGCGAATGCTGATTCGATCAAGCGAGACGTTGACGCCAGTTCGGGCAAGGATCAGTTCCTGAAATTCTTGCTCTGTTGTTTCCGGGTCAACGCCGTGAAATAGAATCCGCGTGCCTGGTGGTAGTTGCTTCATGGGTTCACTTCCAGCCATAGTGAGTGCAACTGCTGGCAGCGGTCCGAGCACTTACTGGTGTTCAGCCCGTCCAGTTTGACTTGGCCTTCATCGCGGGTCGCAAATAACCAGTAGCGCCAAGGCTTGCCGCAGCGGGACAGCACGACATAGCCTGACCGCTCGCCTTTGGTAGTGTCGCCGCCCATGTGTACGCTGTATCTCAACTTGCGTGCGACGTGGCATTGGAAATGACTGCGCCGTTTTGGTTTGTCGTTCATCGTTTGGTCCATTTTCTGAACTGTTGTCATCGTTCGTGCCATCACACCGAAGCCCCGTACCGGCCACTCCGTACTTTTGCCCAGCGGTACGGGCTTGGCGGTACGGGTAAACCACTGAAACAAACCATCGGTACGGGCGGTACGGCATCGGTACGAGTGGCCCGCACCGCAAAAACCCTTTCTAAGGGTTTGCGGCGGGCGGTACGGGCAAGCCCGGTACAACCCACTTGTTTTCGACCTTCTTGATCCCCAGTTCGGCCACCAATCTTTGTGCGTGGCCCGTCCCAATGCCCAGCGTTCCAGCTATCTTTCGAATCCCGATCTCTGGCTGTTTTTCTACCAGAGTCCGTATTTTGGACTTGTGGGACGCGTCATCTCTGGTTTCGTTTTGGGGTTCTTCTTCACGATCTGAAATCAACCGAAAATCACCCACGGTGTCGATGAACGGGCGGCCTTGGATAACAAATGGATCAGCCGGTTCCATATCGCGCGGCTTCACGCATTCAACCCACAGTCGCGTGAGCGTTTGAGATTCTTTTAGGTAGGTAGTGGAAGCTTCCTTTTTGGCGTGCTCCACGGCCCAAACACAATCGGCCATAGCACCAAAATCGCCACTTCCGCGCAGAGCATTTTCCAAACTCAACTCTTGATTTGCGGAACCTTTCGACCTGTGGTGCATACAAATAACGCCTTGCGCTCCGTGGTTGATTAAATTGAACAGGCGCGCGCCCAAACCTTGTGCCGTCTCCGTTGATGAATTTTCTTCGCCGGGCGCAAATCTGATCGCGGTATCGAGCACTATGATTGGCTTCATGTCCGCCAAAGCTTGAAGAAGGAACGGTTCATTCAAATCGCAGGCTCCGTCGCGCACTGTCTGGCAGAAAAATCCGCCGTCCTGAGGAATTCGCATCTTAATCAGGCGCTCCCGAAACTTCCTGCCACCCATCTCAGGGACGAGGTACAAAACGTTGGCGCGCTTCTGAACGGGAAAACATCCGAACAGGGGTTCGCCAGTTATCAATGCGTGCGAAATAGAAAGCCCAATCCACGTTTTGCCTACTCCGCTCAGGGAGCCAATCGCAGTAATGCCTTCTTCCAAAAATCCTTTGATGAACACGACGCCGGGTCGCTGGTCGAGTTCACTTCCCGTATGGAAAACATCGCGCCAGTATTTGGGGTCCGGAGCATCCAGCGGGGGCGGGCCGCTTTCGGAGGCCAGCGGGGCTTCTTTATTGAAGGCACGGGCTTCCACGCGGCTCAACAGAGCGTTCAGAACATCTTGCCGTTCATTAATCAAACCGTGGAGATCGAATACGTCGCCAGTCAGCGCCATCAGCTTGTTGGACGTGTTGCCCGCGTAGATTTCTACTTGGTCCGGGTCTACGTGGAAATCGCGTGGCAACGTAGCCCTAGCTATTAGATGGAAGCCCTTTCCACTCGCGGATAATTCACAGTAGGTGTCGAGCTCGTCTATCAGTTCGAGCGCCCATTCTTCGACATCGCCGGTTTCCGGGTCCCGAACGCGGTCGATGTCAACAAACGTGAATCCCTCCGCTTTATCTATCCAGCGTTGGACCCCGGCTGTGGCTGGACGTTCAAGTAATTTATCCAGTGGACGCAGGTTCGCCTTGCGGTCTTCCGGCGTGGCGTATTTGACGCAAGGATGCTTGCGAGGCTTTTTGTCCGGGTGTTTCGAATCAGCGGAGAGGTAGTACTGCAACCACAGTGGGGCCGCGCGAAGCTCGTCGGGAATGTTTTCAAACTGATTCACGCGATGCCCTTTTCTGGATCAGCGATCAAAAAGGGCGGCGGCTGGAAAAAGCAATTTGGGTTGCTCTTTCCAGCCATCCGAATCAGGCCAAGTGCGAGTTGGCGTGAAACTTTTCAAGAAGGTCTAATGTTGATGTCCGCACGTTCGCGCCTTAATTCAGCGCCGCCCTTGCCGGTTCCCCGGCTAACATAGCCCGTTCGTGTTAGGGGTAGGTGTGAACTACCTAAAGGCCCCTTCCCTTGCGCGCCTTACGCCGATCATACGGGGCCAGCCCAACGCCTTTTCGAAGGGGCCTTTATAGTGGTTCACACCTTGGCTTTCCGGTTGCCTTATCGACCAGAACGTGTTAACTTTTAGGAAATGCCCAAGAAGTGGATTCGTACGCGGGAGTGGCAACGTCAGCCGCACGCCAAGGAACCAATCGCGTCCCTTTGGTGGTTCGGCTTTCCCGACCGACAGGTAATCATCTCCGCATATGTTGAACAGGCCAGCCGAGGTCGTGCCCTACCGGACGATTTCAAAGCCAAGCTAGTTGAGTGGCTTGATGAACTGAAGCAGTTGCAAAACAAGAAAGAGTGGGGTCAGCCCCGCACATATAGATACTGGACCATTCCGGCCTTTGCGTTGGCACGTAGTTTGAAACCGGCTACGTTGATGAAGCGGCTACGCGAACTCGAATCAATCGCCCGCCAAAAGTTTTCCGACAGAGTTCCGAGCAGTAGAAAGAAGCGTGCGCCACTTTCCGAAAAGGAAATTCAGGAGATCAAGGCACGATACTTGTCAGGTGTCGATGCCAAGGAACTGGCCGCCGACTATCGAATCCCGGCATCACAGGTTGGCCACATTTGCCGAGATGAAAAAGAAATCCGCAGGTCCGAACGAGAAGCACGGGAAAACCAGCAAGCGCCCGCCGTAACTGAAGAAGACCCCTTCCGGTCCGAAATTTGAAATAGCCCATCACAGCCGCCTGAAACTTCGCAGCCGCAAGGTTGCCGACCGCAAGCGTTTCGTAATCAAAAAGTTTTCACGGACTCGCCTAATCGCGGGACGCTGCCCGGTTGCGTCGTGTATCTATCACGCGGCGCGCCGGGCATCGGTCGAAACTTTCGCAATGTGGAGTTTCGATGCCAGCCCCTGAATCAAATGAGTTGCACCCAGGCGGAAGCCCTACTATTCTTCCGTCCGCAACGCCCACAACGGCACATAGAAAGCGGGGAAAATCTATGAGCCGACGAAGAGGGCAAGTAGGAACAGTTGAAATGCGGAACGGGGCTTATCGCGGACGGTACCGGATTGACGTGCCCGGCTTAGCTGAGCGCGTGAAACGGTCCGTCGTGATTGGATTCTGTAGGGATATGACGAGGAGCGAGGCACGGCGACGGTTGATGGAAATTATTGCGGCGGAAG
>Ga0210403_10002177_pt1 | contig 17976 bp, 21 predicted proteins | sample IncBWC19MmetaG_FD_150863 | JGI IMG/M metagenome (GOLD analysis project Ga0210403, IMG submission 150863) | Forest soil microbial communities from Barre Woods Harvard Forest LTER site, Petersham, Massachusetts, United States - Inc-BW-C-19-M | ecosystem: Environmental > Terrestrial > Soil >... | reverse complement strand
CCCAGCAACCTCCATCAAATGCTCCACCGTGGACTCCAAATACTGCGCGTCCGTAGGATCCCCAATCCAAACTCGCTCGGCGCTAGGTACTAGGTACTGGGTACTCAACTTCGTCCCCCAATAAATCTTCCGCTCCAAAAAAGTAGCAATCACCTCATCGGTAGCCTTCCCGAAAACCCACTTTCCCCGCTTGAAGTCATAATGCCGGCTAGAAAACGGCACCGGCTTCAGCTTCCCCGACTTCACAAACTCAATCTGCCGCCGGTCCACTTCCTTCCGCAAAGCATTAATCACCGGAGCCTCCACGTCCCCCGGCTCCAGCGACGCCACCACCTCCCGCACCGTAGCCGACAAATTCACCGCCACCGGCGCATGCAGCCCCTCCGAACCCTCCAGCCGGATGTCCCCATGCAACACCCAGAAATCCGCCCCCGATGTCGACCGATGAAACGGCCACTCCAACTCGATCGTCAAAGGCAACCCGCCCAACGTAACCCAAATCTTCTTCGCCCCAGACTGCGCCATCGCCTCAACTCACCTCTTGATGCAAATAGACTCTCTGTCATGCTGAGCGCAGTGGAAGCGTCCGAAGGACGTTCCACGCAGTCGAAGCATCCCTTACCTACCACAAGTGCACTGGGTACTAGGTACTAGGTACTAGGCACTCGCAACTCGCGACTTCTTCCTCACCTTAGCCCCCATTCGCAACAATTTCCTAACCGTCCCCGTAGGCAGCCGCTTCATCTGATCATGCAACTCAGTCACCGCTTCAAAAAATCCCGCCATCGCCGCCAACCGCTCCCGAGTAAAATCCGCCCCAGCCTCCTTCGGATCCAGCTCCTCCAGACTCCTCCGCAACATCTCTCGCGTAGGATCAATCTCCCGGCGCTTCCTCTGCTCAATCACCAGCCGGAACATCTCCCAAACATCTTTCATCGACTCATAATGTTCCCGCCGGTCCCCCAAAACATGCACCGCCCGCACAATCCCCCACCCCTCCAGCTCCCGGATCGAAGTACTAACATTCGACCGCGCCACGCTCAAAGTCTCCGCAATCTCCTCCGCCGGCAATGCCCGCGGCGACAAATAAAGCAACGCATGAATCTGCGCCACAGTCCGGTTAATCCCCCACCGCGTCCCCATCTCCCCCCAATGTAGGATGTAACCCTTCTGCACCCCAGTCAAAGTAGCCATATCAGTACTTTCAGTCCAATCAGAATCTACAGAACACACCACTCCCAAGTCAACCAATTCGCTACTGGATTCCTTGTCTCTGGGATTTTGTCGCCGTCTCTGCGATTCTGTCATCCCGAACGAAGTGAGGGACCTTGGTTTCGCCGGGTACCCTCCGGCGACCTGTCGAAGAGCCGTTGCTTGCAACGTCTTCCCGCCCGGGAGCGCACGGATTACCCCTCCACGAACCTAACCACCACCGTGGAAGAGCGGCGCTTCAGCGCCGCGAAAGCGCCACGATAAAAGCGGCTTCAGCCCCCGTGGTCGCACTCCCGCTATACCCGGACAAGAACAGTCCACACGGTCAAATATTATGCCCACCACGGGCCCTACCCGCAGCTCCAACCCGCTCCCCGACAGCCTTCTTCTTAGCAGGCCCCTTCCGCGCCGCCTCCGCCCGCTTCCGCTCCTGATACCGCCGATCATGAAACGCCTGGTCCGACCCTTGTTTCTTCATCCCTCTAGCTTACACCGTCTCCTAGCTATAATTCCCCATCGCTCTCTCGTCCCATCTCGCAAACTTCCCCATCTACATCCACGTTGGCCCCTACCGCGTTCACCCTCACATTGTCTTCGAAACTCTCGCCTACCTCATCGCCTTCCGAGTCTATCTCTCACTTCGCCGCCGCTTCGGCGATCCCCTCTCCACACCAATCCGCTGGGCCGTAATCGCTGGCGCCGTCGCGGGAGCAGCCCTGGGTTCCAAACTCCTCTTCTTGCTCGAAGATCCCCAACTCACCAGGCACAACCTCCACAACCCCTCCTACCTCATGGGAGGCAAGACTATCGTCGGCGCTCTAGTCTTCGGCCTGATCGCAGTGGTATTGATGAAGCGCTACATCGGCCTCCGCCAATCCACCGGCGACCTCTACGCCATCCCTCTCGCCCTCGGCATCGCCATCGGACGCATCGGCTGCTTCCTCACAGGCCTCTCCGACAACACCTACGGCACTCCCACGAATCTCCCCTGGGCCATCAACTTCGGCGACGGCATCCCCCGCAATCCCACCCAACTCTACGAAATCGTATTTCTCATCGTTCTTATCCCGTGTTTATACTTTGTCATCCTGAGCGGAGCAGAGGCTTCGCGAAGCGAAACCTCTGCGGAGTCGAACGACCCCGCAGCCGATGGCAGTGCTAGGGATGCGTCAAGGCATTCTCCCCATGCTTCTGTTCCGTCGGCGTCGCCACGAATTAACTTTTTTTCGAGGGTCCGCTTCCTCTCCGGCGACGCCTTCAAATTCTTCATGGTCGCCTACTTGTCCTTCCGCCTGCTCTGCGATTTCATCAAACCCTACCCCCGCATCCTCCTCGGCCTCGGAGGAATTCAGTGGGCATGCCTCCTGACCTTGCTTTATTATTCTCCCGACATCGTCCGCTGGCTGCGGCCCCCGTCAAGCCTCGCGGCCGAACAGAAATGAAAATACTCGCCACAATCGGTCTTTCGCTTGTTGCCATAGTCGCTGCGCTTGTATTGACCTTTTCCTCGTTGTGCGCCTTTACCGAAGCCCGTAAATATCTGGACCTTTCGATAATCTGTGGCGCAGTCTCGCTTGCCGTCCTAGCGGTCACGGTATGGGCCATCGCCCGGCTAAGCCGCATGCCAGACGGCGACCAAGGCAGCCCGCGCCCGTGATCCTTAGGCCCTCTTCTGGCCGGGTGCCCCATTTCTCGCGTTCTTTGCGAGAAGTGGGGCTTTTGCCAACGACCAACGACCATCGACGCTCTTCCTCCCCGGCGACGCCTTCAAATTCTTCATGGTCGCCTATCTCTCCTTCCGTCTCCTCGGTGACTTCATCAAACCCTACCCCCGCATCCTCCTCGGCCTCGGAGGAATTCAGTGGGCCTGCTTCCTGACCTTGGTTTACTATTCTTCGGACGCCATCCGGTGGCTCCGACGACCGACAGCAGTTCATCAGGAGATAGTGCGGTGAACACAGTCTTCACCATTGCCTTGGTGTTGGTAGTAATCGTCGCGTCTCTGTTCTGTTTGAGTTCCTCGCTGTGCGCCGTCGGATCGTCCGACGGCGCTCAAGCAACGTACGCGCTGGTCGCCCTCGTGTCTCTGGCAATCGCCATCGGCGCAGTTATGCTGATCGGCAAGCTGAACAGAAAGACTTAGCTTTTGATGGACCGCTACGCCTCCAAAACGCTCCGCACGCTCGGCATAGTCCTGACCTCGATCATCCTCGTCATCGGTGGGCTCATCCTGCTGCTGTTTACCCTCTGCGCCTTCAGCGGCCAATCAACCCAGCCCAGCAACAACGCAGGTCTCATCTGGTCTTTGGTTCTCTCACTTTTCCTGGCGGTCGGGATTTTCATTATCGCCACTCTGGCCCGCGGCCTCGCTCACCCCAGCGGATTACCGCAACCACCCCTCATCAATCTCAACGCCACCGGTGCGGCGCCAACCTCAACCCCTCCTGACGCCGTGACGGCACCCGAAATCGATCCGGCCGCCGCCTCGCAATCGATCCGTAATCTGGCTTTCGCCATCGCCGCTCAACTCTTCCTCAGCGCACTGAATTCGACTCTCGCTTCAACCCATCGGCCAGCCATATTCCAGCCAGTGCCCAAGGTTTTTGGTTCGCATTCCTTTCTTCTCGTGTCCTTCGTTCTCGCTCATCTCCCCTACCTGCTGGTCCTGGTCAGCCTCTTCCGGAAGCCGGGCCCTCGCACATTCTCGTTCGCGCTCGCCATTCCTTTTGTCCTCGCCCTTCCCAGCCTGCTCCTAGCCTCGGGCGCCAGCGGAGTCGGAGGCCTGGCCATCTTGTCCGCGATGGCTGCTGGCGTTCTCAATTTCCTGATCCTCTACCTTGCTTGGAGGGCAATCCGTACGACTGGCATCCACCCCTCTCCCGGTTCCATCCTCATAGCCGCCCTCATCACCTTTTCATATTCCTGCTCGATCCCCTTCATACTTCTGTACGTAGCCCATACCACGGGTTTGCTCGTTGGTGTGACACTCGGGAAAGTGCCACACCCTCCCCTGCAACCCACAAGTCAGCTGCTAAGATCCCAGAGTTGCTAGCCAGATTTCTCGCTCGTCTGCGAATGGAGATCACTCCATGCCCAAAACCCGCCCCTACCTCTTCTACGACGTAGCTCTCTCCATCTGCTCCACCTGCTACCGCAAAGTCGAGGCCAAAACCGTCTTCCAGGACGACAAAGTCTACCTCCTCAAGCGCTGCCCCCAGCACGGCCCAGAGCGCGTCCTGATTGCCGACGACGTCGACTACTACCGCCGCTGCCGCGAAGTCTTCATCAAGCCGCCAGAGATGCCCCAGCTCTACAACACCCCCGTCAAATGGGGATGCCCCTACGACTGCGGCCTCTGCACCGACCACGAACAGCATTCCTGCCTGACCCTGGTCGAGATCTGCGACTACTGCAACCTCCGCTGTCCCGTCTGCTACGCCGCCAGCGGCCCCGAACGCTAGCAATTCCGCACTCTCCCGCAAATCGAAAAGATGTTAGACGCTGTAGTCCGCAACGAAGGTCATCCCGACGTAGTCCAGCTCTCCGGCGGCGAGCCCACCATGCATCCCGACTTCTTCACTATTGTAGAAATGGCGAAGGCGCGCCCGATCAAACATCTGATGGTGAACACGAATGGCGTCCGCCTCGCGCAAGAAGAAGATTTCGTAAAGCGCCTAGCGGACTGCAAAGAAGACTTCGAAGTCTATCTCCAGTTCGATTCCTTCGAGCGTGAACCGCTGATGCAACTCCGCGGCGCAGACCTCCGCCGTGTCCGCCGGGATGCCCTCGAAAAACTAAACCGCCACAACATCTCCACCAACCTGGTAGTCACGCTAAAGAGAGGATTAAACGACCACGAAATCGGCAAAACCATCGACTTCGCTCTACAGCAGCCCTGCGTCCGCGGCGTAACCTTCCAGCCAATTCAGGACGCCGGACGCCTCGAAAACTTCAACCCCGCCACCGACCGCCTGACCCTAACCGAAGTCCGCCGCAAAATTCTGGAGCAATCCAAAGTCTTCCGCCCCGAAGACATAATTCCCGTGCCTTGCCATCCCGATTCCCTGGCCATGGCCTACGCCCTGAAACTAGCCGGCAAAGTGGTCCCACTCACCAGCATGATCCCGCCCGAGGTTCTGATCAACGGAGCAGCCAACACCATCCTGTACGAGCAAGACCCCGCCGTCCGCACCAACCTCTTCAAACTTTTCGCCACGAATCATTCCCCAAGAAGCGGAGCCGGTACCCTCCGCGAACTTCTCTGCTGCCTCCCCAAAGTCTTTGTCCCCGACAACATCACCTACGAAAACATCTTCCGCATAATCATCATGCAATTCATAGACGCCCACTCCTTCGACGTCCGCAGCGTCAAGAAAACCTGCGTCCACATAGTCCACCCCGACGGCCGACTAATCCCCTTCGACACCTACAACCTCTTCTACCGCGACGATCTGGAAAAGACGCGCCTGGCCCCACTCCGCCAGAACGCCGAACTCGCCCTCGCCGCAATCTGATCCCGATCTCGTAACCCTGTCACTCTGAGCGAAGCACTGGCACCCAGCAACCGCCCGCGGCTACAATCGAACGTCCACATGCACCCCACGCGCATAGCCGAACTGCTCAGCCCGTTCCTATCAAACCCCTGTCATTCCGAATCGGGCCAAAGGCCCGGTGAGGAATCTGCTGTTCTGTCGCCCGATCAGCTCCAGAGTATATCGACGTACATCGATCTACTGCTCCACTGGAATTCCCGCATCAACCTAACCGGCATCCGCAACCCAGAAGAAATAGTCACCCGCCACTTCGGCGAGAGCCTATTCGCCGCAAGCCACCTCTTCCCCAGAATTTCCTCTGCGTCCTCGACGCCTGCCCTGAGCGAAGCCGAAGGGTCATCTGCGGTGAAAGATTTTGACTCAGCCGAAGCCCGAAGCCCGATAGCCGAAGCCCGCCTCGCAGACCTCGGCTCCGGCGCCGGTTTCCCCGGCATCCCCATAAAACTCTGGGCCCCCAACATCGCCCTGACCCTAATCGAATCCAACCAAAAGAAAGCCACCTTCCTCCGTGAAGTAGCCCGCGCCCTTACATTGACGGACATCAATATACAAAACACACGCGCCCAAACCCTCCCCCCAGCCACCTTCGACGTAATAACCCTCCGAGCCGTCGAGCGCCTCCCCGAAGTCCTCCCAGTAGCAGCCAGCCTCCTAGGCCCCCAAGGCCGCCTAGCCCTCCTGATCGCCTCGCCCCAACTGGAAGCCACCCGTTCCACACTCCTCAACCTAGCCTGGGACGCTCCAATCACGATCCCACAGTCCCAATCCCGCCTCCTCCTAGTCGGTACGCCAGAACCACAAAAGTAAACAGTGGAGTAGACATGCCCACTCGCTGCCCAGCAATGGGGACGCGACGTCAGCCAATCCCGATCCATACTCACCAAAGTGGTAAGTTAGTTCGGTTTCGGCCAGTATTTGTTCCGGCGGCAACTCCGACAGCTCCCAACGTTCCAACCGGAACACATAGCACAAGTGTTCCGGTTGGAACACATTGACGATATGTTCCGACTGGAACATTCATCTAATTGTTCCAGTCGGAACACTCGCTCGCTCCAACCCAATGTTCCAACCGGAACATTCAAGCGGTTCAGCCTAGGCCATCGGAAAGTGCTTGAGTGTTCCGGCTGGAACATTGGACACGTTTTGCACACAAATTCAACTTGCGTGTGGCAATTCGACCTTGCATTCGAAACACGAATCGCTCTATTCTGCCAACAGCTCTGGCTCCTCGACAATTCTATGGGACGCGTCATCGCTGTTGCCAATCAGAAGGGCGGCGTGGGTAAGACTACGACTGCCATCAACCTCGCCGCGTCCTTTGCGGCGGCTGAAGTCAACACACTGCTCATTGATTGCGATCCGCAATCGAATGCCTCGAGCGGGCTTGGCCTGGTGAAAGATCCGGAACGTGTTTCGACTTACCACCTGCTGCTGGGCGCGGCCTCGTGCGAGGAGGCGCTGGCTACCACTGAGCTGGAACAGCTGTGGGTGATCCCGTCACACAAGAACCTGATCGGGGCGAACCTGGAACTGGTGGAGGCTGAGCGGCGGGAGTACCGGCTGCGGGATGCGATCGCGCCTTTGCGCGAGCGCTTCCAGTACATCGTGCTCGACTGTCCGCCGGCGCTGGATCTGCTTACGCTCAACGCGCTGGTCGCTGCGGACTCAGTGCTGATTCCTATGCAGGCGGAATACTTTGCGCTCGAAGGTATCAGTGAGCTGCTGGACACAGTGGAGCGGATCCGCGTGAGCTTGAACCCTGGGCTGGAGATTGAAGGCGTGGTGCTGACCATGCTCGATGAGCGGACCAACCTAGCGCAGCAGGTGATGGCGGAACTGAAAAAGTTTTTTGGGGAGAAGGTGTGCACCGCGACCATACCGCGGAACATACGGCTGGCGGAGGCGCCGAGCCACGGGATGGCGGCGCTGGTGTACGATCCGCGGTCGAAGGGGGCGGAGAGTTATATACGGCTGGCTAAGGAGTTGCTAGGGCGGCATCTGGCTTCGGGCTCCGGGCTTCAGGCTTCGGGGGGAGCGGCCGAGGACGCGCAAACGTCCGCGACGGAGATGGACAAGACGGCTTGATACATTGATGGATGTCGATGTTATATATCGATTAACGTCGATATATTACATTGACGTATATCGATATATAGATTGGCGTGTCGGCTAGAAACAGCAGATTCCTCGCCGGGCCTTTGGCCCGATTCGGAATGACAAAGAGTGTTGGTGGGGGTTAGATCAAGGGCTTTTTAACACAGGGGACACAGAGGAGCACAGGGTAAATCACTTATGACTAATACGGCGGCGGCGGAGAATTTGGGCGGGCGGGCGGGGGAGAAGAAGGACGAGAAGGTGGAGAAGCGGCGGGCTTTGGGGCGGGGGTTGGAGTCTTTGTTGCCGGGGCCGCGAATGGTTAGTAGTCCCGAGTCTCGAGTCCCGAGTCCAGTGACCATGCCGGCTGCAATCGTGGAAACTACGACTGCAGAGGAGATCGAAGCAAGTCGGACAGGAGTGTCCGACCCACAGGGGCCTGCTTCAGAAAATCAGATCCCGGACGAAGTGATTTCGATTCAGGCGGTGGCGGATGATCGCATCTTGGGGAACCGGGTGGCTCATGTTCCGATCGACGCGATCGAGAAGAATCCTTATCAGACTCGGTATGTGTTTGATGAGGAGATGTTGGGGGAGTTGCGGGACTCGATTAAGGAACATGGGGTGGTGCAGCCGGTGGTGGTGCGACCGGCGGAGGAGGAGGGGCGCTACATACTTGTTCTCGGCGAGCGGCGGTTGCGGGCTTCGAAGATGGCGGGGAAGGAAACGATCCCGGCATTGGTGCGGAGGCTTTCGCCGCAGCAGGCGGCGGAGATGACCGTGCTTGAGAACGTGATGCGGGAGGATTTGAATCCGATTGAGCAGGCGGAGGCGTTTCGGGTGCTGAGCCTGGAGTTCAAGCTGACACAGACGCAGATTGCGGATCGGATTGGAATGTCGCGGGAGACGGTGTCGAATTATATGCGGCTGTTGCGGCTTCCGCAGAAGGTGATGGAGTACATGCTGGCGGACCGGCTTAGCTTCAGCGATGCTCGAGAGATTTTGCGGCTGGAGAATGACGACTACATTGAAGAAGTTGCGGAAGAAGTGGTGACGCACAAGCTGAAGTGGGACCAGATTGAAGACCGGGTGATGCGGATCAATGGATCGTTTCCGCTGCTGCCTGGGCAGACCATGCCGGGAGAGCCGAGGAAGAAGTCGGGGGCGCGGTGGATGGATCCGAATGTGCGGGCGGCGCAGACGGATATGGAGCGGACTTTGGGGATGCGGGTTAGGATTCGGGACCGGCATGGGAAGGGGAAGATTGTGATTGAGTATGCGAGCGTGGATGATTATGAGCGCGTGGTGGAGGTTTTGCGGGGGAAAAAGAAATAGCCAGTACCCAGTACCTAGTTTTGGAGGGCGGCCTGACGGCCGCCTTTTCGTTTTTTGTGCATTTAGGGGGGAATCAGGGTGGTAAGAGTGGGATCGGGATGGGTATTCTTGCAGTCGTAACGGGTGCTCTTCGGAGTTGACGGGCTGGATTCAGCGCGCTAAGTGGGGATGGATGGGGAATGTTAACTAGTTTGGTTCTTGGGAATTGGGCTGGATTGTCCTGACCCGGGCATACACTTTTTCGTGAACTCGCCCTTGCAGGTTCGCGGCTGATGAGTGTAATGGCGATTTATCGCCAATTGACCAGCGAGATCAAACCTTTCCGAAGTGCCTGGTGTCAGGAACGACCTTGTCACCGGGTTCCGAAACGCAACCAATTCTCCAGCAATGTTGTGCTGATGGGGAGCGAAAGCTAAATAATCTCGTGCTTCTACGCGAATGCCAAACGACGAGCGCGGTCGGAAACTCAGAAGGTGGGCCAGCACGCCGTAATGCCCTTCATGCGTTGCATCTCCAAAACCATCGCGAACTCGATTGTCGTCGCAGACATCATTGAACCTTTATGAGTTTGAAGTTGTCGAAGAAATCACTGTTGTCAAAAGGTTCCGCCGCGTTTTTTGACTCCACCTTCATGTCGAGTTGATATATGCGTCCTGTCTCTGGCACCGCTATGAGGCGCTCAGTCCAACGTGCCGTACCTTCTTTACCCGTGATCGTGAAAGTAGCCGTCACCCTCAGGTGTCCCGCGTCGTCTTTGTCCCAAGCGAGTCCACTTGCATCCATCTTAGTGTCGGCGTCGGCGTTGCCTTCCATGAGATGCCCGATGAAGGTCTTGATGTCGCCTTTCTTCGCAAGTTCGTCTACACCAATGTCGTACACGACGATCTCCAACATCCGCCATGTGGGGTAATCCTCGTAGGAGAATATCGTCACGTTTCCGTTAGTCTCCTTCATCACGTCATTGCGAGCGGGCCACTGAGCGCTGAAGCCGTATTCCGGGTGGGATATTGTTCGGTGAGAGGCGTAAGCCAGTACCGGAACCAGCGTGACCAACAGCAGAACTGCGATAAAGCGTCTGATTTGTCTCACAGCCTTAATGGTAGCCTTATCCGAGCGATAACTCGAACTAAAGTTACCCTTACGACCCCAATGAGTGTAATGGCGATTTTTCACCAACTGCTCGGGGGACCGCTTAGAATCGGAATAGAGACAGCGTGTCGCCGTTGCTAGCCTAAATCCACCGCTCCGGAGAGAAGCCCCTTGCCCACAAAAAGTTCGCCATCCTATAGCGAAGACTTCGCCATCGCCACGAGGGATCTCACAGTGACGCGCTTCGAGCGCGAGGTTCGCACCACACAGAAGGTAATCGCCGCCTTGCCCGATTCCCAGCGCGATTGGAAGCCCGATGCCAGCGCCCGTTCGGCAGGCGACCTCGCCTGGCACATCTGCTTTCGCGATGTCTGGTTCCTCGAAAGCATCGGCCACCTCCATCTCGATCTCGAACGACACCGCTCCGACAAGCGCGCGGACACATTTGTCGCAATGGCCGCATGGTACGGCGAAAACATGGCCGGCGCGATGCAACAGGTGACGGCGCTGACTGGTCCCCAGTTGCTCACGCCTCTGGTCTTCTTCGGCCACTCACAGGCCGCGTTCCTTTACTTGCTGTTAACCTACAATCACAGCGTCCACCATCGTGGCCAGCTCTCAACGTACATCCGTCCCGCGGGCGGCCGGGTGCCCTGCATTTACGGCAGCAGCGCAGACACTCCATTCACCGGAGTTTAATTTTCGCCGCGTGCCCCATGCCTGCCCGCCACGGCGGACGACGTGTGCGGCGCTCGGCAATGTCGCTTGAAATAAAGCGACTGAACCTCGCGGTTCCGATAGACGTTGCCCTGGCGAGCGGATGAATGACAGTGCGATCAGAATGCGAACGTACGGGCTTTCGAGAGAAAAGACGCAGAATTTTCATTGCCTCACATCATAGTTGATGTAAACAGGCCTTTACACTCATTGACCCATGACCTAGCCGACTTGAGTACCGAATCTTAACCAACCCTCTACGCAGCTTTCTTCGCTTTCACCTTGGCCCACCGCGCATGTTGCGCGGCTGCGATCTTCGCTCTCGCCTTCGCGGACAGCTTACGGCGTTTGCGTGTCGGTTTGGCTTTTCCTCCGTAGTACGCTCCAACAAACGCGGCCAGTGCCGCATTCAATCCTGACAACTGCTTCTCTGCTTTATCCCGTTCCTTCTTCAACTGCCTCACAATGTTGGTTATGGTTGCCATGTGGTTCCCCCTCAAGGCTACGTATCATAGCAGGCTTGCCAGCCCGGATGAGTGAACCGACTAAAGACTTGGAAGTGATCTGTTTTGAACAGCTTTTTGAAATCGGCCCATGCGACACCACCGTGACAGCGTGGCGCGAACATTAGGAGTAGCGCATGGCGGAATTGAAGACGGTAGCAAGCGTGGCGGACATACTGGAACGGGAACTTGAACCCACGATCAAGGAATGGCTGCGGCGGGTGAATCTGGTTCCACAACTGACTGACGTTCCACTTAGCGATTCGCACCGCACAGGCCATCTGCCCAAGCTGTACAGCTACCTGATTTCCCGCCTGCGCCTCGCCAAGGATGTCCCTCAGCCCGTCTCCATCGCCGCTGCGGAGCACGGACAGTTACGGCATGCGCTGGGCTACTCCGCCCCCATGCTCATTGAGGAGTCGCGGGTGTTTCAAGTCGCCACATTCGGCACATTGCATCTCCATCAGAGCGAACTCGACCAGGACAGGGTACTTTTAAACATAATGGTCATCGCGGACGAAGTGGATGCGCAACTCATGGAAACCGTGCGCAGCTTGATGGGAACGCAACTGGCTGAAGCCCCAGCCTAGCGACACAAGTCAGGGGGCTAGCAGCTCTGGAAAAGTCAGTTGATGTGTTATCAGGCCATTACACTCACTGGGGATTGGCCGGAAGCCCTCATCTTTGCGTCCGGAGCCTGCGCGGAAATTTGAGCGGAAATTTACCGGAAGCTTCCATGCGGGGCGCGGGCTGTTTGTGCCGTCGATGATGGTGGTCGCTGCCTTGGCGCCTCGCGGAATTAGCCGGAGTTTCCGGCGGATGCGCGTAGCCTCGTCGGGCAGTGAGCGTGGGCCGAGTCAGTACCTGCGTTAGTGGTGCCCACCTTCCGAAAATCGCGGAGGGTGGGGCAGCCTCTTCCGTGGCGCGGTAAAGGTGGGCCAGCCCGCCCCGAAACCTCGCAGTGGCAAGATCATGCGCGGCTGCTGCGCGAACTTGCCAGCAGCGGGGAAGTGAAAGGCGACACCACTGCGCTCGAAGACTTCGGCGTGATCGCGAGGTTGACGGAGAGCGAGGAGGTTTAGCGCTGCGCCTGCTCGCGAGCGCTCGGAGGTGGGAGATTCATGCGGACGAGCAGATCACGATAGGCAGGGTTGTCGCGCAGGGTTTCAAATTCCGAGTAGACTTCGGCGAAGAGCAGCTCACCATCCCGTTGCTCGTAGGCCTCCTTTAAATAGCGGAGAGCCTCGTTCTGGTCTCCCAGCAGGGCGTAGGTCTTGGCGAGCTCCGTGGGTGGAAGCGAGTGCTGGGCGTAGAGTTTCTTCCGGACCTGCAGGATGGCTGCGAACATGCCGCGCGGGCCACCCCCAGCGAGGCCCTTCTCGGCAGCGGCCGCAATGGCGAGTTCTGAGTCGTCATGGACCAGCAGAGCATCCTTTCGCATTTCAGAAAGGTAGTTGGGATAGTCGTGGATGCTCAAGTATCCGCCTATCAAGTAGCCATGCGGAGAGCGAAAAGCCGGCTCCCTGGTCTCCATCTGTTTCAGCAGGCTGAACGCCTCGTCTCGAGGGCCGGCTGAGAAGAGTATGTTTCCCTTGTCCGCCAGAATCGAAGTGGAAGCCGGATCCAGAGATTGTGCGCGCTCAATCTCCGCTAGCGCTTCTGGGAACCGGTGAAGGACAAGCAACGCGTTGGCATACCACTGATGCGGAGCCGCGTTGTTGGGATTGAGATCGATTGCGCGGCGGAACTCTCGCTCACCGGTGGCGAGGTCCCACATTCCGAAGAATGACACGAAGGCCAGAGAGGCGTGGGCCTCGGAGGACTGATCGTCAAGTTCCACTGCCTTCTTCGCCGCTGCCAACGCACGAGGGTAGGCTTCGCTGGAGGGCATCAGCGTGTATTCCCGCATCAAGTTGTAACAATCCGCCATGCCGACGTAAGCCTGTGAGTAGTTTGGATCATGCACGATGGCCTGCGTGAAATAGTCGAGGGCTTTGTTTAAGTCGTCGGGAGTTCGCTTGTTCCAGTAGTAGCGGCCCTTGAGATAGAGCTGTTCGGCCTCGGGTGTGGCCGGCCGGTTTCGCCCTTGGGCCCGGGCTGCGGCGGCCTCGGAGGCCCTCACCGCGAAATTATGGCCCGTGCGGTAGGCCAGGATTCCAGCAACCATTGCTGCACAAAGAACCACCGCGACTGCCCACTTTGCCGCAGAGCGCAGGTTAACGAACTTGTGGTCGGTTTGGACCGTGTCAACTGGTAAGGCGGGAGCGCTGGACGCAGTTACGACCGCTTGGGGTGTGCTGAGCCATTGGCGCAGCTCAGTTTCGTAGGCAAACACCCGTCCCTTGGCACCTCCCGGAACCCGGTGCACCGGCAAAGCGCTTTCCTTCTCCCAGCGTCGGACAGTTCTCTGGTCCCGTCCGAAGAAGGCGGCGATCTCCTTCCACGAATCTAGTCGGCCATCTGGATTACTTGCTGCAGATTGTCCCACGAAGTCCCTGGAAAAACTCGACGGGAGTGAAACCCGTGAAATGTCCGATGATGCCCGGTTGCGTCCGGTTCTGTCCCTTGCGTGGGGGAGGCAAGGAGCATAAGTATACCTCGGATCGAGGGGCGGCGGAACCCTTAATTGCCGCGGCTTCCGAGATGGAGAGGGCGGGTTGGTCGGGTAATCCGGGCTCATTCCAAAGGGTTTGTATGGGCTTATTTCGGCGAAGTCCCATGGTGAGGGCTTTGGTCGTGTTGGGAATAACGATCGTTGTCCTGGTCCTGAGCGCGATTCTGCTGCCACCGAAGGGCAGCAACGCCATGCCGCGGAATGGCGGCGGCGATGCGCCCGCGCTTTCGCCCCGCTAGATCGGGGCACTCTACGGTCTCAGGGAATTTATGAATTACGTCCGCAAGTCGGGTCGGCCGCAGCGAGTTGCGGTCGCTTTGAAATCTGATGTTTCTCAGGAGTCTCCCATGCGCCCAGCGTCCTCGAGTTTAGTTCTGTGGATGTGTGTCCTGTGCATTTTGGTAGCGCCCTTTACCTTCGCCCAAACCAGTTCCGTCTCGAACAACAAGCTGTCGAAGCGTGCCTTAGCGGGCCAACCGGCACCTGCGGCCGCCGCCGCACCGCGCGCGGTGGGGAATCGTCAGGCTCCGCCTCCGGCGACTACGGATACGTGGACGGGAGGCGGTGGCAGCGACACGAACTGGAGCAACGCCAGTAATTGGAACAACGGCGCCATCACGACCGGCGAGAATATCGTGATCGGTACCACCACCGCCGCCACGGTCGAGGACATCAACATGTGTGGTTCATGTACGGTCTCCTCCATCGGCACTCTCACCCTCAGCAACGCGGGTGACTCCCTGACCAGCACCGGAGCCCAACTCACCGTAAACGGCAATATCACAAACAACGGCAGCATCAACCTGGCGGCGGCTTGCGGCTGCGGCCAAGCGTGGCTCTATCTGGGCGCAAACGTCACCTTGGCGGGTACGGGCGCGGTGGTGCTGGGCAACGGCCTCAACGGTGACCAGAACTTTATCACCGGGGCCAGCGGCGTGATTCTTACCAACAATTCGACCATCGAAGGTGGATCAACTGATGTGTCGGGCTCGGATCAAGTCGGCCAAGGACATCTCGTTCTGGCCAATACCGGCACAATCAACGCCAACCTGAGCGGCGGCTCCCTCTACGTGAATCCGATTGGCAGCGGGGCAAGCACCAACACGGGAACGCTGGAAGCGACCGGCGGCGGCACGTTAATTCTCTCCGGCGGCACCTGGACACAAAGTGGAGCGGGAACGATCAGCGCGGCCAATGGTTCGACCGTTGCTCTGCAAAGCAATGTGAGCATCACGGGCGGGAAGTTGACCACCACAGGGACCGGCGTGTTCGCGCAAAACAGCGGCGGTACCGTGTCCCTGTCCAATCTCACCAACTCCGGAACCTACCAGATCCAGACCGCCGGCGGTCAGACGAACATTTCAGGCACCATCACCAATAATGGCACCATCAGCCTGCTCGGCAGTACCGGCGAAGCATTACTCAATCTAACCGCGAACACCACCTTGACCGGTACGGGGGCGGTGGTGCTGGGCAACGAAGCAGCCGCCAACTTCATCGGCGGCACCAGCGGCACTACTCTCACCAACGCTTCCACCATCGAAGGCGGGGCGAACATGGGCGGGGGCTCCTTTGCTGGAATTGGCAATGGCCAAATCACTCTGGCTAACACAGGCACGATCAACGCCAACGTGGCTGCCGGAGGGTTGCTCTACGTGAATCCGTTGGGCAGCGGGACCAACACCAACACGGGGACGATGGAAGCGACAAACGGCGGCATCCTTGTGCTCACGGGTTCGTCGTGGAACAACGCTGGAGGCACGATCAGCGCGGCCAATGGTTCGACCGTTGATCTGCAAAGCAATGTGAGCATCACGGGCGGCACGCTGACCACCAGCGGGACCGGCCTGTTCGCGCAAAACAACGGCGGCACAGTGTCCTTGAGCAATCTCACAAACAACGGCGCCTACCAGATTCAAATCGCCGGCGGTCAGACGAATCTCTCGGGCACCATCACCAACAACGGCACCATCAGCCTGCTGGCGAATCAGTTCGGCGCCCAGGGGATACTCAATCTGACGGCGAACACCACGTTGAGCGGCACGGGGGCGGTGGTGCTGGGCAATGAAACTACGCAGAACTTCATCGCCGGCGTCAACACCGCTACACTGACCAATAATTCCACCATCGAGGGCGGAACCAACATGTCGGGCGGGTATGCGGCAGTGGGCAATGGGCAAATCACTGTGGCCAACAACGGGACGATCAACGCTAACGTGAGCGGTGGCACGCTCTACGCAAATCCTCTTAACAGCGGGGCCAGCACCAACACCGGGACGATGGAAGCCACCGGCGGCGGCATCCTGAATCTCAACGGCGGCACTTGGACTCAAAGTGGGGCCGGAACGATTACTGCGGCGGCTGGTTCGACCGTCTCTCTACAAAACGGCGTGAGCATCACGGGCGGCACGCTGACCACGAGCGGGAGCGGAGTAATCACCGGCATCTTGGGGTCCCTCTCCAATCTCACCAACTCCGGGACCTACAACATCCAGACCCTTGGCAGCGCCACCACCAACATTTCAGGCACCATCACCAACAACGGCAGCATCAACCTGGGGGCGACTTGCGGCGGCTGCCAAGCGACGCTCAATTTGAGCGGCAACAGCACCTTGACGGGCACAGGAGCGGTGGTGCTGGAAAACGCCCTCAGCGGTGACACGAACTATATCACCGGAGCCAGCGGCGTCACGCTCACCAATGCTTCCACCATCGAAGGCGGGTCGACGGCCACAAATGCGGCCTGGGATCAAGTCGGCAATGGGCAAATCGTTCTGGCCAATAACGGTACGATTAACGCCAACGTGAGCGGCGGTTTGCTCTATGTGAATCCGATTGGCAGCGGGGCGAGCACCAACACAGGGACGCTGGAGGCGACCGGCGGCGGCACGTTGATTCTCAACGGCACCTGGTCACAAACTGGGGCAGGAACTGTCAGCGCGGCCACTGGTTCGACCGTTCAGCTGCAAGGCGGCTTGAGCATCTCGGGCGGGACGCTCACCACCGCCGGGTCCGGCCTTATGTCCCAAGTCGATGGCGGAACGGTGTCGCTAAGCAATCTCACCAACGCCGGAGCCATCCAAAGCACCGGGGGCCATATTAACACCTCGGGCACCATCACCAATAACGGCACCATCACCGTGCTCGGCAATAACGGCCAAGGAATACTCAATCTAACCGCGAACACCACGCTGGCTGGCACGGGAGCGGTGGTACTGGGCAACACAGCTGGCCAGGACTTCATCGCAGGCGCCAGCGGCACTACTCTGACCAATGCTTCGACCATCGAAGGCGGGGCGAACCTGGGCGGGGGCTCCTTTGCCGGAATTGGCAATGGGCAAATCACTCTGGCCAACACGGGCACGATCAACGCCAACCTGGCTGCCGGAGGGTTGCTCTACGTGAACCCGCTGGGCAGCGGGACCAACACCAACACGGGGACGATGGAAGCGACTAACGGCGGCATCCTGGTACTCGATGGCAGCTCATGGACACAAACTGGGGCCGGAAAGATCAGCGCGGCGGCTAGTTCGACGGTCGAGCTGACATCCGGCGTAAGCATCACCGGCGGCACGCTGACCACCAGCGGTAGCGGCATAATCGAAGCTACCAACGGCCAGACTGTATCTCTGAACAGCCTGACGAACTCTGGAACCTATAACGTGCTGGACTCCGCCACCACCAAGATTTCCGGGACCATCACCAACACCGGAACCATCAATCTGGAGTCCACAGGCGGCCCCACGTCGTTGTATCTGACCGCAAATACCACCCTGGCGGGCAAGGGTGTGGTCGTGATGAACGGCGGCGGCGGCACCAACATCGATGGAGTTTCGGGTGCTGTCCTCACCAACGCTTC
>Ga0210403_10002172_pt1 | contig 18035 bp, 27 predicted proteins | sample IncBWC19MmetaG_FD_150863 | JGI IMG/M metagenome (GOLD analysis project Ga0210403, IMG submission 150863) | Forest soil microbial communities from Barre Woods Harvard Forest LTER site, Petersham, Massachusetts, United States - Inc-BW-C-19-M | ecosystem: Environmental > Terrestrial > Soil >... | reverse complement strand
TGCGCGCGAAGATCCGATCCTTCGCCGTGTCGGTCCCAATCATCCAGAGCTTCACTCGATACTGATTGTTCACGCTGAACTTGCCGAGGATTTCCTTCCCCGATTCGCTTGAGCCTTTAAGCGCGAAGATTTTTCGATGTTGGCGCGCGCGCACGAATCGATAGACGGAATCCGTGTGGAGGCCTCCCGAGTCGATCATGGTGCAGGAGATTTTCACCTTCTGGCCGGAGACGTGCTCCCACGTCGAGAGAAGGAATGAATCGAGTTCATTCCACACGTCTTCCTGGCCGGGATCGCCAAAGACCTGCTGATAGGCGATGAGCCAAGATTCCTCTCTGTCGCCCCATCCCTTCACAACGCACTCGAGGCGGTCGCTCTGGACGTCGACGGCCGCGGTGAGAAGGCCCACGCCATCGGGAACCTCTGACTGATAAGCCTCGAGTCGGCCCTTCAATGCGCTGACCTCGATTGCGTCGCCCTGCTCTTCCCACGTTTCGCCGAGCTGGAGGTTGATGAAGGCCTTCAGCTTTTCGGGATTGTTTTCCTTGTTTGCCTCGTGCCACTCCTGCGCGAGCTCGTACCAGTTTTCCCGCCACGGGCTATAGAGAGCATTGATGTGAAAGCCGACGACGGGACGGTCGGGGAACTCGGCGATCCAGTCCCCTCCGTTCAACATCTGCTGTTTGAAGCGCTCCGGGATATTTTTCCCGCAGCCGGAACAGACGTAGGCGACGCTCACCGGATCCACCTGGCCGTCTGCATTCATGGAATAGAAAAGCCGATATCTCCCATCGCCGATTGGCGGAGCGGGATCCCTCCACCTGAGTGGCTGCATCTTTGAGCAGAATGGGCATGGAACGTGGAAGCGTCGCATGTCTGAGCGGAGGAAATCGCGCTCAATCGGCGAGATGCCTTTCGGTTTCGCCGGCGTGGACCCCTTCACAATCTTGTGGTCCGCATAGCTTCCAGTCCGTCGAGTGCCGATGGCGATGGGGTCGCCCTCACCGTCGACGTCGATGGGATAGCCGTCTACCTCATCGAAAAGAACGACGGGGACCGGATCGCTGCGGAGTCCGGCGCCGGAGTTTGCCCCGGTGAGTTTCAGAAATCCTCCAGGGAATTCCTTGAGCGCGAGCGTGTTGCCGGCGTGTCGCGAGGTCGGCGGTTTGATTTTCGTGCGGAGCGCTCGCGAGGATTCGATCATCGGCGTGATGCGCTTTTTCCCGTAATCCCTCGCGTTGTCGATGGTCGGCTGCACGAGCATGATCGGCTTGGGGTCAGCGTCGATGTAATAGCCGCAAATGTTATTCAGGACTGCATCGCTGTAGCCGATCTGAGTGCTCTTCATGACGACGACTTCATGGACGTTCGGATTCAAGAGGACGTCCATCATTTCGATCTGGAAGCGTTCCGGCTTGAACGGGCCAGGCCGCGCGGTCGTTCCCTTTGGCAGCACGCGGTTGCGAATTGCCCACTCGCTGATTGACACATCCGGCGGCGGAGCGAAGAGTCCGTAGACTCTCGAGAGCATGGCGTGGAAATTCACCTTCGCCGACGCGTGGGTTTCAATCCTCATGGCTCGTTCCGGTGGTCACCCTCTCGAGCTGCAGGAGCGCTTCCTTCAGAGCTTTCTCGATCTTGGCCTGGACCATCACGCGCGAATTCTCTCCGACCAGGTCCGGCGCCACGCGCGGAGCCACGGCGAGCACTCTCGCTTTCGTCGTGAGGACGAGGTCCGACATTTCCTTTTCCACATCTTCGATTGAGACGAGCTGGCTGCGTTCGCGAGCGAGTTTCATTTCCGTCAGATCGGCATCGGCACTCAGCAAGCGAAGCCTCTCCGCTCTTTCGGTCGCAAACACTTTTCCTCCCTCATCCATCACCGCCTTCTTTTCGACGAGCGCCTGCAGGTAGCGGATGTAGAACCCCGTGCATTCGTCGATGTCGTATTTCCCGCGAAGTTTTTTCGGGAGCCCCTCCTGGACGAGCTGCTGGATCCGGCTCGGCGTCAGATTCAGCTTCTCCGCGATCTGTTTGATTCCGACGATTCGCGGCTTCTCCGCTTTTTGTTTGTGCGTTTTCATTTCGCGGACTAGCTGGACGTCGGGGGAATCCAAAACACGAACACTTCGCGATACTCGGCCGCGCAGTTCTCGCCGTCGGCCTTGAGATCGTGATGGAATGCGAAGAAACGCTCTCCCCACACGACGACTTCGGGAAGAGATTTGAACGGAGGAATGGAAACGTCGGCGACGTGCCCTCCATCCCGTACCGCCAGTCGGATTTGCATCATGCTTTCCTCCAAAAACGCGAAAAACAAATCAAATGACTAATTTTTTTTCGGTCGCTGGTGCCCGCGCGGGGTCGCCGTCACCCGCGACGCCGGCCCCGGCCGGGGAGGACCCAACGCGAAACGGATCGTTAATCCACCCTCCGTAGAAGCATCGGTCACCACCATCCGCGAACCATGCCCCATGAGAGCAGCACGGCGACACAAGCAGCGAGCAACAGCGCGCCGAGAAGCCAGATCATCGACTGCTTCATGAGTAGTCATCCACTGCGAAGCGCACGAGTTTCGCCTCGTTGTCGGAATAGAATTCGAAGCAGGTGTTGCCGCACGCCGTATCGAGCAGTAGGGAGAAGTCGAACATGTAGTCCTTGCCCTGTTTGCGCGCCTTCTCTAACTCCGCCAATTGCACCTCGGGATCGGTCATCGCCAACACGAGACGCGTGCCCTTCACCTTCGCGATGACCCGTACGTCTTCGTTTCCCTTCTTTATTAGATCGGCTGCTTTCCGCATCGCCGTCTCCAAATGTTTCAGCCTCCGAGCGCTGTCTCTGATGTCCCGGTCTTCCTTTGACATACGCTTTCTCTTCATCGCTGCGCCCTCCTTATGATTTCCTTCGCGAACTCTTCAGTGAAGATCGGCGCGAACCGCTGATCGATAACGCCCAGCATGGCGTTCCGCAGGTGGATGTGCGGCGGCAGTTTCGCCGACGGCTTGAATGAGTAGATGAGAACGGTCGCATCAGGCGAATCGCCTGCAGCGACGCGCTGAAAGATGCCGACGTTCGGAATCAAGAACGTGCGCTTCCGCCCTTTGCGATTATCGAATCGAAGATTGGTGTAGCGCAGCGACGTCGCCACTGGATCTGGAAACGATGGCCGTGGCGCTTCGCCTGTGAGCGGAATCGCGATTTCTGGACCTGCGGTCGGCTCTTTGGTGCCGCCTTCCTCAAGGAACGAGAGAATCAGCGGCGCGCCCTGCACTTTGTTGTCGATGCCGATGATCGCCGTCAGATTTCCGACTTTTGAGTACTGCAGAATTTTGATGCGATTCAGAATGAACTTTTTACGGATCTGCAGGTCGGCGGCGATTTCCTTCTGGCCGGCGTCGACCGCTTCCTTCGCCGTGCGAGTGATCGCGTTGTTTGCGGCGTATGGAAGCTGCCGAAGCACGGCTGCTGTGAGCCTTACGACTTGTTCAGAATCGATATCTACGCTGATTTTCATGCCGCCTTTCCTCCATCGTGGTAATCGCGAACTCTCCATGCGCCCGACAATCCGAGTCTCAGCATTTCGTGGCGCGCATCTTCAGCGCATGTGAATCGCTCCGCGAGACGGAATTGATACGTCACGTTGAACGCCGCGCCCATAGACGCCTCACTGATCCAGCAAAACGACCCTTCGGCTTCGTACTGAATGACCCAATACACTCATCCCTCCACGATTTCTGAATTGGCAAAGCCATGACGATGACGACGAACGACAGCGCGAGCAAAACGGTGATCATTGCGGGAATTCCTTCCACTCGACGCCGTCGAGGATCGCGCCAGCGTTGTGTTTCCCCATTCGATAGGCGCGCGCTTCAGCGTCGTTTTTGACCCATTCGCTCATGCAGTCCTGCGCGAGTTCGGTGAGCTGGTCGTAAGGCAACCATTCGCCCCATTGCTTGAAGAAAAACGGAATTTGATAATCGCTGCAGAAGCGCCGCGCGGATCGCGCCCATTCGGGGTCCATCGGCCGCGCGCGCGGACCCGATTCACCGCCGCAAATGATCCAGTTGAGCGAGCAGCGTTCTTCCTGCTTCGGCAACGCTGTCTCGAACTTGACCGGACCGAGAGCCGGCTCGTAGCTGACAATCCGAACGGCTGCAGATGTCTGCGCCAGGATCGGCAGCCGATGATTCGCGCTCTCCTGGTCCTCGATGCTGACGCCTAGCTGCACATTGCGGAGCGGCCAATTCGAGTCTTCGTGCGCGTGGCACCATCCCCTTCGTCCGGCGAGCTCTTCGCCGGCGAGAGACACGAGATCGCGATTGCTTTCGTTGATCCAGTCGCGCATCCGCTCCGGCCGCTTTGTGAGCACTTGGAACGTGTGCTGCGGACACGCCTGCATGACCGCGAAAATCTGAACGAGCCAATCGTCCTTAACCGCATCGTGAAAGAGATCGCTCATCGAGTTGACGAAGATTTTCCGCGGCGCTTTCCAGCGGATCGGATCCTCGAGATGCGATTCGATGAGCCGGACCGCGCCCGTCCAGCGCGACTCGACGCGCTCTTCTGGCTTTCCTTCGCCGATGACATTGAACTCCGCGAGACCCTCGTAGGCTTGACCCGGACCGCTGAAGCGCGCGGCGACGGACTCGGCGTAGCAGTTTCGACAGCCTTCGCTGACGCGAGAGCAGCCGCGGATCGGATTCCAAGTCGAGTCGGTCCATTCGATGCCGGTGTTTTTTCCCATTCTTTCCTCCAGACCTCAAAACTGTTTTTGTGATTCCAGCGCCGCCGCTCACCGCACTCAAGCTGAAAGCGGACCGCATCTTCCGGGGTTACGACCGCTTCGAGCCTCTGCTTTCGTGCGAAGTCGATCCAACGCCTCTCCTGATCCTGGTTCTCCATCCATCCCACGGGTTTGAGCCTTTGCCTTTCCCTAACCAGAGGTTTTGTATTTCTCTTGCAGCATTGCGAGCTGGTCGAGGAGCACGCGCCGTCGTTCCGAGATTTGCTCCTCGGTGTTTTCCACACTCGGCATGGCGTGAGAGCGCGAAGCGCCGGAGATTTTCTCTTCTGGTTTACTTCTTACTTCTTTACGGGGACACATCTGTCCCCGCGAGAGGGACACATCTGTCCCCACGGCGGCGGCTGTTTTCCGCTTCTTATCCACAGCCTTTCCACGCGATATCGACACGGCGCGCGGAGCGTAGAGAGGGAGCTGCGTTGCCGGAGCTGCGGCTTCGCCGGCCCATTTCGCGGAGCCGAGCAACGTCACGATCATGCCGTGACCCATGCCCACCACGCGCACGCGCACGAGACCGGCGCGCTTGAGCTTCGCCATGTGGCGCTTCAGCGTGCGGATCACCGGCCGCGCGTCGGGGTTTCCAGGCCAGCGCGAGAGAATCCACGCGTAGGAGATTTCGTGGCCGTAGAACACGCGCCCTGAAGCGTCAGTCTGATTGTGGGTAAGCAGATCGTGGAGCGCTGTCGCGGAGCCGAGACGCCACTGCGCTGCACGGTCGGGATGGATGGCCACAAATCGGAATTTGGTGCTCACCGGAGGGCCTTCCGATTCAGTGCGAGTTCTCTTCCGAGATAATCCTCGACGTCCTTCGAACTCCAGGCCACGAGGACGATGGCGCCGCGGCGGTGCTTCTCGAGCAGGAAGTCGAGCTGTTCCTGCGAAGGCAGGCCAGCGCGACGGATTACTTTTTCGTCAGCGTCGAGCCATGCGGGAGCTTTCACTTCGATGTAGAGAGATCGGCCCTCCGGCGCGAGCGTGGCCTCGAGGTCCGAGAATCCAGACGGGATCGCGGCGCCTGTTTTCGCGTTCTGAATGCCGGCGAGATTGATGCCTGCAGATTTCGCCGCGGCCATCATCCTGCCGCGCTGCCGGCGTCCGCCGGCGTCGATGGCAACTAGGTCGACGTCGTAGACGGGCATCAGCGCGAGAATGTCCGACTGCACCTGCGCCTCGGTGACTTGGCGCATGAGATACAAGTTCGAGTACCGATAGCCTTCGAACTTCCAGGGGAATGGGTAGCGTTCACTCAAGCGGCGTTCACCTCGGCGAGAGCCGCAACGCGCGCGGCGTTGAGTTCCAACATCGCCTCGTGCGCGCCTCCGGGTTTGTCGGGATGATTGTTGTGAGCGAGCGCGCGGTATCGCTGCTCGATCGAATCGACTGAGGGACGCTCCTGCTCCTCAAATTTGAGGATCTGACGCCAGGGTTTTCCAGCCTGAGCGGGTAGCTGCGCGAACCCGATGAACGCGCGCTCGAGGATCGAACCGCCTCCATGCCGTTCAATCGCGCGGAGAGCTTCCATCGTTGCCGCGACCGCGGCGAGGTTATCGGCCACGCGTTCGTAGCGGTCGATGGCCATGCACTGAGATTTCCCCTTGAGAGTCCAGTACACGGCGACACCTGGATCGGATGGCTCACCGCGGTCGCCACGAGGGACGCCGGAGAGATTCAGGGGAACGTTCGAGGAGATGATTACGTTCTCCTCTGGCACGCCAAACCGCTCAAGTTCGTAGGCGATGCGCTGGATGGCGTCGTGCATCGAGAGCCGACCTTTGCCCATATAGATCTGCTCACCGGACCGATCCGTGTACGGCTTCGCCTTCCCGAACTGAGCGCGCGTGCGATTCGTCGTCCGCTTCCAATTCGCCGGCCAACACAGCGGGTATCTCGTTTCGTTCATGGTTTGCCTCCCGTTCCAATTTCGTGATCCCCCGCGCGCCGGATGTGTCCGGGCTCGAGGATGAAAACTTCCTGACGCTCCATCGCGTTCCTGCTTTCGAGCTTCAGCACGGGACACGTCCCGAAGGCGCAGCGGCGGAATTCGATGAACGCGCCAACCCATCCCGCCCAGGGGTGAGTGCCGCGGATCATGAAGCGCGTGCCGGCGAACGAAGAAAAGTCCCTCACGGTTTTTTCCAATGGATGATGTGGCCCTCGAAAGGCAGCCGGTTAGTTGGCTCCTTCCAGAACTTCACCATTTCTGCAAAATTGGAGAATCCATCACGGCGCGCGAGCGCTTCCTTGTCGCTTTCGTCGAGGTAGACCCCGTCGATTTGGACCGTGAAATGCGGCACTACACCGGAGCGGGTAGCGTGCTGAACCTCACAAATCTCGACCTCCTCAACCTTCACGCAAGACACCCGCATCAAGAGCCGCGCTCCCTTCTGCCGGAGTCCCGTGTAGAGATGGAGCGTGTTCCCAGGCTTGTCCGGGTTCGCGCGCTTCGCGCGTATCGTGTGCGTCTTCTCCCCCGAGAGAAGGAACGGCACAAACCGCTTCTGAAAATTGTAGAGACCCATCCACCACCTCCCGGACTATGAGTGTTTCGCCGCCGCGCCAACGGGACACCACCACGCGCGCAATCACTTCACCGTCTCCGCTTTCTTCGGATCGAGCGTGAACTCGCGGAGATCGTCGAGGGATTCCATCATTCCTTCGTAAGAATTCATGGCCAGATACGTCTCAGCGAAGCGCAGGGCGGCCTGCGCCTCGCTTCGACGGACCGGATCGAGACGGGGAATCAGCGCGTGAACCCGCGCCATTTCCTGAGTTAGCGACACGATGATGGGCGGCACTGGTTCCCCTTTCCCTTTACTCGACGAACCCGTGCTGCGGCTCCACGACGATGCTCGCGCTGTTGAAGACGCCGGTTTTTTTGTCCCAGTCCTTAAAGCCTTGGCTTCCGCTCGCCGACACCCTCACTGCCGTCGCCGGATCCTGCGCCGCCAGAGACGCATCAATCAGCGTCGCCGCCGCCTGCCTGACGCTCTCCTCGGGTTCCATACACTTGCTTTGTTTGGCGAACTGATCCGCGATTGACGCGCGGACCGCGCTCGCCTTTCCGATTGCTGCTACGCTCCATGACATTTCACTTCCTCCTTTTTTCAACCCGAGTGTTTGGGGCAGAAATCCTTGTCCGGTCCGACGCGCTTCGCGCAGTGAACGCAGATCGGGGAATCACAAGTGATCGGGTCGCCGCCGAGAGTTTTCCCGATGATGGCGTCGCAAAGCAGAGTCGCCGGCCGCGTGATCCCGTCCCATCGAAAACGAGTCGGACAGAACTTGCAGCGGGGAGCGCGAGCGGCCGCGTGCTTCACGATGGCGAAGCCGCCGTCCGGCATTTTTATCCGCGAGCACGGCATCAACGCACCTCGCCGGCCGCGCGCGCATGGAGCCATTCGACGGACGCCGTGAACGCCGCCTCGTAGCCTTCGCCGAACCGCCGGTAGAGTTCGCTCTGCATCTTTCTCGGGAGCGAGTGGTAGCAGCCGGCGCAATGCGACATCCGGGGTCGCTTCGCGCCGCCGCATCCCGCGCATGTCGTGCCGAGAAAATTCTCGAGGATCGTCTGCTTCTCGCTCATCGTCCCCCCGCCGCGGCCGATACTTTGAAGACCCTTCCCCCGCAACGCCTGCACTTTTTCCAGCGTCCGCGCGTGGGATCGGGAATGATGCAAAAGCAGCGTTTGACCTTCGGCTTTTCCTTCATCGGCTCCCCCGCTTTCGCCGCGCGATTTGTTTCTTGTACTCATCGACGGCGTCCATGAAGTTCATGAAGTCCGCCGGAGCGGAGGCGCTCCGCGTGCCGCGAAGAGATTCGTTCGACTCCTGAATCTCGGGATCCGCGGCGAATGCCAGAGCAGCCCTCACGAGCGGATCGCGCGGGTCGTTCGCTTTGCGCCGGCGGAATTGGAGCGTGGCGTTTCGACGAGACGCGCGGCGAATCATGCTGGCGAGATTAAGAACGCGGTGGGTGTTCACGATGCCCACGTTCTCGGCAATCCAGCGCTTCGCCTGGTCGTAGGCCCAATCGAATTTCGCGGCGTTGCTCACGCCGGCACCTTCTGCGAGCGCGGCGGCGGCGCTTTGCACGCCGAGCAGAGCTTGTGATTGCAGCGAGGACAGACGACTTTCACCGTCCGCTTTCGGCAGTTGCAACACACGAGGATGGTCATGGCTTCACCTTCCACACAATCGAAGAGCGGCCGGAGTCCCCGCGGCGCCGCTCGCCGGAGTCCTGCACCAGACCCTTTTCGGCGAGCGGCCTCATGCGCGGCGAGACGGACACCAGGTCCACCTTCAGCAGCCACGCAAGTTCGTGAGTCGTCATGCCGGCTTGAGAGAGCCGGAGCGCGCGGAGGACCCGCGCCTCGAGGTCGGCGACTGGAACGGACGCCGCGGCTTTCTTCGCCGTGTCGGGATCACGGCGGCGAGCGCGGCCGGATTCCATCGGCAGATCGTCGAAGAGTTTCGGCTGCATGACATTCATGCGCGCGCCTCCCCAGGTGCCACGTTCCGCGCATTTGGGGACGTTCTGAGAGCCGCCCCGCTCCGATTACTCGATTTGCCGGAAACCCTTTTGTTTTCACTCATCTGACCTGCCTTGTTGCCTCTTTTCCGACTTCAAAAGAGGGAAATATCTACAGGACTTAGAGAACTGTAGCGGCGTTTCTCCTGCCCCTAACCCGTCCCGATTCAGCGCTGTACAAGCCTCCCCAAAAACCCGTACCGAAATGTGACAAAGCGTGTGACATCCTTTTCGAGCAAAAAAGGGGGTCAACGCTTCCCGCCTTTGAGCTTTTCCGCGTGCTTCCGCGCGTCACTCGGACCGAGATGCGCGTAGATTTCCGTCGTAGTCGACGACTTGTGCCCCATGAGCTCCTGAATCACTTTCATCGGTGTTCCCCGGATCGCGTGCCGCGACGCGAACGTGTGCCGGATGTCGTGGTAGCGGAACTTCGGGACGCCCGACGCGCGGACGGCGTCCCGGAACCACGTTCGAAGATCCCGCGTCGCGCCGGGATCCTCGTTCTTCTCGACAACTACAAAGGGTTTTCCGTCCGTGTACACCGACAGCGCTTCGAGCGCCTTGAGCGCGTCGTCGTTGAGCGGGATGTGTCGACCGCCCGTTTTCCCCGATGGGAAAATGTCCCGCTGGGCGATATTGCAGTCGCGCCACGCGAGCGACCAGAGCTCACCGGATCGCATCCCGGTATAGAGCGCGAGGAGAAATTCCTGTTCGTGACGGAGCCCGTTCTCCATGTCCTCGCGGATCTGGCGCCGGAGCTTTTGTTCCTCGTCGTCGTTCGGAGCGGGGTAGAGAAAACGGGGGTTACGCTTTTCTTCTTTGAATCGCGGGACTTTCTTGCACGGATTGGCGCCGATGAGTCCTAGATCTTCGGCGTGCTTGCAAACGGAGGAGATGAATGAGCGGTACCGATTGAGAGTCGCGTTCGCGAGTCCCTCCGCCTTCAGCTTGCGGAGCGCGTCCTTGATCGTCTCGGGGGAGAGGAGTTTCATAGGGACGCTCCCGATGAGCAGGAGCGTTTTGACCTTGCGATTTTTGTCGTCGGTTTCAATGGTCGACTTTTTCAGCGTGAGAGATTTTTCGAAGATCGTCTTTTCTGCGAGCATCTTGAAAGTGTTTCCATGTTTGCCGCCTGGACCGACGAACGTCCCGTTTTTGATTTCCTCCCGACGCAGTTCTAGCCGCTTGCGCGCGTCCGCCTTCGTCGGGAGGAATTCGCGATGCGGTTTCCCGTCCGGTCCGCGATACCTCGCGACGAAGTACGTCCTCCCGTTCCGAACAACGGGACCGTTCACGCCTGGAGCTGAGTCCCTTCGGCTCATCAGCTGATGACGGGGACCTTGTCGCCGAACTTTGCCGACAGCCACGTCTTCAGAGCGGAATAGGCGCCGAGTTTCCAGCGCCCACCGTCCGCCTCGAAGAGTGCGAGCTTCGCCGTGCCACCATCGATGCGCGCGCGGAAAACGAACGTCGAGAGGACCTGGTCGATTTCGGCAAAGGTGCGGTAGGGAGCGAGAGATATGAGCGGCTTCAGGACAGTCTCCGACTTCAGAGCGATGCCCTGGCGGACCGTGACGCGCTGCGCGAATCCATCGTCGTCGTTATCGGCCGCGTGATCCGCGGAGATTTTCGAGGCGACCTGCAGGATGTAGTCGAGGTCCTTCAGGAACGAGCCGTCGTCGCTCTCCACCTTGACGCGTTGGAAGTTCGCCTGCGCGCCGATGATGAACTGCTCCGGGTCGAGCCACGCGCCGAACGGGAACCCTTTGCACTCCGGGTAGGTCGCGTCGGCCCACTCGCGCCGTCGGCCGTGACCGTCGGCCTCGCGAGAGACCAGAGCCACAGTCGTCGGCGAAGAGATGTGGCAGAGCAGATCGCCTGACTTCTTCGCGTCATCGAGTTCCCCGGCCCACAGGTCCACGAGACCCTGCAGAGTCGAGCATCCAACCGGCTTCGGAGCAGGCGGATAAATCAGGTCCAGCTTTTTGTCCGTCCATTCGAGATCGCCCACCGTGTGAATGTTCGGCGGCGCGAGCGAAAGGAGTTTGTTTATCGAATCAGAATCGGTACTCATCTATGCGTTCCTCCTTCAGAGAATTTGTGGTGCGTGGCCCGTTTACTCCGCTGCTTCGATTGCGTTCTCGTTCCACCAGCTTTCAACTGCGCGGCCGTCTCCGGCCTTGTAACGGAGGAAGTAAGAGTCGTCGGCGTGTGCGTATTGCACTCGCCCGATGACTTCTCCGACTTCGCCGGACGCCACGATTCGTACCTTTGCCTTCAGTTCGAAAGTGAATTGCTCTTCCATGTGTGCGCGTGCTCCTTTTAAGAATTTGACTGCGTGGCCCTAGTTCGTTTTGTCGCCGGCTGCCGCGGCCTTCCCGTCGAACATGCGGATCTGCTTCGGATCGTGAGGGACGGCAACCATCACGAGACCTCGCCGCTGCAGGAATACGGTGCCCTTCACGGCTTCAACCGGGACCGTCTTCGACTTGCAGTGGAATGTGATCTGCGCGCCCGAGCGGTCCTCGAACGGCGTGATGCCGAATTCCAGGGTGACCTTGCGTTTCGCTTCGGGATCCGTGTTGACGTCCGCCACGTTCTGGAGCATCGCTGCCCATTCACGCTGGAAGACTTCCTCGACCGCGCCGCCGCAAAGGTTGCTGAGTGTTACGTCCTCTTGTTTTTCCATCACTCGCTTTCCTCCTCGTGAGATTTGGCCGTTGTGGGATCGCGCCTTAGAGCGAGCGCGCGTGTTGGGGTGTGCGTTGGAACGCCGCCGCCGTTTTGTATGGCTCGGACTGGACGTCGCGGAAGTGGGAGTAGATTTCGTCGAGAGACAGGGAGACGCCCCGACGCTTCGCAATTCGCTGGATGGAGATCGCCTTAGAGGGGTGCGGAGAGGTTTTGCCGCTCATCCAGTGGTAGACCGCGCTCGGCTCGATGCGGAGACGCTTCGCGAGCTTCTCCACGCCGAAAGCCTGGACGAACTGGGCGAACTTGGAATCCCAACGCTTATCTTCAGAACGACGCGCCACACTGACCTCCGGGGAATTTGGCGAAGCCAGTGAGCGCGGAAGAGGCAGCAGCTATTTCGGAATCCTTGCGGGTATGGGTTTCTTTACTGCTGAACGTCTCTTCCTTCCGCTAAACCTCTGAAAGCAAAGGCCAGCTTGAAAGGGTCAGTGTTGAGGGTTGAGGCACAAATGGCGCTGTTTCAGGGACCAGTACGCTCCCGTGCGGGTATTTTGGGGATCCGGGGCATGATTGCCACTGCACGCCGCCGATGATCCAGCGGTACGTGTCGAAGATTTCCGGGCCGCTGCTGGACCGGATTGATATCCACATCGAAGTGCCTGCCGTGAAATACAAGGAGCTGCGGGCGCCTTCCTCGTCCGAGGATTCGGCCGCGGTGCGGGCCCGGGTGATTGCGGCGCGCCAGAAGCAGATGGAACGCTTCCGGGCCGAGAAGATGACGTATTGCAACGCCCAGATGGCACCGAAAATGATCCGTAAACATTGCGCGATCAATGCCGATGGCGAAAAACTGCTGGAGAATGCGGTCACCCGACTGGGACTTTCAGCGCGGGCGCATGACCGCATCCTGAAGGTGGCGCGGACCATCGCCGATCTGGACGCTTCCGAGGACATCCAATGCAAGCATTTGAGCGAGGCGATTCAATACCGAACGCTGGATCGCGATTATTGGGCCTGACCCGCACTGCCGGGCCGCTCCATTGACTTACCTTCGGGCGCTGTGTTACGGATAAGAACGCCGTTTGTGAGGAATATCCAACTTTCGCGATCCGGAATGGCGCCAGAAACCAAGCATCTTGAAGTTACGCTGGACACCCACGTCGAGAGCGTGAATCTCGCCGAGGAGATGTGCGTACGTGTTGCCGAAGCGGCGGGCTTCAATGAAGACGAGTGTTACCGGATAGGGATGTCGGTGCGCGAAGGGGTGATCAACGCGTTTCACTATGGCAATCAGGAAAAGCCGGAGAAGAAAATCCACCTGGCGATTGAGCTTACCGAGGAGCGGATGATAATCCACGTGCTGGATGAGGGGAAGGGTTTCCGCCTCACGGACGTGCCCGATCCGCTGGCCCAGGAAAATCTTTTGAGCACTTCCGGGCGCGGGATCTTCTTGATGAAGGCGTTTATGGACGAGTTCGACGTGCATCCGGGGAAAACAGGGGGCGCGGAACTTGTGATGGCCAAAAGACTCCCGGCACTCGGAAGTCCGCATAGCAACGGAAACGGCAGCGCCTCCAATTCGGGCGCACCACACCAGGAAGCGTAGGAACGGAATGCCTTCACTTTTCGCCACAACCCGGGAACACAGTGGCATTATGCTGGTGGATTTGAGCGGGCGCATTTCGCTGGGAGATGGCAGCGCGCTTCTGCGGAAGACGGTGCGCGACCTGCTCGAGGAAGGCCGGACAAAAATTATTCTGAATCTCGGGGACGTGAATTACATTGACAGCTCCGGGATCGGCGAGCTCGTCAGTGGGTTCACGGCGGTGCGGAATCGCGGCGGCGAGCTGAAGTTGCTTAACCTCACAAAGAAGGTTCACGACCTTCTGCAGATCACTAAGCTGTTCACCGTGTTCGACGTTTTCAACGATGAATCCACAGCCATACGCAGTTTTGATTAGTGCTCTTCAGCCGGCCTTTTCCCTGACAATAATGGTGCTTGACCGAATGCCGCAGCCTTCTTCGCGCAACCTGAATCTGTGGAAACGCGGGCTGGGTAGGGTGCCAGAATCCGTTTGGGACGAAACTGAGCTGGAGACGCTGGTTCTGGCGGACAACGGGCTGACAGAAGTTTCCGATGGCATTGGCCGTCTGAAGCATCTTCGGATGCTGGACCTGGGGCACAATCAGTTGACGGCGGTTCCGGATGCAATCGGCGAACTGGACGGCTTGAGGGATTTTCTTTACCTGCACGACAACCGCTTAACTGCCCTGCCGCGATCTTTCGGTCGGCTCATAAAGTTGCGCTATCTGAACATCAGCGAAAACGCTATTTCCGAATTGCCGGAAGCGGTTACGCAAATGGCGAGCCTGATTGAACTCCGTGTTTCCGACAATCAAATCGCTGTGCTCCCGGATGCCATTGAGAAATTGACGCGACTTCGCGAGCTGCACCTTCGGAACAACAAATTGGCCTCGTTGCCCGAGTCTATCAGCCAATTGAGGGAATTGCGGCAACTTGATTTGCGCGGTAATCCGTTGATCAGGCTGCCGGATGGGCTGGTGGCGCTGCCGCGATTGGAAAAATTGGATTTGCGCTGGGTGGATTCGCTGAAACCGCCGGTGTGGCTCTCGAGACTCGAAGAACGCGGTTGTGCCGTTTATCTTTGAAACCTGTTTGGGTTTGGAGGAGATGACGGATACTTTGGGCGAAACGGTTGAGGTGAGGTCCTTCGGCTATCCTCGTCGGATAGCCTCAGGATGACAACGTTTAGGGGGCGCTCAGTGGTAGCGTATTTTGGCGCCGCGATGGCAGTTAAACAGAGAGTTGAAAGAATGCTTTCAGTTCGGGGCTTCGATTTCGGATTTGGTGACTTTTTTGGAGACTTGGGCGGGAGTGGGGAGCTGCGAGCGGTCCCAGCCGCCGCCGAGGGCCTCGATCAGCTGTACGGAGGAAGTCATCTCCTGGGTGTGGAGAGAAGCGAGTTGCTGTTGGTCGGTTAAGAGCGTGGTTTGAGCGATGAGGACGTTTATATAGGTATCCACGCCCGTTTCATAACGAGCTAGCGACAATTCGAGAAATTGCTGGGCGGATTGCACCGCCTGTTCCTGCTGCTGAATCTGTTTGGACAAAATGCGAACAGCGGCCATGGAATCTTCGACCTGCTGGAAGGCAGTGAGCACCGTCTGGCGATAGGCGGCAACGTCCGCGTTGTAGACTGCGACGAACTGGTTCACGGTGGCACGGCGGAGTCCGGCGTCGAAAATTGTTTCGGACACGGACGGACCGACGGACCAGAAACGGCTTGGCCAGGTGAAGAGATTCTGCAGTGCCGAGCTCTCAAATCCACCTTGTGCGCTGAGAGTGAGATTGGGGTAGTAGGCGGCGGTAGCGATGCCGATCTGAGCGTTGGCGGAGGCCATGTTGCGCTCGGAAGCCGCGATGTCTGGCCGGCGCTCCAACAATTGCGAGGGAATGCCAACGGGAATTGCGGGGGGCGCTGCGCTCAGTGGCTTGTACGGCATCGAGAAACCGGAGGCGGAGGTGCCGACGAGGACGGCGATGGCGTGCTCGAATTGTGCGCGGGCGATGCCGAGATTGGTGGAGGCGGACTCAGCCTGCTGCAGAGTGACCTGGGCTTCGACGAGGGCGAGCTCAGTGTCCACGCCAGTTTCGTAACGGGCGCGGGCGAGCTCGAGAGATTTTTTGTCGGCTTCGACGGTTTCGTTGAGAATTTTCTGCAAGGCGTCCTGGCCGCGGAGTTCAAAGAAAAAGACCGCGAGGCTGGCCTGTTCGGTGAGGCGCACGTTTTCGAGGTCGGCGGCGCTGAGTTGCGCATTGTATTGAGCTTGACGGATGGTGTTGCGAACCCTGCCCCAGAGATCCGGCTCCCAGGTAGCTGTAAACGGCACTTCCGCGAGCGTGCTATATACGTTGGGATTCCCAGTCGTTCCGCCTCCGGCAGTTCCGGTGGCGCCAACGTTATTTCTCAGGGTTGCGGAGGATTGGGAACGCCGGAAGGAAGGCGCGGTGCCAAGGGTAGGATAGAGTTGCGCGCGGGCCTGGGTGACGAGCGTGCGGGCTTCCATGAAATTTTCAAAGGATTGTTTGATGTTCTGGTTGTTGATGTTGACCTGGTCTTCCAGGGCATTCAGCTCGGGGTCGCTGTAAATTTCCCACCACTTGCCGTGGAGCATCGTGTCCTGTGGCTCCGCAACTTTCCATTCACCTGGAGGAGGATTCTGGGCGGGCAATTCCTTGTATGCGGCCGGGGGAGGCTGAACGGTGGCCGCGGGTTGATGATATTTGGGGCCGACCATGCAGCCGGCGAGCAGAAGAGCGGCGATGGAAGGGCCGAATAAAAGTTTCAGACGCTTGTGAGTCATAGTCGTTCCACCTTAATTACCCTGCGGCGGAGGGGGCTGATCCATCCGCGGGATTAAATGTATCGCGCTCTTTTCCCAAAGCGCGAAGCCGGAGCCGGTCAAGTGTGAGATAAACGACCGGCGTGGTATAGAGCGTAAGAAGTTGGCTCATGATAAGACCGCCGACGATGCTGATGCCGAGGGGGCGGCGGAGTTCGGAGCCGGTGCCGGTGCCGAAGGCCAACGGGAGTGCGCCAAAGAGGGCGGCCATGGTGGTCATCAAAATGGGGCGGAAGCGCAACATGCAGGCTTCGAAGATGGCGTCTTCGGTGCTTTTGCCGCCTTCGCGTTCGGCCTGCAGCGCAAAATCGATCATCATGATGGCGTTTTTCTTGACGATGCCGATCAGCAGGACGATGCCGATGATGGAAATGATGTTGAGGTCTTGCTTGAAGAGCATGAGAGCGAGCATGGCGCCAACGCTCGCCGACGGAAGCGTGGAAATGATGGTGAGCGGATGGACGAGGCTCTCGTACAAGATGCCGAGAACGATGTAGACCGCGAGGAGAGCGGTGAGAATCAGGATGGGTTCGGTGCTTAAGGATTGCTGATAAGCCTGGAGGGTGCCGGCGAAAAATCCGCGCAGAGTGGTAGGGACGCCCATGCGCTGCTGCATCTGGGCGATGGCGAGAGTGGCGTCGCTTAGCGAAACGCCCGGGGCAAGATTGAAGGAAATCGTGACCGAGGGAAACAGGCTGGTGTGGTTGATGGAGAGTGGGATGGTATTGGCCTGGCCGGTGGCTATGGCGATGAGGGGAACGTTGCCGGTGGAGGTGACATTGGTGTTTCCATTCGCGTGAAAGTAGACGTTTTTCAAGCCTTCGGGACTTTGCGAATACTGGGGAGCGACTTCGAGGACGACATAGTATTGATTCAGCTGGGTGTAAATGATGGAAGCTTGGGACTGGCCGAAGGAGCTGTAGATTTCCTGATCGAGTGACTGCGCGGTTTGGCCGAGTCTTGCGGCGGTGACGCGGTCGTAGCTGAGGCGAATGTCGAGGCCGCCATTCTGCTGGTCGGTGTTGACGTCCTGCAAAACCGGCAGGCGTTTCATTTCCGCGAGCATGCGCGGCCCCCAGACGGTGAGATCCGAAACATTGTCGGATTGCAGGGTGTACTGGTAGAGAGCGGAGCTGCCGCGTCCGCCGATGCGAAGATCCTGGGAGGCCTGGAGGAAAGTCGAGGCGACCGGGAGGCGGTTGAGCTGGGGGCGCAGCCGGTTGATGATGTCCGGCGCACCGATTTTGCGTTCGTTGAGCGGCTTCAGCGCGATGAAGATATTGCCAGTATTGGTGGCACCACCGCCTCCGGTAAAAGCCATCACATTCTGAACGGCGGGATCTTTCCTAATCACATCTACAATTTTTTGGACCGAATCATTCATTGCCGGGAAAGAGGAGTCCTGAGGCCCTTGCACGCCTCCGCCGAGTGAACCTGTATCTTGCTGGGGAAAGAAGCCCTTGGGAATCATGATGACCGTGACGACATTGAGGGCGATGGTGAGAAAAAGAACGGTGAGGGTGAGAACGGAATTGTCGAGGACCCAGTGCAGCGTGTAGCGGTAAATGGAAAGGCAACGCTCAAAGCT
>Ga0210403_10002170_pt1 | contig 18041 bp, 13 predicted proteins | sample IncBWC19MmetaG_FD_150863 | JGI IMG/M metagenome (GOLD analysis project Ga0210403, IMG submission 150863) | Forest soil microbial communities from Barre Woods Harvard Forest LTER site, Petersham, Massachusetts, United States - Inc-BW-C-19-M | ecosystem: Environmental > Terrestrial > Soil >... | reverse complement strand
GCGTTGTGATGATTGGATTGTCGATGCGATAGTAATCCGCGAAAGGCGTGATGTTGACGAAGGCATGCTCGCCAGCGCGATCCGCGGGAAGAATATTCACGAATACTACGTTGTCGTTGATAGTGAGTGCGGAGACTGGCGCGCCATCGGCGAGAACCAGGTCATCCTGACTCCAGCCCTCTCCGTAGCGCTCGAAGGCGAAGTAGGAGTCGTCGGCGATGATGTTGCCATCGACATACTTCACGCCCTTCTGGACCAACGCGTCGGCAAGTTGCTCGAGCACCTGAATGGGATGATCGTTGCGCGCTGTGCGGAGGTTGTAGGGCAATTCACGGCCAGAAAGATTGGGATCGCCGCGGCCAACCAGCGCGAGGTCGCCGCTAAGGCGTCCATATTTGTCGAGAACTCCACTGGTTTCGACGGTGGTGCGCGACGTGTACTCTGGCCCGATCAGCGCGAGCGCGGCGGTAGTGGTGAACAGCTTGGTGTTGGAAGCCGGAGTGAAAAGCTTGTCCGCGTTCTGGGCGTAAATGATTTTTCCGCTGTCAAGTGAGACTACTTCGATGCCCCAGAATCCGCGGGCGAGATCAGGGGTGGAGAGGATTGTGTCAATGCGTTTGGCAACAGAGTTATGCGAGGCGGCGGGAAGTTGTGGCGCCAGCAGCAGGCAAAAAACGATCGCGAAATACGCGCGTTTTCGATGCATCCAAGTAGACCGATTGTAGCACTGGCTTGGGCGGGTTTTTGCGCCGTTCCTTATGTGGCATTGTTCGTGTTCCACATTCTCACTTCATCCACCCCAAAGGACACAAAGGTACACAAAGGAAGTCCTGGAAATCTTCTGTTGAGATGCGGTTTAGATTCATGCGTTATTGGCTCTCCAGGGCATCGAGCGATGCTCTTGCTTCGGTAAACGTGGGATCAAGGTCTAATGCTTGCTTATAGGCGACACGGGCCTCGGAAAGCTTGCCCATTTCCTGCAAGAGTATCGCCAGCTGCAAGTATCGCGGAGCTGAAGGCACCCCGCCTGCATCCTGCGAAATCCGCTCGACCATTGCCGGTCCCTGCGAGGGGTCAGCCTGTAATGCCAGCCGGTAGTTCTCGCGCACTTTGGCGTATTTGCCGAGTTCGTCGTAGATGGTTGCGATGCTTTCGTAGCAGCGGGCTTTGATTGTGGGATCGGCGGTCACCTGAATGGTGGATTCGTATTCTGCGATGGCGTCGGTCGGGCGTTCGGATTCCAGAAGAGCGGCGGCCAGGTTCACGTGCCGGAACGGATCCCCTGGGTTCAGGCTGGCGGCTTCCTCGAAGCCGGCGATTGCTTCTTGCGGCCGGCCAAGCTGCATCAGCGCCTTGCTCAGGTTTTCGTTGGCGACTACGTTATGTTTTGTAACCTTGACTGTATGCGACCACAGCTCGTAGTCGCTCTGCCAATAGCCGATTTGGCGCCGAGTCAGAAAGGACAACGCCGCCAGGATTACGACTGCGATCGCGGCGCGCATTGGAGGATTGATCTGTCTGCGGTCAGCCGCATCAGCAGCGCCCCAGACGATCATCACAAAAATTCCGATCAATGGAAGGTACGCGTAGCGGTCGGCCATGGCTTGATCGCCTACCTGGATGAGTCCGATCACAGGCACCAAAGTTCCGAGATACCAAAGCCAGCCGGTCGCCAGATATGGGCGGGACCAGCGCTGCTTCCACACCAGGCCGCTCACGCTTGTAAGAAACAGCACCGCCAAGCCGAGTTGCCACGCTGGGTGTCCCTCTCTTGGATAGGGATAGAGAAACGCGAGGTGCACAGGCCAGAACGCTTTCCATACGTACGATGCGTAGGAGTAAATGGCGTTTGCCAGCCGTCCCGCGAAGGGATAGATCTCGAAAGACTGAATCGCTTGTGCCCGCTGAGCGATGATGGTGATTGCGGCGCTGCCGATGCAGAGTACCAATAGCGGCAGTTTTTCGAGGACTAGCCGCGAGAATTGGAACTGAGGTACGGGAAATACTTTCTTCGAAGCTGCATCCTGCGATCGGGCTTTGCGACTGCGTCCTTTTACCGCAAGCGGCTGGTCCCACCCCTGGACTCTTTGCAACGGCCAGAAGTCGATCAGCAAAAGCACAAAGGGAAGCGTGATGACCATGGGTTTCGCCGCGAGTCCAAGGATGAACAGTGAGGCCATAGCCAGGTAGCGCTTCACATCCGGTTTTCTGCTGTACCAGCCATAGGCTCCGAGAGTGAGCAGGAAAAACAGAGTGCTCAGCAGATTTTTGCGCTCGGCGATCCAGGCGACGGATTCCACGTTGAGCGGATGCAAGCCAAATAAAGCAGCGACCAGCAAGCTCCGCCCTTTCGCTCCGGTGACGTACAGCAGTAACAGGAAGAGCAGCGCAACATTGAGCCCGTGCAGCAGAATGTTCGTAGCATGATGACCCACAGGATTCGAGCCATAGAGCTGGCAATCCAGCGCGTGGGAAAGCCAGGTGAGCGGATGCCAGTTCTGTGCTGCCGTGGCGGTCAAGGCCCAGGTAAACGTGTTCCAGGTCAGTCCTGCTTGTACGTGAGGGTTTTCCGTAACGTAGTTTTGATCGTCCACGTGCAGAAAGGGATTGCGTGCGGCGCGGCTGTAAATGGCTGCGGTTCCGACGGTGAGGCACAGGCAGGCAACGACGGCAAAATAGGAATGCTTTCGATCCATTTGGTCGGCGTGATTGTAGCATCGGGCTGGTCAGCAGTGGGTCGAAGGAAGTTTTCTCTAGAGCACTAGCGAGCAAGCGCAGGATGCCCTCGCGACAGCCGGCAACATGCCGGCACCACTAATTCTTGTTCTGGGCCAGGTTGTTGAGGAATTCTTTCGGTTCGGTTTGGTTCGGATCCAACTTTAGGGCTTGCTCGTAGGCGGCACGGGCTTCGGACAGCCTGCCGGTTTCCTGCAGGAGGATCCCGAGCTGCACGTAGCGTGCAGGGGAGGGTTGGGTGGCCACACTTTGAGTCAGCCAGTTCGTCATTTCGACGCTGCGCTGAGGAGTAACCTTCAAGGCCTGCTGGTAACTTTCGCGCACTTTGCCGTAATCTCCGAGCGCGTCATAAACCGCGGCGAGGCTCTCGTAGAAGTGGGACTGCATTGCGGGATCAGAAGCTAGCGAAATGGCAGTTTCGTATTCTGGAATAGCGTCCTGCAAGCGGTCGCTCTCCACCAAACCGACGGCCAGATTGCCATGCCTGACCGGGTCTGCTGGAAGAAGCTCGGCGGATTTCTCGAGAAACGGCAGAGCTTCCTCGGCGCGCCCCATCTTCTGCAGAGCGTCGCCAAGGTTGCTGACACCCATGGCATTGTCGGGCGCCACCTCCAAATCACGTGCCCAGAGATCGTACTCGCTACGCCAATAGTGGATCTGGCGAATAGTTAGGAATGACAGGGTGGCGAGAATGACTGTGACAGTTGCTATACGCCATTGGGGAGCGATACGTTTTTTGTCCGCCCAGTCCGCCGCGCTCCAAACTGTCATCACGAAGATTCCGATCAGTGGGATGTAAGCGTAGCGATCGGCCATGGCCTGATTGCCGACCTGTACCAGCCCAATGACAGGCACCAGCGTTCCGAGATACCACAGCCATCCGCTTACAAGATAGGGGCGGTTCGAGCCCTGAGTCCATGCCAGAATACTCAAGCTCGCGAGGACGAGCGCGGCCACTGCAACCTGCCAGCCCGCGAGCGCGTTGCCGGGATGGGGATAGTACACGGCCAGTCCCACGGGCCAGAATGCTCTCCATAGGTACATCGCATAAGCGTAGGCAGCGTTCTGCAATCGAACATCAAGTGGAAACCGTTCCAGGGTCTGGATTGCGACGGTTCGCTGGGCAATGATGGTGAGCACAGCACTGCCGGCACAGAACGCTAAGAGAGGTAGTTTTTCCAGTACCAGCCGTGAGAACGATGCCTGGGTGAAGGTGAATTCCGGCTCCGAGACGGAACTTTTGAATCCCACTTTTTCATTCTTCTTACGCCCTGGACGGCTTGGTGGAGACGTCTGGTCCCAGCCCTGGATTCGTCTCAATGGCCAGAAGTCGAGGAGCAAAAGCACGAACGGGAGAGTGATGACCATCGGTTTCGCGGCCAGTCCGAGAACGAACAACGCGGCCAGGGCAAGGTAACGTTTTACGTTCGGGTTGCGAGCGTACCAACCGTAGGCGCCAAGTGCGAGCAGGAAAAAGAGCGTGCTCAGAACGTTCTTGCGTTCCGCGACCCAGGCCACGGATTCCACGTTGAGAGGATGCAGAGCGAATAATGCAGCGACAAATAAACTGCGTCCCATTGCGCCCGTTGCGTACAGCAACAAGAGAAACAGAATCACGGCGTTCAGTACATGAAGCAAAAGATTCGTGACGTGATGGCCGGCCGGTTTCAGTCCGTAGAGTTGGCAATCCAGAGCATGGGAGAGCCATGTGAGAGGATGCCAATTTTGCGCGTAGCCTGCGTTAAAGGACCAGACAAAGACCTTCCAACTCAGTCCCGCATGTATGACGGCATTGTTCGTAACGTAGTATTGATCGTCGAAATCGACAAAAGGGTGGCGCACCACCGGGCTATAAAGAGCCGAAGTGACAACGACCAGAAACAGGCAGGAGACGATGATGAGACGTTTGCCCCTTCGATCCATGGGATGGTTGGCTGTGGCCTCTGGCACGACTGGCGAAATCCGCCGTCTGGCGCATACGCGCTCGCGTGACTACGGGCCTTAGTGTTTCTCGCCTCCGCTGGACTGCGCTTGTTCTGAACCTGCTGAACTCCCGAAGTAGACGTCATTCAACCGCGGTTTGACGGACTTCTTAAGCGAGTCGACCGCGGCTTGCGTGCGTTGCCCAGTAACGAGTCTCTTGGCATCGCTTTCGGACATCATCTGTTTGGAAACTACCTTAAAGATGTGCCACGCTTCTTTGCCCGAGATAAGTTTGGAGATCTGCCCCGGCTGCAATGCGAACACCTCCTCCTGAGTGCCTCCCAGTTCCGAGCGGGTCACCACACCCATGTCGGCGTCCGGGGCGTCATCGGGATCGCCGGCGACAGTGTAAGCCTCCTCCTGCAACGTTGCGAAATCCCCGCCGGCAACTGCCTGACTGTAAATCTTCTCCGCTTCCGCCTTCATTGCGGCTTCGTCGGCGGCAGTATCCACCTTCGCTTGAGGCGTCGCTCCTGATGGGGAAGGATGCGACTTCTGCTTTAGGATGGAAATTTGCAGCAGTTCGACCTGCTCGAAGTCGGCGGCGTGCTCCTTGTAATATTTCGCGAATTCCGCATCGGTCATGTCTGACTGCCGAGCCAGGCGCTCGTTCATGGCGCGAGCCAGCACCTGCAAGTAGGTGAACTTCAGAATTTCGTCGAAATGCGGGTCTTTATCGATGCCGAGTTCGCGAGCTTCGCGGGCGAAGAGGAGTTGATCGGAATAGAAGCGGGCAAGTTCGGCGGTAGCGTGAGGAGGCTGGTTGGGAGCAATCACGCTGGCCAGCTTTTCAAACTGGGCGCGGGTAATGATCGTGCGGCAGCTTGGGCTCAAAGCGACACTGGAACCGGTCGCTTTCGAATCGGTTGAACCCGGCGTCTTGGAAGCCACGTCCGGCTCGGCTATCGAATAAGAATCGCTGCCGCAAAGGCCATCAATTGTGATTACAGCAGCGTCCGGCGGAACATTGCTGGACGATGAGAGCCCCGATTTATCGCCTGGCGTGGAATTTCCCGCTGGCACGGCCTGCGCATGGACAGATATCCGCCCTAACGCGAGCAGTGTGGACAGCGTGAAAACGAGCCACCAGTAACGCATTGGAATGGACCTCCGACAGAGAACCTGAAATCCTAACACAGCTATGATGGGGCTTCGATCTGACCCGATGGCGAGGAGAAATTTCGCGGCGAAAAACCGGATAAGATTTGCTCTCGGTGTGAATCTCGCAAGAAAAACAGGCCGCCAGTTACAGCGGCCTGCTCGGACTCACAATAAAACTTCAAACCAACTAGTTAATCTCAAATGCAGCACCGTTCACGGCGCCGGTTGCGTTGTTCCAAACCGTACCCTTCTTGGTGCAGGTGTCGCTAACCTGGAACCAGAAAGGACTGGTCACATCGCTGTTTGAAACCATCCAGAGCAGCACGACGGTCGGAGCTGGTTCAGTCTCACACAGGAAGTAGGTCTTGCCCTTCGCGAAGGTGACCGGTTTTGCCCCTTTCGCGAGCGTGTAACTGATTGTCTTAATCAACGTGTAATCCGGGATGGTGCCGTGCTGGACCAACTTGGCCAGTTCCGTGGTCGGGCCAGCGGTTGAAGTTCCGTGCAACAGGAAGGCTGACATTTTGCCACCTTTTACGGCGGTGTAATTGGTATTGGGTGACAGGGCCTTGACAAACTTAACATTCGCCTTGGCTTTGAAACCCATGGCCAGGGTCTGACCCGGTCCGTCTGCCGCTGCCGATCCGGAGATGTAGTATCCGGAGCCCGTGTTGTAGCTAGTGCAACCCGTGCCGCAGTTGGTGAAAAGGGCTGCCGGCGGTAGCACTGGCTGGCCGTGCAAACCACTTACACCAGCGACTCCGCCTTTTACAAAGTTGTCTTGCGCCGCCGCTACCGAAACCACCAGCAAAGCCAGCCCCAAGCCGAAAAGACAATTACGTAGCATCTTCTTCACTATAGTCCTCCTGAGTTTTTTTACTTTCAACGGTGTCGGGTCTACTCTTGTTATCCAAAGCCGATATAGCCCGCGGACATGCATCCTATCCTGACTAGAATCAAAGTCAAGTGAAATTCAGGCGCAAAGCCGAAATTTGTTCGCCAAGAGATAAACGGTTGCACATTCTTGCGGTTATTGTGCAAGCCGCTTCGCTGTTGCTAGACGTTGTCGCTTGGGCGCTCCGAAATCCGACAAGGTTTAGAATCGGGCCATGCGTCCGGTTTTTGAATGGAATCTAGGCTCGCACTCATTGCAATTAGGGAAACGCACGCTCGTCATGGGCGTCATCAACGTAACTCCAGACTCGTTTTCCGATGGCGGGGACCACTTTGACCGCCAGCGCGCGGTTGAGCACGCGATGCGTTTGCTGGAGGATGGCGCTGACATCCTCGACGTAGGTGGAGAATCGACGCGTCCCGGAGCCAAGGTTCTTCCTGCCGCGGAAACGGCTGGCAAGATTACTGCACCTGCAGGGCAGCCTTTTCCGGAGAAGCAGCCAGTCAGTGAGAAAGAAGAATTGGAACGAGTGATTCCTGTGATCGCAGCTCTCAAGCGAAAGTGTCCAGAGGCGGTCATCTCGGTGGATACCTACAAGGCAAATGTGGCGCGCGCGGCAGTCGAAGCGGGCGCCGAAATCGTCAACGATGTGAGCGGATTTCGCTGGGATCCACTGATGGTGAAGACGCTCGCGGGATTGAAATGCGGCGCCGTGCTGATGCACATGCGCGGGCGTCCGGAGGAGTGGCGTACCTTGCCGCCGGTATCCGATATCGTGACGCTGGTCAAACGTGAACTCCGGGCGTGGGCCGATGCTGTGCTGTTAGGAGGAGTCAAGAGGGAGCGGATCGTGCTCGATCCCGGGTTTGGATTCGGAAAGAGCTTTCAGGAAAATTACCCTCTGCTCAAGCGCTTCGATGAGTTGCACGAGCTGCGGTATCCGTTGCTGGCGGGGGTGTCGCGCAAATCTTTCATCGGGCGTGCGCTGACGCGGAATGGAAGCGACGCACCCGTGAGCGACCGGCTCTACGCCACACTCGCGGCGGAGACGGCGGTCATCCTGAAGGGAGCGCACATTGTTCGCACTCACGACGTGCGAGCTTGCGCGGACGCGGTGCGGATAGCAGATGTCGTGGTGAGTTAGGTGAGGTCTCGATCAACTATGAACAAGCTGAGTTCCTTCGTGTACCTTTGTGTCCTTCGCGATTCTCGCATTTGTACTGCATCACCTCGGCGAGTCGTGACGCACTCTGTTGAGTCACTTCAACGCTGCTATAATGAAGAATTGCGCTCATGAGCAGAAAGCGTCTAGTGCGTTCGACGACCGTCCTTTGCGTCCGGCGTGACGGCCATGTGGTGATGGCCGGCGACGGGCAAGTCACGCTCGGTGAAGGCGTGATCAAGCATACCGCCAAGAAAATCCGGCGTTTATACCAGGACAAGATTCTGGCCGGATTCGCGGGTTCGACTGCGGACGCTTTTTCACTTTTCAGCCGCTTCGAGGCCAAGCTGGAGCAGTATCATGGCAACATCGGCCGGGGAGCGGTGGAATTGGCGAAGGATTGGCGGACGGACAAGTTCCTACGGCATCTGGAGGCGTTGCTGTTGGTCTCCGACAAGGAGCAGACTTTCCTGTTGAGTGGCCAGGGCGACGTGATCGAGCCAGATGGCGGGATCGCGGCCATCGGCAGCGGCGGACCCTATGCGCAGGCGGCAGCGCAGGCGCTGGCGGCGCACACTCAACTTTCCGCCCACCAGATTGCGGAAGAGGCAATGAAGATTGCCGGCAACATGTGCATTTACACGAATGACAAAGTGACGATTGAAGAGCTCTAGTTGATGGCCGTTGGTCGTTTGCCAAACCAGTTCAGACCAACGACTAGCGACCAGCGACCAACGACTGATTATGGCCATTTATTTACCCGGAACCGTAGACGAAGAACAGATTGCTCTCGACGAACTCACGCCGCGTGAGATCGTTGCCGAATTGGATAAACACGTCGTCGGACAGAAAGACGCGAAGCGCGCGGTGGCGATTGCGCTGCGAAACCGTATGCGGCGGCAGAAGCTTGCGCCGGACCTTGCCGAAGAAGTGATTCCCAAGAACATCATCATGATCGGTCCCACCGGCGTGGGCAAGACCGAGATCGCTCGCCGGCTGGCGAAGCTCGCCAACTCGCCTTTCCTAAAAGTAGAAGCGTCGAAGTTCACGGAAGTCGGATATGTGGGGCGGGACGTTGAGTCCATGATCCGCGACCTGGTTGAGATCGCGATTGAAATGGTGCGTGAGGAAAAGCTTGAAGACGTGGCCGACAAGGCCGAATTGAATGCTGAAGAACGCTTGTTGGATATCCTCTTGCCACCGCCCGCTCCGGTTCGACCTCCAGAGTCTTCGCAGGCCGGGTTCGTCCTCGAAGGAACGACTTCATCTTCATCTGGTGAATCGCAGAGCCGTACCCGCGAGAAGCTTCGCCAGCAATTGCGCGAGGGCAAACTGGACGAACGCACAGTCGAAATCGATGTGCGCGAGCGTGCGTTCCCATCTTTCGAAATCATCTCCAATCAGGGTGTCGAGGAGATGGACGTCAACATCAAAGACATGTTGCCCAATATCTTCGGCCAGCGTACGAAGAAGCGGAAGATGAAGGTCAACGAAGCGTTTGAGTATTTGATTCAGGAAGAAGAGCAACGGTTGATCGACATGGATCAGGTAACACGCACAGCCATCGATCGCGTAGAGGATTCGGGCATCATCTTCCTCGACGAGATCGACAAGATCGCAGGACGGGAAAGCGGCCACGGACCCGACGTTTCGCGCGAAGGCGTGCAGCGCGATATCTTGCCCATTGTGGAAGGAACCACGGTGAATACCCGCTACGGCATGGTTCGTACTGACCACATTCTGTTTGTTGCAGCGGGAGCGTTCCACGTTTCCAAACCGAGCGATTTGATCCCGGAACTACAGGGCCGGTTCCCCATCAGGGTTGAGCTACAGTCGCTTACCATGGAAGACTTCATCCGGATTCTCACTGAACCAAAGTCTTCTCTGGTAAAGCAATACACCGCGCTACTCGAAACCGAGAGCGTGAAGCTGGAATTCACCAAGGATGCGCTGGAAGAGATTGCACGCTTCGCCTTCCGCGTCAACGAAGGCACGGAGAACATTGGGGCGCGCCGCCTGCATACCATCATGGAACGCGTGCTGGATGAGATCAGCTTCGACGCCCCAGATAAAAAGGGCGAACACTTTAAAGTTGACGCTGATTATGTGCGCCACATGCTGGCCGACATTGTGAAGGACCAGGATCTGTCGCGCTACATTCTGTAGGGTTAGCAATCTGTCTGCGAGAAATTACCTTCTGGTAATCTTGTTCTTCTGCCGATGAGGCAATCCATTGCGAAGCTCATGTTATTGCTGTCTGGCACCGCCGCCCTCGTGAGCTGCGGCGTTCCCGGCATTCCTAAGCCACCATCGTTGGATCTTCCCCAGCCGGTCACCGATCTTCGGGCTATACGCAAGGGCGACAACGTTCACGTCGATTGGACCGTGCCGACCGAAACTACGGATCGCCTAACGGTGCGGCAGCTGGGCCCAACTCGGATTTGCAGAAGTCTGGATGCTGCGATGCGCGAGTGTGCGAATCCCGTTGGAGAAGTCCCTGCGCCGCAGCTTCCCGGAGCGGGTCCTCGGCAAACTAAGTCTGCGAAGACCAGCGCGACGATGCCAGCGAACTATACAGATCGTCTTCCGCAAACACTCCTGGTCGAGAATTCTGGTGCGCGGATCTTTTACGCTGTTTCAGTGCTGAACAGCAAAGGCCGGACCGCTGGAATATCGAATGTCGTGTCGGTTCCGGCGGTGCCAGCCTTGCCCCCGCCTTCCGACTTCCGGGTTCAAGTCACAGCGGAAGGCGTGATCTTGAGTTGGACCAAGATCCCACTTGGGACCGAAACTCCCGGGTTGCGATATGTTTGTCGCGTGTATCGTCGCCCGGAAGGCGGGAATACGGACACGGTCGTGGGAGAGTTACCGCTGGACGCATCATCCGCAACGGAGCTTGTGGATCATAGCTTCGAGTGGGAGCAAACCTACTTGTATCGTGCGACCGTGGTCACCTTGATCCACGAAGAGGGAAAAACCGAAACCCAGTTTGAAGGTGATGACACGCCTGTGGTGAGAGTATTCGCTCACGATGTGTTTCCGCCCGCCATGCCCACCGGCCTGCAGGCAGTATTTTCGGGCGTAGGTCAGCAACCGTTCATTGACTTAATCTGGGCTCCGGATACCGATGCGGACCTTGCGGGTTATCACGTCTTTCGCCATGAAGCAGGCGCTGAGCCGGTGAAAATCAATGCAACGCTGGTGAAGACGCCTGCGTTTCGCGACATGAACGTTGCGTCCGGAAGGACTTACTTTTATTCCGTTTCAGCCGTCGATGTGCGTGGGAACGAAAGTGCGCGGTCGCAGGAGGCGAGCGAGGCTGTACCATAAGGCAACATTTAGTAACTGGCACTTAGCATTTGGTCCTACGACTCAGCTAAATGCCAAATGCCAAAGGCTGAGGTCCTATGAAATATTGCGGATTCGAAATTAACGGACAATCTCAATACGGCTTGGTCGAGACGGTCGCGGGTGTGGAGCAGATCACAAGACTGCTGCTGAAGCGGCCGGAGGAATCCGACGGCGACATCGAGGATCTACCATCCAAACGCATCGACCCGCTTACTTTGGCCGAGGCTAAGTTGCTCGCTCCCGTGCGTCCGTCGAAGATTGTGTGTGTGGGCCGCAACTATCGCGAGCACGCTGCCGAGTTGGGCAACGAAGTGCCGGTTGAGCCGTTGCTCTTCTTCAAGCCTCCGTCGTCCTTGCTAGCGCCCGGGGGCGAGATCCATCGACCGAAGCTTTCGCAACGTGTCGACTTCGAAGGAGAACTCGCAGTTGTAATCGGCAGGAAATGCTACAAGCTGGGCCCGGACGAAGATGCGCGTCCTTATATTCTCGGCTACACTTGCCTCAACGATGTGACTGCGCGTGATTTGCAAAATAAAGACGGTCAATGGACTCGCGCCAAGGGCTTCGACACATTTTGCCCGGTCGGCCCGGTGGTGACGGACGAGATTAATCCGTGGTCCGGAGTTGGGGTTGGGACGCGAGTAAACGACGCGGTCCGACAGCAGGGCAATACCCGGGATTTCATTTTTTCACTCGGTGTCGTCATTCGATATATCACGCAGACGATGACACTTGTTTCCGGTGATTTGATCGCGACCGGCACTCCGAGTGGCGTGGGACCAGTGGTGGCGGGAGATGTGATCGAGGTGAGCGTCGAAGGCGTGGGGACGCTGAGGAATTCGGTGGTCGACGAATAGATGTTTCGGTAATGGAGGACGGGCGTCCTCTAGCGAATCTGGATTGTCATGCTTACTTCTTCACTCGCACTTGCACTTGCGTTCCTTCGGGGAGTTTGCCATCAAGTACCTCGATCTTTCCTTCGCGGACGAATCCGTTGAATTCCTGTCGTGCTTCTGGAATGGCTCCCGACTGAGACGCGGGCGAGGGCGCCCGCGCCACACGGCCCATACCTTTATCCATGGCGGCGTTGGCCAGGCGGTCGGCTTCCTCGTTGTGTCCGCGAAGAACGTGCCCTATGGAAAACCAGTCGAGTTTTGCAATCAATTCCTTGGCGCGTCCGTGGAGGTCTTGCAGAGCGGCATTCTTCACTTTGTAGATGCCTTTGATTTGCCGCACCAGCAACTCTGAGTCGCTGATCACTTTAAGCGCCTTGTGGCCATTCGCTACGGCATACTCGAGCGCGGCAATCAAGCCCTGATATTCCGCGAAATTATTGGTTTGATGGCCGAGATATTCGCTCAGCGCGGCAACTTTTCGTCCGCTTTCATCTTGAATGACGACGCCGTATCCGGAGGGTCCAGGATTGCCGCGAGCGCCCCCGTCGCTGAAAGCAACGAGGTGGTGGGCGGGTGGGTTTTCGTGCGCGCCGAACAGTTCTTTAGTAGCGCGAGACTGGGAGTATGAGGGCATGGCGAAAGTTTACACTCCGGTTGTTGACTCTGCCGAGCTACGCACGGGCCTGACGGCCGCTCTCCACTATTTCAAATAGTGGTCGAACCATCCCGTTAGACGATCGAGGACATCACGCCGGTGCTCGGCTTGGAGGAATTCGTGTCCTTCGCCGGGATAGATGACCAGTTGCGTTTCCACGCCCAGGGTTTTCAGCGCCCACCAGAACTCGCGGGATTGTGGCATCGGGCATTCTCCATCGTACTGGCCAACCAGCACGAGAGTGGGCGTCTTCACATTTTTTATGAATGTAATGGGCGCGCTCTTGGCATAGATCGCCGGATCGTCGTATACGGTCGCACCGAAATAGGGGGGCATCCATTCATCAATATCGTTTTGACCATAGTAGCTTTGCCAGTTCGCCAGTCCAGCACCGGCCACAGCGGCGCGAAAACGGTTGGTCTGGGTCACCGCCCACATGGTCATATAGCCGCCATAACTCCAGCCCGTGATGCCGACGCGATTGTTGTCCACCGGCAGCGTCTTTACGACCTCGTCGACGCCCTTCAAAATATCCTGGAAATCGCCGTAACCGAAATCCTTGACGTTCGCGGCGGTAAACTTTTCTCCTTGTCCGAAGCTGCCGCGAGGGTTCGGAAAGAGCACAAAATATCCGTGTGCGGATAATTCGTAGGTATTGAAGAACACCTCAGGCCATCCGACATGGGCCTCCCCAGCCGGGCCGCCGTGCACGACCACAACCATTGGGTAGCGCTTGTTGGGATCGTAGTCGGTCGGATACATGAGCCACCCTTGGACCTTCATATCGCCATTTGACCAGTGGAGGCTTTTCAGTGAACCCCAGGTTGTATGGATACCATCATTTACGCGAGTGATTTGCTTCCACTTCCCGATCGGGCCAGCCCAGATTTCGGGCGGGTTCGTGGATGAATTCCGAATCACTGCGGAAGACTGGCGATCTGCCGTGAGAGAAACCGTAGGTCCACCCTCAGCCTCCGTAGAGATGACGTCCGGTCCAGTCCACGCTTCCGAAACTTTTCCGCTGGGTAGATCGACCCTGGAAATACCGTCCTGGCCATCGACGTTTTCGGTAAACAGAATTCTGTTCGGCGATTCCCAGTAGAGCCACGAAGGTGAAGCTGCAATTGCAGGAGTCGCGTTGCGAGCATCTCCGCCGGTTGCGGACACAGTAAAAATGTCGCCACCGATCGACCCCTCATCGCTCATGAGCCCGCCAATGAAAGCGATGGTCTTGCCATCAGGAGACCAGCGCGGAACAGCGATCTGCAAAGAAGGTTTGTAAACCGGCTTGAGTTCTCCATTTTCTGCGCTGAGTACGTAGAGTTCGGCGACGTACCAATTGGAATCGCCCGCGCCATGCGCCGCAATCGCTGCGAAAGCCTTGCCATCCGGGGACCAGTCGTACTGGTAAACGTACATTTCCGGCGGCGAGAGCTGGCGTACTTTGCCCGAGCCAACATCCACCAAGGTCAGCCGCTGTTCGTAAATCTTCTGATCGATGACTCCAGTTCGGGCACCATAGGCATCAAGGGACCAGCTACCCGCGGCGCATTCTCCGTAAACAAAAATGCCAGCGTCTTTTGGTCAGGTGCCCACGCGGGATCGGCCAGGTAGCCCTTTAGGCTGGTCAGCTTTCGCGCGCTGCCACCCTCCACGTTCGCTACGTAAAAATTCGATTGCCCTTCTCCTTCAACATCGGAAAGGAAAGCCAGGTGTTTGCTGTCGGGCGACCAGGCGATGGTGTCCTCACTTGCGGCGTGAACGTCGCTGACCGCGGAAATACGTTTTGGCTTGGCGCCGGGAGATTTGAGGTCCTGAACATAAATAGCGGATCCAGTCTCTGACGATTGCACCCATGCAACACGATTTCCGTCCGGTGAAATGGCCACTTGATTGAAGTCTCGGACGGCGGTGCTGCTGGTTTGCGCGCGTACACCCACAACCGCGGCCAGGCAGCCCGTGAGTAGAGCAAACCGAAAAGCCTCCCTTAAGAAATTCCAGTGCTTCGTTTTCATCTCAACTTTCCCTCGAACGATTCCGACAATAATGTGTAATGTGTGGAATAACCGGCGCGAATTCATCTTCCGGCGGCCAGCCGGGTAGCCAAACGCGGCGGCAGGTCGGCGGCCAGAATACGATCCTGCGCCTTCTTCAGATTGTAGGGCACGCGGTAGAAAGCAACGATGCGGGCGTCAGAATCGTAAATGGCGAATCCCGCCCGCCAGTCACCATCGCGCGGCTGTCCTACGGAACCGGGATTCACCAGATAGGGCTGATTGTTCTTGAGCGGGAATTCCGATCTTTCAATTTGTCCCACCGTCTTGTAGGCGGGATGAATGGAGTTGATGTGATCGCCGTTCAACATAAAGCTTCCCTGTAAATGGGTGTGACCGAAGAAGGTCACCATGGTTGGAGCTACCATCAGCGGTTCCACTGCGTCGCCCACCGTCACTACATATTCGTCCTCATCGGCGGGCGATCCGTGCACAAATTGGGCATCCGGGAGTCCTTCAACCACAATCGGCCCCTGCGGCAAGGAACGGAGCCACTCCAGATTTTCGCCGGTAAGCTGATCGCGCGTCCAGGACGAAGCCATGGCGGCCACGGGATTGAAATCCTTGATGTCGATCAGGCCGCACACAGCTTTGTCGTGATTGCCGCGGACGAAGACCTTTCCCAATTTGCGCGAACGCTCAATGACTTCGTTCGGACTGGCTCCGTAGCCAACAATGTCACCCAGATTGACCACCAGGTCGTAAGGCGGTGCGGTCGCGAGGCACGCCTCTAGAGCTTCGAGATTGCTATGAATGTCGCTTAACAGAAGTACGCGCACTGTTCACCGGGCAGAATGGCGATTATAGACCCACAACCGCAAAGCACGCGCGCTGTTTCTATGGATTGACCACCGGGCAACGCGCCCAGTGACCTGGAGACACCTCAACCAACGGTGGCAGACTGTGGGCGCACTCCGCTATGCGAGAGTCACAGCGAGGCTCAAACGGACATCCGGAAATAAACGCCTGCATGGGCGGCACCGTCCCTTCGATCGTTTGAAGAGGACGCGTGCGATCCGTTTTCAGCGTAGGCACGGCATTTAGAAGTCCGCGCGTGTAGGGATGCGCCGCTGCATGGAAAATTTCGTGTTTCGATCCCAGTTCCACAAGGTTGCCCGCGTACATCACCGCGATGCGATCAGCTACTTGTGACACCACGGCGAGATCGTGCGAGATAAATAGCATGGCCAGGCCGAACCTGGCCCGCAGTTCGGCAAGCAGTTTGAGAATCTGTGCCTGCACCGTGACATCCAGAGCCGTCGTGGGTTCATCGGCAATCAGCAACGCAGGACGATTCACAATTGCCATCGCAATCATAATGCGCTGCCGCATGCCCCCGGATAGCTGGTACGGATAATCGCGGGCACGAAGAGCCGGGCTCGGAATCGCGACATCTTCCATGGCCGCAACTGCCCGCTCCCAGGCCGCCTTTTTTGTCATCGGTGCGTGCACGGCGACCGCCTCGGCGACCTGCTCGCCGACTCGCATGACTGGATTCAGAGCGGTCATGGGCTCTTGAAAAATCATGGCCAGCTGCGATCCCCGCAAGTTCCGCATTTCTTCATCGGGAAGACGCAACACATCATGAGCTGCCCCGTTCCCGTTCGTAAGCAGGATTTCCCCGGCAACTCGCGCTTGCGAGGGGAGCAAGCGCATCAGGGCAAGGGAAGTAACGGATTTCCCCGAGCCGGATTCACCAACCAGGCCCAGCACTTCACCGGCAGCAATGGTCAGACTAAGATCACGAACTGCAATGAGCGATTGCGCCGACGCCGAACCCTGGGTTGGGAATTCGATACTGAGACGCCGCACATCGAGCAGTGGAGGCACGAGGCATATCCTAGCAGGGCGGATATGCCTTCGTGCGCTTCGCAGTCAAGTCCGAAACCGATTGGCCTTATTGGCCTCGGTCAATCGTTGTCTGGGTCTTCGGGTTTGCTCTTGTCGTTCACGAAATATTTGGCGTCGTGCGGTGCCGGAATCTTATGGAAAGCATTGTGCCGGTGAAAGTCGAAGCAATCAGATAGATCGTCAGCCAAAGCATCGGCGTATCCGAGCGAAGGCAAACGGTAAACCTCTTCGATGAAATGCAGAATGCTACCGAAATCATGCGTCACATGAGAGACATAACCCTGCCTCGCAAAGGGAGAAACGACGATCAGCGGCACGCGAAAACCGTATTCGTACGAGTTGATGATGGTCGGGGGAACGTGGTCATACCATCCTCCCCAATCGTCCCAGGTAATGATGATGACGGTGTTGTCCCAATATCGGCTCTGGCCGATGGCATTGACGATCGACGCAACCCAGGACGGTCCGAGACCTTGATTGCCCGAGGGATGATCTGATTCCTGTCCGGTTGGAATCACCCAGCTGACGTTGGCGAGTTGGCCGTTAGCGATGTCCGTCAAGACCTGCGCCGGCTTCAGAACAACATCATTGTCCCAATCCGAGCCGAAACGCAAATGCTGAATGGCATTCGGCCCGGTCCAGATGGAACCTGCCGATGGGGCGTAATACCGCCAACTAACTCCCGCATTGTCGAGCAGGTCGGCCAGGGTTTGATGATCGTAGCAGGGGTACGCTTTCTGAGCTTCGCTGCCGCTCGGATCAATCAGCCTCACGAATTCGCCAGCCGGAGCAGTACACCCGGTATTGCCATCCGCATTCGTTACCCCCGCTGGATTCTCTGCAGCGAACAAATCGCTGCCTGGGCTGGGCGCGGAAGTTCCCGAAATAATGACTTGGTGCGCCGGAAAACTGGGCCCTTGGTTGGTTTGGAACATGCGATCGCCGAAGGTGTACTGTTCAGCTAATTGAAAGTAAGGATTCAGGATCCCGGTCGAGTTGTCGACATACTTGAACTGCGGATTGGCGGGTGGACAACCGCTTGCACCCTTTTGGCAAGTCACCCCAACCTTGTCCGCTCCAGTCATGTTCCCATTGGCATACATGGCCACGAACGCGGAATGCGCGTGACTCAGATCGTAGTTGTTCGCCAGCGGTATGGCCGTCAGCGGGATTGTCTGACCCTGCGAATTCACCCCGCTCGTCGCGATGTCCACACCTGGCAGGAAGTTTGGGTTGCTGCCAAACAAATTGTCGGGCGTGCGATTTTCCTGAAAGATTACGACCACGTTCAGAAGGTCGTGGTGGTGATCTCGTGGAGCCTGGGCTTGCACAACGGATGTACCGAGTGAAATCAGCA
>Ga0210403_10002169_pt1 | contig 18052 bp, 17 predicted proteins | sample IncBWC19MmetaG_FD_150863 | JGI IMG/M metagenome (GOLD analysis project Ga0210403, IMG submission 150863) | Forest soil microbial communities from Barre Woods Harvard Forest LTER site, Petersham, Massachusetts, United States - Inc-BW-C-19-M | ecosystem: Environmental > Terrestrial > Soil >... | reverse complement strand
CCTGACCTCGATCACCAGGCAATCCGCCAATTTCGATCCGATTTCGGCAAAAGCGTTCAGCACCGGTCTGTGCGCGCTCAATACCGCCGATCCGAAGGCGGTCAATCCGACGAACTGCGTGCTGCGGGGCGTTCCCGGCACCTATACGCGCTTCTCGACGGCGGTGGATTGGCGGCGCACCTTCATCGATCCCTACGGCGAGATGTTCACGCCATTCTTCTCGCTGCGCGGGGACGTCGCCTCCGTGCAGGTCAGCGGCCAGCCGGGCGTCTCCAACTACATCAACACTGGCAACACCGAAATTGCCCGCGCCATGCCGACCGCCGGGCTGGAATACAAATATCCGTTCATCAGCGCACAATCGTGGGGCACGCAGACGATCGAACCGGTCGCGCAAGTCGTCTTGCGCCCGAACGAGGCCCACATAAATGCGCTTCCCAACGAAGACGCGCAAAGCCTGATCTTCGACGACGCCAATCTTTTCAAGATCGACAAGTTCTCCGGCTGGGATCGCGTAGAGGGCGGCGGTCGCGTCAACGCGGGCGTTCAGTACACCGCCCAGTTCAACCGCGGCGGCAACGTCAACGTCCTGTTCGGCGAGTCCTATCAATTGTACGGGCTGAATTCCTTCGCGGTCGGTGGCCTCACCAATACCGGCATCGATAGCGGGCTCGACACCACCCGGTCCGACTACGTGGCGCGCGCCTCGTACCAGCCGAACTCGACCTTCATGTTCACATCGCGATTCCGCTTCGACCAGGGCAGTTTTGCGGTGCAGCGGATGGAGCTCGAAACCACCGCCAATTTTGGCCGCTGGAACACCTCGGTGATGTACGGCGACTACGCCGCCCAGCCCGCGCTCGGGCTGGACCAGCGCCAAGGTGTCCTTGCCAATGGCCGCTTCAAGGTCAGTGACAACTGGGTGCTGCTCGGTGGGGCCCTCTATGACATCAGGGCCGAGAAGATCAGCCAGACCCAGGTGGGGCTCGGCTACATCGACGATTGCCTCATCTTGGCCTTGAATTACATGACATCTTATTCCTACAGCGGATCTACGGCGGCCAACAACACGGTCTTCCTCCAGCTCAGCCTGCGGACCCTGGGCGGCGGCTCGATAGGCCAGGGGACCTCTGCGATCAGCAACGCTTTTCCGGGCTCGCATTGATGCAACCAGGCGGAAGACAATGTGAAAAAAGCGTGGCTCGATGTCGCGCCCCGATTGCAAAACGACGCGGATCGGAGGAAAAACATAGGCTTTGACTGGCGAAGCAGTGAAGGCACCGATTCGGTGGACACAGCGATGGCAGCCATTCTCAAATTCGTCTTTCTCAATTTCCTCCCCGCAGGCCGAACGCTGGGCGCCGCGGCGCTCGTGGTCATCGCGGCGGCGATCAGCGGCGCCCAGGCCCAGAACGTCGTCGCCTTCGTCAATGGCGAGCCGATCACGGCGCTCGACATCGACCAGCGCAGCAAGCTCTCGGAAGTGTCGTCGCCGACCCACAAGGCACCGCCCCGGCAGGAGGTGCTCGATGAGCTCATCAATGAAAAGCTGCAGATACGCGAAGGCAAGCGGTGGGGGATCGACCCGTCCGATGCCGATGTCGACGAGGCCTTCGCCTCGACCGGGCAACGAACGATGCACCAGAACGCCGAGCAATTCGCCCAGACGCTGACCAAGATGGGCGTCGCTCCCCAGACGTTTCGACGGCGTCTGCGGGCCCAGCTCGTGTGGCAGTCGCTGGTGCGCGGGCGCTACCAATCCACGCTGGAAATCTATGAAAAGGATGTCCTGCAAGAGATGCTCAACAAGAAGACCGACGGCGAGGACACGGCGGACTACGACTATACGCTGCGCCCCATCCTGTTCATCGTTCCGCCGGGGTCGCCGGCGACAGCCTTCGAGGATCGCAAGCGCGAAGCGGAGGGCCTGCGCAACCGGTTCAGGAGTTGCGATGACGGGCTGCCCTTCGCCCGCAACCTCAATGACGTGGCGGTGCGCGATCCGATCGTCCGCAGCTCCGCCGATCTTCCGCCTGCTCTGCGCCAGGGACTCGACAGCGTGCCGGTGGGCCAATTGACGGCGCCCGAGATCACCAAGCTCGGCATCGAGATGTTCGCGGTCTGCGCCAAGGACGCCTCCAAAGCCGACAACTCTGCCGGCAAGAAGCAGGCCCGCGAAACGTTGTTCAACGAAAAGTTCGAGCAAGTGTCGAAACGGTATCTGCAAGACCTGCGTCGCTCTGCGCTGATCGAGTACAAGTAGGACGCACGCGATGCCCCGGCCTCTGGCGTTGACGCTGGGCGAGCCGGCGGGGATTGGCGCCGACATCACCCTGGCGGCTTGGCGGCTGCGCGCCGAGCTTGCCCTTCCTGCCTTCTACCTCCTCGCCGATCCGAAATTTCTCGCCAACCGGGCCAAGCGGCTGGCGCTCGATGTCCCGATCGCGGTGGTCGAGCCGTCGGCAGCGGCGGCGGCGTTCCGCACTGCCCTGCCGGTGGTCGACATCGGCGTCGATATCACCGCGCAGCCCGGCCGTCCGGACGAGACCAGCGCTCCCGCTGCGCTCGCGGCCATCCACCGCGCCGTCGCCGACGTCAGCGCCGGACTTGCTGCCGCCGTCGTCACCAATCCGGTGGCCAAGAATGTTCTCTACCGGTCTGGCTTCGCGGAGCCGGGCCACACGGAATATCTGGCCAAGCTTGCGCAGGGGCCGGCCGGCCCGCCCATGCATCCGGTCATGATGTTGTGGTCGCCCGAGCTGGCGGTCGTTCCGGTCACCATCCACCTGCCGTTGCGCGAGGTCGTCGCGCGGCTTTCAGCCGATCTCATCGTGCAGACCGGCCGCATCGTCGCGCGCGACCTGATCGCCCGATTCGGCATCGCGCGCCCGCGGCTGGTCGTGGCCGGCCTCAACCCGCATGCGGGCGAGGACGGCGCGCTGGGCAAGGAGGACTTCGATGTGGTGCAGCCGGCGGTCGAGCGGCTGCGGGCGGAGGGCATCGACGCGCGCGGGCCGCTGCCTGCCGACACCTTGTTCCATGCCGCGGCGCGCGCGGGCTACGATGTCGCGCTCGCCATGTATCACGACCAGGCGCTGATCCCGATCAAGACATTGGCGTTCGATCACGCCGTCAACGTCACCCTCGGGCTGCCGTTCATCCGCACCTCGCCTGATCACGGCACCGCCTTCGATATCGCCGGCTCCGGCCGCGCCGACGCGACAAGCCTGATCGCCGCGATCGCGCTGGCGGCTCGGCTTTCCGCCCAATCGGAGCCACGGCCCCTTGCGCTGCACGCATGAGCGCGATCGATGATCTGCCGCCGCTGCGCGAGGTGATCGGCCGCCATGGGCTGCGGGCAAAACGTTCGCTGGGCCAGAACTTTCTGCTCGATCTCAATCTCACTGCCCGCATCGCGCGCGCGGCCGGCCCGTTCGACGCCGAGACCATCGTCGAGATCGGGCCCGGTCCGGGCGGCCTCACGCGGGCATTGCTGGCGCAAGGCGCGCGCCGGATCATCGCGGTGGAGCGCGACCAGCGCGCGATCGCGGCATTGGCGGAAGTCGCCGAGCGTTATCCCGGACGCCTCGAGGTGGTGGAGGCCGATGCGCTTGAATTCGATCCGAGCGCGAGTCTCGGCGGCGGCCGTGCACGCATCGTGGCCAATCTTCCCTACAATATCGCAACCGCGCTGCTGGTCTCCTGGCTCACGCTCGAGCCGTGGCCGCCCTGGTATGACCGGCTCGTATTGATGTTCCAACGCGAGGTCGCCGAGCGCATCGCCGCCCGCCCCGGCTCGCGCAGCTATGGACGCCTGTCGGTGCTCGCCGGCTGGCGCAGCGAAGCCCGCATCCTGTTCGACGTGGCCGCCGCCGCCTTCGTCCCCGCGCCGAAGGTCACCTCCTCGCTGGTGGAGCTGGTGCCGCGGCCGGCGCCTTTGCCCTGCGATCCGCAGGCGCTCCAGCGGGTGACGCAAGCCGCCTTCGGACAGCGCCGAAAAATGCTACGCCAAAGCTTGAAGTCGCTGGGCATCGAGCCGTTGGCGCTGCTTGCCGCCGTCGGCATCGCGCAGACCGCGCGGGCCGAGGAGGTTTCGATCGAAGGTTTCGTGGCCTTGGCGCGCGCCTGGGGCGAACACGCCGGCAACGCGGGCGACGGCCGGCGATGAGCCGGGGCGGATGCCTACAGCTTGGATTGCAGGCCGCGCACGAAGGTCGAAAGACCCGTTTGCCGCTCGCGCTTGAGCCGCTCGGCGGCGAGGATCGATTGCACGTCGGCAAAGGCACGATCGATGGCGTTGTTGATCACGACGTAATCGTATTCCGCCCAATGACTCAGTTCGTCGAAGACTTTGGCCATGCGTGTATGAATCACGTCGTCGGAATCCTGCGCGCGCCGGTGCAGGCGCCGCTCGAGCTCGGGAATCGACGGCGGCAGGACGAATACGCTGACGAGATCGCCTCTCACCTTCTCGCGCAGCTGCTGAGTGCCCTGCCAATCGATATCAAAGAGCACGTCGCGACCACGCGCCAGCGCCGCCTCGACCGGGGCGCGCGGCGTGCCGTAACGATTGCCGAACACCTGCGCCCATTCGAGCAGGCCGGCGTTCTGCACCATCTGATCGAAGCTCGAATCGTCGACAAAATGGTAATGCCGCCCCGCGACCTCGCCGGGACGCTGCTTGCGCGTCGTCACCGAGATGGAGAGATCGACCATCGGATCGGCTTCCAAGAGCTTGCGGGACAGCGTCGTCTTGCCGGCGCCCGAGGGTGACGACAGCACCAGCATCAACCCGCGGCGCGCGATCATGGCGTGCTCGTGGCCGGCGGCCGTCACCATCGGTCGCGCCCGCGGGCCCCGTCCCCTTTCCTCCCCCGCTTACGGGGGAGGGTCGGGTTGGGGGCGTCCAGGAAGAAGAGAACGAACTCGGTTTGCATGCCCGCACTATTCCAAATTCTGCACCTGCTCGCGGAACTGTTCCACGACGCTTTTCAGCTCCAGACCGATATTGGTCAGCTCGACGTCGTTCGACTTGGCGCACAGCGTGTTGGCTTCGCGATTGAGCTCCTGGGCGAGGAAATCGAGCCGGCGTCCGATCGATCCGCCGCGGTCGATCAGATGGGCGACCTGTGCCACGTGGGAGGTCAGCCGGTCGAGCTCCTCGCGGATATCGGCTTTGCTGGCGATCAGGATCGCTTCCTGGTGCAGCCGATCGGGATCGAAGCGGCTGGAGGCTTCGAGCAGCATCGCCACTTGCTCGGCGATGCGTGCCTTGACGGCCTCCGCGCGCCGGCCCGGCGCCGCGTCCGCGCGCGCCGCCAGCGCGGCGATCTCATTCAGCCGCTGGCTTAGGATTTCGCTCAAAGCCGCGCCCTCACGCCGGCGCATGCTCGCGAGCTCCGCAACCGTCTGGTGGAAGCCGGCGATGACGGCTGCTTCGGCGGCGCGCCGCTCCTCCTCCTTCTCGTCCTCATCGATCACGTCGATGACACCCTTGAGAGCAAGAATGCCGTCGAGCCGCGGCGGCGCCGCCTCCACACGGCCGGCGAGGCTGCGGATGGTCGCCAGCGCGGCTGCCAGCACCGGCTCATTGATCCGCACGATCGGGGCAACGCCCTGGCGCTCGACGGTAAGCGTCCCGTAGACAGTGCCGCGGGTCAGCACCTCGGCGGCACGGCTGCGCGCCGGAATCTCCACGGCGTCCCAGCCCGCGGGTAATCGCAGCCGCAGGTCGAGTCCCTTGGCATTGACTGATTTCAGCTCCCACGCCCAGGCATAGGGCCCGCTGACGCCGTGGCCGCGCGCAAAGCCGGTCATGCTCGAAAGCGCCATCGGCATCACCTGCTTTGCGGGGACTTTCCAAGAGAACGGATTCGGACGCGACCCTAAAGCATTTTCGGCAAAAAAGCATGCCCTTGCCGGAGCAGCAGCCGCGCCCGTCGCACGATTCAAGGCCGCGGCTGACGCTTGGGCACAGGGCCGCCCGGCTTACCCGGCGCGGCCGCCCGCGCCGGTGCCAGCGCTTCGTCGGCTGAGGAATCCTTCACCTGCTCGATCGCGCGCAATTTGCCGACATTCTTCTGGTGCTGGTCGTAACTGTCGGAAAAGGCATGGCCGCCGGTGCCGTCGGCCACGAAGTAGAGTTCCTTGGTGCGGGCCGGGTTGGCGGCAGCCTCAAGCGAGGCACGGCTCGGATTGGTGATCGGCCCGGGCGGCAATCCATCGATGATGTAGGTGTTGTAGGGCGTCGGCTGGTCCTTCTCGGTCTTGGTGATCGAATGATCGAGCCTGCCCTTGCCGAAAACGAGCCCGTAAATGATCGTCGGATCCGATTGCAGCTTCATTTTCTGCTTGAGCCGATTGACAAACACGGCGGCGACCCGCGTCCGCTCTTCCGGCTTGCTGGTTTCCTTCTCGATGATCGACGCCAGAATGACGAGTTGCTCCGGCGTTTTCAGCGGCAGATCCGGGTTGCGATGCTCCCAGACCTCCTTGAGGAGTCGCTGCTGCGCCGCCTGCATGCGCTGGATCACCTGTTCGCGCGTGACGCCGCGGTTCTCATTGTAAGTCCCCGGCAGCAGGCTGCCTTCGCGCGGAACAGCGTTGATGTTGCCGCTGAGAACATCGTTATCCAACAGAATCTGCACAGCCTGCTCGGAGGTGAGGCCCTCCGGTACCGTGATCGGATGCTGGACAACCTTGCCCTCCACCATCGTCTCCAACACGTCGCGCACGCTGGCATGCTTGGCGAACAGGTATTCGCCGAACTTCAACTCGGTGCGCGCCTTGAGGGCGAAAACGCCGCCGATGAAAATCGCGTTGTTCTCGTTGATCACCCCTTCGCGCCGCAGCAGATCGGCAATCTCGAGCAAGCCGAGGCGCGGCGGGATATTGACCACCTTGTCCTCTTCGAGCGGGCCGGCCGCTTCAAACCGGCCCTTGCCCGCCACGAAGGCCGCAGCCCCGACGAGCACCAGCAGGATCAGAAGGGTGAAAACCGCATTTCCGGCGATAACGAACGGATTTCGTGCCCGTCCGGAACGCCGCGTCGGCACCGACACTTGTTCAGGCTCCAGGGCGGCGCGCGGACTGCGCGGCGTGATGCGTTTTTGCTCCAGTTTCTGATCCACACCAATTCCCTCGATCTGCCGTCCGCACGAGGACGGATCGGATTCCACGGCACCGGGCCCGAAACGTTCGGCGGCGGCCGAATAAAGCGCACCCGACACGGACCGACCAGGCCAACGAGCCGCTGGCGCGACCCGGCCGGGATTTGCGGGTCCGCCCCCACCGCCGTCGCCCGCTCCCGCCTCGAGCAGGCGTGAATCGAGCGGCAAACTTGAGGCGGATCGATGGCGCCCAATTGGGGCATCCCCACGATCGCCGTGGGGCTTCGGCTGAGCCGAGGAGAAATCGCCCGGACCGCGGGGTGGGCCGGCGCCCGCCATTGGCTTCTGCGAGCGCTGGCGATCCGCCGCGGCAGGAGGTGGGGATGTCGACCCCTTGGCGGCACCGGAGGACAAGGCCGGCTCCGTGTCCACGCCCTTGGCCGGCGGCGGCAAGCGTCCATTTTGGGGTAAGCCCGCCGGCCGGTTAGGTGGACTCGGAATGGACGGCCTCGAGAGTATGCGCGGACGTGCCGGCCCTCTCCCGCTGCCACCCGGCGGCATGCTTTGCGAACTCACCCGCCCTACCCCACTGACGCTCGCCCTAGCGGACCAATTCTGTACGCTTTTGGGGAATTTCGCAGACTTTTTGTCCTTTGCCCAATGAATTCCGCCGCCCTGAACGATCAGGGTTAAGTGCCTGCCCTTGCCATAAACGGGATAAGGCAACAGGCCAGACCGGCCTGCCGCCTCTAATCCACCAGCCGACGGAACACCAGGGAGGCGTTGGTGCCGCCGAATCCGAACGAGTTCGACAGCGCGACGTCAACGTCGCGCTGTCTCGCCTGGTGGGGCACTAGATCGATGGATGTCTCCACCGAGGGATTGTCCAGATTGAGGGTCGGGGGCACGACCCGGTCCCGAATCGCGAGAATAGAGAAAATCGCCTCGACGGCGCCGGCGGCACCCAGCAGATGCCCGATCGAGGACTTGGTGGAGGACATGCTCAAGCGATTGGCGCCATCGCCGATGAGCCGCTGCACCGCCGCAATCTCGATCTCGTCCCCGACCGGCGTCGAGGTCCCATGGGCGTTGATGTAATCGACATCCGCCGGCGAGATTGCGGCACGCCGCAACGCGGCATTCATGCAACGCAGCGCGCCGTCGCCGTCCGGCGCCGGCGCGGTGACGTGATAGGCGTCGCCCGATAATCCGTAGCCGACCAGCTCGGCATAGATTTTCGCGCCCCGGCGCTTGGCATGCTCGTATTCCTCGAGGACAACGATGCCGGCGCCCTCGCCGAGGACAAAGCCGTCACGGTCCTTGTCGTAGGGTCGCGAGGCCCGCGTCGGCTGATCATTGAAGCCGGTGGAGAGCGCGCGCGCCGCGGCGAAGCCCGCGATCGAAATTCGATTCACCGGCGACTCCGCACCGCCCGCCACCATCACGTCGGCGTCCCCCAACGCAATGAGCCGGCCCGCATCGCCGATCGCATGGGAGCCCGTCGAGCACGCGGTCACCACGGCATGATTGGGGCCCTTGAGGCCGAATTCGATCGACACGCAGCCGGATGCCAGATTGATGATCCGTCCGGGAATGAAGAAGGGGGAGACGCGCCGCGGACCGCGTTCCTTCAAGATGATCGCAGTCTCGGCAATGCCCTCGATGCCCCCGATCCCGGAACCGATAAGGACCCCGGACGCAATCTGATCCTCGTAAGCCGTCGGCCGCCACCCGGCATCGTCGAGCGCCTGACGCGCGGCGCACATGGCGAAGACGATGAATGGATCGAACTTGCGCTGATCCTTCGGCTCCATCCACTGCGCGGGATTGTAGGTGCCTTCGGAGCCGTCGCCGCGGGGAATCTGGCAGGCGAACTTCACCGGGAGGTCGGAGACGTCGAAGTGCTCGATGTGCTTGGCGCCGCTCTTGCCGTCGAGCAGACGCCGCCACGTGGGCTCGACACCGCACGCAAGCGGCGTCAGCATTCCAAGCCCGGTGACCATCACACGTCGCATCTTCGATTCCTTAAGGGTTTTCGATCGGCACCTGCCATGCCACCTCGATCGCAGATAGTCCGCGCCCTTGCGGGGAACAAGGTCTGCGCGATCTGCGCGAAGCCTGATCGCCGCCACCAACGCCGGTTCTCATCGGGAGGCAACACATTGCGCGCGATCGCAACGGCCAAGCTCTTCGCGCGCTGGAAGGCGCCGGGCCGGAGAGCGCCGCGGTCAGGTCCGAGCCTGCCGAATTGTGATGATCATCGCCAAATGGGGGCCGTCAGCTTTTTGCATTCTTCTCGAGAAATTTGACCGCGTCGCCGACCGTCAGGATGGTCTCGGCGGCGTCATCGGGAATTTCGCAGCCGAACTCTTCCTCGAAGGCCATGACGAGCTCGACGGTGTCCAGGCTGTCGGCGCCGAGGTCGTCGATAAAGCTTGCATTCTCGGTGACCTTGTCGGCTTCGACACCCAAATGCTCGACGACGATCTTCTTCACTCGCTCGCCAATGTCACTCATCGCTGCACCCTCGTGTCCTTGGATTGGGCTCGGTCGGTCAGCGCCCGCGAGCCATTATGAAATCGGCTTGTTCGGTATTCCGCATCGAATCACCAAGTCGCGAGCCGACTTGACTGATCGCCATGCCCCCGTCGTATCTGCCCAGCCGAACCGAAGCTCGGTTACCACACTTCAAAAGCCTTGACCAGCATACGCTGAGAGGCGTCGAAGGCCTTCAAATCATCGCCATGCCGCCGTTGACATGCAGCGTCTGGCCGGTGATGTAGGAGGCCTCGTCGGAGGCCAGAAACACCGCGGCCGCGCCCACATCCGCGGCGGTGCCGAGGCGGCCGGCTGGAACCCGCGCCAGGATCGCATCGCGCTGCTTCTCGTTGAGCTTGTCGGTCATGGGCGTGGCGATGAAACCGGGCGCGATGCAGTTCGCGGTGACGCCGCGCTTGGCGTATTCCTGCGCCAGCGATTTGATCATGCCGATCATGCCGGCCTTGGCGGCGGCATAATTGCCTTGCCCGGCATTTCCGGTGACCGCCACCACCGAGGTGATGCCGATGATGCGGCCGAAGCGTCGGCGCATCATTCCCTTGATGGCCGCCCGGGCAAGACGAAAGCTCGCCGTGAGATTGACGGCAACGACCTCGTCCCAGGCCTCGTCGCTCATTTGCACGAGGAGATTGTCGCGGGTAATGCCGGCATTGGCGACCAGGATGTCGAGCCTGCCCATCCGTTCCTCGGATTGGGGAACCAGCGCCTCGAGCTCCGCCTTGTCGGCGAGATTGCAGGCCAGCACGTGGACCCGCTCCCTGAGCTCGCCCGCGAGCTGATCGAGGATCTCCCGCCGCGTGCCTGACAATGCGACGACCGCGCCCTGTTGGTGCAAGGCCCGCGCGAGCGCCCCGCCAAGGCCGCCGGTCGCCCCGGTGACGAGCGCAGTCTTGCCGGTCAGATCGAACATGGATGCGCTCCTCGGATAGGTTGTGTCGCCGCCGCACTCAGCCGCGGGCGGCCTGGCCGCGGGCGACCTTGAAGGCGGCGACCTCTTCGGGCGAGCCGACCGTGACCGCGCTCACCCCTTCGGCGATGCGCTTGACGAGCCCGGACAATATCTTGCCGGCGCCGACTTCATAGAAAAGGGTCACCCCCGCGGCAGCCATGAAAGCAATGGACTCGCGCCAGCGTACCGTTCCGGTCACCTGATCGACGAGGCCTTGAGCGATCTGCCGCGGATCGCTGGTCGGTCTGGCGAGAACGTTCGCGACCAGCGGGACGGCGGGCGGTTTGATCGAGACCTCGGCCAGCGCATCCCGCATGACGTCCGCCGCAGGCTGCATCAGCGCTGAATGGAACGGCCCGGATACCGGCAGCATCATGGCGCGTCGCACGCCCTTGTCCTTGGCGATCGCCACTGCCCGCTCGACGGCGGCCCTGTCGCCTGAGATCACCACTTGCCCGCCCCCGTTGTCGTTGGCGGCTTGGCAAACCTGCCCCTGCGCGGCCGCCGCCGCGATTTCCGCAGCCTGCTCGAAATCGACCCCGATCAGCGCCGCCATGGCGCCGGCGCCGGCCGGCACGGCGCGCTGCATGGCGCGGCCGCGTGTGCGCACCAGCCGCGCCGCATCGGCCGTCGAGATCGACCCCGCCGCCGCCAGCGCCGAATATTCGCCGACCGAATGGCCGGCAACGAATTGCGCTTCACGTGCAAGATCCACTCCCGCTTCCGATTCCAGCACCCGCATGGCCGCCAGCGAGACCGCCACCAGCGCCGGCTGCGCGTTCTCGGTCAGCATCAATCTGTCGGCAGGTCCCTCCCACATGACCGTCGTGAGCTTGTCGCCGAGCGCGGCATCGATTTCCGAGAATACCTGCCGGGCCGGCAGGTAGGTGTCCGCCAGCGCCTTGCCCATGCCGACCGACTGGCTGCCTTGCCCCGGAAACACGAAAGCGACCGACATCCCGCACCCCTGCCCTGCCATTGCGGTTACAAAAGCTGCAAGAAACCCGCCGGGGCGCGACTTGCGGCCGACCCGCAACGTTTGGCCGACAGCACAGCGCGCTCACCTCGCTTTGCAAGCCTCGCTTTGCAACCCCCGCTTAGCAAGCCTCATCGGCTCAGCGCGTACCGCAGCGCCCGCCAGCCGGCAACCAGTTTCGTAACCAATGGGACAACCCAGATGGGCGCAATACCGCGCTCGCAGGTCCGTGAAGGGTCGAGCTTATCGTCAAGTCTGCCGATTTCCTGCACCGGATTGCCCTGGGCACCCCGCGCGCGGGCTGAATTGCAGGAATGTCAGGGCCGTTGGCGGAGCTTGCCTTTTCGCCGAAACTGCATATAAGGCCAGCTTCTGCTCAATTCCGGCCGGGAGCTGAACGGACGACCGCGCGCCGAACCCTGGGATTGATCTTTTGAGGTCGATCTTTGCGGGTGCGTCATGCGGCAGGACCTGATGGTCCGGCGTCCCCTGTTCCCGCCTTCTTAAGCTTTCGAGCCTTTCCCGAAAGGGCTTGAAGGGCTGCGCGCCGGGATTAAGCACCATAAGCGCGTCCACGCGCGTCTGCGACGCGCTAGGACCAGGGAAAGGATCCCGCATGCCTCTCTACGAACACGTCTTCCTTGCGCGTCAGGACGTCAGCGCGCAACAGGTGGAAGAATTGACGGCCCAGCTGAGCGGCGTGATCGAGCAATTGGGTGGCAAGGTCACCAAGCTCGAGCAATGGGGCGTGAAGTCGCTCTCCTATCGGGTGCGCAAGAACCGCAAGGCGCATTTCACCTTCATGAATGTCGATGCCCCGCCGGCCGCGCTGAGCGAGATCGAGCGCCAGGAGCGGCTCAACGAGGATGTCCTGCGCTATCTGACCATTCGGGTCGATGCGCATGAGGAAGGCCCCTCCGCGATGATGCGCAAGTCCGACCGCGACCGTGATCGCGACGACCGCGGCGGCTTCCGGGACCGGGACCGGGATCGCGGCGACCGCCGGCCGCGTGATCGCGATCGCGACAACCGCGCCCCGCGCGAGGAGCCCGTCGCCGAAGAGGCCGCGGATACGGAGGAGTGACGGAAATGGCGTTTTCACCGATGCAGACCCGCCGACCGTTCTTCCGCCGGCGCAAGACTTGCCCGTTCTCGGGCGCCAATGCCCCGAAGATCGACTACAAGGATGTGAAGCTGTTGCAGCGCTACGTCTCCGAGCGCGGCAAGATCGTGCCAAGCCGCATCACCGCGGTTTCGGCCAAGAAGCAGCGCGAGCTGGCGCGGGCGATCAAGCGCGCGCGTTTTCTCGGCCTGTTGACCTATGTGATCAGATAGACGGATGACAGAGGACAGACGACAGAGGACCCGCCGGCAGATCTTATCTGTCGTCTGCCATCGGTCGCCTGTCATCTGAAAGGTTGGGACGGACATCGATCCGTCTCTAACCGCTGAGAAAGCGGGACAGCTTGGAATGATGCAGATCGTTCTCCTCGGGCTTGGTGCCGGGACGGCGGCCGCGTTGCTGTTCGCGTCGGTGGTGTCCGGCTCGACCGTCGCGATGCTGCTGCTTTTGCTTGCACCGTTGCCGATCCTGATCGTCGCGCTGGGATGGAGCCACTGGGCGGGGCTTATCGCGGCGGCCACGGCCTGCGCGTGCCTTGCCGTGGTGGGTGTGGATTTCCTTGCCGTATTCCTGTTCGGGGTCGGGCTCCCGGCCTGGTGGCTCGGTTATCTCGCCCTGCTGGCGCGGCCGGCACCGGCGCCGAATGCGCACGAATGGTATCCGATCGGCCGCCTCGTTCTGTGGGCGGCTTGCATCAATGGGCTCATCGTCGGCGCGACGCTGCTGGCATTCGGCACCGACCTGGCAAGCTTGCAGAGCGCCTTGCGCGCCGTCCTCGACAGCCGCCTGGATGACGTCGTCGGCGAGCACCTGGAAAATCCCGACGATGCCGCGCGGCTCGCCGACCTCATGGTCATGTTGGTGCCGGCCGCCGCCGCGGCCTCCCTTACGCTCTCCACCGTCGTCAATCTTTGGCTCGCCGGCCGGATCGTGAAGATTTCGGGCCGCCTGCAGCGGCCGTGGCCGTGCCTTTCCGACATGAGGTTCCCTTCGTTCGCCCCGGCGGTCCTCGGCGCGGCCGTTGCCGGCTCGTTCCTGCCGGACCTGATCGGACTGGCGTTGAGCGCTTTCGCCGCGAGCCTGATGATCGCCCATGTGCTGCTCGGGCTCGCCGTCATTCATGCCCTGACGGTCGGGCTGAGCGGACGCGGCTTCATTCTCGGCTTTGTCTATGCGGCCATCGTGGTCTTCAGCGGGCCGATCCGCTGGCCGCTGCTGTTCATCGGCTTGCTCGGAATTACCGATGCGCTGTTCGACCTGCGCGCACTGATCGCGCGCCGGCGCCAACCACCGGCCGCGCCGACCTGAATTTTGGTTCCACCTGATGCATGAAGGAGAGACAGATGGAAGTTATCCTGCTTGAACGGATCGCCAAGCTCGGCCAGATGGGCGATGTGGTGCGCGTGAAGGACGGCTTTGCACGCAACTATCTCTTGCCCAAGGGCAAGGCTTTGCGGGCCAGCGAGGCAAACCGCTCACGCTTCGAGACCATGAAGATCGACCTCGAGGCGCGCAATCTGCAGCAGCGCGGCGAAGCCGAAAAGGTCGCCGTGCGGCTGAATGGCCAAAGCTTCACAGTGCTCCGACAGGCGGCGGAGGGGGGCCAGCTTTACGGCTCGGTGTCGCCGCGCGACCTGGTCGGGCTGATCACCGAAAAGGGCTTTACGGTCGAACGCTCCCAGATCGTGCTCAATGTGCCCATCAAGATGATCGGCATGTACAAGATCCCGGTGTCGCTGCATCCCGACGTCGAGGTCACGGTCAGCCTCACGGTCGCCCGCAGCGCCGATGAGGCCGAAAGGCTCAAGCGCGGCGAGGACATCACCGTCGCGCGCGACGAGGCGGCCGAGGCGGCGGCAGAGGCGGCCGCGAGCGCGGAAGCCTTCTTCGAGCCGGAAGCGATCGAGGCGCTGCGTTCGCAAGAGAGCGAGCCGGCGGAGCAATCCGACGCGGATGCCAAGCCGGCCGGCTAGCATCTCGAGCGGTCGCATTTTCGGGATGGAAAGCCGGCCGCACCTCGCACACGTGGGAGGCGGGCTCTGTCCTGATGCTCGAGCTCGAACCGCTATTCTTCGAATTCCTCGAGCGCAGGCCGGGCCGGCGCCGGCGGGGGCGATGCCGGCGGCTTGGCCTCAGCTTCCGCCCGCGCCGATGATGCCGGACGGCCTCTGGTCGTTCCCGGCGGCACCGCCAACGTCTTGGGGTCGCTGGCCTGCTGCGCACGCCGGGGATCCCGGGATGTGTCCGCGGCTGGCGCTTCTCGCGTGGGCGTGCCGGCCGGATTCGTGCCGGCGGGATTGGGCTGGCGCTTTGGTTGCGCGGCACCCCGCGAATCGCCGCCGGCGGCGGACAGGTAGGCGGCCATGGTCGAGGCCATCTCGGAGCCGGTCGTATAGTGCTCGCGCAAGAAGCTTGCGCCGGCGTTGCTCCTGAGCTCACGCGCGCTGCGATGGCAGTTGGCGCAGACTTCGGCGAATATCTGCGAGGCAGACTTGCCGGCGTCAAGATTCTGGCCAACAGCCGGAGCAAGCTGCACCGCGGCCGATATCGCCATCACCCAGGCTGAGAGCCGCCGAATCCGCGACACGATGATCTCCCGTTCCGCTGCCGACCCGGGATGCGCCGGCGTGAAGCCGGCAGCAGACCGCTGATCCGATTGCTTGGCCGATTCTTGGGCCGAAAGATGTGTCGGTCGGGCCTGCCCCTGCGCCATTTTGCATTTCATTTTTCGCATCGGAAACCAACCCTGCCTATCGCGCATTCTAAAGTCGGACTATTATACAGAAACAATACGGCTTTTGTCCGGTATCGAACAGACCGAGGCCGTTTCGCAGCGACGCCGGTGGGCGCCAATTGTGTCGGGGGCGTGGCGGAACCGCCGTTGCTGCTTGTTGGGCGTGCGCGATGAACCGCTTGGTTCGGGTGGCATTGAAAAAGTTCGTCCGTGCGGGAAATCTTCGGATCACGACCGCGCGCGGAACGACTTACACGCTGGGCGACGGCACCGGCCCTGCGGTCGCGCTCCGGTTCGCCACGGCTGCGGCGGAACGCGCCGTCATTCTTGACCCGGAGCTCAAGCTCGGCGAGTCCTACATGGACGGCACGCTGGTCGTCGAGCAGGGCTCGATCGCCGACGCGCTGGCGGTCCTGCAGGGCCCGACCGCCGAGCCACCGCTGTGGGCGCGGCCGCGGCAGCTGCTGCGCTACCTCCGCCGCCGGCGGAAGCAACTGAACTGGCGGGGGCGCGCCCGGCGCAATGTCGCGCATCATTACGATCTCGACGACCAGCTCTATGCGCTCTTTCTCGATGCCGACCGGCAATACAGCTGTGCCTATTTCGAGCGGCCCGATCAATCGCTCGACGACGCCCAGCTCGCCAAGCGCCGACACCTTGCCGCCAAGTTGCTGATCGGGTCCGGCCAGCGCGTGCTCGACATCGGCTGCGGCTGGGGCGGGCTTGCGCTCTATATCGCGGAAAATTGCGGCGGCCGCGTCACCGGCATCACCCTCTCGCAGCAGCAGCTCGCCGTGGCGCGCGTGCGCGCGGCGGAGAAAGGGTTGGGCGGGACCGCCGATTTCCGGCTGCAGGACTATCGCGAACTGTCCGGAACGTTCGATCGCATCGTCTCCGTCGGGATGTTCGAGCATGTCGGGGTCGGCTTCTATGACGAGTTCTTCCGCAAATGCCGCGCCGCGCTCGCCGACGACGGCATCATGCTGCTGCACTCGATCGGCCGGTCCGAAGGTCCCAACGTGACCAATCCGTGGGTCGCCAAATACATCTTCCCGGGCGGTTATATTCCGGCGCTCTCCGAGGTCCTGCCGGCGGTCGAGCGCGCCGGGCTCTTGGTCACCGACATCGAAATCCTGCGCCTGCATTACGCCGAAACCCTCAAGGCCTGGCGCCAGCGCTTCCTTGCCCATCGCGAGGAGGTCGAGCGGATTTACGACCGCCGTTTTGTACGGATGTGGGAATTCTACCTTGCCGCGTCCGAGATGGCCTTTCGCGAGCAGGCCCTGATGGTCTTCCAGATGCAGCTGACGAAACGGCAGGGGATCGTGCCGACGACCCGCGACTACATCGCGCGCGAAACCGCACGCCTGCACGGACTCGAAGGCGGGCGGCGTCAGCCCTTGCGGCTTGCCGGCGAATGAACCGGCCGGGCCCCGATCCGGCGCGGCGCGCCCGCCATCGGCCGCGACGCTCATCGCTGCACTCGTGGCGGCGGGGCGTTGCTCCTACCAGCGCTTGATCGTCAAGTCCCCGCGAAAATTTCTTCTTGTGTATGCGGTGAGTATCGGGGACATCGGCAACGAGCTTTTTTGCGAATCGCCGCGCGGTGCTAGATCGCTGTCCATCAAGGTCGAATTGGAAGGCACCCGCGCCTTTTGGTCTGACCGCCTTTTTGTACTTTGAGTGTTGTAGCGCGCCACGTTTTCGTCCGATTGCACCGCCACCGCTGGGAAATCATGTCACCGCTTGATTCGACCGCGCGCAAGCAGGCGCCCGAACCTGCATCCGCCTACCGCATGGCTCCGCACAATATCGAGGCGGAGCAGGCCTTGCTCGGGGCTATCCTGGTCAACAACGAGGCACTCTATCGGGTCTCCGACTTTCTGGAGCCGCTGCACTTCTTCGAGCCGATCCATCAGCAGGTTTACGACCACGCGCGCAGCCTGATCCGCACCGGCAAGCTCGCCTCGCCGATCACCCTGAAGACGTTCCTGCCCGCCGACATCGATATTGCCGGCCTGACGGTCGCCCAGTATCTGGCGCGCCTCGCCGCCGAGGCAACCACCATCATCAATGCCGCCGATTACGGGCGCGCCGTCTACGACCTCGCGATCCGGCGCGACTTGATCGGGATCGGCGAGGACATGGTCAATATGGCCTTCGACGCGCCGGTCGATTTCGCGCCGCGCGAGCAGATCGAGGATGCCGAGCGGCGGCTGTACGAGCTGGCGGAGATCGGCCGATACGGCGGCGGGTTCCAGCGATTCGAATCGGCACTGACCACCGCGCTGGAAATGGCAGCCCATGCCTATCAGCGCGACGGCAAGCTCTCGGGCCTGGCGACCGAGCTCAAGGACCTCGATTCCAAGATGGGCGGCCTGCAGAAATCCGACCTGATCATCGTGGCCGGCCGTCCCGGCATGGGCAAGACCGCGCTCGCCACCAATATCGCCTACAACATCGCGCGCAGCTGGCGCGGCGAAGTGCGCCCCGATGGGCACATCGAAACCGCCAACGGCGGCATTGTCGGCTTCTTCTCGCTCGAAATGTCGGCCGAACAGCTCGCCACCCGCATCATTGCCGAGCAGCCCGGAATTCCCTC
>Ga0210403_10002168_pt1 | contig 18054 bp, 14 predicted proteins | sample IncBWC19MmetaG_FD_150863 | JGI IMG/M metagenome (GOLD analysis project Ga0210403, IMG submission 150863) | Forest soil microbial communities from Barre Woods Harvard Forest LTER site, Petersham, Massachusetts, United States - Inc-BW-C-19-M | ecosystem: Environmental > Terrestrial > Soil >... | reverse complement strand
CCTTCAACTCCACCGGCGCTGACGGCAACCCGGCCGGCTTCAATGTCGATCTGGCGCGCTCGCTCTGCGACGAGATCAAGGTCACCTGCACCGTCCAGATGCGCCGCTTCGAGACGCTGCTCGATGCGATTGCAAGCAACCGGGGCGATGCCATCATTGCGTCCATGGGCGTGACGCCGCAGCTTCGCGCCCGCGTCGATTTCACCGATCCCTATTACCGCGCACCGGCCCGCTTCGTGTCGCGCAGGGATGCGGTGATGCCGGAGATCAGGCCCGAATATCTCGAGGGCAAGAAGGTCGGCGCCATCGCCGGCTCCGCCCATGAGGCGTATCTGAAGGCGATGTTCACCGACGCCGAGCTCCACGCCTATCCGAATGACGATGCGCTGCGTACCGCGCTCCGCCGCGGCGAGGTCGATTTCATCTTCGGCGACGGCATTTCGCTGGCGTTCTGGGTCAATGGCACCGACTCCGCCGATTGCTGCGCCTTTTCGGGCGGACCGTTCGTCGAGAGCCGCTATTTCGGCGAGGGCGTCGGCATCGCCGTGCGCAAGGGCAACGATCTCTTGCGGCAGGCGCTGAACTGGGCGCTGTTCCGGGTCTGGGAAAAAGGCCGCTACACCGATCTGTGGCTGCGCTATTTCTCGGTGAGCCCGTTTTGATTTTGTGGGGTGGGCAAAGGCGCGCTTGCGCCGTGCCCACCATTTTCGTCACGGTGGGCACGCTTCGCTTTGCCCACCCTACGATTGTCGGCTAATTTCCGCGGCCCGGAGGCCTTAATGTCCACGATCGAACTCTCAGCCAGCCCGGGCGACCTGCGCTCGGTTGCCGAACAATCCAACGCCTGGCCGTTCGAGCAGGCGAAAGCGATTGTGGCGCGGCTGAAGAAAAAGCCCAAGGACAATGCAAAGGACGAGGTGCTGTTCGAGACCGGCTACGGTCCGTCGGGCCTGCCGCATATCGGCACCTTTGGCGAGGTCGCGCGCACGACCATGGTGCGCCATGCCTTCCGCGTGCTGACCGAGGACAAGATCAGGACGCGGCTGATCGCCTTCTCCGACGACATGGACGGCCTACGCAAGGTGCCGGACAACGTGCCGAACAAGGAGCTCTTGGAGAAGCACCTCGGCCAGCCGCTCACCACCGTGCCCGACCCCTTCGGCACGCATCCGAGTTTTGGCGCGCATAACAATGCGCGCCTGCGTGCGTTCCTCGACACGTTTGGCTTCGACTACGAATTCGCCAGCTCGACCGACTATTACAAGTCCGGCAAGTTCGACGCGGCGCTGCTGCGCATGCTGGAACGGCTCGACAAGGTGATGGAGATCATGCTGCCGAGCCTGCGCGAGGAGCGCGCGGCAAGCTACTCGCCGTTCCTGCCGATCTGCCCGCGCACGGGACAGGTGCTGTATGTGCCGATCGTCGCCCATGACGCGAAGGCCGGGACCATCTCCTATGACGATCCCGAAACGAAGGAGCGCGTCACGCTTCCCGTCACCGGCGGCCGTTGCAAGCTGCAATGGAAGCCGGACTGGGCGATGCGCTGGTATGCGCTCGGCGTCGACTATGAAATGGCGGGCAAGGACCTGATCGACTCGGTGAAGCTGTCGGGCAAGATCTGTGCGGCGCTCGGCGGCACGCCGCCGGAAGGTTTCAACTACGAGCTCTTCCTCGACGAGCAGGGCCAGAAGATTTCGAAGTCGAAGGGCAACGGGCTCACCATCGACGAATGGCTGCGCTACGCCTCTCCGGAGTCGCTGTCGCTGTTCATGTATCGCGAGCCGAAGGCGGCCAAGCGCCTGTACTTCGACGTGATCCCGCGCAATGTCGACGATTACCAGCAATTCCTGGAGGGTTTTGTCCGCCAGGATGCGCGGCAGCAGCTCGCCAATCCGGTCTGGCATATCCATTCGGGCCATCCGCCCAAGGCGGACATGCCCGTCACCTTCCAGCTGCTGCTGACACTGGTGTCGTCGTCGAATGCGGAGAATGCGGAAACGCTCTGGGGTTTCATCGGCCGCTATCGTCCGGGTGTGACGCCCGAGACCCATCCGAAGCTCGATGCCATGGTCGGCTATGCCATCAACTACTATCGCGACTTCGTCGCGCCCACAAAAAAATTCCGCGAGCCGACCGACGGCGAGCGCGCCGCGCTGCAGGACCTGCGCGATGCGCTGTCGAACCTGCCGGCGGATTCTTCCGCCGAAGTCATCCAGAACGTGGTCTACGAGATCGGCCGCCGCGAGCCATTCCTCGACGCGAACAAGAAGGGCAAGGACGGCCGTCCCGGCGTGTCGCTCGACTGGTTCAACATGCTCTACCAGGTGCTGCTCGGCCAGGAGAAAGGCCCGCGCTTCGGCTCCTTTGTCGCCGTCTACGGCATTGCGAACGCCGTCAACATGATCGACGGCGCGCTGGCGCGGTCGGGTTAATCTTTTCACCTTCTCCCCTTGTGGGAGAGCTCGCGCAGCGAGCCGGGCGAGGGGTCTCTCTCCACGGCGACATACCCCTCATCCGGCGCGGATTTTGTCCGCGCCACCTTCTCCCACAAGGGGAGAAGGGAAGACGGCACCGACCATCGCGGCACTGTCAACGCAAATTGCGATAGCAGGCCCGCTGCATTTTCAGCCGACAGCGGCGCAAACTGCGCTAAAGTAAGGGAAATAACGAATACCGGCCGGGAGCTTACCAATGCAATTCCGCGTTTCGCCAAAAACACTGTCCGAATGCAGCGCTGAAGAATGGCAGGCGCGGGTCGATCTCGCCGCGGCGCATCGGCTGGCCTGGATGCACGGTTTCTCCGAGGGCATTTTCAACCACCTGACCTATGTCGTGCCCGGCCGCAGCGACCGCTATTACCAGATACCGTTCGGCATGCACTGGTCCGAGGTGACGGCGTCGTCTTTCATGGAAGTCGGCATCGACGACGGCCTCATCAAAAGCGGCGCCGGCGACGTCGAGCGCTCCTGCTTCTGCATCCACGCTCCGATCCACAAGGCGCTGCCGCAGGCGAAGGCCGTATTCCACACGCATATGCCTTATGCCAGCGCGCTGACGCGGCTGGAAGATCCGCGCATCAAGGAGATCGGCCAGACCGAGGTCGGCATGATCAACGAGATCGCCTATGACGACGAGTACACCGGCCCCGCGCTCGATCCGGAGGAGGGCGCACGGCTCGCGCGTGTGATCGGCGACAAGACCATCCTGTTCATGGCCAACCACGGCATCTCCACCGTCGGCGAAACCATCGCCGAGGCCTATGACCGGCTCTATTACGTCGAGCGCTCGGCGCAGGTTCAGATCTATGCGATGTGGACCGGCCAGCCCCTGAAGAAGCTGCCGGAGCCCGTGGTCGAGAAGACCAAGCGCGATATCGGCGGAGGCAGCCTCTATCATCCCGGTCCAGCACAACGGCATTTCGACGCGCTGAAGCGGATCCTGGACCGGAAAGAGCCGGATTACGCGACTTAGAACACTGTGTCGTCCCCGCGAAAGCGGGGACCCATAACCACAGGCGTTTGTTGTTTGAAAGCGCTGGAGCTCCAGCGAGCGCAACAATGCGGGCCTGTGGTTATGGGTCCCGGATCGCGTTCGCGGAGTTTATCATCGGGCGGCGCTTTGCGCCGACCCGTTGGCTCACTTGTCCGGGACGACGAATTATTGTTTGACCCACACAATCCGCGCGATCCATTCGACCTCGGCGGCGGCCAGCGTGCGGTCGCCCTGCGTGCTACCCAGCACCGTCAGCTCCAGCAGCTTCGCCGTCCTTCGCTGCAAACAGGCGACGACAATTTCGCCGTCGCGCCGCTTCACCACCACGCGGTCGCCGCGGCGGATCGCCGCCAGCGGCGAGACCAGCAGGACATCGCCGTCGCGATAGGCGGGCGAAAGCGCGTCACCGGACATCTCCAGCGCGAAGGCGTGCTCGTCGCCGGCGTGCGGCAGCGCCACCTCGCCCCAGCCCTTGCCGGCGGGATGGCCGTCATCATCGAAATGTCCGCGCTGCGCGGCGGCAGCCCATGCCAGAAGCGGCACCGAGGGCGCCGGCCGCGTGCCGTCGCCGATCAGCTCGACGAAGGCGTCGATCGAGCTCTCCGTCGCAGCCAACGCCTTCGCCAGCGATTCGGTCGAGGGCCAGCGTTCCCTTCCATCGACGGTAATACGCTTGGATTTGTTGAAAGTGGTGGGGTCCAGCCCCGCGCGCTTGGCGAGCCCCGACGGCGACAGCGAGGCGCGCGCGGCGAGGCGGTCCAGCGCCGTCCAGATCTGTTCGTGGGTCAGCAACCGCGGCGCTTTGGGGTGCTTTGCCATTGCCGGACCCGCCCGAAGGTTTTTGGGAATTACGTCCGTGAATCAACCGGGTTTTTTATTCCGGCGCAAGAGGTAACAGGGTGCCCTTGAGTTAAAGAGAGCCCACCGATACGGTCCAGACATCACTTTCGAAGCTTGGCCGGCAGGCCCATGACTTAAATAAGACGTTCAACCACTTATCCGATCAAATCACGTGTCCTCGATTTACAAAATCTGCCCTGCCTCGGCCTGGCGCGAGGCCGAACGACAAGGCATTTACCGCGGCAGCCGCGACGATGCGCGCGACGGCTTCATCCATTTCTCGACCGCGACCCAGGTCGACGGCACCGCGCGAAAGCATTATTTCGGCCAGACCGGGCTGTTCCTGATCGAGGTCGATGCCGATGCGCTCGGCCCGGCACTGCGCTGGGAGCGCTCGCGCAACGACGAATTGTTTCCGCATCTCTACGGCGAGCTCGATCTCGGCGCGGTCCGCCGCGTGATCAGCATGCATGCGCGATCGGACGGCACTCACGATATTCCGGAGCTGAAGCCGTGATCCGCGCCTTCGACGCCTTTTCCCTTCCATTGCTGCGCTGGCTCGATCCGGAGGACGCGCATCGCCTCGCGATCCAGGGCCTGAAGTTTCTGCCGCCGATGCGGTTGAGGTCGGATGATTCCAAGCTCGCGGTGCGCGCCTTCGGCTTGAATTTCCCCAACCCCGTCGGCATGGCCGCGGGCTTCGACAAGAACGCCGAGGTGCCGGATGCGCTGCTCAAGCTCGGCTTCGGCTTTGTCGAGATCGGCACCGTGACGCCGCGCCCTCAGAGCGGCAATCCGCGGCCGCGGCTGTTCCGGCTGGAGCGCGATGAAGGCGTGATCAACCGCATGGGCTTCAACAATGACGGCGCCGCGGCCGTGCTGCGGCGGCTCGCCGCGCGCGCCAATCAGGGCGGCATCGTCGGTGTCAATGTCGGGGCGAACAAGGATTCGGCCGATCGCGTCGCCGACTATGTGCAGCTGATCGAGATGTTTGCGCCGCTCGCGAGCTATTTCACCGTCAACGTGTCCTCGCCGAACACGCCTGGCCTGCGCAATTTGCAGCAGGCCTCGCAGCTCGACGATCTCCTGGCGAAAGTGATCGACGCCCGCGAGCGCGTACGCGAGAAGGCCGGCGACACGCCGGTGCTGCTCAAGATCGCCCCCGATCTGGGCTTGGCCGAACTCGACGATGTCGTGCACGTCGCCCGCTCGCGCCGGGTCGACGGCATGATCGTCGCCAACACCACGCTGGCGCGCCCGGCGCATTTGCGTGAAGGGGCGCGCGCGACGGAGCAGGGCGGATTGTCGGGCCGGCCGCTGCTGCGGCTGGCGACACGGATGGTGGCGGAAACCTATGTGCGCGCCGAGGGCGCGTTCCCGCTGATCGGTGTCGGCGGCATCGACTCTGGCGGCGCTGCACTGACGCGCATCCGCGCAGGCGCCAGCCTGATCCAGCTCTATTCGTCGCTGGTCTACAAGGGCATTGGCCTCGTCGAGGACATCAAGCGCGATCTCGCCTCGACCTTGCTGCGTACCGGGCGCGAGTCGCTGTCCGAGATTGTAGGAGCGGATGCCGCAACGATCACCGCCGAGGATTGGCCGGCGTAGGTGCGTAGGATGGATTGAGCGAAGCTCGGCGCTGGCGCGCCTTTGCCCACCCTTCGAAGCTACGAAGATTTCCCGAACGACGCCCGCAGCAGCGCCGGATAGCGCAGCGCCTGCAAGCCGCCGCGCGCGGCGTAGTGTGCGAGCTGCGCCACCCAGAGCCCGGCATTGCCGAACGAGCGCAGCGCGAACCAGGTGCCGAGGAAGATCGTGAGCGAGGCAATCATGAGGTTGCGCATGTCGCGGGCCCAGGTCGCGCCGATATAGACGCCGTCGAAGGCAAAGGCGAATACGGACAACAGCGGCGAGGCGGCAACGAACCAGAGATAGTCGCGGGCGCTGGCGCGCACAGCATCGCTGGTGGTCATGATGTCGATCAGGGCCGGCCCAAGCGAGGCGAGGATCGCGGCCACCACCAGCGAAAACGCAAAGCCCCAGGCCACCACCAGACGTGTCGCGCCGGCGAACGCGGCGCGATCGCGCGCGCCCAGCGCCTGGCCGCAGAGCTGTTCGGCGGCGTTGGCGAGCCCGTCGAGGAAGAAAGCGCTGACCAGCAGGAAATTGTTGAGCACGGCATTGGCGGCGAGCGTGATGTCACCGGCGCGCGCGCCTTGCGCCGTGAAGAACAGGAACGCCGCGATCAGCGCCGCGGTGCGGATCATGATATCGCGGTTGACCGTCAGCATGCGCATCAGCGCGGCGCGGTCGAACAGTACCGCGCGGGCAACGGCCAGCGTTCCCCTGGACAGGCGCCTGGCAATCAGGAGGTCGATGATCAATCCGCCGGCTTCGGCGACGACGGCGGCAATGGCGGCGCCGGCGATTCCGGCGCCGAGCCCGACCACCAGCGCCATCGTCGCCACCATGTTGATGAGGTTGATCGCGACCTGCACGGTCAATGCGAGCCCGGCCCGCGCCTGGCCGATCAGCCAGCCGAGCACGACATAGTTGGCCAGCACGATCGGCGCCGACCAGATGCGAATGGTGAAATAGGTCTTCGCCGCGCGCGTGACGGCCTCGCTGCCGCCCATCGCGCCGAGCACGATGGCGCCGATCGGTATCTGCAGCAGAATCAATCCCGCGCCGATGGCGGCCGAGAGCACCAGGCCGCGCGCGAGATGCGCGCGCAGCTGGCCGGTTTCACCGGCGCCGATCGCCTGTGCGGTGAAGGCGAGCGTGCTCATGCGCAGGAAGCCGAACAGCCAGAAGATGCAATCGAACATGAAGGACGCCATCGCGACGCCGCCGAGCATCGCGGGCTCGCCGAGCCGTCCGATCGCCGTGGTCGAGACGATGCCGATCAGCGGCGTCGTCAGGTTCGCGATCATCGCGGGGGCGGCGATGGCGAAGACCTGCGCGGTCGTTACTCTGGTGGGAGGCGCCAGCAAGTGCAGTTCGATCGCGTGCTATCGTCCGCGCGGCGAACCAAACAGCCGTGACAGGAACCAGATCGGGATCACGATCACGGCGCCGAGCAGGAAGTAACGCCACAGCCAGTTGACCGCGTCGAAGCCGAGGTCCCAGAGCCGCTGGAACAACAGCTGGATGCTGCGCAGGATGTTGTAGGGATCGAACCCGATCGCGGCGAGCACGACGCCGACCAGGATCGACAGCAGGACCAGCCGGAATGCGACCGCGAGCGGTGTGCCGCCGAGAAAGCGACTGAGGCCGTCATGGGCGGCCGGCAATTCCCGGGTGTCGTTGGGCATTGATCCTCTCCTCGCGGATTCGCCGGTTAGCTTACTACGGCGCAGGGCACATGGGGAACCCGCTAGCCGCCGCCAGAGGTTACCAAAACTTTATTTGTCTCGCTCTTCAGCAGCTTTTCCAGCGTTTCCAGCCGGTCGGCGTCGCGCGGCGGCTTGTCCCAGCGCAGCCGGCTGATGCGCGGAAAGCGCATCGCGATACCGGATTTGTGCCGCGTCGAGCGCTGCAGACCCTCGAAGGCGACTTCCAGCACCAGCCCCTGGTTGGGCTCGTGCACGACATGGTGCACGGGGCCGAATTTCTCCGTGGTGTTGCGGCGGACGAAGCGGTCGATCTCGATCAGCTCTTCGTCGGTGAAACCGAAATAGGCCTTGCCGACCGGCACCAGCTGCTCGCCGTCCTCGCTCCTGGTCCAGACACCGAAAGTGTAATCGGAATAGAACGACGAGCGCTTGCCGTGGCCGCGCTGCGCATACATCAGCACGGCATCGATGATGTGCGGATCGCGCTTCCATTTCCACCATTGCCCCTTCGGCCGGCCCGGCAGATAGGGCGCATCGCGCCGCTTCAGCATCACGCCTTCGACGGCTTCCGCATCGTTACCAGCGCCGGCGCTGGCGGGGTCGGCGCGTGCTTCGCGCAAGGCTTCCCAGCTATCGAAGGCGATGGTCGGCGACAGGTCGATGCGGGGATCCTCCAGCTTATGAACGAAAGCTTCGAGTCTCTCGCGACGCTCGGCGAAGGGCAGCTCGCGCAGATCGTTCTCGTCGTCGCCGAGCAGATCATAGGCGCGCAGATGGATCGGAAAGTCCTTGGTCAGTTTCGGCGAGACCGCTTTGCGGTTCAACCGCTGCTGCAGCACGTTGAAACTCTGCACTCGGCCGTCGCGCACGACCAGCAGCTCGCCGTCGATGGCGCCGGGCAGATGCAACGAGGGCGTGAGGTCGGGAAAGCTTTTGGTGATGTCTTCGCCGGTGCGCGAATAAAGCCGCACCTGGAGATGGCCGCGCGCATCGCGGCCCGCGACCGCCTGCACGCGGATGCCGTCCCACTTCCATTCGGCGATGTAGTCGGCTGCGTCGAGGCTTGCGAAATCCGCGTCCTCGATCGCATGCGCCAGCATCACCGGGCGGAAAGGCGCGGGATCGAGATTGAGCGGCTTGTCGCCGCGCCCCTCGAGCCAGGCGAACAGTTCGGTGTAGGGCGGCGTCAGCCCCGGCCACATCAATTCGATTTCATGCGGGTTCTTGTCGCCGAGCGCAGCCGCCGCGGTCTTCGCCAGCCGCGCCGAAATGCCGATCCGCATCGCGCCGGTGACGAGTTTTAGCAGCGCCCAGCGAGCGGTCTCGTCGAGCTCGTCGAGCCAGCGTGCGAGCTGTCGAGGCAGCTCGGTCTTGCCGAGGGTGCGGAGCGTGGTGACGACCTCGGTGAGCGTCGGGGGCGGCGGGTTGTTGTGGCTCGCCAGTGCGGCCTTCGGCCACATCAGCGCGACCGTCTCCGAGAGATCGCCGACATAATCATAGGACAGTCCGAACAGCACCGGGTCGGCGCGATCCATAATGAGATCGCGGATCAAGCCCGGCTTGGCGTGCTTGAACGACAGCGCGCCGGTCAGTGCCGCCAGCGCATAGCCGCGATCGGGATCGCCGACCTCGCGGAAATAGGCTGATATCAGCCGCAGCTTGTTGTTGCGGCCGGGCTCGTAGGCGAGGCGATCCAAGAGTTCGGCGAAGCGGTTCATGCCTCTTCACTCTCGCTCAACGCTTCGCTCTCCTCCTCATCGCCATAGCCGACGAGATCGAGCGGGCGCGCGGCGAGGCCCTTCGTTTGGCACCAGTGCACCAGCGCGTCTTCCTGGCCATGGGTGACCCAGACTTCGCCGGCGCCGGTCGCCGCGATCGTCGCGGTGAGCCCGTCCCAATCGGCGTGATCGGAGATCACCAGAGGCAGTTCGACGCCGCGCTGGCGAGCGCGGGCCCGTACCCGCATCCAGCCCGAGGCAAACGCCGTGACCGGATCGGGAAAGCGCCGCGTCCAGATATCTGAAGTGGCCGTCGGCGGCGCCAGCGCAATCGCGCCGGCGAGATCGGCCTTCTTCGTGCCGCGCACGGGACGCAACTCGCCCAGCCCGATGCCGCGGCTTTGATAGTAATGCGTGGCCTTTTCCATCGCGCCATGCAGGTAGATCGGCGCGTCATAGCCGGCCTCGCGGATCAGCGCGATGACGCGCTGCGCCTTGCCGAGCGAATAGGCGCCGACCAGATGCGCGCGCTCGGGAAACAGCGCCGCCGATGCCAGCAGCTTCTTCACCTCGTCGGCCGCGTTGCCGTGACGAAACACCGGCAGGCCGAAGGTGGCTTCCGTGATGAAAACATCGCACGGCACGACCTCGAACGGCGCGCAGGTGGGATCGCGCACATCCTTGTAGTCGCCGGAGGCGACGATGCAGGTGTCCTTGCATGACACCGCGATCTGCGCCGAGCCCAGCACGTGGCCAGCCGGGTGAAACTTCACCGTGACATCGCCGAGCCTGATTTCCTCGCCATAGCGCACCGCCTGCGTCGAGCCGGCAAAATTCTCGCCATAGCGCAGCCGCATGATGTCGAGCGTCTCCTGCGTCGCCAGCACCGCGCCATGGCCGGCCCGCGCATGATCGGAATGGCCGTGGGTGATCACGGCCCGCTCCACGGGGCGAACGGGATCGATGTGGAAGTTGCCCGGCTTGCAAAAGAGACCGGCGGGAACCGGGCTCAGAATGTCTTGCGGTCGCATGTCAGCTATATAGGCGATCCGGCCAGGATGTTTAGCTGTCATGCGCGGGCTTGCCGGCTTCGCAAGCGCTTCGCCGGCCACTATAGTACTGTGGGCCCGGCGAAGCCTTGGCGTAGACGGGACCCGCGCATCCATCTGCTAAAAAACTCCCCTTTTTATCGAATGATGAGCCTTAGAAAGCCGATGCCCGCGCGTCTGTTCTTTTCCTCCGGCGATCTCCTGGCCGACCGCCGCTTTGAATTCGCGCGCGACCTGCAATTGAAGGGCGACCTCCCGGCCGCCGCCGATCTGCTGGAACAGGCGATCGAGCTCGCACCGAACTTCGTTTCGGCCTGGTTCACGCTGGGCGAAATCCGCAAACAGCTCGGCCAGCATGAGGAGGCGGTCGCTGCCTTCCGCAGAGCGCACGCGTCCGATCCTTTAGACCGTCATGGCGCGACGGTTCGGCTGATGCGGCTCGGCGCGGATCAACTTGGCGAAATGCCGAAGGGCTACGTGCAGACGCTGTTCGACCAGTATGCGCCGCGCTTCGAGGCTACGCTGCTCGGCGATCTCGATTACCGCGCGCCGCAATTGTTGTTCAAGGCCGTGATCGCGGTGCGAGCGACGGCGAAGAAGCCGGCCTTCTTCAAGCGCGCCATCGATCTCGGCTGCGGCACCGGGCTCGGCGCCGGCGCCTTCGCCAAAGAGGTCGATCATTTCATCGGCATCGATCTGTCGCCCGGCATGATCGAGCAGGCCCGCGCCACCTCCCTCTATGCCGAGCTTGAAGTCGCCGACATGGTCGAGGGCCTGCGCAGCAAGCCCGACGCCAGCGCCAATCTCATGCTGGCGGCGGACGTCATGTGTTATGTCGGCGATCTCGCGCCGACGCTGATCGAGGCGAAGCGCGTGCTTGCGCCCGGCGGCGTGTTCGCGTTCACGCTGGAAACCCATAAGGGCGACGGCGTCGTGATCGGCGAAGGCCTGCGCTATGCCCATGCCGCGGAATTTGTCCGCGGGACAATTGTCGCGGCCGGACTCGCGGTCGCGCATCTCGAGCAGGCCTCGCCGCGCAACGAGGACAATGAGCCCGTGCCGGGGCTGGTGGTGGTCGCCGCCAAAACTTGAGTCTAGACGCTGCGCCAGCGTCGAAAGCGGCAATGCGCCGCAATTTCCCTATTGCCGGGTGCGCGGCAATGTCCCCACAATGCGTGCATCTAGGGAGAAACAAATGAAAGAGCACCTCACGCGCCGCGAGTTCGGCGCCACCGCGATTGCGACCATCGCCGCCTCCACGTTCCCCGCGCCCTACCTCTCGGCCGCGGAGAAGAAATACGGTCCGGGCGCGAGCGACACCGAGATCAAGCTCGGTCAGACCGTGCCGCATTCCGGCCCCGGCTCGCTTTATGGCGTGCTCGGTCGCGTCGGCGAAGCCTATTTCCAGATGATCAACGACAAGGGTGGCCTCAACGGGCGCAAGATCAAATTCCTCACCCTGGACGACGCCTACAGCGCGCCGAAATGCGTGGAGGCGACACGTCGCCTGGTCGAGCAGGAAGAAGTGCTGGCGCTGTTCGGCTCGCTCGGCACCGCGCCGCAGACCGCCGTGCACAAATATCTCAATTCCAAGGGCGTGCCGCAGCTCCTGCTCAACACCGGCGCGTCGAAGTGGAACGATCCGAAGAACAACAAATGGACCATGGCGGGCCTGCCGCTCTATCCGACCGAAGCGCGCATCCTGGCCAGGCACGTCGTCAACGTGAAGCCGGACGCCAAGGTCGGCATCCTCTACCAGAACGACGATTTCGGCCGCGACTTCCTCGGGCCCTTCAAGAAGACGCTGGCCGATGCCGGCGGCAAGGCGTCCGTGATCATGGAGCAGACTTACGACCTGACCGATCCGACGATCGATTCGCAGCTCATCAACCTCTCCAAGTCGGGCGCGGATGTCTTCTACAACATCTCCACCGGCAAGGCGTCGTCGCAGTCGATCCGCAAAGCAGCCGAACTCGGCTGGAAGCCGCTGCAGCTTCTCTCGGCCGGCTCGACCGGCCGCTCGATCCTCTCAGCGGCCGGCTTCGAGAACGCCAAGGACATTGTCGCGATCCGCTACGCCAAGGATGCCGGCGTGCCGCGCTGGGCGAACGATCCGGAGGCGATGGGTTTCGAGGCACTGCGCAAGCAATATCTGCCCAATGTCGATCCCGACAACACCATTGCCTATGCGGGCTACGGCCAGGTCGCGACCATGACCGAAATCCTGCGCCGCTGCGGCGACGAGCTGACGCGCGAGAACGTGCTGAAGCAGGCCTCCACCCTGAACGGCTTCCACTCGCCGTTCTTCCTCGACGGTATCACCTACAGCTACACGCCCGACGACTACACGCCGATGAAGACGCTCTATATCTCCATCTTCAACGGCCAGGACTGGGATATCTCGGACAAGCCTGTGACGGAGTAAGCGACGCGCCGATGCCTCTTCTCCCTCCCCCCGCTCTTCGCGGGGAGAGGGTAGGGTGAGGGCTCTTTCCGCGAAAACGGTGACAGATGAACTCGCGGAGGCTCCCCCTCACCCGGATCGCTGACGCGATCCGACCCCTCCCCGCAGGCGGGGAGAGGTGAAGTACCGGCGCCAGGCTCGCACCAAACTTGCTTCTCGCCACCCTCGACGAAGCGCCTCCGACGGCATAGCTGTTAGCCCGTGTCGCTCTTCGATCTCCTCGACCCGCCGCTAGATGCGCCCGCGCTGCTGCCGGACCGTTTCCAGAAATGGTTCGCCGGACGCGGCTGGTCGCCACGCGAGCACCAGCTCGCGCTGCTCAAGAAGGCGCGCGAGGACCGCTCTGCCCTGCTGATTGCGCCGACCGGCGCCGGCAAGACGCTGGCGGGCTTTCTGCCGACGCTGGTCGAACTGAGTGCGGGTATTCACCTCCCCCTGAAAGAGGGAGGTCGGCGCGCGCAGCGCGACGGGTGGGGGTCAGCCGCGAACACGGAGCAAGCAACTGACCCCCATCCCAACCCTCCCCCTTTCAGGGGGAGGGAGTCCGAACAGCGTGCTGCGAGCAACTTCATCTCTACCGGCCGCAGCGTGAAGCGCACCGGCGGCCTGCACACCCTCTACATCTCTCCCCTGAAAGCGCTCGCCGTCGACATCGCGCGCAACCTGGAAACGCCGGTTGCGGAGATGGAGCTGCCGATCAAGGTCGAGACCCGCACCGGCGATACGCCGGTGTCGCGGCGGCAGCGCCAGCGCCGCTATCCGCCGGATATTCTGCTGACGACGCCGGAGCAGCTGGCGCTGCTCTTGTCCTCCGACGACGCGCCTTACCTTTTCTCCTCGCTCAAGCGCATCGTGCTCGACGAATTGCATGCGCTGGTCACCTCCAAGCGCGGCGATCTGCTCTCGCTCGGTCTCGCCCGGCTGTGGCAGCTCGCCCCTGATCTGCGCGCGATCGGATTGTCGGCGACCGTCGCCGAGCCGGAAGAACTCGCGCGCTTCCTGGTGCCGCAGCCGGAAGGGCGGCGCGTATCCGCCGACATCGTTGCTGCCGGCGGCGCGGCGGCGCCGATCGTGGAAATGCTGGATACGCGCGAGCGCCTGCCCTGGGCCGGTCATACCGCGCGCCACGCGCTCGGCGAAATCTACGAGCTGATCAAACGCAACAAGACCACGCTGGTGTTCGTCAATACGCGCAGCCAGGCCGAGATGCTGTTCCAGGATCTCTGGCGCATGAACGACGATGGTCTCGCGATCGCGCTGCATCACGGCTCGCTCGATGTCGCGCAACGCCGCAAGGTCGAGGATGCGATGGCGGCCGGCAAACTGCGCGGCGTGGTTTGTACCTCCTCGCTCGATCTCGGCGTCGACTGGGGCGATGTCGATCTCGTCATCAATATCGGTGCACCCAAGGGCTCGTCGCGGCTGATGCAGCGCATCGGCCGCGCCAACCACCGCATCGATGAAGCTTCGCGCGCCGTGCTGGTGCCGGCCAACCGCTTCGAGGTGCTGGAATGCGCCGTTGCGATCGACGCCCTCGCCGAGAATGCGCAGGACACCCCGCCCTTGCGCACCGGCGCGCTCGACGTGCTGGCGCAGCATGTGCTCGGCCGCGCCTGCGGCGAGCCGTTTTTGTCCGACGAACTCTATGCCGAGGTGCTGACGGCCGCGCCTTACGCCGGCCTCGCACGCACGGACTTCGACGACGTCGTCGATTTCGTTGCCACCGGCGGCTACGCGCTGAAAACCTATGAGCGCTTCGCGCGCATCAAGCAGGACAAAAGCGGCCGCTGGCGCGTCGCCAATCCGCGGGTGCGGCAGAGCTATCGCCTCAATGTCGGCACCATTGTCGAGGAGCCGATGCTGAAGGTGAAGCTGGTGCGCTCACGCGCCGGTGGCTCAGGCTCGACCGGTGCCATCGCCCGTGGCGGCCGCATGCTCGGCGAAATCGAGGAATATTTCATCGAGGGCCTCGTCGTCGGCGACACCTTCGTGTTCGGAGGCGAGGTCGTGCGCTACGAGGCCCTGGTCGAAGACCAGGTCTATGTCTCGCGCGCCAACGACAAGGACGCCAAGGTGCCGGCCTATGCGGGCGGCAAGTTTCCTCTCTCGACCTATCTCGCCGAGCGCGTGCGCAGACTGCTGGACGACAGGCGCGCGTGGAACGCGCTGCCCGAGCAGGTGCGCGACTGGCTGCTGCTGCAGCGGGATTTTTCGCGCGTGCCCGCGATGCGCGAGCTGCTGGTCGAGACTTTTCCACGCGGCGGCAAGCACTATCTCGTCTGCTATCCCTTCGAGGGCCGGCTCGCGCACCAGACGCTGGGCATGCTCTTGACGCGCAGGCTGGAGCGCGCCCGCGCCCGGCCGCTCGGCTTTGTCGCCAATGAATATGCGCTGGCGATCTGGGGCGTTGGCGACATGTCGCATCTGATCCGCCATGGCAAGCTCGATCTCAACGCACTTTTCGAATCGGACATGCTCGGCGACGATCTCGAAGCCTGGCTTGCCGAATCCGCGCTGATGAAGCGCACCTTCCGCAATTGCGCCTTGATCTCCGGCCTGATCGCGCGCCGTTTCACCGACGAGGACAAGAGCCGGCGGCAGGTCCTGTTCTCGACCGACCTGATCTATGACGTGCTGCGCAAGCATCAGCCTGACCATGTGTTGCTCCGCTGCGCGCGCGCCGATGCCGCCACTGGGCTGCTCGACCTGAAGCGCCTTGGTGATATGCTCTCCCGAATCCATGGGCGAATCACCCACCGGGAACTCGACCATGTTTCGCCGCTCGCCGTTCCCGTGATGCTGGAAATCGGCCGCGAGTCAGTTTATGGCGAAGCATCGGACGAGTTGCTGGCGGAAGCAGCCAGCGAGCTCGTCAAAGAGGCGACGGGATAACGGGGCAACGACTTGACGGCACGCGCGCAGGCTTCGGAAGAAAATCAGATGGCGCGCGTTTCGAACGTTTCGATCGCCGGCATCACGATGCTCGCCGATTTCTCCGGCGCGCTGTTCTGGGAAGAGCAGAGCCTGCTCGTCGTCTCCGATCTTCATCTGGAAAAAGGTTCGAGCTTCGCCGCGCGCGGCGTGCTGCTGCCACCTTATGACACCGCGGCGACGCTGAGCCGGCTCGCCGCCGTGATCGCGCGGCACGATCCGCGCATGGTGATCGCGCTCGGCGACAGTTTTCATGACCGCGACGCGCATGAGCGACTGTCGGATAACGATCGCGACGCACTGACGGCGCTGCAGGCCCGGCGCGACTGGATCTGGATATCGGGCAATCACGACCCGGCGATCCCCTCGGATTTCGGCGGCGTGGTCGCAACCGAAGTCGCGATCGGGCCGATCGCATTTCGTCACGAGCCAACCGGAGCCTTCGGGGAGATCGCGGGGCACCTGCATCCCAAGGCGCGGGTGCCGACCCGCGGACGCACCATGGAGCGGCGTTGCTTCGCCTGCGATGCCGAGCGCCTGGTGATGCCGTCGTTTGGCGCCTACACCGGCGGCCTCAGTATCCGCGATATCGCCTTCACCAAGATTTTCGGCGCGCCCGCCTTCATGGCGCATGTGCTCGGCGACAGCCGCGTGCACTCCATCGCCGCGTCAAGGTGTTATTGAAAAAGAATGCAGGGTGGGCAAAGCGACTGCGTCCGCCGTAGCTCAACGAGCGAGGGCGGAAGCGTGCCCACCATTCAAGATTGCGCATTCGTGGATAGATGGTGGGCACGGCGCAAACGCGCCTTTGCCCACCCTTACGATCACGCCGCCTTTGCCTGCACCGTGTCGCAGAACTCGGCGAGACGATCGGCGAGCCGCAACGTCGCGGGACTTGCCTCGTGCGAGGCGACCAGCGCGACTTCGGTCTTGTCGATCGGCGCAAAGCCCTCTCTTGCCGTGAGCACGCGGTGGTCGGCCTGGATCGCCATCTCCGACAAAATGCTCAGACCCATCCCTGCGGCGACCGCGGCCTGGATGCCGGCGAGGCTTGAGGACGTATAGGCCATGTGCCAGGCGCGCCCCGCACTCTCCAGCGCATGGATCGCGCGCGAGCGATAGAGGCAGCCGGCGGGAAAGCCGATCAGCGGCACCGAGCCCGTCTTGAGGTCGCGCGGATGGCTCTTGCTGGTCACCCAATGCACGCGCTCGGGCCACGAGGCGATGCCGCCCTTCTCGCTGGCGTCACGCTTGAGCAGCGCAAGATCGAGATCGCCGCGTTCGAGATCGCGCTTGAGGTACACGCTCTGGTCGGTGCGCACGTCCATCCGCAGATGCGGATGCGATCGGGAAAATGCGGCGAGCAATTTGGCGAGACGATAGGCGGCAAAGTCCTCGGGGATGCCGAGCCGCACCGCGCCCTCATGGCCGGGCCGCGCCATCACATCGCGCGCTTCCTCGGCGAGCGCGAGCAGCCGCCGCGCATAGGACAAGAGCCGCTCGCCGGCTTCCGTCGGCGTCACGTCCTTGCCGTTCCGGTGCAACAGCGTCTGGCCGATATCCTCCTCCAGCCGCTTGATCTGCTGGCTCACGGTCGATTGCGTGCGGTGGACGCGCTCGCCGGCGCGGGTGAAGCCGCCGGCGTCGACCACCGAGACGAAACTCTTCAACAGCTCCAGGTCGAGCATTTTGGTGTCCATTCGAGAATCCACTGATTATCAGTCTATCATTTAATTTCCAAATATCAACGCTTCGACCTAGATCAAGAGCCCGAAGGAGATGTCCCAAAGGAAACCCATATGTCGCTCGCGCCCGCCGCCGTCGTTCCTGCCGTCCGCAGCCGCTTCAATTGGCTGCCGCTCGAGATCGGCCTGTTCTGCCTGCTCTGGAGCTTTGCCTTCGTCGCCGGCAAGATCGGCGTCACCGGTTGTCCGCCGCTGATCCTGCTCGCCGGCCGCTTTACGCTCGCCGGCATCCTGATCCTCGGGGCTTCCGCGTTCCGCCGCGACAACTGGCAGCTCGGATGGCGGGAGGTGGCAACATTCGCCATCCTCGGCGTCGCCAACAACGCGCTCTATCTCGGCCTCGGCTATACCGGGCTGAAATACGTGTCAGCCGGGCTCGGCGGCCTGATCGTCTCGGCCAATCCGGTCTTTACGGCAGTGCTCGCCGCGCTGTTCCTCGGCGAGGTGCTGACCTGGCGCAAGGTGTTTGGGTTGTTGCTC
>Ga0210403_10002167_pt1 | contig 18066 bp, 23 predicted proteins | sample IncBWC19MmetaG_FD_150863 | JGI IMG/M metagenome (GOLD analysis project Ga0210403, IMG submission 150863) | Forest soil microbial communities from Barre Woods Harvard Forest LTER site, Petersham, Massachusetts, United States - Inc-BW-C-19-M | ecosystem: Environmental > Terrestrial > Soil >... | reverse complement strand
ACCGTCACCGAAGTGTAGTCGGGATAACAACTCTCTGCTCCGCGCATTACCTCAATGGCATCATGCTCGTTCATTGTGGCCGCTTGATCTTGACGAAAAACAATCTGAAATGGGAACAAGCTCACTACTGCGTGCCCTTCGGCATGTAGCCAAGCCTTCATGCACGCAATTCTCTCACTTCAGTCAAGGTCTGTCGCGGCTGCGCCGCCCTGGTGACACAACTGGAATCCGCGTGACTTTCTCCAATGGATTCCGGCGACAGGGGCGTTGAAGATTGCCCGAGAGACCCTGAGTCTTGGGCGGGACTTGCGCAACCGAAGTCAATAAGTGCTATGGCGGATTTTACGTCAACCATCTCACGGCCCAACCGTTGGCTTATGATGAGTGCGATGAAACACCACCAGAAACAGCCCATCGTCCGCCCGTATGGACGCCTAAAACTGATCGGTGTGGGGCTGGCATTAACGGTAGTGGGAATCGCTATGCTACTGCGGGGCATTCAGGTCGTAACTCACTGGACTGGTCAGCCTATGTTTTCGTGGGGCCTGATTGCCGGTGGAGGGTTGTGCATTCTCCTCGCTCTCATTCCGGCGTCATGGATTGCCAAGGCAGCCGCCACAGACTCGAAGGCAGGGCGACATCGCTAACTAGCAGCCGGTCAATGAGCGTAATGGGGATGTTACGCCAACGACCAAAAAGATCTGGCCCATTCAATCATTCAATCTGAGCAGTTCTGGAAATCGAAGGTAAGCGCTACAGTCCCGTTTCGTTCGTCTAACAGTCGGCTCTGGATGTTTGGATCGCTCACGTCTGCTCCGGGTAGGTACTTTCGCAAGAATAGCTCGACGAGTCGCACGTTGTAGACTTGACCGGGCTTGAGGGCCAAGTCGTCCAACACCGCTGCGCCCGCACCGACAATGCCGATGCTACTAACAAAAAATTGTTTACCTTCGTTCACATCGATTGCGAGGAAGGCGAGTCTCTTTTCATCATCGAAAGTGGTGGTAGGAACGCCTGTGTAATTGAGGTAGCCGTATTCGCCATAAGCCTTGCGCAGGCTCTCCAGTCCTTTAGCAATCTTCTCCCGGCTGAAGGGCTCACCGTCTTTGATCGGGAAAAGGGCGCGCAAGGCTTCAACGTTGGTAATCGCATTGTTATGCTTGAACGTGATTGCACCCAAGGCGTAGCGCAGGCCCTCGTCCACGTGAACAAATAGGGCAAGATGTAGACCAGTCGCATTCTTTGACAGCGTCCTCGCCTCGCCGTTAACCTGCACTTTGAAGTATCCGCGGTTTTGCCAACCCACCCTGGCCCTTTCCAACGCTTCCTCGGTCACTCCGTCAAGCGCGTCCCCACGTGCTTGCTGTCTGATCGAAGTACCGATCTCGTCCTGGTCAGAGATCGGCATCTGTAGAAAGCCTGAGAAGGTTACGTTGTCGATTGAGACTACTGTCCGCGCCGGTTGCGGCTTACGGGAAGCGGAGGACGGGCAGGAGCTTTGATCCATGATTTCAGGAATTACACTCGTATCGGCTTGCTGTGCATAAGGCCTCATCTGCTGGGCAGCATCCTCCCCGGCTGAAGTCTGCCGCGCGGATGCAGTTGTTTGTGAAGGTGCGAGAACGCAAGCGAGAGCGCACGACAACGCGACGGACGCCACTAGTTTCATGAGTACCTCCTGAAAGTCAGTCTCAGGTGAACTTCGGTTAGGCCATTTGATGGCGATTGTGGACTAACGGGATGGCTGACGCAACCAGGCGATAGCGCTCAAATTTCGACTTCTTTCGATTCACTCCAAATCTGAAGCCTTCGAAACTGATCGGAAGATGAGTGCTATGGGGATGTTTCGCGAACCGTCATGGCCGGCGCCCTCCACCGATCAGTGCGTTCAACGCTAGTTGACATCCCGCCTGGCGAGGACTGCGCGGTTCCGGCGTAATGCGTCCGGCGAGAACGCGAGGTTACTTTTCGGTGAAGCGTTAAGCGTTTAACCTGGGGGGGTTCAGCGCAGATCGTAGACGCCGTCGTCAAGAACGCGCAGTCCAGATCGTTAAGAAATAACCACCGGAGGAAGCGTCTGACCCTTGCTTCTTGACAGGCGCTAAAGTTCAAACTGACGAAATCTCGCCGGAAATCTCGCTGCTGGCCGCTGACAGGCTGTTGCTTGTCCCACACGAGGAACATGTGCAGCGCGATGCACTGCTGATCCTAGCTCAGCGCCGGTTTCGTCATTGGCATAACGAAGTGCCGCTCCGTAGATGCCCAGCGCCACTCTTCGATTACGCCATCAGCGATTGAGTCGTCGAAGAACTTTTTCGCCCACACTTTTCGGGCCGCAGGCAAGGTGTGGAGTTCGCCATTCAGCCAGCGGTTCCACTCTTGCCGCTCGGTCAGCGCTTGCTTCCTTTTTTCCTTCTCGTGCTCACGCGCCCGCTCTTTCATCGTCGTCAGTCTCGGCTCCACCGTCGTCTCCTTGTTTTGGTTCGGCCAGCAGCATCTCGGTGATCGTCATGTTCTCCAGTTGCTCTCGGGTCAGCGCGGGATTGCGCACCAGCGCGGCCTTGAAGTAGCCCTCGAACCACTCCTCCACGCCCTTGGCCCAATTCCGGCCGTGCCACCGATATTCGTTGGCTTCTAGTTCGTCACAGTCTGTGCAGCACTCTCCTGCCACCACGCGATAGCCGTCCATCGCCCGCGCCCGCATCTGCTTCAACGTGATGTGCCAGTGGAAGCTGTAATTGTTCCATCCGATCTTCCAGCAGATGCTGCGGCCCGCAGATCGAGCAGGCACCGTCGCGAGCATTCTCGCCGTAGATCACCGTCGCCTGCTCACTGTCCACGTCATGCTTTGCAGTTTCCGTCTATGCAGCCTCCTCCGGCCCGGTCGGGAAGTAGAAGGTGATTTTGCCCTTCTCGTCGTTCAGGATTCTCCGCGCCTCCACCTGGAACCAGTGCAGGAACTTCTCTATGGACACGGACAGATTGTCGGCGTCAGGGATAATGACATTGTCCAGATCGACTTGGCCGTCGCGCCGCAACTCGTCCTTCACCGCCTCGATGTACGCATCGCCGCCGATCCGTTTCACCAAGTCATGCGTGCATCGGTCGCCAGAACGCCCCAAGACCTCGGCGTCGATCTTCATCGCGTAGGCGTCAACCGCCATCGCTTTTATCATCTGCTCCACCTCGGCCTGGTACTTCCAGCGATAGGCAATGCCTTCCTCCAAGTGGCCAGACGTTATCAACACGTCAGCGTGGCGCGTTACTTCGGCAGACATAATCTCCAGTTGCTCGATCGTCGGCCAGCGATCCAGCGCCTGTATGCAGTTCGCAGCAGCGTGCTCGACGCGGGTGCGATCAACTTCGGGATTCTCAGCCAACACGCGATCAACGACCTCTGCTTTGATGAACGCGCCATGCTCGTCGACGAGCGCTTGGATGGCGCTCTTGCAAGCCTCGATAATTTCACTATGCTCCAGTCGTTTCACTCCGGCTCCTTTCGCCCGCGCGAGTTCTGCACGACAGCCACGTACTGCTTCACCGTGTAGCGTCTGTCCATGAAGTTTTCCATCATTGCGGCCGCGCCATGCTGCCTTGGCGCTGCACCAGCCAGGATCAGTCGTCCCCCGCGTCTGGCACAGGGCCGCCGCCTTAATCCTGCGCCGCTCTCTTTCTCGGCGTTCGGCAACGGAGTTTGCGGTCGCTTGGCGGCTTGACTCGATAGTTTCCGCCGCCGACATGCGCGAGTCTTCCGGTGGCGACTGCGGCGTCCAGTTCCTTCCGCACAGCCGTGGTCAAAAGCGGGTTGAACCTGCGATAGACGAGCTCCACCCACTTTTCCACGTCCGCGTCAGCCTTGAGTTCGTTCTTCGGGATCAGGCTTCTTCTGATCTCCAGAGTCACTTGGTGCATGAGTTTCTTGCTCTCTTCGTTGTCGTCGCCGCGGCGTAGCAGTGCGCACTGCAACACCTCGAACACACGCTGCGGAGTCAAGCTCTCGACGATCAGCCTGTCGATTTGCTCGTCGATGAATCTCCGCGCTGGGTCGTCGGGCGGCAAGTCGATAATTTTCTTCATGCTGCGCTCCTTTGCTCCCGCCGCGCCTGTCGAGCCTCAGCTTTGGTCTCGACTTCGATGGCCTCGTCGATCGTGGCCGATTGTCCGAGCGAGACGAGCACCCGCTGCCGCACCGTCCCGTTCTGGCGGACTGACTCCACCAGGCTGTAGTGCGTCGTCCCGTTGACTTGCTTGCGCCGGATAGATGCCATGTTCGGTTCTCAAGTTCTCATTCGACACGCCAAACGACGATTTCGCGCGAGAGCACGAGGCACGTCCTGTTCTCCTTCGCCCACATCACCTGCTGCGGCTGGCACTGCGAGCACTCATACGGCGCTTGGATTCTCATGTCGATGGGCAGCCGCACCAACCGTGCCATGTCGAGAAGGTGGTCGGTAAACTTCCTGTTCTCGGCGTTCCATTGCGTCGGCGACATCATCAACGCGATCACGGCTCCGGACTGCAATTTCTTCGCGAACGCGTTGATGATTCCGGCCAGCGTGCTGGTGAACTTCGGCAACTCCATGTTCGCCAAGTCTTCGGGGTCTTTGCTGTACTGATTTTTCGCCTGCCGCCAATACGGCGGATCTAGGAAGATCAACCGCACGTCCTGCCAGCGCGGAATCGGCGGTACGCCGTTCACCATGTCCCAGTGACGAATCTGGCCTTCGCGCGCAAGGATTGGCTTTCTGTCGCTGACCCAGTAGCGCCGGAACCTTTTTCGGCAAACGTCGACGGTCGCGCCCCCGCCGACAAACGGGTCAATGACAACGTCGAAAGGCTCGGTGTACATGTAGACCAACCGCTCCGTCCATCGCGGCTCGCTATTGCCGAAGTGCGAGACCTCGTTCGTGTTCGCCGTCTGCCGCCAAACGTTATAGACCGGAACGAGTCCCTCCTCCGCATCCCAGTCATCGAAGTTTGCGATGGATTTGTCAGATTTGGTTTCGTGGAACCGTTTCTGACAAACTTGCACGACCTTGCTCACGGTGTCCTTCGTGCAGTCGGTGGCCTTCGCGATCTCTTCCATCGTGTCGCAGGCCATCCACATCTCGAATATCCTCCGGTCTCGCTTTTCCTTCTCGTCGCGCGCGACGTCATGAAGCCACGCGGTCACTTTGCGCTTGCTGACCGACAGCGTCTCCGCGATCTCGTCGTAGCTGTCGCCATACGAGTGGAGCGTCTTCGCGTCGGCTTGCTTGTCGCTGTTGCTCAATTGACGCCCATGATCAGCGTTCAGCTTGATCGCTAGCTTCACCTGCTCGTACGGCGTCGACACCGGATAGAGGAGTACCTGAATCTCGCGGTCGCCGTCGAAGAGCATTCTGGCCGCGAGCCAGCGGTGCTTGCCGTCGAGCAGCTTCATGTCGGACGCGACGGCCATGTATCGTTTGGCGGCCTCGATCTTGTCCCAGTCGTCGGCGTACTGCTGCGCCAATGCGGGATCGTGCCCGCGCGGACGCGCATAGATCGTCTCGTCGAAGATGATCTCGCTGAGCCGGATGGTGCGGAGTTCAGGCTGCATGCCGGACGGCATCGTCATTCGTGCTGCCCCTTTCCTTCTCATTCGTTTCCATTGCTAGCCCACTTTCCTCGCGGCCGCACGCCGCATCGCCCGTGCGCGCCGCTCCCCTTTTCATCGACCACTAGGCGGCCATGTCCTCGCCGTACCTTTCCTCATACCGCTCGGCCAGTTGTTCAGCCTTGACATAGTCCCCATCGAGAATGGCGGCTGACATGCGCAGCGCCATCTCCACGGCATTTCTAAAGTCGGCGTCCGTGACGGCGGCTTCTCGACGCATGCGCTGTGGCCGCTCCTCGCCGACGAGATACCTGATGTCCCTCTCCGAAGCCGAGCGTTGCTTCCACTTCCTAACCCGAGCAGCATTGAGGCCCAGCAGCAGCAACACTTCCTCGTAGTCAGGTTTGTCGAGGTCGGCGTGGATGTCAGTCCGCCGTCCCTCGGCGTGCGTCAATTCCTTCATGGCCATCAACGCCACAAGAATGCGCTGGCGTGCCTGCACGTCGAACCACTTCATTTGCCGATCCGCCTGCGCGAGCATCCGCTTCAGTTCGGCAAGCAATTTCGCGTAGCCGAGCGCCTTGTATTCCGCCTGCGAGAGAGCGGCGTGTCTCACAGCTCACCTGCGTGACAGCGTCCTGTTAGATCAACTGCCGTGGTGGGGGTCTGTACTTCTTGAGTGACGACGTGCTCTTGAACTATGCTTTCTGAATCCATCTGCCGCCTCCTTCTCAGGCGCTCACTGGTCAGCCCTGTTCGCGATTCGGGAAAAATCGCGGCAGGGCGCTCTCTGTCTATGCACGCTTCCGCTGCTGCAATCTGTCCTGCACGCGCAGAAATACACTCATCGGAATCCGCAAACTGAAATACCGCCTGCGATATTTACGACCGTGCCGCAAGGTCTCATGGCCGAACCGCAAGACGCCTTCTTCGTTCTGGAATAGCCTTCGCACCGCGTCCTCGCTCAACTGCCATTTAAGAGCGATGTGCGCGACCGTCAGCGTGGGCTCGATCTCGTCGAGGACTGCCGGCTGCTGGCGTGGCTGTGGCGTCATTGGCGCGCCGCCTTCTTCTTCCGCTCGCGCTGCCGCTTGAACTCGGCCAGGTCGCGGCGTTCAAAGAACGCTTTATTGCGAATCATGGTGACGGGCGGCGCAGTGCCGTTCGCTATCCAGCGATCAACGGTGCGCACGTCCACGTTCAATTCAAGGGCTGTCTCGGCCTTCGAGGCGAAGTCCTCGGCAAGGATCTTCTGAATATCAAGCTGTTGGGGTCTGGCCATCCGCGCCTCCGAGAGTCAGTTGTCCAAAAGGGGTTATTGCCGATCCAGCGTGGATCGACCTTCCGTTTTTGGGACATCCGTCTCGGCTCGCGTCTCGTACAGCGACCGATGGGTTTGGGTGTCAAATGCTGCGAATGCAGTGGTCGCAGCGCCGACAGGGATAATACAGATTGTCCGACATACTGACAAGCACAGGATTTCCACAAGTTATTGAACAGTGGGCGGCGCGTCCGGCTCTGGAATCTCGGCCTCAGCGTCCGCCTTGTCCTGCTGGCGAACCAGCGCGGCGCGCTGCTCCGCGACGCAGTGATCAACCCTGCGCTTAATCCACGGTAGATAGGCCTTCTGCACCATCAACGTATTTGAATGGCCTAGCATTCGCGCAAGAACTTCCAAGGTGACACCGTTGGTGATGGCGGCGACGGCAAAAGCGTCCCTCAAGGCGTGAGGGTGAACCCTTCGCTTTTTGCCCGTCTCCGTCTCGACATCGGTTATGCCCGCAAACTTGCACACACTCCGCAGGCGCACGCGCCAGCGCTCGCGGTTGCTTGCCGTGGCAGCCCCCTTGAAAAGAAAAGGCCGCGCCAGATCGCTGCCCAACTCGGGCGGAACTTCTCGCAGCCGAGCCGCAACTTTGGCATCGAGCGCCACGGTCGCGATTCCCCCGTTTTTGACTCTGGGGTAGCTGAGCACATTGTCCGCCGTCAGGTGCCGTGCGGGGCAGAACTGGACAATATCAGCCAACGCCATTCCGCCATGCCGAGCGAGGTCTATGAAGCAGCCCATCCGTGCGACGAAGTTCTCGGGCATGTGGCGACCCTTCATTTTGAAGAAGGGAAGGCTCGCGCGCAGCCGCTGTAGTTGGCTTTCCGAGAAGCACCCGCTGCGGTTGCCAGGCCGCACCCGCCGCGGCTCGCGAAAGTCTGGCTCGCCGACGATATGCCCATGCAGTCGGCACCACTTGAAGAACGACCGGACGTGTCCACGCCAAAGATTGGAGGTCAAATCATTCGTCCGCCAGCTTTGCGCCCATTCGTCGAGGACGTCGGACGAGACCTGCTCGACGCGCGTTATGGGCACGCGGGTCTTAGCGTTCTTCTGGTCAAGGAAGTCGAGTAAGGAGAGGTTCTTTGCCCGCCCGTTCGCGTACTCTTTCGGCGCTCGGCGCCTTATGACCTGAAGGAGTTTGTCCACAAACTTCGGGGCGAGATCGCGGCGCTCCAGCGAGGCCCTGTAAAGTGCGAACGCGGGCTCGACGCCGATTCCTTCCTTCGGTTGATTGACTTGGCGAGCGGCGCGGATTTCAGGATCGAAGCCGCGCAAAAGTTTCTGCGCCTGCTCGCTCGCCTCGGTATAGCTCGAGGTCTTCGCCGATTGCTGCACGGCCCTTCCGCCGACAGGCCGCGAATATAGCCATTTTGGACATTGACACTGGCAGAGATTCGGGTCGGTCAACTGGCACGGTTTAAGGTGGCGACGCACATAAACAATGGTCGTGCCGAAGACGGAGTGGTACTCGGTCTTCTGTGAGTTGGCCTGCTTTTTCATGGCGTCCTTTCGGGCTGGCCTTACTAGCTTTATTATACACGGCTTAGACACGGGCGCACATGGCCATTTCAACCCAGTGTTTATGCTGGTTCCAGAGCTGTCATATTCTTGCACCAAAAGTCACATGCCGTTACTGGAGGGGTTGGGGTGTGGCGCCGGGAGGCCGCCACCGACAGCTAGCGAGGACGCCGTCGCTACGTTGGCGCCTGCGGCGTTGCACTCGAGCGTCTGCGGGTGAATGTTAGAATGATTCAGGTCAGGCATCGGTCTTACGCGACGTACTCTCGCCAACCCCGCCAGGTCCGGAAGGAAGCAACGGTAACGGGCTCTTGCGTGTGCAGTGAGGTCCCGGTGCCTGGCTTATTTGTTTTGTGCGTTTTGTTTCCCACCGATTACCAAGATTTACATACTCTTTACGACTCTTTGCGCAAAAATCGACTCCTCGCGCATCAACATGAGCAGGCCGGAAAAAATTCTCGGCCGCGCAAGGTGAGAAATGAAGAGTCGCGGTACTTCCCCCACGCTCGCTCCCCACGTCACCATTCACGTATCCGGAAAATTATTTGAGGGACATCTGGCGTATCTCGACCAACTGGTTCAGAGTGCCGCCGAGTGTCAATTGTGGCCGCAGTTGGATCTCCGCCACCTGGAGGAGTTGGACCGGGCAGGACTTCTCTATCTGGTGGCCGGCGAGAATCGCGATTTCGGGATCGTCTCGTGTCCTGATTTTGTTCGGGAGTGGATCGAGCATGAGGGCGGGCCGGCTGCGGCTTGAGGTTCTCGATCCTCCTGGAGGTTTTTCGTAGCCTGCTGTAAGAGCTTTTAGCCGCTGATGTCGCGGGCGAAACGCCGCTGAGGTCGCTGAGGAAATCTTATGCCCGACTTGAATGGCGGCGACGATCGTCCGATCGTCTTGGGACGCCGAATACACTCGCTACTCTGTCGGATCAGCTTCTTTCTTAGACATTCCAGTTAGACATTCTGCTCCCAATCCTTCAGAATACTGAGTTTCATACTCACGCGACTTTCTTAGGCGATCTGTCAGGAGCCCTCATTGACGAAACCGATTCGCGCCAAAATCAGCGCCCTCGGCACGCACGTGCCGCCGCGTCTGCTCACCAACGCCGACCTGGAAAAAATGGTGGATACCAACAACGAGTGGATCATGGCTCGCGTCGGCATCCGCGAGCGCCACATCGTGGAGAAGGGAGTGGCCACCAGCGACCTCGCCGTGGAGGCTGCGAAGAAGGCGTTGGCCATGCGTGGCCTGGCTCCGACTGACATCGATGTGATTATCGTCGGCACGGTTACCCCCGACATGTTTTTTCCTTCGACGGCGTGTCTGGTGCAGAGCAAGCTGGGGGCGAAGGGCGCGTGGGGATTCGACCTTTCGGCCGCGTGCTCGGCGTTTCTGTATTCGCTGCAGGTGGGTACACAATTCATCGCCAGCGGCGCCCACAAGCGGGTGCTGGTGATTGGCGCGGATGTGATGTCGTCGATCATCGACTATGCCGACCGGGCGACCTGCGTGATTTTTGGCGACGGCGCAGGCGCGGCGATTCTGGAACCAGCCGAGGATGACTCCGTCGGTCTGATTGACTACATTCACGAAGTGGATGGTGCCGGAGGTCAGTTTCTTTACATGCCGGGCGGAGGCAGTCTGAATCCGAGCAGCAAAGAGACAGTCGAGAAGCGAATGCACTACGTTCACCAGGACGGGCAGCAGGTGTTCAAGTTTGCGGTGCGGAAACAGACAGAGCTGTGCCAGAAGTTGCTGGAGCGCAACGGCCTGAAGGGGACTGACATTGACGCCTTCATTCCTCATCAGGCGAACTTGCGGATTATTAATGCAACGGCCGACCGCTTGGGGCTGCGGCCGGAGGCGGTGGTGGTCAACATTGAGCGCTACGGCAACACCACCGCGGGCACCATTCCTCTGGCCATGAATACGGCGCTGGAGCAAGGCAAACTGAAAAAGGGAAGTCTGGTGATGCTGGCCTCGGTGGGCGCAGGGTTTACGGTGGGGGCGACGCTGCTGCGTTGGGCTTTCTGAGAGTTTTATTTCGTGACGTTCGTAACTCTTTTCTGTGCTTTGCAATGGCCTGACCGCGGGTCGCGCTGCTATCGTTTTGGCACGTTCGCCCCACGTGGGGATGCCGGCGGGCGTGTTAGAGATGATGCGTTCCATCTGCTGCTGTCTTCTTCTGGCTCTGGGCTCGGTCGCATTGGCCGCGCAACAGGCCGATCCACGCGAGAGCAAACTGCTGGTTCTGGAGCGCTTGTGGAATGAGGCTCAGGTGCACCGCGATGCCGCGGCGCTCGATGCTTTGGTTTCGAGCCGGTTCGTGAACACCGAGTGGGATGGAGAGATCAGCGACAAGCAGAGATTTCTGGCTGACATCAAAGATCCGCGTTTCAAGCCCACCACCGCCAACATCCAGGACGTCAAGATGAACTTTTTTGGCGATACCGCAGTGATCACCGGTATTTATCACACGGCGGGTACTTGCCAGGGCAAGCCGTATGACCACGTCGGACGCTTCACCGACACCTGGGTTCTGGACATGGGCAAGTGGCAGTGCGTAGCCAGTCATACCAGCCTGCTGAAGAAATAATCCGAGCTTCACACCCTTACTTTGCCTGCCAGGTGGTTCTTGTCAAAGCCGTCCTATTCAGAACTGCGTCCTCGGTTATAGCCCCATAAATTCTTTTTATGCGGGAAATCCGCGTCCCGTGCGGCTCGCGGTGATCTAATCGGGATCGAGATTTCTTTCGGGATCTCGCTCTGAAATTACCGCATGGATGCTTCTTCCCAACCTCGCGCCTGGAAGGTCTTGCTGGCCTTCGCCATTATTTATTTTGTTTGGGGATCGACATTTCTCGCGATTCGTGTGGGAGTGCGCGAGGTGCCTCCGTTTCTGCTGGCGGGGATGCGTTTTCTGATCGCCGGAGTTGTTCTCTACAGTTGGATGCGAGCTCGAAGGACGCCTTCTCCGACGGCGCGAGAATGGGGAGGGGCGTCGCTGCTGGCGCTGCTGATTTTTGTTTTCGACTATGGGCTCCTGTTCTGGGCGGAGCGGCGTGTACCGTCTGGGATTGCCGCGGTCATGATGGCGACCATCCCAGTGTTCATGGCGCTGGCGGAAATTATTTTTCTGCGGACACAGCGGCTTACATTGCGGCTCGCAAGCGCGTTGCTGGTGGGGATGGCGGGAGTGGCGGTGCTGGTAGGACGTTTTCCAGGCGCGAGTTTTGTGGGAGCGCGTTTTCTCGGAGCGCGCTCGATGGGTGGGAGCGAGGCCCCGGTAGACGCGGCTGGTGCGTGCGCGTTGCTGGTGGCGGCCATCAGTTGGTCGGTGGCGGCATCACTCAGCCGCAAGCTGCCGACGCCGGCGGCGAAGGTAATGAGTTCGGGAATCCAGATGCTGGCGGGAGGCGTGCTGCTCCTGCTGGCGGCGGCGCTGCTGGGAGAATTTCGCGGGTTCCAGGTGCAGGCCGTGTCGCGCGGGGCGTGGCTCGCGTTGGCCTATCTGATTGTGGCGGGATCGATTGTAGGATTCACCGCGTATGTGTGGCTGATTCATCACGAATCCCCAACCAGGGTTGGGACGTACGCATACGTGAATCCCGTGGTCGCGGTGCTGGTGGGATATTTTCTGGGAGGGGAGGCGATTGGCACGCGAACAATAGTAGGGACGCTGCTCGTGCTGGTGAGTGTGGTGGTGATTACAACTACACCGAAAAAAGAGTACGAAACGTTGCAGACGAGGGAAGGGGCGAAAGTTGCCAATAGAGCGCGCATTTGAGAGTGTATATCTTGACATGGATATACCTACATGTATAATTAGTGAAAGGCTGCAAGCGCGCTGGTTTGGTCTTCTAGAGGGGGGCTTAGATGGGCGATGACGAAAGATTTGTGCCGCGACACCGACTCCTTTTGTTCTCAATAGCAAAGGGTCTCACGAGGAATCCGAACACTTTTGACGCCACTCGTTTTGCTTGGCGCGTCAGTAAGCAACGGGCTGAAAACGTCGAACTGGTACTTGGGTGTGTGAAGGGGATCGTGAAGGGTGTTTATGTGCCGCAACATTGGATGGAAGCTACCAAGGAGAATTTCCCGAAGCTTGTCGCAACCCACAAAGGCCTTCGATGGGGATTTGACGGCATGGAAGCGGACGATGCGACCAAGGCGAATTACTTAGGGAGGCGCGTACCGGACAATCTCACGATAGGCCAGAGGGGATTCAGGTACTTCGATGATGAGGCCTCCGAACTTCCTCGGGCCGTGATCACTCAAAACGCACCGATTGGCGAAATGACAAGCGGTCTATGACGGCGAGGGAATCATGAAAAAGACATACTCAAGAACACCGAAATTGCGTGAAGCAAGGTTCACAGGTCAGAAGGCTCTGGTAGTTGAGGCTCTCTCAAACTGTTCCACACCGGTTACTCTTGAAGCGCTTGCGCCGCTAGTAGACAAGGACGGTCGATATAGCGCACTCCTCAATGATTGGGCGAAGGAAAACGGCGGCGTAAAAGGCAGTATTCGGTTTCACTTGCGCGCTCTAAAAAGCAAAGGGATGATCGAAGAAACTCTCGTTCCCACTGCCGCCCGGTCGCAAGTCGTTGGCTGGGGAAATAGTCATGCGCTGCGAATTCCGCGAGCCATGCTCGATGCGTTACATATAAAGGAAGGTGACGAAGTCGAACTGAAGGTAGAGGACGGTCGGCTGACAGTGCGGCCTGTTCATCCGAAGCTCACCCTGGAATCCCTTGTTGCGGCGATCACTCCGGAGAACTGTCACGCAGAGATTGACTGGGGTAAGCCGGTTGGCAAGGAGGTCTGGTAAACGTGGGCTATATCCCCGACGTGGGCCATGTTATTAAAATCGACATGGATCCAGTCGCCGGACATGAGCAGGGTGGCTGGCGTCCGGCGATTGTCTTATCTCCCAATCCATACAATGGCAAGACCGGTCTAGTCGTCGCCGTTCCTGTTACGAACAAGACGAAAGGCTATCCCTTCGAGGTTCGGCTCCCATCTCAAATGAGGACCACTGGTGTCGTCCTCGCCGATCAAGTTAAGAGTTTTGATTGGCGCGCACGTCGCACGAAATATGTTGAGAACGCGCCGGTTGAGGTCTTGAAAGCGATACACGAACGCCTTGTGTTGCTATTGGGCCTTCCCACGCCGTAGGAACCTTCGATGACTGTCTACGGCCGCGTCATCCTCTCCGGCTTGACCAACTGATCGAACTCCTCGCCCGTGAGATATCCCAGCTTGAGCGCGGCTTCGCGGAGGCTGCTGTGTTCGACGAGGGCCGTGTGCGCGATCTGCGCAGCTTTGTCGTATCCAACCTTCGGGGCCAGCGCGGTAACCAGCATCAGGGAATTCTTCACGTACCAATCCACTTTGGCGCGATCGACTTCGATGCCGTTGAGCATGTACTCGACGTAGCCGTGGCAGGCGTCGCTGATGAGCGTGACCGAGTGCAGGAAGTTGTAGATGATGACCGGCTTGTAGACGTTGAGCTCGAAGTTGCCTTGCGACCCGGCGAAGCCGACGGCGGCGGTCGCTCCGTGGACTTGCACGCAGACCATGGTCATGGCTTCGCACTGCGTGGGATTCACTTTGCCGGGCATGATGGAGGAGCCAGGTTCGTTCTCCGGGATGGAGATTTCTCCCAGGCCGCAACGCGGGCCGGAAGCCAGCCACCGAATGTCGTTGGAAATTTTCATCAGTGAGGCGGCGAGAGTCTCCATCGCGCCCTGGGCGAAGACGATCTCATCGTGCGCTGAAAGTGCTGCGAACTTGTTGCCGTGGGAGCGGAAGGGAAGGCCGGTGAGTTCGGCGATCTTTTTTGCGGCGCGCTCAGCGAATTCGGGATGCGTATTCAAGCCCGTGCCGACTGCGGTGCCGCCGATGGCGAGATCGTAAAGTCCTTCCAGGACTTGCTCCAGGCGATGGATGTCGCGTTCGAGCAGGCTGGCCCAGCCGCCGAATTCCTGGCCGACGGTGAGGGGGACGGCGTCCTGCAGGTGGGTACGGCCGATTTTGACGATGTGTTCGAATTCTTTGGCCTTTGCCGCGATTGCGTTGTGAACAGTTTTGATCGCGGGAATCAACGCATTCCTCACGCGGTCCGCAGCCGCGATGTGCATGGCCGCGGGGAACGTATCGTTGGAGGACTGCGACATGTTGACGTCGTCGTTGGGATGGATCGGCTTTTTCGATCCCATCACACCGCCCGCGATTTCGATGGCGCGGTTGGAGATGACTTCGTTCACGTTCATGTTGGTCTGCGTGCCGCTGCCGGTTTGCCAGATGCGGAGAGGGAACTGGTCGTGGAGCTTGCCGGCGATGACTTCGTCGGCGGCCTGGGCGATGAGTTTGGCTTTGTCGGCAGGAAGTTTTCCCAGGTCCTGATTCACCAGGGCGCAGGCTTTTTTGAGGATGCCGAAGGCGCGGATCAGTTCGGGCGGCATAGTATCGCGGCCGATGTCGAAGTGCAGCAGCGAGCGCTGGGTCTGCGCGCCCCAGTAGACGTTCGCCGGGACTTCGATCTTTCCCATGCTGTCGGATTCGGTGCGGGTCTTCGCTTGAGCTCGGTCGATAAGAGTGGACATCAAGGAGTCTCCTGTGCCAGCAACCGAGGAACGGAGCGGCGGGTTGCGAGGCCTTCGATCATACGAGGAACTGAATATTATACGGCGGCGTGAACGGGCGTTCCTCGAAACGCGAGGGTTAGTGCCCGCTTGCGGAGGTCGTATCCATTCGGATACAATGAAGAAGGCTTGAATACACTCCTTCGTTCGTCCGATTTCGATGCTTGGATATCTCGACTGACCGATCAGAAGGGGAAGGCGAGAATCCTGTCTCGCCTGACTGGCGCGACTTTCGGAAACTTCGGCGATTGCGAAGCCGTCGGTGAAGGCGTATCTGAGATGCGAATTCATGTCGGAGCGGGCTATCGGGTTTATTTCGCGCGTACGGGCCCGACCGTTTATGTTTTGCTGGCTGGCGGCGTAAAAGCTTCCCAAACGAAAGACATTGCCCTGGCAAAGAAAATGCATCGTGAGCTCAAGGGGACAAAATAATGAAGAGGAAGAAAACAGTTTACAGACCGTTCGACGCAGCCGCGTATCTGGATAGCGACGAGGTGATTGTGGAATATCTTTCGGCGGCTGCCGAAGACGCAAACCCAGACGTATTCGTCGCGGCCTTGGGCCATGTGGCCAAGGCGCGAGGTATGGCGCGGATCGCCAAAGACTCAGGACTGGGCAGGGAGAGCCTTTACAAGGCACTGAGCACGGGCGCGCACCCACGTTTTGAAACCATCAACTCGGTACTACACGCCCTCGGCGTGAAGTTTACCGTCGTCGCCGAACAGGAGAGCTAGGGCCGCACGCCAGTTGGGCTGCTGCTCGCGCGTGAGATGTACTTCCATGGTCGCAGAGTAAGGGCGCAAGGTTGGGCTATCAACGTGCGGATGAAACGCCCATGGGACGGCCTAACTGACTTCCGATAATTCTTACATGCTAGAATCATCGCTTTCCGGACGCCTGTCCGACCCCTGCGCCCATGCCTGATTTTCTTGCCGCCGTCGAGATCGAGGCCCTGACCAAGACCAAGACCAAGGTCAAGGGTCAACCGGAGATGCGCACCGATGTGCTGGTCATCGGAGCGGGGCCGACGGGGCTGGCGTGTGCGATTGAAGCGCAGAAGGTTGGGCTGAAAGTCATCATTCTCGACAAGGGATGCCTGGTGAACTCGCTGTTTCACTATCCCGCAGGCATGATTTTTTTTACCACGCCGGAACTGCTGGAGATCGGCGATATTCCATTCACCACCGCCAACCAGAAGCCCACGCGTGAAGAAGCGCTGGAGTATTACCGCAAAGTCGCCGAGCACTATCATCTCGACCTGCGTCAGTACGAGTGGGTGAAAACCGTGATGGGCGAGGACGGGAATTTCAGCATCACAGCGACCGATCGGGCGGCGCGGCCGCACGATTACCTTACGAAAAAAGTGATCGTGTCGACTGGCTATTACGATATGGCGAATCGTCTGCATATTCCGGGTGAAGACTTGCCCAAGGTTTCGCACTATTACGCGGAGCCGCATCCTTATTACGACACGGAAGTGCTGGTCATCGGGGGCAAAAATTCCGCCGCGATTGCAGCACTCGATCTATGGCGTCACGGAGCGCGGGTCACGCTGGTGCACCGCGAGGCCCAGCTGCACAGCCATGTGAAGTACTGGATCAAGCCGGATCTTGAAAATCGAATCAAGAACGGAGACGTCGAAGCTTACTTCAACAGTTCGGTCGAGGAGATCGGCCTCGATCACGTGATGTTGAAGACGCCGCGCGGGCAGGTCCGGCTCAAGAACGACTTCGTACTGGCGCTGATCGGCTACCACCCCGACTATGATTTTCTGCGCAGCATGGGCATCGAGCTCTCGGAGCCGCAGTGCCGGCCGGTGTGCGATCCGGTGTCGCTGGAGAGTAACGTGCGGGGAATCTATGTTGCGGGGGTGATTGTGGCGGGATCGCGGACCAATGAAATTTTCATCGAGAACGGCCGCTTCCACGGCCGGCAAATCGCGGAAGACCTGAAGAAAAACCTGCGGCCGAGTTCGCGGCAAAAGGGCGTGGCGGCGCAGGAATAATCCGCTCCGGCGCCTAGGCCTGTTTCAGCGCACAAAACAAAACCTCGGGCAGGTTCGCCCGAGGTTTTGGAAAAACAAATTAAAAACTTAGCTGCGGAGTTTGCGCCGGATCTGGACAGCGATACCGAGCAACCCAGCGCCCATCAGCAGGAGAGATCCTGGTTCGGGGACCGGACTACCCACGATGCCCGCTCCCGAGTTGGGCGTGATATAGACAATCTTCCCATCGCTATTTACGAGCTCGGCGTAAAGCACCGTGCCTGCCGGAAGGCCACTAGCGGTAATGCTCATGCCGTTCGCCCCGAGAGCGCCGAGGGAGACGTAGCCAAACGACAGATTGCAGCCTGATCCGCAGCCCAGGCTGGTCGTGACCGGCCCCATGGAACCGTTTTCGAACGCACCCAGGCTGCTGGTGAACGCAATCCCGTTGATGCTGCCGTGGGGTGTTCCATTGAACGCCGCAAGAATGATCACAGTGTCCCCAACGCCTTTTCCATTGGTGGTGAAGACGTTAAAGGTAGTGCCGCTGCCGCCCACACGCACGATGTCAGGCGTGGACTTGGGGCAGCTGTAAGAAGCGAAATCGTTGCAGTTGTTGGCCAGAGCCGATCCGGAAAGGATCAGTAGCAACGGAAGCGAAATTGTCAGAAGTCTAGAAGAGCGCATCTTAGGTAACTCCGAGTTCGGTCTTGTTGATGCACGCCGAATGCCAATATTGGTTACGTGGACACCTGAGTGAATGCATCCTATCCCGTTCAAATCACACGGCTTATTAGCCTACCCGCCTGACCATGAAACTCCGCTTTCCGAGTCAGTGAAAACGATTGCACTCTTTGTTCAAGTTTTAGCCGAGTCGCCACCTGTCTAAAAGAGACGATCCTGCCGCAGCGTCGTAGCTTGGCTCTACCCGGTTACACTGAGAACCCGTATGGATCCCCAGCCGGAGCGCATCGTCCCATCCATTTCACTGGGCTCCTACACCCGGCT
>Ga0210403_10002166_pt1 | contig 18078 bp, 10 predicted proteins | sample IncBWC19MmetaG_FD_150863 | JGI IMG/M metagenome (GOLD analysis project Ga0210403, IMG submission 150863) | Forest soil microbial communities from Barre Woods Harvard Forest LTER site, Petersham, Massachusetts, United States - Inc-BW-C-19-M | ecosystem: Environmental > Terrestrial > Soil >... | reverse complement strand
GGGCTTCACGACCGTAATCGCCGCACCCAAGGGCGGAATGTTTCCGGGCCAGGCGTCTGTCCTCGACCTTGGCGGCGAACGCGCCGGAGATTTCGTTGTCAAATCACCCGTTGCCATTCCGGTTTCGCTGCAAGCTCCCGGGGGATTCCGAAGCTTCCCCGGCTCGGTGATGGGTGGCATCGCCTACGTTCGCCAGGTGTGGTTGGACACGAAATGGGACGTGGAAGCCGAGGCTGCATACGAAAATCATCCGCGCGGTGTTGAGCGGCCGAAGTACGACCGCAGCGACGCCGCACTGGCTGCCGCGTATTCAAAACTTGCAGTGTTCCTGATTCCGGGGAATACCTCCTTGCAGATTCGCAGGTCGTTGCGGCTGATCGATGAATGGAAATTGCCGGCGGTGCTGTACGGCGCACAGATGAGCTATGACGTCGCGCCCGAAATCGCGGCCAATAAGAGATTGTCGGTGCTGGTGGACCTGAAATGGCCCGAGGCGGAAAAAGACAGCGATCCGGAGGCGGTGCCTTCGCTCCGCACCCTGCGATTCCGCGACCGCGCGCCCTCCTCGCCCTCGGCCCTCGGCAAGGCCGGCGTGAAATTCGCGTTTTATTCCGGCGGCATCACCGCGCCCAAAGATATTCTTCCCGCGGTGAAAAAGTCGATCGATGCGGGATTAAGCCCCGACGCCGCGCTCCGCGCCCTCACTCTCTCGCCTGCCGAGATTTTTGGCGTTGCGGAAACGCTCGGGTCAATCGAAACCGGCAAGATCGCCAATTTCGTTGTCACCGATGGGGACCTGTTCGACAAGAAAACCAAAGTGAAAATCGTCTTCGTCGACGGCCGAAAATATGAAGTACGCGAAACCCTGCGTCCCACCGAACCGCCAAAGGGCGACCTGACTGGCAAATGGAAATTGAGCTTCACCACGCCGCAGGGGCAGGAAGAAGCAACCGCGGATCTCGCCATGCAGCCCGACGGCACATTGACCGGCAGCGTGGCCAGCGACCACGGTACTGGCAGCGTCTTCAGTGGCTGGGTCAGCGGCGAGAAATTCCGCTTTGTGATCAACATCTCCATCGAGGGCAGTTCGAGCGATGTTGTTTTCACCGGCACCTTTGAGGGAACTTCCATGAAAGGTTCGATTCAGGCGGCGGGCTACAACCTTGAGTTCACAGGCACCAAGCCCTCACGAATGGCAGCAGTGCAGGCAGGGGGTGCGCAATGAGATTCCGCATAAACATTTTGTGTTTCGCCGCCGCGCTTGCTCTCGGCATTCCAGGATCCATCAGCGCCAGGGAAAAAGAACATTCCGTCACAATTGATGCTGCCGCGCCGGTGATCCTGATTCGCAATGCCACCATCCTCACCGTTTCTCATGGCACGATCGACAAGGGCGACATCCTGATCAAAGACGGTAAGATCGCCGCGGTTGGCGGCACGCTGAAGGCTCCTGCGGACGCCGTAGTAATCGACGCCACGGGCCAGTTCGTCACCCCCGGCATCATCGATTGCCACTCGCACATCGCCGTCGACGGCAGCGTCAACGAAGGCTCCGTCTCCGTCTCTTCCATGGTGAACATCGCCGACGTGCTGGACTCCGACGACATTTCCATTTTCCGCGACCTCGCCGGCGGCGTCACCACCGCCAACATTCTGCATGGCTCCGCCAATTCCATCGGTGGCCAGACCGTCGTCATCAAGCTGCGCTGGGGACAGCCCGCCGCAAAGTTGCCGTTTGAGGGCGCGCTGCCCGGCATCAAATTTGCCCTCGGCGAAAATCCGAAGCGCTCGAATTTCCGCACTCCCGGCGCGCCGGATCGCTATCCCACGACGCGCATGGGCGTTGAAGAAACCATCCGCGGCGCCTTCACCGAAGCGCGCGACTACAAGAAATCCTGGGACGATTACAACAAGCGCGTTTCTGCCGGGGAGAAAAATGCCCTCCCCCCGCGCCGCAATCTGAAGCTCGATCCGCTGGTGGAAGTCTTGGAGGGGAAGCGCTACGTCCACGCGCATTGTTACCGCGAGGACGAAATCCTGATGCTGCTGCGGGTGGCGAAGGAATTCGGCTTTCACGTGCAGACTTTCCAGCACGTGCTGGAGGGCTACAAGGTCGCCGACGAAATCGCCGCGGCGGGCAGCGGCGCTTCCACCTTTTCCGACTGGTGGGGCTACAAAGCGGAAGCATACGACGCCATTCCGTACAACGCGGCGCTGATGACGAAACGCGGCGTCCTTGTTTCCATCAATTCCGACGACGCAGCGGAAGCCACTCACCTCAACCAGGAAGCCGCGAAAAGCATCCACTACGGCGGGTTGACTCACGATGAAGCGCTGAAGCTGGTCACCCTGAATCCCGCCATCCAGTTGGGCATCGACAAGCGCGTCGGCTCCATCGACGTCGGCAAGGACGCGGACCTGGCCATTTACAACCATGATCCGCTCAGCGCCTATGCCGTCGTGCAAAAGACTCTCATCGATGGCCGAGTCTATTTCGACCGCGAGAAAGATCTGGCCGGCCGCGTGGCGCTCGAAAAGGAAAAGAAAGATCTCCTCGAGAAGGCGAAGAAAAAACAAGACGAGGAAAAGAAAGCCAACGCAAAGAAGCCGGACGAAAAAAAGCCCGAAGATAAGAAAACCGAAGAAAAGAAACCGGAAGACAAACCCAAGCCCCGGCAAAACGATGCCGGTGAAGGAGGTGCGCTGTGAAACGCCATTCCCTGAGTTTCCTCGCCATAATCGTCGCCGCCACTTTGCTTGGCGCCGGCATTTCCAACGCGCAAAGCTCCGCGGCTGACGTGGCCATCACGCACGCAAAAATTTTCACCCTTGCTGGAGCACCGATCGAAGACGGCACAGTGGTGATTCATGACGGAAAAATTGCCGCCGTCGGCGCAGGTATCGCGATCCCCACGGGCGCGCAAGTAATCGACGCGAAGGGCTTGCAGGTATATCCCGGCCTCTTCGATCCAGTCACACAAATGGGCCTGAGCGAAATCGGCGCCGTCAGCGCTACCGTGGACACCACCGAAACCGGATTGTTCAATCCCGATGTCACCGCCGCCACCGCTGTTCTTCCCTCCAGCGCCCACATTCCCGTCACCCGCGCCTCGGGCATCACCGAAGTGATCGCAGCGCCCGCCAGCGGCGGTTTCGACAGCCGCAACGCCACGAATCTCGTGGGTGGGCAGGCATCGGCGATTCACCTTGCTGGTTGGACCGCCGAAGAAATGCTTATCAACAAGCGCGCAGCCATGGTCGTCGACTGGCCCGGCATCGAAACGCGTTCCTTCGATTTCTCCACCCTTTCAAACAAAGAAAAGGCCTTCGCCGACGCAAAAAAAGAGTACGACACAAAGGTCAACGAGCTCGCCGACTTCATCGAACAAGCGCGCCACTATGCCCAAGCTTTGCAAAGCCCTGGCGCCGGCGGCTTCCAACGCGACGTCAAGCTCGAAGCCATGGCGCCCGTGATCCGCGGGGAAATGCCGTTGCTCGTCTTTGCGGATAAGGCCCGGCAAATCCGCGACGCCGTTGAATTCTGCGACAAGCAAAAATTAAAAATCATCCTCGCGGGCGGCACCGAAGCGTGGAAAGAAAAAGACCTCCTTCGCTCAAAGGGCGTCCCCGTCATCCTGAAACCAGCCCTCGCCGAGCCGGCCGAGGAAGACGATGCATACGACCGCTTGCTGACGCAGCCGGAAGAGTTGCGCGCGGCAGGCATCAAAATCGCCTTCGGCAGCTTCGACAACAGCTTCGCCCGCCGACTCGGCCAAAACGCCGCCAATGCCGTCGCGCACGGCCTGCCGTACGAAGAGGGCCTCAAGGCGGTCACGCTCTATCCCGCGCAAATGTTTGGGCTCGACGCGCAGCTTGGCACCGTGGAAACCGGCAAGATCGCCAATCTCATCGTCACCAACGGCGACCCGCTCGACGTCACCACCGACGTGCGCTACGTCTTCATCAAGGGCCAGCTGACATCCACGGACAACAAACAAAAGGCCTTGTACGAAAAGTACCTGAATCGCCCAAAAGCCGCCCACTGACCGGGCCGCGCCAAGAAATAGCCCGCGGCCTCGCAACTTTTTCACGGGTTCCGCGTATCTAAGAGTGCAAAGCCATGCGCAAACCCGTCCTCATTGCTCTTCCACTTCTTCTCGGAAGCTTTTTCAGCGCGGGGGCGCGCGCCGACGAAGCGCAAAAAATAATCGACCAGTACCTGAAAGCCGTCGGCGGCAGCAAACCCGTCTCTCGGTTGCAAACTCTCTCCATTGACGGAAGCGTCGCAGTCATCGGCGACGCCCCACCGGGGACCTACACATTCAAGGTGAAGCGGCCCAACCGCGTGTACATCGAACTGCGCGCCAACGGCGAAACCCTGATCGAGTCCTACAACGGCAAATCCGCCTGGCATGAAGCGGCCGACGGGCAAATCGGCACACTTCTCGGCCGCGACGGTGTAGAAATGGAAATCGCCGCGCAGTATTACAACGCACGCCTCGAATCGCTCGCCAAACGCAAGGTGGGCGCTGCCTACAAAGGTGAAACTCAGTTGCGCGGCCGCTCCTTGCAGGAACTTGAACTAACCTATCCAGCTGGCGTGCAGTGGCACGTTTTTTTCGATCCTCAAACCCACCTGATCGCGGAAGAAAAAGCGCAAATCGCGGGAATTCCGCGGGAAATCACTTACGACGACTACCGCTCCGTGAACGGCGTTAAAGTCCCCTACAAGATCGAGCTGACTCGCGGAACCGAGCACTATTCGATCAACGTCACCCGTGTTGGTGTCAACGAAACCATCGGCGAACGCGTCTTTGATTTTCCGATGAAGTCGCAGGTGAAGCTGCCCGACCTGAAAAAGCTCTTCGAACAGCTCGACGCCAACCAGAAGCAGATCGACAAGCTCAAAGAGAACTATGCCGGAACGCGAAGTGAAGAAGAGACCGAGTACGACAAAACCGGCCGCGTAACCAAGAAAGAAGCCAAGGAATTCACTTTTTTCTATCTCGACGGCGAGGAAATCTCCACGCTGGTGAAGAAAGACGGCTCCGAACTCACGGAAGGCGAACAGAAGAAGGAAAACGAGCAGACCCAGAAGCATATCGAAGAAGTCCAGAAACAAAGCAAGAAAAAGGAAGCAAAAGCCGAAAAGGCAAAAGAAGAGGGGAAAGACGAGAAAGAGAAGGATGAGCCCGGCATCGAAGTCTTTCTGCGAACTTCGCAATTCGTGAATCCCCGCCGCGAACGCTTTCGCGGACAGGACGTGCTGGTCTTCGATTTCGAACCGAACCCCGAGTACAAACCCAAAAACCTGGTTGAACGTCTGGTCAAGGAATTGGCCGGCGTCGTCTGGGTGGACGAAAAAGCCAACGATGTTGCGCGACTCGAAGCCTATTTCGTCGGCGACTTCCATCTTGGAGGGGGCATTCTCGCCAGCATTCAGCAGGGCACCAGTTTTGTTTTTGAACAGGCTTACCTCAACAACGAGGTGTGGCTGCCAACCTGTGAGGAAGCTCACGTGGGCGCGCGTGTGCTGCTGGTGAAGGGATTCAAGCTGAACGCGATTACCCGCTACTCCGATTACAAGCGCTTCAATGTGGAAACCCTGAACAACATCGGCAAGCCCAAGGGAGCGCCTCCGGCAGTCCCCGCTCCGCCAGCGACAACCGAGCCCCCACCGATTCCAAACCCCTCACCAACTCCAACTCCGGAGCCGGCGCCAACAAATCCGCAGTGAAACACATTCCAGACAGCGATTCCAGGAGAGATAGCTAAGCCGCGGTAGTCTGGCTCAGCACCTCGCGCACTTTCTGCACCAGCGCCGCCGGGGAAAAAGGTTTCTGGAGGAATGCCAGACCTTCCTGCAGCATGCCCCCGCTGGTGATCACGTTGTCCGTGTAGCCCGACATGAAGAGCACCCGAATATCCCTGCGCTTCGCGGAGATGCGCTCGGCGAGTTCGCGCCCGCTCATGCCTGGCATGACCATGTCCGTCAGCAGAAGGTGAATTTCTCCCGCGAACTCCGAGGCAATCTTTTCGGCGTGCTGCGGATCAAGCGATACGATAACGTCGAAGCCCTTCTCCGTCAGAACCGTCTGAATCAGTTCCCGCACAGCTTCCTCATCTTCGACAATCAATATCGTCTCGGTTCCGCGTTGCGAACGGGGCGCGGCCTGCGCGATGGAAGTCCCTTCGGAAACCTCATCCACGCGCGGAAGATAAATCTTGAACGTGCTCCCTTTGCCCGGCTCGCTGTAGACCCAGATGTAGCCCCCGCTCTGCTTCACAATTCCGTACACCGTCGAAAGGCCCAGGCCCGTGCCGCGCCCGCTCTCCTTCGTCGTGAAAAACGGCTCGAAAATATGCGCCACCGTCTGGCGATCCATGCCTACGCCCGTGTCCGATACGGCCAGCATCACGTATTTCCCAGGCTTTACCGGGACGTGGTCCAGGGCATAATTTGCATCGAGATCGGTATTACAGGTTTCAACCACCAACCGTCCGCCTTCAGGCATGGCGTCGCGCGCGTTCACCACCAGGTTCATAATCACCTGCTCCACCTGTGCCGGGTCGGCCTTCACTTTGCCCAGATCGTCCTTCACCCGCGTGACCATTTCGATTCGCTCGTCCATCAGCCGCCGCAGCAGCGAATCCAGGTTCAGCACAATTTTGTTCAGGTCCAGAATCTTCGGCTGCAACACTTGTTTGCGGCTGAACGCCAGCAACTGCCGCACCAGCGCCGCCGCGCGCCCGGACGCGTTTTCAATCCGCTCGATGTCCGCGTGGGCCTCGCTCGGCAGGTTTTGCCGGCTCATCGCCAGCTCGGTGTAGCCCGAAATGATCGTCAGCAGATTATTGAAGTCGTGTGCGATGCCGCCCGCCAGCCGCCCAACCGCTTCCATTTTGCGCGATTGCTGCAGTTGTGTTTCCAGCGCCTTCCGTTCCGTGATGTCCACCATGATCCCTTCCATCACTGGATGCGAATCGCTGCCCTGCACAATCACCGCCGTGTCGCTCAGCCACACCTCGCGCCCATCTTTGCGCCGCACGCGAAATTCCGCCTGGAAGGGATACCCATTCTGGCTTTGCTCTTCCGCCGCGATCACCACGGGTAGATCATCCGGATGGATAAGCTGATCCCAGTTGGTGGATAAGGCCAACCATTCTTCCGGCGTGAATCCCAGAATATTTTCCACCTGCGGGCTGATATAAAACCACTTTCCGTTGAGGCCGATGTCCGCGATGTAGGTGATCGCGTTGACGTGCTCCACCAGCATGCGATATTTGGTTTCCGCGTCCGCGCGCGCCTTCTCCGCTTCCTGGTGCTGGGAAAGATCGCGGCACACGCACACGGTGCCGCCGTCCGGCATGCGCCCCACGTGAAACTCCACCGGAATCCGGCTGGCATCCGGCCGCCTCAGTTGCAGATTCCCTGACCATTTGCCGGTTTCCCGCAGTCCCTTGCGAACCTGTGATTCAATCTCCGCAATCGGCTGGAACGCGTAAACCACCTGCCACGGTTGGCCCACAATCTTCTGCGGCGAATCAAAACCCAGCATCGCGGCCAGCGCGGAATTGGCGTAACTGTGCACGCCCTTTTCATTCAATATCCCGATCCCTTCAATGGAGGAATCCATCGCCAGGCTTTGCCGCCGCACCGTTTCTTCTCCCAACTGTTGGCGGTATTGCGTCAAGCCGATACGCACCGCATAACAGCAGAAGGAAATTCCTAGCAGTGTGAAGCGGACGGTTTTCATTCCGGGGCCAAGTTGCGCCACCTGGATCAGAATGATCATCGGCGCAAAGAAAAACATTCCATTGTTGATCAGGACTTCCGACAGCGTGTGATTGCGCCGTCTTGTGTGGGCTGCAGATTCAGGCACCTGCTGCCACGTCGCCGCCCAGAACGCGCCATACAGCAGCGGCGTCGTCCAGCACAGGTCAAACCAGGTTCCAGTCGGTGTTTCGTGTGACACCTGAATCCACGAAACGATTGTCGCCAGGATTCCGTAAATCAGTACGTACGACGCCAACCCTCCATACAGCCGCTTGGCCTCTCCCCGGGCGCTGCGCCTCCATTGCAGCAACGCGAGCAGAAATATCCCAGAGGTCCCCATCGTCATCACCCGGAATTCCCGCGCCAATGCTTCCCGGTATCCGAGATTGATCGCCGGCAGATAGTACGCGCCGAAATACACCAGGAAAAACAGGATGCCGATTTGTACGAAGTCCAATAGTTCCGGCAAATCCACTTGTGAGTCGTCCTTATCCTGATTGAGAAAAATGGCCATTACGAAGAACATCCCGTGCGTGTCGAACAAGAAGCGGATCAGCGATCCCGGCGGCGGCTCTCGATGCAGAAATAACTCGTAGTAGGTCCACCCGAAGTCCGCCAGTCCCCAGGCACACATCCCGAAGCTGACCAGCACCCAGAACGACCGGGAGAAACCAGAGGTGCGCCGGCCGGCCTGGAAACACATCGCCGCGGCCAGAAAGCTTGCAAAAATCTGCAGTCCATTGCCGAACAGGGAACCCAACGGAGAAGTGCCCAGAAACACCACGGCCAACGCGTGCAGAGCGAGTACGCTCAGGGCAACCACGGCCAGGGACCGGGGAAAGCGACGTAAATTCAAAATACAGTCCTAGTACTGTGCTATCAGATAGTTTATGGGAGGTTCCGCTTGAGGTAGGGTTTGCTAGCTCGAACTGTGCCCGGTTGGTCATTCCTAATTTGGAACGCCTTGGCCCGGGCCTTTCTTGCCAGTCTGACGCCTCAGCGGCCTTCGAACGGATACCGATCCTGCGACTGCACGGCTGCGGCGACGCGCCGACGCAGGGCAATCGTGTCCACGGCGGGACGCTTTCCGAAGCGTTTCAGCACGGCCATCTGTGTGGTCAGCATGTCGCCTTCATGCACGGCGGCGATGGCGCGCTTCGCTTCATGATCCACGCGCTCTGCAGCGTCGGCAACGAAAACGCGCGTGGCGTCGATCATCGCGGAGCAGGCGGCTTCGCCCTTGCTTGCAGCGGCCTTCTGTGCGCGAAGCAGCGTCGACTCCATCGCGTACACTTCCATCACGATATTGGCCAGCGCCCCGATCAGTTCCTGTTCGTCCGCCAGCTTTTCGCGGAATTTTTGCACCGCTCCACCTGCTGCCTGCAGGAACATCTTCTTGCAGTTGGCGATGGTCCGCGCTTCTTCGGCCAGCACGCCTTCCGGTGTTTCCTCGAACGACGGTCCGGCCAGAATTTCGTCGGCGAGTTTCATCGCCGCCGGGATCAGCGCCAGTTGCCCACCCATGGCGCGCTTCATAAGCATCTGGATGATCAGCATGCGGTTGATTTCGTTGGTGCCCTCGAAGATGCGATTGACGCGCGAGTCGCGGTACGCCCGGCAAACGGGATAGTCTTCATGGAAACCGTAGCCGCCAAAAATCTGCACGCCTTCGTCCACCACATAGTCCAGCATCTCGCTGCCGTACACTTTCGAAATGGAGCTTTCGATGGCGTATTCTTCCAGCACCTTCATCGTGTTCTGCGCTTTGTCGCCGGATCCCGACGCTGCGTGCATCGCCGCCTCGATGTTGCCCGCGGTCCGGTAAATCATTGATTCCACCGCGAAAATCTGGATCGCCATCTCCGCCAGTTTTTCCTTCATCAAGCCGAACTCGCCGATCTGCTTGCCGAACGCCTTGCGTTCCTTCGAATATTTCGAAGCTGTCATCAGCACGTACTTCGACCCGCCAACTCCAGAAGCGCCCAGCGTAAACCGTCCCGCATTCAGCACGTTGAACGCGACGATGTGCCCGCGGCCGATTTCGTGCAGCACGTTTTCTTTCGGTACCGCGCAGTTTTCCAGAAAAATCGGCGTAGTCGAGCTGCCGTGAATTCCCATCTTGTGCTCTTCATTTCCAGGCTTGCACCCCGGGAATTTCCGCTCCACGATGAACGCGGTGAACTTCTCTCCATCCACTTTGGCGAACACCACATACAGGTCCGCGAATCCGCCATTGGTGATCCACATCTTTTGCCCGTTCAGAATGTAGTGCGTGCCTTCCTTGTTCAGTTCCGCGCGCGTCAGCGAATTCTGCGCGTCGCTGCCGGCCTGTGGCTCCGAAAGACAATACGCCCCAATCAGTTCGCCGCTCGCCAGCCTCGGCAGGTATTTTTTCTTCTGTTCTTCCGTCCCGAAATAAACGATGGGCAGCGTGCCGATCCCGGCGTGCGCTCCATGCGTCACGGCGAAACCGCCATAGATGGAAATCTTTTCCGTCAGCACCGTCGTCGCGATTTTGTCCAGCCCCGCACCGCCATATTCTTCCGGCGTCCCGCCGCTCATCAATCCGAGCTCCGCTGCCTTGCGTACCAGCTCGGCCATCAGCCCCGGCTTTTTGTTTTCCAGATCCTTCGCCAGCGGCAGCACTTCCTTGATCACAAACTCTTCCGCCGTCTGCCCGATCAGCTTTTGATCGTCCGTCAGATCCGCCGGTGTGAAAATATCCCCGGGTGCGGGAGACTCCAGCAAAAAGCTGCCGCCCTTGGCTGCGGGTTTGGTCAAAATGGAGGTGGCCATTGGTGATGCTCCTTGCCGGCTCGGGGCCGCGTGCAAAATTCAAACACTCGTTTGAATATTCCAGACCTGAAATTTTACCCATAGCGCCTTGGTTTTCGCAATAGCCTCTTGGGCCAGCCTGCCGAATTTAGCCCGGCCCGCCGCAGGGACGGCCACTTCGCCCGGCAAGAAATGAGGCGACTCCCGAAGGCCAACTGTGGCAGACTGCCGCCAACCGCCCGAACCCCGAATTCTTCACGAGGAGGAACCATGGGACGTCCCGTTGTGCATTTCGAAATTGGCTGCCGCAACCTGCAGAAGACGCAGGACTTTTATTCCCAGATGTTCGACTGGAAGCCACAGCCCATGGGCCCGGCGGCGATGATCGCGGCCGAAACTGGCGGGATTGGAGGCCACATGTCCGCCCTGGGCCACGAACCGCATCACTACACAATTTTCTATGTCGAAGTGGACGACGTCGGTGCGTATCTGAAAAAGGCAGAGTCGCTGGGCGGCAAAACCCTGGTCCCCCCGGTGAAAATCCCAACCGGCACCTTCGCCTGGATGCAAGATCCCGAAGGCAACACCATCGGCCTGTGGAAGTCGGGAACCTAGTAGCCTTTCTTCGGCTGCTGAAACTATTGGCTGACACCCACGTCCGGGTCGAAGCCCCCTGATTTCATTTATATCTATTAATAAATACACAAGTTAGATATCATCCCAGCGCAAACCCGGGTGCCCCATGTGCCGGTTTTGCACATGGGGTTCTTCCATGCCGACTCGTCTGAAACGCTACTATGGGCTAGGGCATCTTCATTTTCTGACGTTTAGCTGTTACCAACGCCGCCCACTGCTCGACTCGCCGATGGCACGAAATTTCTTCCTCTTCACTCTGGGCAAGATTAGGGATCGCTATCATTTTGACCTGCGGGGCTACGTTGTAATGCCCGAGCATGTGCATCTGCTCTTGAGTGAGCCAGTCGACCAGACCCTTTCTGTTGCTTTGAAAGCTTTGAAACAGAGAATTTCTCGTGATTTTCGCGGTGGAATCCCCAAATCAAACAAGCACTCTCTTCCCCCAGGTCTGCGGAACTTTGCGAGTAGCCTCCCACGATTCTGGGAGCCGAGGTTCTACGATTTCAATGTCTACACTCGAGAGAAATTGACTGAAAAACTAAAATACATGCATGCCAACCCCGTAAATCGAGGATTGGTGGGGCACCCGGCGGCCTGGATTTGGAGCAGTTATCTATTCTACGAAACTGGAGAGCAGGGAATGATTTCAATAGATCACCCATGGCAATTCTGAGGGCGGAGGATTTGGGATGCCGAAAGAACCCCAGGTGCAAAATCGGCACCTGGGGCACCCGTGTACAGATGCCGTTCAACTTGTGGCATGTGGAACGCGTTAAACGCGTTCGAATATGCCTGCGGCTCCCATGCCGCCGCCGATGCACATCGTCACCATGCCGTAACGCGCGTTGCGGCGTTCGAGTTCGCGAACTAGCGACGCCGTTAGCTTCGCGCCGGTGCAGCCAAGCGGATGGCCGAGAGCGATCGCGCCGCCATTCGGATTCACGCGCGCGGGATCAAGATTCGCCTGCTGAATCACCGACAGCGACTGCGCCGCGAATGCTTCATTCAATTCAATCACCGCCACGTCGCCCAACGACAATCCCGCCAGCTTCAGCGCCTTCGGGATCGCATAGACCGGCCCGATGCCGAACTCTTCCGGCGGGCAACCGGCGGTAGCGTACGAAATAAACCGCAGTTGCGGCTCCAGTCCCAATTGCGCGGCCTTCGCATCACTCATCAAAACCACCGCGGCCGCGCCGTCGCTCATCGGCGAACTGTTTCCCGCCGTCACGGTGCCCTTCACATGAAACGCTGGCTTTAATCCGGCAAGCACTTCCAACGAGGTTTCTGGGCGCGGCAGTTCATCTTTGTCGAAAGAAAATGTTTGTGTTGCCGCTTTCGCCGGCCCTTTGCTCTTCGCGCCGTTCCCGTTGGGCAGGGAAGTGATCTTCACCTCAACCGCCACCGTTTCATCCTTGAATTTGCCTTCCGCAAGCGCCGCAACCGCTTTCCGGTGCGAATCCACCGCGAACTGATCCGCGTGCTCCCTCGATATTCCAAATTTTCTGGCAATGTTTTCCGTGCCCAGCCCCATGTTGATGTACGCGTCCGGATAATGATCCACCAGCCACGGATTCGGCGAAATCTTGTTTCCGCCCATCGGCACCAGCGACATCGATTCTGTGCCGCCCGCAATAATCACCTGCGCCCCGCCGCCTCGGATGCGCTCCGCACCCAGGGCAATGGCCTGGAGGCCGCTGGAGCAGAATCGGTTTATGGTCATCGCCGAAGTTTCGACCGGAAGCCCCGCACGCAGCGCCGCGATGCGCGCCACGTTCATGCCCTGCTCGCCTTCGGGCATCGCGCAGCCTAGAATCACGTCGTCAATCTCTTTGGGATCCAGCCCCGGTACACGCGCCAGCGCTTCCTTGATCACCAGAGCGGCCAGATCATCGGGCCGCGTCGTGCGCAGCGAACCCTTGTATCCGCGTCCCACGGGAGTTCGAACGGAAGAAACTATTACTGCATCAGCCATGGCAAGCCTCTTTTCTGCTCAATTCTCCCGATTGTCGGCCGCTGCGCGCAAAAAAGCAAATCGGGCAATTTCCGCCGCGCAACCGCTACAAAAATTTGTCATCCTGAGGCTATCCGACAAGGATAGCCGAAGGATCTCAACGTCAAATTCTAGCTGAATGTTTCAGTCGAGATCCTTCCGGGCGAAAACGGCTCGCCCCTCAGGATGAAAATTTGTTTTTTGTGCGGGGTCTGAAAGTTGAGTCGCAGCACTTTAAGGAGCGCAAGTTTCCCGCTAGAACTGCAACCGCAGCCCGAACTGCAGCACCCGCGGCCCGCCGCCGCCGAGCCCCGGATTCCCCTGCGCCACATCCGGCGTTTGCGTAATCTGCCCAAACGTATCCGAGCCGAATGACCCCTGTGGCAGAGCATAATTGGGATGGTTGAAGAGGTTGAAGAATTCAGCCCGGAATTGCAGAACAATCGGTTCTCGAATCGGGAAGTCCTTGGTTACGGAAAAATCCAGATTGTGGAACCCAGGCCCATAAATCGCGTTGCGCCCCAAATTACCAAACGTGCCGTCTGCCGGCTGGCTGAACGCGGCTGGGTTCAGATATCCGCTGGTTGGCGACCAGTTGGATAGAATGGGATTCACGCCGGCGACCACGTTCGGGCGCTGGTGAAAATTAAAAGTTCCGCTGGTGTCATTTGAGTTGACGATGGGGATCGGCCGTCCGGACTGGATTGTAAGGATGGTGTTCAGTTGCCAACCAACTCCAAGCAGATTCGGCACGTGCGGCAAGGTCGGAACGCGATAGGTGATGGCCGAAGTCCACCGATGACGCGTGTCGAACGTGGACGGCCCTTTTTCCGCGCGGAGATTGTCCGAATTCTGCGGAAAGGCAGCGCTGGCGAAGTTGAAATCAATTCCGTCGGAGGCTCCGTCAATCGATTTCCCCCAGGCGTAAGTGGAGAACCCGGAAAATCCATGGAACTGTGCCAGGCGCACGGTAGTTTGCAGCGCGTGGTAGGTCGAATTTGCGCCGCCGGAGAAAACATCGATGGTGCTCCACTGATCGTTCGTGAAGTCCTGGTTCTGGTCATACAGGCGGGTCAACTTGGTGCCCTTTGTTCCCACATAACCGAGTTCGAGGGCCACGGCTTTTCCAAGTTCCTGCTGCACGTTCAGGCTCCAGCTCTGAACATAGGGAGTGCGGAGATTTAGATCCGTAATGAAAATGGATTGCGGAAATACGGTCGGCGTGAATACGGCGCCCGCCGAGGTTCCATTAAATGACCCGGAATTGAAATCCAGGGCGCCCACAAAAAAAGGGCTGTTCGAAAGGGAGGGAACGGGGTTGGTCGCGATTCCCGCCGAGTTTGTGAAATTGGCGATGAGATTGTTCTGCGGTGTGTAGTCGTAATAAAGACCGTAGCCCGCCCGAACCACAGTATTCCGGAGCGGATTCCAGGAAATCCCAAGGCGTGGGGCGAAGTTGTTCAGGTCGCGGCGATAAACGTTCGGGAGGGTTGGCGATCCAACCTGCACAAGATTGCCGCTGGCGTCGAAATTCGAAAGCAGGTTGTGTTTTTCGCCAAGTGGTCCGATGTATTCCCATCGAAGACCCGCGGTAACCGTCAGGTTAGGGCGCAGGCGGAATTCATCCTGGCCGAATAAGCCAAAATTGTTGTTAAAGGTGAAGCGCTGCGTGTTGCCGGCATTCCCCAGGGCAAAAATGTTGCCAATGTAAAAGTTTGCCAGCTCGTTCACGATGCGATCATCCGATAGTGTGGGGCAAGTATTGTCGTCGATGAAAACGCACGTGTTTACTTGAAGTAAGCCGCGCTCGAGATTGTCATTGAAGCTCTGCACATCGTAGCGGTGATACTCGCCGCCGAACTTGATCGTGTGGTGGCCGTGAATCCAGGTGAAATTGTCCAGAATCTGAAACGTTTCGCTGACCCGTCCGCGTGGCACGCTGAACCCAGTCGCCCCCAGATTCTCCAGGTCGCCGTTAAAGTCGATTTCAGGCAATCCCACATGGGCCGTACCCATGTCCAGGCCCAGAGCCGTCGGATCGATGAAATTGGGATTCCCCGGCGTTGCATCCGCAGAATTAAACCCGGTGCGGAAGCGCGAATAACCGAAGCGCACCTCATTGAGCTTCGTCGCCGAAATTGTCGTGAGCAAGTTCACCGAGACGACCTGCACGCGCGTCGGCGAAATCTGCGCAAAGTTTGCCAGTCGCGATCCGCTGCCGAATCCGCCCAGCGAGCCCAGCGGAAACACCTGATCGCTCTGCCCGAACGCATAGCGGCCGCTGAGCGAGTTGTTGTCGTTGAGACGGTAATCGATTTTGCCGATCAGATTGTTGCTGTCGTTTTTGTCGCGCACCGAATACGCCAGCGAATTCGAATCGCTGGTGGGGAACAGATCCGTGATCTTGATCAGCGCCGGGTTGACGCTTGGCACTGCCTGAACGGGATTGGTCACAGCCAGCGTCTGCGCCGCCGCGATCTGCGCGGCGGAAGGAACCGTCAACGTGAAATCGGAGCCCACGCGTTCCCTCTGCCCTTCATAGGCAAAGAAAAAGAATGCGCGATCCTTAAGGACGGGACCGCCAAGCGAACCGCCAAAATTGTTGTTGTTAAAGCGTGACTGCGGATTCGGCGCGCCGTCCCCTTGCAACGCCGTGTTGAAATAATTGCGCGCATCAAAGGCAGAGTTGCGGTTGTACTCATAAAGCGAACCGTGCAAAACATTCGTTCCCGAGCGGGTGACGATATTCACCACAGCTCCGGAATTGCGCCCGTACTCGGAGCCGAACTGCGACTGGATGCTGAACTCCTGAATCGCATCCAGCGGCAACAAAGTCGCAGGGGCACCCGTGATGCCTACTTGGTTCAACGCCGAATTGTTGAAGAAGGGGTCATTGTTGTCCGTTCCATCCAGGTTGTAATTGTTCGAACGGTCTCGATTCCCGTTGATGTTGAACTGCCCAAACCCTTTTTCGCTGCCAGCCACACCAGAGCCTTCGACAGTCACGCCCGGAGTCAGTGCAACCAGCTTCCCGAAATCGCGCCCGTTCAGCGGCAACTCCTGCACCAACTGCCGGTCCACCACCTGCGAAAGTGTCGTGCTCGACGTTTCCACCAGCGGCACCGTCTCAACCACGGTCACCGTATCCTGCCGGTCTTTCACCTGGCTCAGCGCCACCCCGATTACCGTTTCCGCCCCCACTTCCACGCGAACCCGCGCAACACGCGCTTCCTGCAGTCCCGGAGCCATGGCCGAAACTTCATATTCTCCCGCGGGAAGCTCCACAAATCGATACTCGCCTTCCGCATCGGCCGTCACTTCGCGCGTCTCCGAAGTGCCCAGATTCCGCGTGGTCACCTTCGCCCCCGCCACCGGCAGTCCGTGGGCATCCGTAATTTCGCCGCGGATCGCGCCGCGGAAAGATTGTGCCGCCACATCCGTGGAATTTCCCTTGAGTAGAAGTACGAATAGAAACACCAACCCCAACCGCAACCCCGAAACAACCCCGCTCCGTAAGCTCATGACCTGTTCCTTTATCTTTCTTGATCCATCCTCGAGTAGATGGAATCCATGCAGAGGCAGAAGCCCCTGCAGCTTGAATTGACCCGTGGTATTTCCCGCTCCGGCGGAAGGATTCAGCCGGCCCAGCCCGTGCGGCGACACCACCGCATCCCGCTACATCGTCCGTTTAGACGAACACCCTGTTGCAGCGAAAGCACAGCGTCACAACGCATTCGCCAATTAACTTGCATCACTTTCCTCCAACCGGTGCACCCTTTTTCGGAATGAAAAGCGGCGCTGGAGGCGTAATCTTGTTCACCGCGGAAAAACTGCGCTCATTTAGCGCCAGTCCCACTCGCCCCCGCGAATCAACGTACAACAGCGGATCGCCGACGGGCACGTCCATAAACGTCTTGGTATACGGCGCGGTGAACGGCTTCTTGTTCAACAGGATTGTTACCCGGTCGCCCACTTTGTATCCAAGATTCTTGAACTCATCTCCAGGAATGTCGGTAATCAGTGAACCAAATGGATCATCCAGCGCGATCACTTCGCCTTCGATCCCCTTATCGGTGACCGTCGCAGTCTTTGGCGTCAGCCGCACCAGTTGTTGCACCTCTGCCCCGACCAGTGTGTAATCCCACCCGGCCGCCAGATGCGCTCCAACCGGCGAAAAAATGTCCCGCCCATGAAATGTAGAGGAAATCGCGTCGCCTATCATCCAACTGGTGTTGGTAATTTCCCGTGCAGAGTCCAGCCCATCGCGGTCAATCACCGGCGAAATCAGGCCGTTGTCCGGCAAGACAAAATACTGCCCCTTCTTCGACTTCACTACCACCGCCTTGCGGTTTGTGCCCACACCGGGATCAATCACTGAAACGAACACTGTCCCGGAGGGATAGTAAGGCGTCACTCCCGCCAGAAACCTTGCGCCTTCTTCGATGGAGAACGGCGTCACCTGGTGCGTGATATCCATAATCCGGACCTCGGGCGCGATTCCCAACATCACGGCCTTGCAAATGGCCACCGCGTCGTTGGCGGTCCCGAAATCGGTCATGAACACCAGCACCGGGCGAGAGCCTACCCGTTGCCCAGCCGTCGCGGGCCCACCCACCGTTGGTTCCGTTTTGGAACACCCCGCGGCAATCAACAGCCCGCAGGAAAGGGCCAGGGCCAGAAATTTGTGGACTACTCCTAAACGCAATGTCCTCATCCAACACATCTCCGTAATTGGAATAGCGCGAAGCCCGGCAAGATGCCGCTCTCACTTAGTTTGTTGGAGTTGGGAAGGCCGCGTCCCCCCGGACGTTGCAGCCAATCTCGCGCACGCGGAATGCGCGCCCCAGGCTCACCCCGATACCCAAATCAGTATACGAAATACCCCAAACGGCTGGCC